>JAESFQ010000727.1_pt1 | contig 12080 bp, 11 predicted proteins | sample 9269431 | NCBI WGS metagenome assembly JAESFQ01 (sample SAMN14502588, study PRJNA617103) | algae metagenome | isolation source: Plectolyngbya sp. WJT66-NPBG17 and co-occurring heterotrophs from well... | place: USA: Mojave Desert, Joshua Tree National Park, California | collected 2006-08-06
AGAGTAGCTTGGTTTCTGCCTCGTAAACTGCCACGGCTTGGATATCGTCAAGACTCGATGAAAAGATGTGAACCTACATAGCGTCGAGATCATACTTGAGTGTTAATTCTATCCATGGATCGAAGCCTGAGTCCATGGCGTATGCTAATGGTGCTGGTTGATCCTGCTAGCTGGTGACTGCTTGATGTCGACCCCGCCTTTCCGAATATGGCTAGCTTATCCTGTGTGACCTTACAGCTATCCGGTACAGATTGAAACTGCTTTCTAGCCTTGCAGCTGTTATCTGCTCTTCTCTTTCTTTCTCAAAAGTCGGTGTGTGTTGCGATATTCGTGAATAGGTCCCATTGTACGTTCAGAGCATCCCAAACTCCACGCCCTAATCATTTACCGTATCAACTTCACCCCTTGACAAATTCTTCTGAACGCTATGCCTACGGTCGTTACCAGGCCAGGTGCCACTGTCTTCGTGACGGGCATCAATGGGCCCATCGGAAGCCATATCGTCGATCAGCTCTTGAAGCGAGGATACAACGTTCGTGGTGCGGTGAGAGGTGCCGAGTAGCACAAATATCTGACCGAATACTTTAATGCCAAATACCAAGAAGCAAGGTTCGAGCTGGTCGATGTGCCGGATATGACAGTTGAAGGATGTTACGACGATGAAGTCGATGGTAAGTCGAGTGGAGACTCAATATAAATACCTTTCCATATAAAGCTAAGGAGCCTTGACACCACCTAGGTATTGAAGGTTTCATCCACGTCGCGTCGCCTATTGGAGGTATTTCCGACATCAACGAAGCAATCTCCATCACCGTAAACGCAGGCCTGAACGCCCTTAAGGCCTGCGCAAAGGTACCTTCCTGCAAAGGGTTGGTCTTCACATCGTCGTCCCTCGCCGCGACGTTTCCTCATCCCAACGTCGAATTCTCAATCGACGAGAATACCTACAACGATGAAGCGTTGAAAATTCTGGAGAAAGAACCAGGTAAACCAGGACTGTTTGTCTACGCGGCCATGAAGACGGAGACCGAGAAGGCGATGATGAGATGGATGGAGGAGAATCAGCCCGACTTCGTGTTCAACCGAGTGGTAGGGAAATCTTCTTTCATCCGGTAGAAATTGCTAATACGAGGAAGTTGCCAAACGCCAACTTCGGCCCTGTGCTTATACCCGAGCACCAAGGCTTTCCGTCAACCATCGGATGGGCCAACGATGCATGGCAAGACAAACAGCTCGACATATGGAACTCATCTGTTGGCCCACAATGGTACATCCATCCTGTCGACTGCGCGCTTCTGCACATCTCCGCATTGATCCGTAGCGATGTGAATACTGAGCGTCTCTTCGGTTTCGCAGAGCCGTGGAGCTACAATCAGATGTTGGATATATGGCGTAAGCTTTACCCAAAGAGAAAGTTCCTTGACAACATTGAGGGCATGGGAGTTGATCGAATGCGTTTGCCGAATGCCAGAGCTGAGGAGATAATCAGCTGGCTGAAAGGACCGGAGTCGAGAAGGGACAGTCTTGAGAAGGGATTACATGAGATGACCGAGCACTGGGCTTGAGGAGTCTTCTTCCTTGTACGTTTGATTAGTCTTCAAACTGATACCATATGGTTATCAGGCCAGTATGGCTGGACGCATCGTGTTGTTAATGTAGTCCTGTAAGCCAACGCTCCTCGAATATGTTCCACTCACATCTCTCACACTCTTCAAGTAGACTGGTTGATTCTTCTTCGTTCAATCCATGGCGCGAGAACAGTTAGAGTATTGGCGCAATACAGACATCAGGGAATTTCGAAGCGCGGCCGCGGTACTCCAAACCCACAACTCAAGCCACCTCAACCCCACGACCGCTCTGAACGCAGGAAAATTAGATCCCTGCCCTCCGCAGGAACAGCCCGACATACGCGGGGGGGAAAGTTGGGGTTGGCGAGAGCAAGTCGCCAAGTCGCGGGGTCATTCGTGGAGAAATGTCACCGGCTGTGACCAAGGCGAGGCGTTCACTTGGCGACGCGCCTCAAAGTCCGGGGGCGGATCGGTTAAAGCTGCGCCAAGTATACTATACCACCGTCCTCGCATCTTCATTCACGGAAACGACATGGATGCTAGTTCTTCCGCTGGCTTGGGGCCTGTGATGCTGGGGTAGCTTTGGGGAAGCTATGGCCTTGTGCAGCTCCACGAGCACGTGGAAGAAGATTGCGGCTGGGATGTACGTTGGATCGCGTGTGGAGATTATGCGTGTTGGGGTTTCTGGACGGACGGAGAGCTGGGCTAGAAGGTGCGGTGGGACATATAAAAGCTAGGGGAGCTGCATGTCTTCCAAAGTACCTCTCTTGCATCGCTGCAGTCTTCAATTGACCCAGGATCCCGGTCATAAAAGCTTGAATTCTCGTATACTCCAATTCCGGTCCTCACGATGAAGCTCACTACCTCTGTCATCCTCCCTCTCCTTCCTGCTCTCTCAACAGCAGCAGTGATCCGTCGCCAGAACGGCGATGGACCACAAGGAGGCGCAGACGCAACTCAGGGAGACCTCGGCGCGCGACCACTCCCTCGATTTCCTTTCCCGGTTACCAAGTTCCCGGTACCTAAGGAGACAGTCGTGCTCAACGAGACCATGTACATCATGCCCGGCCAGGTTTTTGATGGACAGATGAAGCGATATGAGCGCGTGGAAGGCTCATGCAACGAGCAGGCGGAAGGAACTGACGCTGATGCTGTTTTCAACTTGCTACCCGGAGCCACAATCAGGAACGTTGTCATTGGCAAACACCAGAGCGAAGGCATCCACGCGTTAGGTGATGCTTGGGTCGAGAATGGTAAGCTCTCTCTACCATGTGTGATCCTAATAGCATACTGACGTTTTTACAATAGTCTGGTGGGAGGATGTGTGTGAAGATGCCCTTACGTCCAAGGGCCTCAACACCCAGCTCCGCGTTATCGGAGGCGGTGCACGAGCCGCAACCGACAAGATCTTCCAGGACAACTCGCTAGGCGGCAAGGTCAACATCACTGGCTTCTACGCCGAGACATTTGGCAGCTTCTACCAGTCATGCGGCAACTGCTTGAACCAAGCCAAGCGCAATGTCACCATCCAGAACGTCATAGCCATTAACGGTACCAGGATGGGCATAGTAAGCTTCTCACTGTCCTCCTGTTTGAAACCTAGTGGACTAACAGTCGGTAGATCAACCCAAACTATGGCGACGAGTACCGCATCAAGGACGCCCAGATTGCGGATGTAGCAAGATATGTTGACAAAGAGATCGCGAACAACGTTCAAACTGTCCCATACACCATCGGAACTGGCCCAGACGAAAAGTACGCGTTGTACAACCTCACTCGCGACCGCATTACCGAGTTCGAGGGCGAAATCCTAAACCAGTACACTCCAGCAGACCCGTATGAGTGGCTAGAAGAGTTCTGGCCCGAGGGTACTGGAGCCTAGGCGAGGAAGTAGATCGTTAAGGCAACATCTAGTAGATACAGTCAAGACTGATAGCTTTATTTATTGATAATGTTTTTTGAAGCAAGAACCTCCGTGCGTCTTCGCCAGTAAAGGATCAATCCGAATGTCCGCTTACTCTGTATACGTTCAGCCTCGCTCGTGTGCCGCACCGGTGAGACCAGATGCGGCTAGCTATCTTGGCGGCTCCATCATCGTCGGATAATGCTTACTCCAACAGATACCGATCATGGATTTTGCGGATGGCGAAAGATGTGATAAGAGATGCATGCGAGCATGGATGTGTTTGTTGCCTCGGAAAGTTAATCTTGAAGCGGACAAGGGTCGCAAAAGCACAGACATCCATGACATCCGTCCCGCTCAGCCTACGTCCTCCTCTCCACCAGACTCTGCGAAAACGGAGGCATACAACAAGGCTGATTCTCACATAACGATGCTACTCGACCAGGCCGTGCTGCCCTTGCATGTGCGAAGGGCCCGGCGGCTTGAATGTGGCTGCTCACCGCCTCCCTGTTCCCACGTAGCATTCTCAGCACAACGCATGGTACGCCTCCAAACGTATTAAGATTGGATATAAGTCAGTGCTCTCTATGATCTTGCTTCGTTCTCACACAAGATCTGAGGGAAAGCCCTAACAAGGATACATATTCAAACTTCACACCTACTGCTAAAGCCACCTCAGCCCTCAAACCCCATCACCACGCCAACAGGCGTCTGGTGCTGGGGACCTTGCGAACCGTCTATCCAAATATCACATCGCCTCTTCAATTCACGCCAATTTTTCCACATCATTACCCTCTCCGAGTGCAGGATCGATATCCTGTTGCTTCAACCCTACCATCATTACTTGATCATCCGGCGAGGGCCTAATAGTCTTCGCCATCCGCTCTCCTCATCCCACCAACCTTTACCTTCACTTGTCAATTATCGAATTTCAGACTCTACAATTCATCCTTTGTTTCTCCATATGAAGTCGAGTACGACATCAATCCGTTCATTCATGCTCCATACTTGCGTACAAGTACACCGCCGAGCGAGCAAACCACAAGTACGGAACCGACCAAAAAACCCAAGGTCATCTCCGACGAGGCATATTCCCTTCACGCCCCTTTAGCAGACTTGGAAGAACGAGCAACCAGACCACAAGTGGACCGAGCATTGGGTGAACCTTCCGACTTTCGAGCCCAAGTCAATCTCACGGATCACAGCCTTGTTTCTTCTCCTGCCACGCTTCCAAACGAAGCAAATCCAACCATAGTGCCGTTTCAAGAATATCCCAGCAGCTCTGAAAACAAACTCATTGCGAACATCTGGACGTCTCCCTCAAACGACGGCACTGCTAGTACCAACCCGAGCAACTCTATACCATCTCCGGCAGATCTCAATTCCAATCTAGACCAAGTCATACCAAGGATCCCTTTACCCTTCGTTGCACCTTATATCGAAGACCGTCATACATCCAACGAGCCTCTTCAGTGTGGCTACTGCGACCGTGTTTTCAACCGTACATGCGACCTGAAGTAAGTCCGCAAATTTGCACAGATTGTGACTGTTGAACCGACTGACTGGTTTGTAGCAACCATGTCCGCCGCAAGCATGAAAGAAACAACCTCTGTACTTACCCTGGATGCTCCAAATCGTTCGGGTTGCATGCAGATCTGGAGAGACACCGTCAAAGTCATCAATCACCTGGAACCCGAAGTCGCTTCCGATGCCCAGAACCGGGCTGCAGCAAGTCATATCCTAGAAAGGACAACATGCTTAAGCATGTCAGTAGGAAGCATGGATGAACTGGCCGTCTCTACCAAGTTCGAATCCAAGTCTGATGTGCCCAACGCATTTCGGTCAGACGACTATCCATCCAACAACTACACAAGTTTTGCAGATCCCGATCATAATTCACCCACGTGGTTCTTTTCCACTGAACCACCCTCTTCCTGGTATTCACCTGAACCGAATCGTGACGGAGACATCATTTGGAACACAAGCTATACTGCAAACAGTCTGCCCGCGCCTGGAGAGCTGCCATACGAAGATGAGGCGATCTCTACTTTCCATACACCTCCGATCTTGTCCACATGCACGGTGTCCAAGACTTGGAGATACGAGGACGATGTGATTCCCACTTTCCGTACACCCCCTGCCAATGTTCTGCCTAGGCCCCCGTTTTGCGACTCTATAGGATACGGGCCATGTGTACCAACGAATATTCGACCAGACCATCCTATCTGTACTCATCGTCTTGGAGTTGGCTAGATGTCGTTGGCCTCCACTGCTTTGATGGAGCGGAGAAAGAAGGAGGATTTATTGATCGCTGTCCAGGTCTCATATCGTTTCATATCCAAGGAGAAATCCACCTAAAAAAACCGCTGCGATTCCTTTTCTTTAACGGCCTACTTTAATGACGCTGGCTCGTCCGGACACACTCCTCTGATTACCAGTCGCTACCTCTCGCGTCGCGTTGCTTATCTGTTCATATATAGAGTCTCAAGCAATCTTTATGAAAAAGAACCTCGCACGTGCCAACTGCTTAAAACATAATGAGTGATGCGGAGTGATTAAATTTAACTAAATATGCGGTGTAGGCAAGCACTCTAGAGCAGCGCACAGCCACAGGAAAACTACATTTACGAGTAGATCCATACACTTCGCCTTGACATATAACAGAACAATAGTGTTCTAAACACCCTCACGATATCCCATCATTATCCTCTCCACTTCCTCGCCTTAATGTGTAACTTCTTCTCTAGCAGATCCACTCCCCCACCTCCCAAAAATTCTCCCGCTTCATCTCCTACCCAATCATTCACAATCCACAATCCACATACACCGACCACCCCTTATCCACCCCCTCTAGCGCCAAACTCGTTATTTTGCCCAGAAACATATTCATCAATTTTTTCGCTTTAGTCATCAATCAAACGAACCAATCAAATGGTGAGATGGCCGAGGTACGTCATCACCAACACCACATCACGATCCATGTATTCTAACAACAACCGACAGTTGGTTATGGCGCCAGGTTAAGGTTTCTTCTTAACAATATTATTCCTGGTCACGAAAGTGGCGTGGGTGTAAGTTCCACCACCTACCCCCAAACACCAAAGTTTGGGTTCGAAACTTGGTTCTGACATGTTGTGATTAGTCGAGTCCCACTCTCATCAGCATTCGTCTGCGTTGCAGATATCCCAGGTGTTCTTTTTTTGTTCTTGATGTTTTGTTTTGTTTCTGTTGGGTACTTTGCTGCGTTTTGTGGAGAGGCAGAGGGATGATGGGTGGACGAGAGTGGGATGTAATTGCTCTACTGTGCTCACTAGTTTTTCTCGGGTGTTTGATAACATGAAGAGGGTATATAGTAGGTAATCGAAATTGAATTAGGCCGACAAATTGTTGTTGGAGATTGAGTTGCCATGTGTACTTGTGAATATGTTCAACGTAGCGTACTTTCTCCACAGATGCAAAACAGTCTCACATGTCCAGCGTCCCAATCCTACTCCCTACGTTCCCACTACTATCCCCCCAAACCCCCTCGCCGACCCTCCTCCTCACCATAGCCAAAACATCTTGCCTCCCGCCATCCTGCTCCAACTTCCTGCCGAGCGTCTTCAACACCTCGAACTTTGCTGTCGCCACTATATACGCCGCATTCTCCGCATCACCACGTCCGCCAACGAGGTTCGAGAAGCTAGTCGCTGGCTTCAGCAGTGAAGGGAGAACGCCACCGCTGATAGTGGGATCCAAGATCACGTCAACGCCAGATTTAGGGAAAGCGTTTAGACGAGCGTAGGTTGGGTCGTTTGTGGGAATGTCGGGGAGTGGCTCGGTAGACCAGGTTGAGGTGATGAGGGCGCCGACGAGGCTCAGGGCTGCGAGGGCATTCTCTTGCATGGCGATGGTGTCCATGTGTGTTGTGATGTCGGCGAACATGTTTGGTTTCTTGCTGTAAAAGAGGGCTGCAAGAAGGCGAGCGTATACTGCTTCAGTCTGGGTGCGTTTGGCATCTGATCCGATGGTTTCGATTTGGGGGAATGTGATTTCTTCTTTTGGTGGGCCGTGGAAGATGGTTGCAAGCGTCTTGAGCGCATCTTGGTTTGTTCTCGTGATTGGCATGTCTACTATGACACAATCATCCCAGGCTAATCCTGAGGCTTTTCGCGGTATGAGTGTTGATCGAGGCATCGAAGCGATGATGTTCAGATCGCTCGGTTCGCACTTACGGATATTGCGGTGGACGTAATTTCGAATGACGGGCATCTCCTCGCTGTTCTCAAAGTTCTCTGGATAATGCGATGCGTAATCGCTGATGTATTGTGCTGTCCGACTGCTCAAGAAAGAGTGATCGATGCTTGGGCTATCTGAGGTATGGAAGTCGACGATGCCTTTGTGCACGCCTTCTTCTTTGAGGAAATCCAGAGCGAGACTTGAGTCGTAGTGCGAGAGATGGGGCTTTGCCTTGACCGTAGTGATTAGTGCGCTGTAGAATTGGAGTAGAGTCATATGCATGAGCATATCGTCCTCTGTGTCAACCATCTTCAGCGCAGCGTAGTGAAGTAAGCCTTGGTCTTCCTTCAGTCCGACCTCTGTCTCAGCGTCGAGACCATACGAAGATACTACGGCATTCCAGTCCATAGCGGCGACCTGTGGTAGCCATGACAATAGTCTAGCTTGTGAGATGGTTTTGTCACGTTTATTCAGGGGTGGGAGAGGCGGCGATGTAAGCTGTTTGAGGGATGTGTAATGGTAGTACAGCGAACTGATGTCCCGGTCGCTGAACAGTCGCCTCCACATGGGACCAGTGCCATACGTGTGCAGCGAAGATTTGCCGTCTATTGATACGGGCTCATTCTTGGACACTTGCAGTAATGAGGTAAGAAGGCGCTCGGCCTGGGTCGCAACTCCTGCATCTTGGGTGCACAGCCACAGACGGACGATTGCCAACATGACTGCTGGTCGATTCGCAAGTGCTTGGGCATCGGTGCTGCTTGTGGTGGCCTTGTCGAGCAATGTAAGGATGAGACTGTGGAATGGAGTGGCCTTTAGATCCAGACCGATCTCAAAATCGATGTCCTTGATCTCGTCGAACCGGTATGGCTCAGCTAACTTGATGATGAAGTGGATGAGCGGCGTAGGGTCTTGTTGAAGCTTGGGTAGTAGGGCTGCTATCTGCAGAAAGAGTGGTCTTGTCTCTTTCCATATCTGGCTTCGATATTCTGGGGTGTTGGTAGAGAGCTCGCATCGCTCAAGTAGATCTGTGTCGAGGGGAGTGGTAGGATCTTGGTCGACGTGTTGCAGATGCTCTGATAGCTCGCTGAGCGTAGCAGTTGATGCGGCCATTTCGGATGTTGGCGTATAGTACTTCTTGAGCACAACTTGGAAAAGTCGCAATGTTGATGTTCTCAATAGGAGCCGTGGCTTGGAGCGTGGCGGTTAGACTGTGAGTGAGAGAAGGTTCTAGCCCGCTCATGTGATTGCGCGTAGAAGTCGAATACACGCGTTCCCTGTAGCCTACTGCACGGTAATGGCGTCGCAGTGCTGAGTGGTTGACTGGAGTGCTTCAGCTGGAAATGTAGTTGAGAGCGTGTTGCTACACCGCGATAGTCATGCAGCCTGAGCTTGTAGATGACTTGATTATCGCAGTGAGAGCTCCTAACGTCAGAGATGTCGAGTATTCGCTGATGACGATCTAGCTAGGTACTGACTGGTAGTAGAGATGGCGGGGCGACGGTGCAAGCTGGCTACTGTGACCCCACCCGCCCTCCGCCTAGCAAAGCCGCGGTCCCAGCTACACCGAAATAATTTCTGACTCCCCAACTTCTCCCCAAACTCTCATTCGACGACGCCTGATCCACCGTAGCCACTAAATCTCAGTACTTGAGAGACTTCAATCCGCATACTGCAAAAACTTGGACATGCCGCCAGCAAGAGGAGGACGAGGTGGTGGACGCGGAGGTGGACGCGGAGGTGCCTTCAATCCCGCGCGAGGAACCGTGACGATTGCGGGAACGGAGCTCAACTGGGATCTTACTGGCCTCGATATACAGAAGGGCCCTGCCGAGCGTTTTCCAGTGAGCATCTCCCTTTCTTCCAGCGCATGCGCATCGCCGTTGTAGCTGCTTTGCGCATTTCCAAGAGGCCTTTCTGTCGCATTGCGCATCAGCAAATAATGTTGTCGCAACCGCCATGCTTCGCCAGTCGCAGTCGCAGTCGCAGCAGTCCACCAGCACTACATCCAAGAGCGCATCCTTGATTCACCCACTAAGCCATGCACAGGAAGCACCTCCTCCCCAAGCGCCTCCGCCTACCGACGATGAGCTAGGAATGGTCAAGCACCACCTAGCCGTCCGCGACCGCATCCATGAAGGGCCCTTCTACACCATCCTCAATGACGGCATGAAGAACGGACTGAAGCGAAAAGCCAACGAGCCCGCACCCACCGAAGCCTCTCTATTCGACCCTTTCACCGGCAACCAAACCTACTCTGCCAAATACCTAAAAGTGCGCCGGAGACTACCAAAGCTAGATGCGCGACCCTACGGTAAGTTTCCATGAACAATCGCCAGACAGTCCAGAACCCCCAAACTAACCCAACACAACAGTCGTCGACCTCTTCCCCGCGGAACTCCGCCCAACCCTCTCCGGCACCCGCGCCGACGGGCAGCCCACCAAGAAGCGCCGCACCCTCGGCGTCACAAAAGTAACGGGCCTCTCGCAAATCGAGCGCCTCATCCAGTCGGAGCAGGAACGCACAAACGAAGCAGAAGCCCGCGCAGAAGAAGAGGCAGACGAAGAGGCCGAGGACGAAGACGAGGATCTCGACGACGATAAACCCGATGCGGTTGATGAGGAGGATAATTGGTCGGCTGCGTCTACCGACTCGGAGGAGAGTGACGATGATTATAATGCTGAGCAGTACTTTGATAATGGCGAGGATGAGGATATCGATGATGCGGATCCGTATGAGAATACGTATGAGTAGGGGAAAGGCATGGCATGGTATGGCATGGCGTATGGATGAATGGTATATTGTAGTAAGCCAGCAAGCGAGCATCATAGGCGTTGAGTTAGTTGACTAGATACCCAAACTCTCATATTTTTTCCAACCCACAAGTCGTCATGTACGAAGCTATTTATCCTGGCTATTCACCCTGACTCTTCAAACCCTTCCCTACCATCGCATCTCATATCACTTCACCTCACTTTACTCATTTCGTAAACGGATCTCATGGAACCAAATCATCCATCCCAACGCCCGCGAGCTAGAAACGAGGGTATGTGCAAACAAAGTCGCTAAATCAGAAACAAAAAACGTCCGGTCAAGACCTTTACAACCTCCTTCCTTCCCTCCGCTCCTATTCATCGAATCATCCATCCCATCCATCCTTCATTGCACATTTCTCAATACACGTAATCCCCATCAACACTTAGCACGGCTGAAGATAGTTACTCGGCACAAGCCCCGGTCTGCCCGTGTTGCCCACCGGTTCCGCCTCCCACCACCCGTCATCCTGCAATCGAAGCACAGCGAGAATATCTCCCTTTTGGAAGCCCAATTCCTCTGGGATCTGCGCTGCATAAGAGTACATTGCACGAGCTGTAATTATACGTTAGCCAAAAAGCCCTTTCAAAGATAGTGCACATGACGGAAAACTTACAGTAGTTCAAGATAAGCCTTCCTTGGCTATTGTAATTCTTCGGCTCAGCAAGACTCTTGCTCCTAGCCCTCGACTCGGCTCTCACAGAACTTCCTGAGCCGCCGCTGAAGCCAAATTCGCTGCCTGCACTACCACCACCGCCCATGTAGGAACTTTGCGGGCGGGCGGTGCTTGCAGTGCCTGGTCGAGCTGAACTGGCCGTTCCAGGGCGCGCCGAACTAGCCGTGCCAGGTCTACCGCGTACACTGCCTCCGTACTGGCTTCCTCCGTAGACACTGCCGTCGCCGCGCTCGCTGCCTGCCGTGGAAAGTGCGAGGGCCATGTCACTTCCACGAGAACTGCCTGGTCGGTCTTGGGATTGGCGGAATTGGGGGTTGGGACTTGCCGCGCGAGAAGCGGGTGCTGCTCGAGATTGTGGGCGAGATTGTGATTGCGCGTAGGCTGGTTGAGGTGGCTGTTGTGGCGGAAGTGGCGATGCAGCCCGTGGTATAGTGTTTACACTCGGCGATGGGCCGCGGGTCGATGAGTATGAGTTGCGTCCTACAGGTGTTCCATAAGCCTGGGCAGCGGCCGTGGTTGTCTGCGCCCTGGGTCTGCTACCAGCGTTCGATGCCGCATATGGATTGGGCGATGCTGTCCGACTGAACGAGGTTGCAGGAGGGGCTTGTTGTTGTGGTCTTTGTTGCTGTTGCTGCTGCTGTTGTTGTAACCTTGATGCCGGTCGTGGTGCTTGTTGTGGTGGCTGTTGTGGTCGTGGTGCTTGTTGTTGCGGCTGTTGCGGCTGTTGCGGCTGTTGTTGCTGTTGTGACCGTTGTACAGGCTGAGCTGCAGGTTGTTGACGTGGCGCAGGTTGCGTTGCTTGTGGTTGTGGTTGTGTTTGCACTTGTGCTTGCGGTCTCAGTGCAGGTTGTGCTGGTGGTGGTTGCTGTCGTTGTGCAGGCTGGTATGTTGAAGGCGACT
>JAESFQ010000728.1_pt1 | contig 12079 bp, 9 predicted proteins | sample 9269431 | NCBI WGS metagenome assembly JAESFQ01 (sample SAMN14502588, study PRJNA617103) | algae metagenome | isolation source: Plectolyngbya sp. WJT66-NPBG17 and co-occurring heterotrophs from well... | place: USA: Mojave Desert, Joshua Tree National Park, California | collected 2006-08-06
CAGCTATCAACAACACTTGAGACTCCTAATTGTCCCCGTAACAAGATTCAACACATCAATCGGCATCCCAAACAGTATTCGAAATGGCCAGCGCAACTAGGAAAGACCTCCTCAAGAAGGTCTACAACATGGTACCGCCCATGCTTGAGAGCTTTCATAAGGGTACGGGATCTATTTGTGATAATAGTCAACTACGTGGATTCTAATATATCTCAACAGGTCAACTGGGTCGTGTAGCAGTCATTGGTGGTAGTGAAGACTACACTGGTGCACCTTACTTCTCCGCTATGGCATCCGCAAAGCTAGGTTGCGACATGGTAAGAACCTCTACATATTCCGAGTTGGAACAATCTGCTCACGTCACTATAGTCTCACGTAATCTGCGAACCCGGTGCCGGTGCAGTGATCAAGACTTACTCTCCCAACCTCATGGTACACCCATACATGCGTCAATCGAAGAACCTCGCCAAGTCAGAAAGCGCAGACAGCGTCACCTCAGAAGTAGTAGCCATGCTATCACGACTCCACGTTGTCGTTATTGGTCCCGGTCTTGGTCGCGATGAGCTCATGCAAGAGACCTGCGCACAGGTCATCCAAGAGGCGAGGAAGCAGGGCATTCCGTTCGTACTGGACGCAGATGGCCTTTACCTCGCACAAACAAGACCGGAACTTGTAGATGGCTGCACCGAGTGCATCCTGACACCTAACGTTGTCGAGTTCGGAAGGCTGGCTAAGGCCAAGGGTGTAGATGTTAACGAAGGCGATCCTTCAGAGCTGTGCGCAAAGTTGTCAAAGGCATTCGGCGGCGTCACTATCATTCAAAAGGGCGCGAAGGACTACATCTCCAACGGTTCGCACACTCTCGTTTCTGAGGGCGAGGGTGGCCTGAAGCGCTCTGGTGGCCAGGGTGACACTCTTACCGGCAGTTTGGCGACTCTGCTGGCGTATAGGAAAGCATATCACGACAAGATCTGGGACATTGGCACTGAGATGTCGAGGAGCGAGACACTTGCTCTTGCTGCGTATGGTGGATCTTGCATTACTAGGGAGTGCTCGAAGCTTGCGTTCAAGGAGAAGGGCAGGTCGCTGCAGGCCAGTGACTTGACCGGACATGTACACACTGCGTTCTTGAACGTTATTGGCGAGAGGGAAGAGACTCCCATGTTGTGAGTTAGAGATGGTTCCTTTCGCGATAACAAAAGCAAATATCGACGGCAAAGTATAACTGGTGTCAACGACTGGCGGTAATACATGGGTGACTGTAACAAACTGTACAAATACATACACTGAACATACTGTAATCACATGAGACTGTACAATTCATCAACATTTTACATGATTTCTTGACCACTACACAAATCCTACACATTACAGGTACAGACACTGGGTACAAACGCAAACTTGATGGTAGTCTTTCCACCCTACAGGAGTACTCATATAAATTGGATAATATTCCAGCTATGTACGAACCACTATGCGAACCCTCATGATTTCTGGTACCAATGCCAATACATGAACAAGGAAGGCGTGATACGCAAACAACGACAAAACGGTACACACTTCATAAGCGCGGGTAGATGCACGGCAACTGTAAATAGACAACACGCATATTGTAAATGTTCCGATTATTGAGGCACCTGTTGGTGGGGTGTGCTGAGGAGGCTCGGCGACTGCGCATATGCAAGGGGCGACCTCGGGACGCAAGAAGGTTGGGCGTCGGGAATCTGCACCCAATGTAAGCAATCTTCATCAAATCCGGGGCTACACATTTGACATCGGCGGATAGAGAAGTTCCTGTATAGGTAACTGTACGTGCTTCGCCTCAGTCGAATGCGTTTCTTTGTTCACCAAAATATCGGAATGCGTCCCCGCGGTCGTTTGTGCATCAGCAGATTCAATGTAGTCATGTGTAAACAAAGAGAGATCTTAAGCAGCGCTGTCAGATTCAAGCTACATATATGTGCATCTGTGTGTTTGCCGCTACACTTTCAATCATCGTTGTCGCAACATGGCTCACTCTGCAGAAGATTATTACGACATGCCTGTCGAGATGCTGCCAACTGCCAACTTCGCGGGCCGCCCTACGAGCGATATCAGCATGAGCATGTTTGACGGGCTTTGGACTTTGATGTTTTCTCCCACGTCTTCTTCGTCCGAAGACGAAGCAGCAGACGATGAGTACGTCGCTCAGCAAGTACGAACTCCACCAAGGTCACCCCCTTCGCAGACGCAACCCGAGCCACCAGGAACACCAACGATCAGAATAACATCACCAACGCTCAAATATGCTCTTAGACCGCGGAGGAGAAGCCTGAGCCACGATATTAGCATTATAGACCGACCACGATTGCAGAAGAAGTCCCAAACAGCACCTCCGGGCGGCTTTGAAGCACAGGTTGCGCCACCGCTGGAACCACGACGAGCGATCAGCGCAAGTTTGAGCTACTCGAATACGATCAGGAGAAGGCGGCCAAAGTCGGATGACGGGTTTGCGAACTGTTTGGATATCAGGAATCTGACTAGCAACGGGCGATTAGGACCACGCAAGGCATTGCCAAAACCACCATGCCAGGATAACGATGCGCTATCTCATGGGACGATGCGTACTCCAGACCCCTTCTCCGCGGAAAAGCGAGTGCAGGATGCCTTGAAACAGAAGAAGCTTGGAAAGCTGAACACGGCTCTGGCGGACTTTGAGTCAAAGAGACTACCTCACTCGCCCAGCTCGGTGCTGTCAACACCACGAGAATGTTATGCGATACCGGAGCGGCTTGCGACAAGTGAAACTCTAGGTAGCCCATGCTCATCTCGCTCGTGGGGTCAGGAATCAGTCAAGTCTGTCAGGCCCATTGCTCATACAACACACTCGCCCTCCTCCGCACGGCCAAACGCAGAAGGCCGCCACACACTAAAGCGCAAACACAATCCTCGGGACGTTGACGCGGCCGAAGGGTGGAGAGTTTATCTACCCGGGGCGATTATGTTGGCAGAGCATCCAGCTAAGCTTCGCAGAGACTCTGTCGCAACGCTTGACCCATTTACGTTTGACCCCAAACTAGACTCAGCAGGAAGGCGAATATCGGATACCGCAAGGCTGGATGGCATAGCCATGTTTTTTGAAGAATTCGGTGTGGTTGCAAGGGTTACTGAAGTCACCTTTGACCAGTATTGGCTACGGGAAAGTCTAATCATGAGCAACGACATGGATGAAGAGATGGAGGACATGGCTGCCCGGAAGGCAAGCGTATCAAGTGTGAGGGAGACAGGGCCAATGGGTCCTCAGGTTGCACATAGTCCTCGCGAGTTAAAGTCCTCGTTCTCGTCCGCGTCATCGGCGCCTTCTGTGCATCCACCAGAGAAGCGTAAGCGGAGCAGGCTGAGAGGACTGCTATCACCAGGCCTTCCCAGCGCAGCCTTCCTCAAGTCCCCTGCAAGTTGGGGACAACAGATTGAAAGTTCGTGACCGAGTTAGCAACAGTATAAATTGAATCAATCAAAGTTTAGGGAAATGAGCCGCGTAACACGATTCAGGCTGGGGTACCTGGGTACTTGGGGTGATGCTCTGTCAAGGTGGTATCGCGATGAGGTGCCATCCATAACGGGTAGTTCACGACGTATGGGCTAGCTGTTGCCAGTATGGGAGACGATCATTGAGCCTGGACTCTTCGATTAGCTGACATGTCTAACGGAAGAGAGAGGATTCCTGGCGATCCGCCGTTGCCGCGATTCGTGTGCCAATGGGCCATGACGACGAATGGCTGGCAAAATCAGCCGTGCAGTGGACGCATTGGGTGCAAGAGGGACGTTGGCGCGACGCCAAAGGAAAAACGTGTGGGCGGCGCCGCTGCCACTGACAGCACAGCCGGCCAAATGCGAAAGGACGCATGAAACCTGGTGGTCCTTCACCGAGTGTGGGTTCACGATAGGGTAGCACTGGGGAGACCCCAGGATCGCTTTGCCAGGGTCGGCCATTGGCTTCCGGGAGTCAAAAGTGAGGCAGCGAATGAAAGCTGCTTATGCCCCTTTTCGTCCAATTAATGATGAGACGGATGACATCGATCGCCAGCGAAGATGGCCCTTCTGGGTTCAGCTTGGCCCTTTGTCCACCGCTCAGCGCGGGCCGCAGTCGTCAGACGCCCTCTGACACGAGCCAGCGCATCGCTCGTCCCCCATGTGCTGATGTGGTGCTAAAAGCACATCCTCCCCTTCGCAACCCGCACTTGTCACTTATTCAACGCCTCGCTATTTTGAAATAAATCCATTTGCTTCTTTCTCGACAAGCACCGTCCATCACCACCGTAAGATTTTCCTGCACCGACAAGCCATTTTTTCGGCCGTTGTTGCTGATCGTCCTTTGTTGCTCAGGTTGCTCTTACACCGCTACCACTATTCTTTCCATCCCACCATCCCACCATCCCACCATCCCTCAGACGTCATGGCCTCGACTCTCTCAAATAGCAGTAGTAGTAGTAATACCTACGTCGACTTCCTCAAACAGGCCAAGCACGACTTCCGCATGAGCAACGCACACCTCTCAGAGGAGGAGCTAAACCGTGCCTGGTTCCAGGCCGCCTGCCAACCGCCACAACCTTCCATGGCCCACCAGGTCCCACGGTCAATGGCCTTCAACACGTCAAATATGACCCAACTCCCAGTATGGACACATTTTTGGTCTGCTCGTCCCTACTCTAACACCCGCTAGACAACCGGCTTCGAATCAATGGACCGGACTCGTTCGGCTCCCGTTATGAACCGCTCAGACTCGGCAATGACCGGCAGTCTCCACCGCTCGCCCTCCAACTACTCTGACTGGCAATCAATGTCCCAAGAGCCAAACTGCGACTACGCTCTCTACTCGGACACTTCCATGCGAAGACAGCCGACTCTTCAGTCGCTCCCACAGGCTGCTTACAGCAGCATCGCCGAGTACAGCGTTGGCGACTACGTCAGCAGCTGCATTCAGCCAGACACTTCATCTTCCCTCCCCACCCCCCAGCACTCACAACAGTTGCAACTGACACCAAATTTGCAGTGGAGCTCGTCTTCGGATGCCTCTTCACCCAGCACACCGTCAACCGCCCTGATGACACCTGTTACTCAATCTAGTAACATGAGTCGTCAGGGTAGTTACAATCCTCTGTTCTTTGATAACATTTCCATGTCGCGTAATCAGTCAACTTCCTCATGTATGCCCATCCTCCCAGAGGATGGGTCTTTTCCTTATTCCCTTGACGTCGCATCAAAGCCCATCAGCGAGTCCGCTGATGGTTCTCATTTCCTCAACTTCACTGGCTCCTCCAGTGAAGCTTTCCTTTCTTCATCTATTCCTGCAAGTGCACATGCACTTGCCTCTTCCGACAACGATCAGTCGTGCCTGGCGGAGGATATGCGGAGGTCGACTTCAGCTTCATCAAGCGAGGGTTACTCGAGCGAGGTCTCTGCACCTTCATCGACTTTCTCTCGCCAATCGCAACGCGAACGCGAGATTGTCGCGCAAGCTGCGTCTCGCAAGATTGCCCCGAAAGCAATCGACGTCAATGATACGACCGCGTCCGCGTCATCCAATGCTCAGATGACAAGGATAAGGTCCGAGGATGGATCCTCTAAGACTGTTGGTGTCTTGTCAAAGACACCCTATGTGCGTCCTCAACACCCCAAGATCAAGTGTAACTTTTGCAACGAGCGACCTGATGGGTTCCGTGGTACACATGAGCTTGACCGTCACATTGCTCGTGCCCATGCCTCGCGCAGGAAGGGCTACATCTGCATCGACTCTTCAGACGACAAGAAGTTCCTCGCCAACTGTAAGCACTGCCGTAACAAGAAAGTGTATGGTGCGTACTACAACGCCGCTGCCCATCTTCGACGTGCGCATTTCCACCCCCGCAAGAGGGGCAGGAAGGGCAAGAACGACGAGAAGCGTGGTGGCATCGGTGGCGGAGACCACCCGCCGATGGAGTACCTCAAGCAAAACTGGATCAAAGAGGTGGAAGTCGACAACAAGCCCACCCCGCAATCGCCCGACAGCAACTCCGACAACGACGCGTCCGAGCAGATCGACAACTCCTTCGACACCACCTCGTATGACGTTGAGGCCACTGCTGTCCCTGCCGTCGCCTATCCTGCGTCGCAACCGTCGCTGCCCATGCCCATGCCTATGTCTATGCCAGCTCAAATGATAGACCAAGTCCCTATTGACCCAAATCAATACATGGACTTTGGTATGAGTATGCATGCGAATGAGCCCATGGTGTTCGACAACAGCGCCTTCTTCGACCCTAATGTTGCCGCCCCGACCGACTTGAGTAACTTCCAGTTCGACGCGTACTTGGGTGCTTGAGCCCTTGTACGCTTTTCTTCTTTCTTCCATCTCGTCCTCTTTCACTTGGCTCGTTGAGTCGTTGATGTATATAACGTTTGGATCTCGGCCGTTTTGCTTGTTTTTGTCTTTGGCGTTTGATGAATGTGACCACCAGTCTGACTTCCTATGGAGCAGCTGTGGTAGGTCTGCATCGTGGCGCTTTCTTGCTTTTTGTGTGTCTCTCGGGCTTGGCGACATATGAGAGAAGAAGCACTTGGTGATGATGTCCTTGTGGGGCGGTACGTGCTTACATAACGTATTGATGTTGCTATCACATAACGTTCAATGCCTGGCAGCTCTAGCTACTAGGCTTGAAAGAAAGAAACAATTAACAATTCAAATCTACTGTATGCGTGATCGTGATGCTTGCGCGTATCCTATCCCATCCTCAACGTACATCCTTTAAGGCATAAGCAACTTTCAGCAGACATATGCTCTCGTTCTTGCATATTTCCCTCGCACCCTTTTCCATATCCTTGTGCTTCTTGCAACTTTGTACATTGCAATCTCGGCTAGTCTCCTTTAAGCCTGTCTCCACCCCTGCTTCGACGATCGAGAGATGCCTGCAGGCGTAATATCCGAGTTACGAAGTTGATCATTATCGCACTAATGCAGGAGTATACTTTGGTATTAGAGGAGCATATGCAGAGTATTATGCATCGAGGGATATAACGAAGCAAGTTGAGTGTTCGATATAAGGATCTTGTTCGATTAGAAAAAGTGTATTTGCATTGTTGACAAAAGACATGAATCCCTTCCATCTCCAGGAAAGAACGATCTAGTAGCTAGAGTTGGGGTAGTTACCACCACCTTGACTCGAGTTATCGACGGGGTTGGCGGGTCCACCAGTCTGACCCAATGCACCTCCAACTTGTGTTGCTTCGCCCTTTGACTGCTTGATAGCTTCCCTTGCCTCGGCTTGTTCAGCCTTCTTCCTGTTCCTTTGTTAGCAGACAGCTTGCACGCCCATATGGCATCAAACACTGACCTGTCCAAATCACTCGCCATATCAGGCTGCTCTCCACCACCACCCATGCCCTTTCCTCCTTTGGCCACTGCATCTGCAACCCGTCCCTCGCCCGGTGCGGCCATTTGTTGCCCATCCAACTCCTTGTGCCTTCCTACATCTTCATCAGTCAGACCTTTCCTCTCTTCGCCTGCTGGTGCACCGTGTACACCCTTGCCTTCCTCGAACTTTGCATTCCGCAGTCCTTCGGCGTCGGTTGCTTGCTTGGTGGGAATACGTTGGTCGACAGTGGCGGCGTTGTCGCTAGCGTTGAACTCTGTTTGGTCTTGCTCTTTCGGGTCTTTTTGCGCTGGGTTGCCTGGTGTGGTGTAGGCTTGGTCTAGGGAGGGCTGCGAAGGGCCCTTGGGATCGAGACCTGACATTGCTGGAGTTGGAAGATGTAGTTGAGGTAGTGTGCAGGTAAAGTGTCAATTGGTAGATGTGTTTTTCGACTGTGATGAACTGTGAGGATGTAATTTATGTGAGTCGGGTTTGTATATGGGAAATCAAGTTGGAGCTCTGGTGGACATTGTTTTGGCAATCGGCCATTGCTATGACGTCTGCGGGGTGGGCCCGTCATTCATTCCCGCCCCACCAATGCACGCCCTTGTCATATAAGGGACCGGAAGAAAACGACTGAGCCGCGTTTTAGTCTTCGATTACAGTAATCGGCATCGGCATGGGAGGGCCAAGGACGAGATCGGTCCCAAAAGCTTGCTTGCTTGCCGCAACTACCAGTGGAGCAAGGTCTGTATGACCTCGCTCGAACAGTTACTTCCCAGGGACCGTAGGAAATAACAAAATGCTGTCGCCAGCGTCTTGATATTGCGTAACAGACGATAGAGACATATGCACTCCGCTCGTCGTGGGCCGTGGAATGATGAGCACGCGAGCTTGAACTCCTACTGACCCATAGAGCAACACTGTGTGTTACAAAGCCGACCGCCCGAATGACCTTGACATTCCTTAACGCCTTAAAAATGATCCGTGACCAAACGCCTGCGCTATGCTTGTATGATGGACATCCAGGTATCACTCCATTTCCATGACCACGTCCGCTGAGGGCTCCCGTGTTTCGACGTTGCTTGTCGTTTCGCGGCTCTCTCGTTTTGACTCTGCTGCTTTCGCGGCTCTTTCACGAGTTCTGCGACACCACTCTTCTATCGATTCCGCGCCTCCTCCTTCGATTTTTATGGCCTTGGGTTCGGCTGGGACTCCTAAAACAGTGCCTTGGAAACGTGATTCGACGCCGGTCTTGCTGTGTTTCTTCATGAGGGCTAGGGACGCAGTCAGTTAGTCTGTAGCGGTGCAAAGAGATATGCAGACATACTATTGAGATAGTCCTCCATCTCTTCTTGATCAAGCTGCTCCGTTGGGTTGGTCGCAACGGGCTTGTAGATGCCTGCTATGCGCCTAATCTCCTTGTTCTGATCTCCCTTGACCCATTCAATGAATTCGGTCACATCTGCCGTATCCTCGGCGTCACGTCGGGCTGCCTCGTTCTCGCGTGCTCCCGTCTCTTCGTTGTACTCATCGAGCGGTTTGCGCAAGATCTCCTTCCACACTTCTTCCCCTGCTGTCAAGGTCGGCACGAGAAGGGCGCAGTCCTGCATTGCCATGCGCACATCGCTAATGTCTGGTGTGAGGTCGTTGTGGTTTGAGAAAGCATTATAGGCTGTGCGCTCTGCTAGTAGTGACAGATAGCGTGCCGTGAGATCTACGATAGTGTCCACGGCCGAAGGTTTGCCGTGTTGGAAGCCCGTCGCGCGTAGAATGTGGAGGACGGCGGGCCGTAGCAGGCTAAGGAAAAGATCGTTTTGGGACATGCTTGCGCTGGTATGGGTAGTGGAGGATGCAGAGGTCCGTTTGGTGTCGTACTGTTAGGGCGGGAACAGCAGGCGCATGGTGGTATTGTTCGGCGCAGTTCTATGTAGGGAAAGTGAAGGTACGCGACTGGGAAGCTTTGGCCCTTCACTATTGCAAATGCCAAGGCCGACGCCTGTGGAATGCCAGCGACTCCGACTCACCTACCCCAGCTTTCACATCATCGCGCACCCTCGCAAATGTCGCCCTCACAGGCGCATAGTCGAGCATCGCCATTCTAGACACCGAAACTCTCCGTACCGCCGCCCAAAATGAAGCTCAAAATCAAAACCCCGAATGCGCTTCCTAGCGATGCGCCGCCCTCCGCACCTCCCCCGTCCGACGCGCCTACACCAATTTCCGCAAAGCCAGGAGGCCTCAAACTCAAGTTGAAGCCGTTGGGTCCTGTAGCTGGTGAGCCTGCGGATAGCCAGAACGGCGAAAGCGCCAAAGTGAAGCGCAAGTACACCAAGAAGCCAAAACTCGATGAAAGCGGCAACGTCATTCCACCGGGGAAGCCTGGACCTAAGAAGAGGGCACGCGAAGAAGGCGATGATTTCGACTCACCTGCCGCGAAGCGCAAACCAAAGCCCACCGCGAAGAGTCTCGCAATGGCTAATGATAGCGACGACGACGACGATTACACTGCGGTCGAACAACCTCCGCCTCAGCCGATCAAGTCACACAACCGTACCCAGTCCATCAAGCTCTCCATCAAACCGAAGGGAGGCATGAACTCGGCGAGACCCAGTACCGCTATCCTGAAGGTCAAGGGCGCAGGAAAGCCGCCAGTCAGACCCTACGGTGTCGGATACGACAGCGAGGCAGAGGAGGCGGAACCTGACCCAGCTATCGAGTCTCAGTTTGTGCTGCGCATGAAGCCAGGCCCAGACTGCGATTTACTGCGAAAGTCCATCGAAGAGAAGACCATCGGCAAGAGCGTATCACAAGGAGGACCTGGCGTACATTTCCGGTTCTTCGACCGCGAAGGCCGCCGAGCTATGCTCACTATACAGAACCGCATGTACGCCGCGACTATGGTCGAGCTACCCGCAGTTATAGAGTCACTGAAGAGTTGGAACAAGAAGGATTGGGTCAAGACCGCAGACGTCTGTCAGATGCTGCTAGTTCTGGACGAAGTTAAGAACGAAGAGGAGGCGAGGAAGTACCCACTTCCGTCTTATATCTCCCCAGATACCCACCGGTTTCCCCACGGTTTGACACCACCCATGAAGTGGGCTCGCAAACGACGTTTCCGCCCTCGCAAGTCATACATCGACGTGGAGCGCGCCGAAGCGCAGATGAATCGACTATTACACGAAGACGAGCAGGCCATATCAACAAAGTATGAGATGGTAGACAGCGAGGCCGAGAGCTCCGAGGAGGAATCAAGCTCGGAAGAGGAGGTCGACGATGAGGAGATGGCAGACGCTACCCAAGTGGAGGAAATGGATGCCGATCAACTGGAGCAGATGCTTGCCGAGGGACTCATGGACGATGAGGTTGAGTTCCAGGGCGACAAGGACCAACTCAATGCTTTGCTCGCTGGTAACAACAACGTGCAAATTGAACAGGTTGACACGCCTACTACCGCTCACGATGTCGCTATGCACGCTCTCAGTCAAAACGGAAATACTGTTGTCGAACCCGACACGGCAGTTTCTACACCTGCTGCAGCGACGTCTGCAGACGACGATGATGACGATGACGATGCAGATTCTGATGAGGATGTTGATGAGGTGGACGAAGCCGCCGCAGCGGAAGAACAACGTCAAGAGCAACTACGGGGTGAAATCGCAGAGTTGGAGAGAGCCATTGTCCAGAGCACCGAAGCGCGGGACAGGCAGACCAACGTGCTGTTCAAGAAGCGCGTACAAACCCAAATTGACAAGCAAAAGGCGGATCTGGCAATCAAGCGTAAGCAGCTGAACGAAGAGGCGGATGAATAATCGTACTTTCTCTTAGTTCTCACCTTTTTGGTCAAATTGGGTTCATGAAGGTCGGGTAGTAGGTTTTATTAGGTGCAGCATTGCTTTGGCGTTCTTACGGGTTACGGAGCATTCATATGGCGTTTCCAGGCTGGCGGGTGGTGCCGCATTCATGGCTCTATACCAGATATTCTCAATTTCAAGTATTGCTCATACAGAGATGTGTTTAGGGGGGAATCTGCTCAATGTCATCTATGAGGGATACTGTACTCAGTTTGGTACAATAACGCGCTACTAGTCGCAAGCAGCCTTCCTAGAAGAATTCAATTTATGGGCGGAAAGTAGGGCTATGATGAGAACTTTTGTGGCCCTTTCTTTCTTTCTCGCACTACAAGTCAACCAGCACGCCAGTCACACAAGCAAGTACACAGTCTTCGAATAAACAATTACAACAATCGATTCACCAACGTCTCCAAAACGGGTATATACGACTACGAAAAAAAAGGAAAACCGTATGCGACTAGAGTCAGACCGCCGTTCGTAAGAGCCATTTACAACTTCATCCCCCCAAAAAAAGACAATGCGCCTGTAGCTAAAACGAATACAACACCCTCGGAAACAACGTGAACGCTTGAACGCTCAAAAGGCGGCGATTGGCGCAAATAGAAGGGGGATAAGAATAAAGGTAGCCGAAAACCGGCCAATACAACAAGACAAGACAGACAAAACAGTCCAAGATGGAGATGACCTAACACCAAACCCAAGCGCCCCAGTCGTTATGATGATGGAAGAAAAGACAAAGGAAACAAGGTGTGTGTATCCAAGACAGGACATGCCAATGCGCCAGAACGGAGCACTAAGAATAGCTAAAAGTACGACGAAGAGAACAAGAGCCAAGAGAGAGAAAAAATCTTCAGTCGC
>JAESFQ010000729.1_pt1 | contig 12061 bp, 9 predicted proteins | sample 9269431 | NCBI WGS metagenome assembly JAESFQ01 (sample SAMN14502588, study PRJNA617103) | algae metagenome | isolation source: Plectolyngbya sp. WJT66-NPBG17 and co-occurring heterotrophs from well... | place: USA: Mojave Desert, Joshua Tree National Park, California | collected 2006-08-06
GTTCCTTTGCCTACATTTCCTTTTCCCGTATCCTCGCTTCTTCTTCCCTCCAGCCCTTCTGTAGACGTTTAAGGTGCCGCTCGTGCTTGGTGACTCGGTGATCGCTGACACCTGCGACCTTTTTGCCGGATTTAGCGATGCCTGACATGGGCAACGCTGCGTCAACTCGTGCGCGGAATTCTTGCATTGACTCTCCCGGTTGTATCTTCAGGACAGTCTTTGATTGCACCTGCTCCTCGCTCTTATTGTTTGTGTCGTCCTTTTCCACATCTGCGACTGCAGCTTGTTTCTTCTGTTTCTTGGTCTTCACAGTGCCGTCATCAAGGCCTGAGCGCTTCTTCGGCCCGCCCTTCGAGAAGGCCATGAGTCGTTGGAAGGCTTTGGGTGTGTCGTCTGCGCCATAACCCTCGACCTGATTCACTTTGCGCTTCTTGCCTTTAGGAGCTGTGCTGAAGGTGCGCGCTTTGCCGACGGCGAGAGGAGCTGCGTAGACGTTGGGCGGAAGGTTGAACCTATTGGCACTAGGTTAGATTGTGGTCCGCGGTCCGCTACGCTTGCGAAATACGGGGTGACGTACTGCGAGTCGTCATCTTCTATGCGCTTATGTTTGTGAGGCATGATAGGTATTGGTTGGAGTGGTGTATACGACAGCGTTTCCAGGCTGATCGGTCGGTGTCGGTGGCAGAAAAGTTACTGAGCTGCAGCAGGGATCATGGGCAAAGTGGGGCTCGGATATCTTGGCACTGCGCACACTTGTAACTCGGCATTTCCCCATCTTTTCTTTGTGGAGTCGCTGTGCAAGACGCAAATACACGAGGGATATGATGCCGAGCCGGTGCTTAACGTTGCTTAGAGTGGCCGGATTACCGCCTCGTGTGCAAATATTCGAATGTGGCGCAGATGCAGGCAGGGCGAAATCCACGCGTAAGGTCAGTCAGCTCGGGAACAGACAAGCAACATGGAGCCTATCATGCCTCGGAACCCGAAGCTGTAGAGACCAGATGCATCATTTCGCAACCAGGGCAGGTTTTGGATCACATTGCGACAGGTTCGGACCGAAGCCATCACCACTGCACGTCTGGGCAAGGTGTAACGTGGAAAGGATCTATTGATACCAGTCCAGCGTCGCTCAAATACACTAACTGCGCAAGCTGAACAACGGGCTCTGTGGAAGCATTACCTGTCTGATCATCTGCTCTGATGTCCGCCCATGTACGCCACTAGCATCTACCATTGAGTCTCGGTCTCTCTCTCCCTTGCAGCCAATCATCATCGCGGGCCGCGTTGCGTGGCCGAATTCGCTCTCCAGGCCGTGTATCGCTTCTCGAACTCAGCTGAGCACCGGGGCGTTGGGCGGTCTCGAGGGCTTGCATGTCCATAGCCCGTCCTATATATCTCCACCGATAGCGTCTTGTTTCACAGGCGGGCTGGCCGGTCGCACTTGGACTCGCAATAAACGACGTCGGGTCTCAACTGCTCTTGACACGTCCAAAGTTTCACGCCTCCAATCATCCGACATACAGAACCCAAGCACGTTCGACCACGGAACTGGACCCTGCGTTTGCGCAACTTTCTGCATTAAGCTGCGGCGGCGCATCGTCCCAGGCTAGCCTCCCCCGAATCCACGGACGGCACGGTACAGCCAGTCTGGATCGCCGGTACACAGCTCGTGGCGTCTTGGAGCGACGGTCGAAGAGGAAGGTGTCTTAGCACAGCGGACGCCTTAGTTTCGAGGTGCAAATTCCAGCAAACACCTCTCGAACCCTCAGTCTTTCATCGCAGCCTCCAGCTTGAACAAAAGTGCGCTGCACATATCGACATCGCTTGCCCCACCTCTCAGGGTCCAGCAGCCCCGTGCCAGATCCTCGCCTGCAATTGGCTCGTGCCTGAAGATGGCTACCAACACACCCAACTCCCCCTCCGCCCGAGCTCTTCTACGCATCTCTTCCGACTCGGAGGCTTCAATCGATTCGAAATCACCACATGTTGTCTCGCGCGAACTAGAGGAGGGTAATGGCCCAATCTTTGGCTCTGCCGATGCGCAGATAGGTTCGCAGCCCGGGTTCTGGCGACGGCTAAGAATGAGCGTACGGAGGCACAATGGAAAGTCGCGTGTCAGCGAGGACTTTGGACGTGTGAGGCTACCGGATGAAAAGCCGCAGTCGAAAAAGTTTCGATTGAAGAGGAAACATGCAGCTAGAGCCTGTGTTATAGTACCGTTGCTGGTCGTCATCTTCTTGTAAGTGCCTGTTACACCTTAGCTTCCGCGCGTTCCGGCAGAGACATGTTCCTGCCAGCCTCTCATTCGACAGCGGCATGGCCTTCATGCCGCTGCCACCCAATTATGTTCTGGAGGAAGAAGAGCCGGTATACTGACTCTATCAGTGGTGTTCTTCACATTGTCAATGTGATTCTGGGCTACGTGCCTACCTTTCTAGATGATCAACTCCCTACCTTCGATTGGAATTCACCCGACAAGTCGCGACTCTTGGATATTACACGCGACGTAACTCCGGTCCCGTGTCACTCGCATAACGACTACTGGCGCCGAGTCCCACTGTACGACGCCTTGCGCTGGGGTTGTACAGGTGTCGAAGCTGATGTTTGGCTCTTCGACGAGGAACTGTACGTTGGTCACAACACCAACTCCTTGACGCAAAATGGCACATTTACGTCGATGTATGTTGATCCTCTGGTCAAGATGCTGGATCATAAGAACGAGCTTGGAGATTTCGCGACAACGTCGAGTGTTAAGAATGGTGTCTTTGACACTGAACCCGCGCAGACCTTGGTCCTACTGGTCGACTTCAAGAACGACGGTCACGACATTTTCCCCGTAGTCTCGCAACAACTCAACGCATTACGCGAGAAAGGGTACTTGACCTACTTCAACGGCAACACCACCATCGAAGGCGCCATCACCGTCGTAGCAACCGGAAACGCGCCCTTCGACCTCATTACTGCAAACTCAACCTACCGCGACATCTTCTTCGACGCCCCCTTGGACAAGCTCGAAGCTGCCACATCTAGTTCCCCCACCGCCAAGCGCGACGGCCAAGGCACAGTCGGCACATCTCCCACCTCCCACTTCGACAGCACAAACTCCTACTACGCCTCTGTCAACTTTGGCAGCTCCATCGGCACGCTCTGGTTCGGTCGTATCTCCGAAGCCCAAATCCTCAAGATCCGAGCCCAGATCCAAAGTGCAAAGGAGAGAGGTCTGAAGTCAAGGTACTGGAGCGCGCCCAAGTTTCCTATCGCACTCAGGAACAGAGTGTGGAACTTGCTTGTCGAGGAAGGTGTAGGGTACCTGAACGGAGATGACTTGCAGGGCATGACAAGGTTGGATTGGGGAATCAAGAGGCACTGGGGTTTGATCGTTTGATTGCAATCGGCAAGGTGAAAAGATGAGGATATGATTTACGTGGCATGTTTTGGCGTTATATGGTGGGTTTCTGGGACATAGCATCACAGTTCTTGTGGCATGTATCGAAGATACCCGATAGATGGGATAGCAATGCCCATTTTTTCTCATAGTTTCCAACCGTTATGCGAGTGCAAAATGGCTCTTTGCTGTGATTTTGACTCACAGAAATATTCAGCTGGACGATGAGAGCATAACCCCCAAAGAAGTCATATATACATATTCAACAAGACATACAGAGTAGCGAAGTCATCGTCATCAACACAGAGAAGCTTGTTTTCCGCTTCAGAAAACGCCAACAGCGCCATACAGTCTATAACCCAACCAGAAGCTCGTTATTCCAGTCATGCCTGCATCTAGAACATACTCCAGCCCTTCTTCCTTCGCTCATCCCTATCCTCTCGGCGTCCCATCATGCGCTTCTCTCTTTGCTCGAGTTGGCGCAAACCTTCCATCTCCTTGAGCACGTGCTCGAGAAGATCCTTGCGACGTACTACATCGAGATGGCGTTTGATCTTGGGATCTTCCTTGGCGAAGCGGTCGATTTCTTCTTGGGAGAGGCCACGGCCTAGACGTGCATCGAGTTCACGTGGGAACTAGCGTGGTGTCAGCGATAGTTATTTAGCCAAGGACAAGGCAAGTGGCTTACAATGTAGTAGAACTTGCTTAGCAACTCGGCGTCAAGGAACAGATCAGCAGTCGTGGTAAGTTTGTCTGCGACAGCGTCGAGGAAGACTTCTGGGCAGTGGTACTTGTTCTTCTTGCTGGCGCATTGCTTGCTCTTGATGGCAAGGAGGCGCATTTTGAGCACATCGATTCGGTCGCGGAGGAAGACTGCTTCCCGGCCTATGATGTTGTTAGTGTCGATTCCGGATGAGCTAGCTTAATAGAAAATAGGTGAGCCTACCCTTAGCAAGAAGCGCGGAGCTGAAGCCACCAGCACCGCCGACTCCATCGCCTTCCAGAACAACTTGTCCGCTTCGTACGCGGTCGATGAATGACATTACATCCCTGACCCTCTTACGGCCACCGACTTGGTCCTCAAGCTGCTTGACAGCGGCCTCAACAACCTTCAACTCATCCTTGAGCACAGCTGTGACATTCTCCCGACCTTTTGCCCATTCGTTGTCCTCGACTTCGATGCGGTATTTGTAGGGCTTGATACAGATTTCCAATTCGTCGGAGATGTCGTAGGAAAGATCTTTGAGAATGGAGGTTGAAGCATCGGTAATGGCTTGTCGAGCGAATGGGTGAGCGGCGAAGCGAGAATTTGTGATGAGGCGGTCGATGTGTGCCTGGAGCGCGTTTGCAACAACGTTGGTAGCCAGACGGCCAACACCCAGTTTCGTCAGCGCGGCACTAGAGCTGTCAAGCTTGATTTGCCATATTTGATCCTCGCCATCAATATCGGCTTTGGCAAGGTTCGTGAGAGGATCGGTCTCGGGGAAGGGAACGCTGAGGTCGTCGAAAGGTCTGTTCCAGTAGCGCTGGGCGAGTAGGTTGAGTACTTGCTGGTCGAGCTCGTGCTTAAGCAGGTCGCGGACCTGTTGGCGACCGAATTGCTCAGTAAAGCCACGGAAGGAGTGCTTGAAACCATCTAACGATTCTGCAAGATACGATTCTGCGCTAATAGGTCGCTCGTTGTACTGTACTTTGTATTCGTATCGTGCATCTTCGAGCTCCCTCTGAATAGCCTCGCTTGTTGTCTTGAGGCTGCCAGCCATAGTCTGCTCGAGCACATGCATAAGCTTCTTCTTGAGGTTCTGGGTGCCGACAGCAAGCTCTGATCCTTCTGAGAACTCGGGATGGGAGGAGAAGTAGGCCTTTTCGTTCTTTACAATCGCGTTCGTGATATTGCCGTTACCGCGACTGAAAAGCTTGGAGCCACCAGCGCCGGGTGGTACCCGACACACAACACCGACGTATCCTAGACGCAGGGCATACTTTTGGTCTGTGAGCAGACTGGCACCACGTTCAGCATCTACGAGATCCATCTTCGTAATGACGCCGATAGTCCTCTCGCCTCGGGGGTCCATCCTACGGGACGCTCGCAGCGCGGTGCTGTTGGCCAAATCCACGTCAGCCGCGGAGATGGCGAGGATGACATTGGGCGCCTTGATATACTTCTCGCAAAGCTGCGAGATCTTCTCCTTCAGCTGCGGGGGCTGGTCTCGACCAACGACCTGGATGTAACCAGGCAGGTCTATCAGGGAGAGATCGGGAACGTTCGGAGAGTAGATTCTCAGCTGGATGGGGTCATCGGAGACGCAGTCGCTCGCTGGTACAGCCAGGTTCAAATCTGTCAACGTCTTCTGTACCTGGCTGAAATCTGTGACCTTTCCCAAGCCAAGGGCCGGAAATTCACAGTACTCTGCATGCGCGTCCGGTGTGTTGACAAGAGTAAGTTCGATGGGTCGTCGCGTGACCATGTTGTGTCCTTTGGGCAGAAACTCGTGGCCAACGATGGCTTCCAAGACGGAACTTTTTCCTGACGACTGCGATCCGATGACAACGATCGAAGGCAGCGTGAGCGAATCCGACTGTCCAACAGTCTGCAACAGCCCACGTATCTCGATCATCTTCTTGGTGAGCATCATCATCTGCTCGTCCCTAGCAATCCTCTCTGCCTGCGGCCTGTCCTCATCGTCTTCCTGGGCATAGCCAAACGCCGCTGCTGTTGTGGCACCGGCTGCAGCAGATCCAACGCCGCTCTGCTTGGGTTCTTCCGGACCTCTGCCACCACCGTTGTTGCCTCCTGCACCACCAGATTCGTCCTTGGCGAGTAGTCGCTGCAGCCATTCCGGGTATTGTACGCCCTCGAATTCGTCTTTGGTCGACTTGAACCCCTTTTCTAATTGGTCGAAGAAGCCGTTCGCTGTACTGAGTGCGCCGCCAGCAAATTCGGTCGCGCCGTCTTTGGTTCGGTGGAAAAGATCGAGGGCAAATGTTCCCGCCTCTGCTCCATGTTAGCCCTCCCTCCATATCATAAACTGCATAGAAACATACGGCCAGCTTGGTACTGGATATAGGACACTCCCGCAACGACAGCCCCTCCAGCAGCCGCACCCACGGTTGCAAACTTGCCCACCAGCTTCGGTATCACCCTCGCAAAAGAGATGGACCGTGTGGCGGGGATGTTGTGCAGCGCATAGCTACCGAGCGGCCACGGTCGTCGCTTTACCAGTCGCAGCCCGGCCTCATTGCGGAGGAGTCCACCGGCGGGGAGCGAATGCGTCGTGTAAAAGCGTGGTGTGAGCAGCGGTGAGCGGCGTGCGATAGTGGAAAGGCGGCCCGCGACGAGCCTGCCGCTCATATTGACAACAAAAAGACCACGATAGGTCTTCGGTATAGCATAGGATCAGACAGGATACGTGGTTGCAGGGCGATACAGGCGTTCGAGGTGCGGCTATGCACGTCACACATCGACTTTTGGTACGCCGAGGTGCTTGGGCCATCAACACGCCGCGTGGGGCTGCAAGTAGTTGGACGAACAACGTTGAGACACGACATCTATTCATTTTCCATAGCAACATATCTAGCTAGTCCTGGGTATCATCGCATCTTAGTCTCACTTTAAACACAGAATTGCTCTTTCCCCAAATGTATCCAATAGCGACCCTTCCTCCTTGATCATATCCCTTAGCCAGTTCCTAGAGCCTTCTACTTCCCTGCTTGCGAATTTGACGAGAACAAAGCCTCTAACGTTCGCTGCGCTCCATACAAGGCCATCGGCTTTCTCCCTATGTTGTCTATCAGATCGCCTCTGCTCATGTGCTTGAAGCTCAGGCTGAACCACGTCGCCCCAGTTCCTTCCCCCAATACGCGGTAGTGCCTCGAACTCATCCAAGAAGAACTTGGACAGCGATGAGAAGATCGGACCGCGAATAATCAGCGTTCCAAAGACAGAGTAACTATCCATACGTGACGAGAGCGGCATGCCAGTCCTGCCATGCTGGTCTAGAATGAGGTTATCCCGTAGAAGCAGTCTTTTCTTCCCTGCATCATCTACAGTCCACACTTCGTTCCGGCTTTTGTATTTGTAGATATCCCAGTTCTCTCCTCGTGCTGAACGGCCACTCGTGACCCAGTCACAAACACACAGATTACCTTGCTCTTTCTCCATGTGATAGATCTGAGACTGAGAGAAGGCCGTGTGAGCAAAGGGTTGCACTGGATCGGGAAGGTAGACCAATGCAGAATGGTGCTTGAGATGTATGTTCATATGTTGTCGAGAGACTAGCTTTGGACTAGGGGTCTTGAAGATCTTGGTCGACCCTTGTGTCAACAGTATCAGTCGAGTACTGCTGTCTAGTTTGACATCCAGATCTATGCTATCCCCAGCAACGATTCCTCCGCCATAGGTCAAAAGGAACACGGTATGAACGAGACTGGGTGTTGTCGCTCCTGTATCGTGATCTGATTTTCTACCATAACTGGGCGGTGCCAAGGGATCTGGTGCAACTAGCTTGAGTGGATACTGGTATGACACGGTTCGAAGGACGGGTTTGTCCGGCGGAAGTATCTCGAGAATAATGGATCCATGGCCAGGTTTCGATGTTGATGTACCGAAGGGAGAGATGAAGGACATGTCGAAGTGCTATCGGACCTTGCAATGGATCATCTTCTACAGACGCGGGCTCTGAACATGTATGCTGGTCTGCCTAACCTATGCAGATAAAGCATGCATTCGAACCGTAAGTAACCTGTGTATGTGCGCTCGAAAGACCAGCAGATTTCTTCGTCGAAGGCCGAGCGACAGCTATCAGACAAGTGAGTGCACTTGCCGTATCAATTAGCGTGTGCTCGGACCACACTGCCAAGACGCGACGCGGGGCAAGATTCTATCTTTTCTAGGCACCTTTCTGCAGCTCCCAACCCCACCGAAGCGCAGCCAAAGAATCTACCGATTCGACGACAACTTTTGCACGCGTTCGAAACTCACCTTCGACAGCTTCTGCGAACTACTCCAAGAGCGCGCTGGGATTTTTGCCATCCTTGACACACCGACTTTCGCGTAGGAAAGCGACCCACTACCAGCTGCAGCCACTCACATCTCGATCTTACATCCAGCATCCTCCCGCAGTGCGCGTTCGAATCGCCGCCTGGCCACTTTTTGACATGCCTTAAGCGCGTTTCACCGTGTCCGCATCCACACTACCGGTGTTGATAGGGGACGGGTGGGAGAATCATGGCGACAGGTTTCGACAACCTGTTGGAATTTCTGCTGTCAGAAATTGCACTTCGCGGCGTCCAAGGTATGCATGACTCGTTGCGTGTATAGTCATTGCTTCATTCGCGCACTGGCCTTTGGCTGAGCGACTCACCATCTCCACTTCTTACGAGCTACACAACAACACCAATTAGAAGTGAGAGTGGTGGGTTCGCATCATCCTAGTCATTGTTGCTCTTTGCGTCGCCCTTTCGTCTTTAACCACATCGCCTCTCATTTACTAACACCTCTGTAGGTGCCACGAGCGCAGACTTTCGTCACTTTGTTGAAGCCTTCTACAAACAAGGCGTCGATGATGGCGAGCCCAAATCTGGCGATAGTGGAAGCAAGGGTCTTCCGTCGACTGGACTTGGCCGCACGTTCTATGAGCGTTTGTGGCAATGGCTCACTCATCATCCCGATATCCGCATAGTCTATCAACAGGAAGTTCGTCAGTTCACCCTCTCGGAGTTTGAAGCGGCTGAGCTACACGAGACTGGTACAATCGGCGAGACGACCACAGCAGACTTACGCCAGCCATCCAACCGTTCTGTCGAAGCATCAGCGCAGCCTTCCAAGTCTCTGCTCGCTCTGAGGGACTCCCTACGTCTACACATCCTGGGAGACCAACATGACCCGAAAGGATTCCTGGGATGCCCGCCTGAACCTCCGACTTTTTCACCTGTGCCACGACCACTACGCAAACTACCAAGCGAATCGGCTCGTACCATGGCAGTCTTCGATGAACCTAGCTCCAGTATCAGTGCCCCTCGGTTGTATGCCAGTCAAAGCAGAGTATGGCAGGCGTTGACAGGCCACGGTATCGACCTGAAGAAGGTCCCTAGTATGGAATTTGTATTGCTTTCTCTCATTGCTGCTCGTGGGGCGGCTGGCATCACCCAACCTGAATTGATCACCATCAGTGGCCAAGACAAGAGATCTGTTCCCCACAGGACGGACGAACTGGCTCGTAAGAATTACATCACTAAGATTTCTGTGCAGTCCAACAAGATGCGCACCAGTCTCTGCATTCACACCAAGTTCGTTTCCCAGAATACCTTCATTGAGTCCAGTGCCGTTGAGGACGTGTATCAGGAGGACGGTACATTTGTGGTCAGGAACTTTGCTCAACTTCTGTATAACAAAGTTGGCGAAGGGGGTGTCGTTCCCACGCGATCGATTAGGGAAAAGCTGGTAAGCTCATAAACTTTGTGCAATCGTGTAGCCTCCTAACGTTAATAGGGTGTGCCGATGTCAGCCTGGAACAAGCGCGCCACCCAGGGTGCACTTATCCGACTTGATCAGACAGGGATGATCAAGCGACGTAGGGTTCGTAAGAAGAAGTCTGCCGACTCTTGGATCACATGTATCCAAGTGTTGCGCGCGCCACAAGACGAAGATCTCAGAAACCTTGGCTTTCGTCGGGTAGCTCCAGTCGCGACTGGTTCGGTAGACGACCTACGCGATGAGGATGTCGATGGCGACTCGTTGATGAACGATCTCAATGAAGACATGCCAGACGATCCTGACGCCAAAGTCAACAGCCAAATCAATACACAGCTTGTTGTCGATCAAGCCAGTAGCATCCCTCCACAATGGACACCCGATCGCTTTCTTCCCAACACCATCTTTAATGCCGCCGCACTGGGCGGCGCTCAAGGCTGGGACTCTGAGGCACTGCGCAATCGGATTGTTGGGCCCTTCTGGAGGCGCCCGATGGAGTCGTATTTCACTCGTGTGACTAACGACTGGGAGAAGACACAGCCTTTTCATCTGCGGCACCTGGCAGTTATACGCGATGCGGGTACTACCAAAGGAAAGAAGTTCATTCATTACGTCTATCGCACGCATGAAAATTTCCAGAAAGCCGTCGATACTAAGATGGCTGTTTGGGATGGTGTTGCAGTGCCCCAGGGATCTGCGAAGAGCTCAGGGAACAATGTTCCTCTTGATGCATGGGGGTTTCCAACTATCAGTACGGAAGAGCTCGTTCGAAAGACTGGTTCGGCAACGCTATCTGAGGCTGGCTCCGCCATCGTGAAACCGCGCAAGAATGGTCCACGTTGGGACAACGGAATCGCAGAGCAAGTGGGTTACAAGAAACTCTCTACAGCAGTACTGAAAGTCAAAACACCGGGCGCAGACGGCCGACCAAGGAAACAAAAGGTTATCAAAGCGAAACCTGTTCGGGCACCAAAGGTCCCGAAAACTAGCAGGAAGCGTCCGACCATCTTGCTTACTCCCGAAGAGAAGACGTCGCTGGGGCTTGATCCCAACGCTCGGTTAAGCAAGAATGTTCAAGATCAAATTCTTGCTCATCGCCAGAAGACTGGCGATCCGACATCACTACCTGATGCGATTGTGAATGAGCCAGTAAAACGCCAACTGGCTCAGCCACTAATGACAACAGAAGAGCGAATAGCAAGAGGCTTAGCACCAAAAGGACGCTTGGGCATCGCGCAAGAGAATGAGATTCGTGCGGAGCGCGGACTACCTGAGATAGTGAAGAAAGAAAAGAAACGGGCAACGAAGGCGGCAAACGAGCCTACTGTCCTCAGCAAACAGCAGAGGATAGCTCTGGGTTGGACAGATCATGGTCGTTTGCCAGACGCAATCATCGATGGTTTACGCCAGGAGCGCGAGAACGGTATTCCCGTGGAGGATTCAAAGATCATTGCGAGCTGGGACGCTGAGATGAAGCGCAGGGCTGAGGCTAAGAAGAACAAAAAGGGCGCCGGGTCCACCAAGAAGCAAGCCGCATCCCCGGAAGAGGATGAAATGTGTATGGAAAACCCCGAGGCTGATTATGTGCCTGTCCCAACTCTCATCGAGCCCGAGGCTGAGGACACTTCGCCCAACGTCGTCACGGGAAAACGGAAGGCAAAAAATCTGGTCGCTCCTCCGAGGACGTCAAAGAGGCGACTCACCAAAAACACTGTGTCGCAGAGTTCAGGCTCAAGATCTGTGACATCGAAGTCTCCCTCGCCCACTGATGTTGCAAATCTACTTGGAAACGAAACTTCACCGTCCCATCCCAACGAAGGTCTTCAAAATGACGTGAGCCAATCGAATCCGGTGCCAGTCACTGAATTTGTTCAGGCAGCGCCTCCTTCTGCCGAAGAACCCGCAGTTCCTAGTGTCGAAGTCCAGCAACCTTCACGGCCTTCGACGAGAACATATGTTGAGCTTGATATCTCCAAACTAGACGCTCACGCACGAGCTGCCTTCAATCAATACGAGAAGCGGTGTTCCCCAGGCCTCTTTCTCAACCCTTGCATAAAGCAGAAGGTTGCTCGGGGTCGACCACGCAAGGCCTTGATGGCCACTTTCAAGCTACCACGTCTAGCCAATCTAGACTGGTTCACATCGGAGCTGGAACAAGAGCAAGTTGAAAGTCAAGCTGATACTGTTGAAACTCCTGAGGCTGG
>JAESFQ010000730.1_pt1 | contig 12057 bp, 12 predicted proteins | sample 9269431 | NCBI WGS metagenome assembly JAESFQ01 (sample SAMN14502588, study PRJNA617103) | algae metagenome | isolation source: Plectolyngbya sp. WJT66-NPBG17 and co-occurring heterotrophs from well... | place: USA: Mojave Desert, Joshua Tree National Park, California | collected 2006-08-06
TCTTTACCTTCTCCACTGGGTGTGAAACCAAAGTCACATTCGTAATCCCTGAACTTGTCGCAATCACAAGGCTTGAAGTTTGGTGTCGGGTCCTTGAACACTTCGCCAACGAAGCATTCGGCGTCCCACTTTCGCCTGCGGAACAGCTGCTTGTGACCCATAACACAGCTTGGGTCACCATCTGCGTCTTTACGCACAGACCATTCATCGTCGAAGTCGCTGTCGCCGCACTTCTTCAGCATATCAGTGAAGTCCAGGTGGATAATAACATGCTCTCGACCGCCACCATCCTTCTTCTTGGTTGCATAAAGCATGAACTTTAAGCTCGTCGAGTCGGGTAGGGTCGTAAGTTCGCGTGCGCGGATCTTGTACCCAAGCTTGATCTTCTGCCAGGTGTCCTTTCGTCCGTGCTTGAATGAGTACCTAATCTCGTCGGTGTCTCCCTCGTCAAACACGGCCACTAAGACGGAGCCTTGGTCGCCAAACTCATACTTGTGCGCCTCTTCAAGTGCCAACTCCCAAGTGAGGCCCGCGTCATCGGAGACGTAAAGATCGCCGTCACTGTACTTGCCCAGGTAGTCTCCAGTGTTTCCAACGCCCAAGACGATGCCGGGTGCTAGGCTCGAAAAGACCCTCCCGCTATTGTGCAGGTCAGTTACGGAGTGTAGGTGCAACTCGGTGTCCTTGCCCTTGACCGTGAGTTTTTCGAAAGATCTGCCGTCATCGAAACTGATGCGAGACTTCAGCTTCTTACCCTGGCCTGATCTCTCCACTTCTTTCCAGTTGTCAACAGTGTTCACCAAAACAACGCCCTGAATGTTGGCGATCTTCTCAAAATCGACGTAGCCGGCATCGTTACGATTCGTGTGCTCGACGTTCTTAGTGAAGTAGGTTCCGTTCGAGTTGCTCGTGTAGAGGTTACCCATGTCCACGTATTTGGAAGTCATGACATCGACCTGTATGCTGTAGTTGGTCGATTCAAGGATGGTGTACGCGTCTTCCTCAATCTTGTGGTCGCCGAACTGAGCATGGTGCCATGTTTCGGTATCTTGGGTTACGTATAGGGCAAGCTCGCTTGAGTGCTCGGCTTTGGCGGCGGCAACGATGTAGCCCTTAACAGCAGCCATGTTGGCCATGCCTTGAACGGTCCGGCCGGACGACATAGCAGGCTCCTCTTGATCCTTGAAGTAACTGCGCCTGTCAGCTGTTGCTCGCGATTATAGCCCATCGCCACTCACTTGTCGGAGATCAGGAGCCTAAAGTCCTTTGACCTGTCCGAGTATTTGCCTCTTGTAATACACAGTATCCGGTCATTGTGCTTGTCCTTGCCTTGGAGGAAACGCTCGGCGCCCTTGGCCCATTGACACATTCGGCGGTCTTCGATGAGGATGTTAGGGTCTGACTTGAAGCCATCGGTCGTGTAATATGTCTGTCTGGGTTAGCTGCTGAGCTGATAGAAACCATATAGAACACATACCCGTCCAAGACACGGCGCAGTAAAGCAGTTCTCAATCTCGTGAATCAAAATCCTCTTGTTGTTCTGCGCGTGCCAGCTCACAGGTAATTGCGGTGAGGGTGGCAGCTCCGTCTCGAAGCTGTCCCAGTTCTCTCCCTGATCGTACGTGATCCAATGCGTCCTCTCGCCCAGGACCAGTGCGACCTTGTTGTCATACGGACTCTTGACTATGCCCAGCCCACGCGGGTCTTTTAGCTGTCGCCAGCCCTTGCCGGCATCGTGTGACCGCCAGATGCTTCCCGTTTCGAGTTCTTGTAGTAAGGCGACGCCGGAATCGTCAAAGTACATGAGGTTGACGAGGTCATTCTTGAAAGTCGTCGTCTCAACGAGTGGTTCGTCTCTCTTCGCGGCGGCGGTGGATGCTAGTGCCAACAGGGCGGGCAGCAGGAGGCCCTTGAGGTATTTCATCATGCATAAAGGCGTTCCTAAACGTATGTGGTGAGGTCTGAGGGTTGCGCAAAGTTAAAGAACAGCTGGCGGCTTGAAGAATCACAGCCTCGAAGCTATGCAGTAGCAGCCCCAATGACGCTTGGCGATCTGAAACAGTCGATGCGCCGTGGTGGCGTAGGCGTAAACGGAGCGCGAACGTTGGAGCGAACGCGTATCAATGTCTAGAAAATGACCTAAGGGGAATACGACGAATTCTAGGTTGCGATGCGCAGTTGCGCGATAATAGGTTGCAAAGTGGACAGATACAGCTCGTAGCCTTGCCGCGCGTGGTGACGAGGCGGACGACCGCGGCTTCTGGCCGCACGCAACATCCCTGTCAGAAACGTTATTGCCGGCGATAGCACGTGACTGACGCTTTCACTCCACTCTCCGTTGCAGAAACCTTTACTACTACAAGTTTGATCATCAAACATCTTCGAAAGATGTTCTCTTGCTTAAAGGCAATGACGCGAACCTGATCTCTAGGATGAAAAGACTTTCTAGCAGATGATCCTGCAGTTGACAGATTGCTTGGAAGAGAACCATCGGTCGAAGCTTTGAGGCCAGTCGCAACAGGCTTTGCGGTGATAAGCCTGTGCTTTGCTTGATTGAGTTAGATGGACATTGGATAGATGCATGGTTGGAGTTAGTTGTGTGTAAACTATACAAGTACAGCTATAACCTAAGATGTGACGTTGATTGAGCGAATATTTGCTTATTTTCCAAGAACTAACCCACGAAGCTAAATTTCCAGACTCTTTACCATTACCACAGCTACTCAAGATGACCATAGAACGCAACATGTTCGATCTCCTAAACACCGTCTCCCAAGCGTATGCCTCACTGATATTGTATTCCGGGGTACCTGGCATCGGGCTTACCTCGCCGTTGTTGGTTACCTGGTGAATGTTGAGAATGCACTACGCTAGGAAATTTTTAGCTCAACGTCTTAAAAGTAGTTATTCTCACTGCACTCGTTCCTCTAGAAGTTGTGCCCATTCGTTGTTTGCCGATTCAAAGAACCTGTGTCGAAGAACGGAGATGAAGTCGATAGACAGGAAAGTAGACAACTATACTTGATACAGATACACGTTCGCGTGTATATACGCGCATTCAAGTCGTCTATATTGAATCCAAAGGATTACCTACCCGTGTTGAAATCGTGACAGCAGCCTGGACAAGAACAATACTCCGCGATGCCAGTTCAAATACAATATAGCGCGACGGCGTAGAATCTTTCGGTGCGCGAATTGGCGCAGTCACGTGGCAGGTTGAGCTTCCGCATAAAGTGCCAGTCTTTGGAGTAGGCAACTTTCTTGCCGGCCTGCCAGGAAGCCAAAGTCCTTCCTTACTAGGTTTGTATTATTCGCAGTTTGCCTAGATGTAGGCCAATCATGCCAAGCTCTTGTTTGCTTCCTTGCTAGATGCACCAATCTCGACACACTGTCACTTCGGATGGATGACCTTGAGAACAATGGCTTCTCTTGCCTTGTGCGTTGTGTTTGTTTGGTTTGCTGGGGTTGCAACGGCACCTGCAAACTTAGTTTCACCATGGGTATCGGGGGCTGAGGGCTGTCGCGAACATGAAGTTTACTAAGAACAGTGCGGTGTGGTTATAAACCTATGATACTGCGTACAATGTTTGTCTGTTAGTCAACAACTTCTATGCGCTTATTTGACGCAGAGAAACGGTAGCATGCCAAGGAAAGAACAACCGCGTGTCTCGCCATCGCTGCCATTCCTCCATGGATACGTCTCTCTCGGTCTCTCGGTCTCTCGGTCTCGCTAATGCGCATCGGATTCTTCGTACCGCTCATCACATCTCCCGGCCTGCCTTTCCAGTCAGCAATCTAAATCCATGCTCTGCATGACTAAGCTCCACATTTGATACGAACTGGTAGAAATTCGATCAGAGGCAGTGCCACTTATACATATACCGGCACCGCCGAGGTAAGCTAATGGGGTCATTACTGGCCTGCAAGAGGTACGGGAGTGAGATGTGGCTCCATTTTCTACAACATATGAACCTTCTTCGCAGAACCTGCCCAGCTGGGCGTTCGCGGTGTCTGCATGTCTTGTTGCAAGGATGAGGTAACTGCGGTCATCCTTCAACAGTACTTAGCCGGACAAACTCGCGTCCATGGGAAGGCCTCTGAACTGCATGCCAATACATCTTGCAGACAACAGCGGTAAACTGGAAACTTCTCCGCTGCGCCAAGTTCCCATATTGTCAGGATTCATATATGGCTTATCAATCCCCGCGTCGCTCTGGTTGTTCCAGAGGCTTTTCTTGCGCATCTGCTTGTCAATAACGGCAAAGGATGCGAGACATTTGCTGCATCTGAGCCGGTGGTTTGTACTTAAGACCTTCACAGAAGCCTCATGCGGCTCTGCCTCCATTCCCACCTCATGATGTCTCCATTGCTGAATATTCTGACCCACTCCCTTTGCTTGTACACCACCTTAGCAACTGCCAAAGGTAGCCATACCCCTAAAGCCATCGAAATAATTAAAGATGTTGCAATCATCGGCGGCGGTGCCTCGGGCACGTATGCCGCTGTTCGGCTTCGCGAAGACCTAAACACGAGCATTGTGGTTGTCGAGCCACGACCAAACTTAGGAGGTCATACTAGCACCTACCATATCCCTGGAACGAACACTTCGATAAACTACGGTGTCCAAAGCTACCTGCCATACGGGCCGGCTATCGATTTTTTTGCGCGCTTTGGAATCGCTGTAGCGATTCCCACCAATCAAAGATTGACTGCCCTCAATGTCGACGTCGAGACCGGCAAGGTATTGGAGGGCTACAGCGCTCCGAATGCGAATGCGACCAATGAAGCGCTCCAGCGATGGCTTGCTATCACGGCCAAATACAAAGACATGCTGGAGCCCGGTTACTGGAACTTTCCATCTCCAGACGATATCCCCATGGATCTTCTTACGCCCTTCAGTCGATTCGCTGAGCTCCATAAGTTGGAGGCTGCTGTCCCACGCATAGTGACAATATCTGGGGCGGGATACGGTGGCATTGGCGATCTCTTAGCACTCAACGTTTTACAGGCTTTTGGAGCCTCGCTTACAGAAGGTCAGTCGATTCTGCATGCTTCGCGGAATTATCCTCAGTAGACCTCATAACTTACTGAACTCAGATTTTTTGAGCGGTACCCTTTTCAGACCTATTGGCAATAATGGTATTCTCTACGAACGCGCGCTCGAGCTTCTGAAACCTGATGTACTGTTGTCAAGCACCGTTCAGGATGCGAAGCGAGCCGCGAACGGGGTAGAGCTATCGGTCAAACAAGGGGATACCAACTACATCATCAAAGCACGTCGCGTTCTATACACTGCAGGGCCAAGCCTGGAGAATCTGGCTCCTTTCCATCCCGACGAGAAAGAAACGGCTACATTCTCAAAATGGCTTAAAGGGTCCGAATTTGTAGGCGTCTTGAAGGCGCCTTGCCTACCGGAAAATTACTCGATCACCTATTTACCTTCAGCTGCGGTGCCAGCTGATCAGCTTGCGATCAAAGACTGGCCATACAGTCTGCGTCTAGACTCGACAGGACCTCCAAGCCAAGGTCTTTTTCGCGTGATCTTCGGCGCCAACTACACGGTATCTCCAGACGAATTTACGAGTCTAGTCTTGAACAGTATCAAAGACATCCAGGAAGCAGGGACAGTTCCTGCGAGTTGTGAAGCGGAGTTCAAGGCCCTTTCAGAACATAGCCGGCCTTGGTGGCCGCAGTCAGCCGAACAGTTACAAGCAGGTTTCGTACAAGACCTATATGCCCTGCAAGGTTATAAAGACATGTGGTATTCTGGATATGCTTGGGGAGCGCATTATAGCTCAATGGTTTGGGCCTTCACTGACACCGTCCTTGAAAGACTGTTGGGGGATCTGAAGAGCGAGAGCTGAGTCATTCGGTTGAGCTATATGAAGTCGAATGCGAATGGCACGAACTTGTCGTCATTGACTACCTAGGTGCATGTCAGCAAAACCTAATTCCATAAAATACTCAACGCATTAGCAAACGACACGAACGTCGCCGACACCGAGATACGAATATAACATGATTGTCTGTACACAAGTGGTATACTCTATGATTGGTCCTTGACTTCGAAAATGTCCATTATGTTTGGACTTAACATGGGTTGTGTGATGAGTATGGTGAACGTAGTGTATGCCGAGATCATTGCGCACAAGCGAATGAACCAGCGCTGCGAATCAAGTGTGTAAATATGATGGAAGATGATGACGCTGGCATGGGGCAAGGCTGATGATGACTCGGTGTGTCGTTGGACGGATAGCCGAACCTTATTGGGTTCCTGCAGCAACCCCACCTGCTCTGAGCTGCTCCACCTTGCTCTTTGTGCCCTCCATTCTGTGCGAACACGAATGCTCTTGTTACCATCGTCTTCATCTCGCTTGGAAAGTACCTAGGTACTTACGTATGTTATCTTTATCCTATTATTGTCGGCACACAAACGCAGTATACATCAACATCCACAACCCTCCCTGGCCAGAGAAACTTGCAAGCAAAATGGGCAGTCCCTGAAATCGCCGTATGGTTCACGAAGATGCGGATAGTGAGAGAGAAGGTGCCAAAACTCCTACGACTCACATCGCAAGCGTCCGCTAGTTCAAAAAGACTCAGATTGTGAACCCGACAATAATACCTCGAACCAATGCGCAATAGAGGGCGCCGGGTAGTTTCGGACGACGAGGAGGATGAAAGTGACGAGACCGATGGCAGATGGAAAAAAAGTAGACATTGAACTAGCGTGGCGCGACAACGAAGACGAAGACGAAGAAGATAATGGACCTCGTGCCGTTACGTAAAGAAGCGTCAATGTCCGTTCGCGGACGATATACTCTAGGACCGTGAGGGTGGGAACCTCATGAGGTGGAAGAGTCAGAAGCAGACTTCCAAGCAGACGAAACGCTACCTGGATATCACGAACGCAGCAGTCGCTATAGCCAAGAATGGCTTTGATGACGAAGACGAAAACTTCTGAGAACTCGACCTTGCTAAATGGATGGTTCATATATTCTCTCACCGCTAGGCAGCTGAGGCAGGGTGGGTTGCCTGTTGGAGTCAAATGTTACACGCACGCCAAGCCAGCTTAGCCTGCCGCCCATGTGGTGTTCGGCCCCCGCCTAGCCAGCCACCAGGGGCCCCTTGGACACCCACCCTTTCATATCTCCATCGCAACATGCATTGCAATCCTATCGCCACGGCCCCGAGCGACAAGACCTGTTCGCACCACATCTATTAGCAAATGGTGCTTTAGCTTATCTCTGCAGGTTAATCATGCCAGGATCGATGAAGCCGGATGAAGCTTTGTTAGCCGAAGATGGGGCGGAAAGTGCGGGCATTGCAGTAGTTCGTCTATATATAGCGAACGGACTTGCTATCGATACAGATCAGGCTCCGAGTGTGAAGACCAGGTATTAGACGTGGTGTAAGGCTTGTGCATAGCCTCATGAGAGTAACGGGCTAATCTACTATGAACGCCGCTACTATGCTTATCGCAAGATCGTCTATTGTACTCAAGACAATTTGAGCGGGATACAAGGATATCGCATGTGCTAGGTAATCTCTGCAGCATGGCTGGCGAACGAGAACCAGTACGACCGCACCACGAAGTTGCATCAATGAGGCGCGGGTGGGCTGAACCCCAACATGGCCATGGCGGCATAGGCTTACCATTTCGTGAGTGCTCTTTGTCTGTGTTTATCACGCTTGGAAGGAACGGCACTAGACAGCGGCTGACAAGAGCGGAAATCCCTTATATATTCATAGATATCTAGGTTACTCAAGCCTGAGCTTTTCGTCCAGTCGTGAGACATTGGAGTTGGGGCCTCATCTTCGAAGACCGCCTGCTTCAGACTCAGCCTCGCAATGGCGTACCAGCAACTACCCAAATTGCAGCAAAACGTGGAAGTCACGCCAGTCAACGAGGATTACACCCCACCCTCGTCCACCTTGCAAAACTATGAAGAGATACGAGACTTCGACTTTAGTCCCACCAGTGCGCGCTCAACTGTCAAGTCACCTTCCATCAAGAAGCATGTAACACATTGGAGTTCGTCTACAAACAAAACAGCTGTGACTTCGGAGGTATGTAGCACCAAGTCTGACAGCAAGGCTGGCCTGTCCCGCGCCAGATCTTGGGTCTTCGAGATGATGGCTGTCGCGATTGGTCTCGGTGCCGTCGCCGCCATTATTGGTGTAGTGTCCAAATACAATGGGCGTGCATTACCGGACTGGCCTCACAGCATCACCTTGAATGCTCTTATCGCTCTGTTGGCTACATTTGCAAACGCTGCAATGTCGGTCTGCTTGTCAAGTGGAATATCCCAGGCGAAATGGATTCGGTTCAAGGAAGCATCGACTCCGTTGTCTGATATGGAGGCTTTCGATGACGCTAGTCGTGGCTCGTGGGGCTCTATCAAATTACTTGCAACCGCCAGAGGAGGGTACGTTTCTCAGCTCACAACATGATTAAAATAACCGACTCATGTTCTTTCAGACTTCTCGGATCATTCGGAGCTGTTATCGCGATTGTCGGACTCGCCCTCGGGCCCTTCGCGCAGCAGATCGCAACCTACAAAATTCGAAACGTGGAAAGTGACTTCGGCGCCATAATGCCCAGGGCGCTCAACTTTACTCCCGCGTTAGCAGGAGATACGAGCACAAGTGGGTGTCATCAGGTGTACCGTAAGAATCTCCACTGACATATCTCCAGCTGGCTTCGTGCCTATTCTTCCGCTCAAAGCAGCAGTCTACAACGGGTTATTCGCGGAGAACAACAGACCAGCAGCGTCGCTACCATTCAAGTGCCAAAGCGGTACCTGTGTCTGGGAGACATTTGAGACGTTGGCTGTTTGCCATGAATGCACCGACATTAGCTCGCTCATCACACGCTACTGTCCACCTGAATTAGGTGTATCGCCAAACATGTCCTCATGCGGATGGCAAGTACCGCAAGGAGCACATCGTGAGTACTCTTTGTCTATAGACTGCGAACGGACATGTACTAATCAAGTGTACCCGTTACTAGTTAATACCAGCTCCGATGTATTCAGTATGACATCCTTCATTCCGTCTGCGTATGGAGATATGCCCCACTCCACGATGATCCGGCTCATTTTCATGGGCACAGAGCTCCATAGCACACCGAATGAGCTAAATCCATGGGCGTCGCAATGCAGCCTACAAGCATGCGCAAACACAATATCCGCAGCGGTTACGAACGGTACACACCAGGAAAATATCACGAACTCGGTGCTCAACCACACTGTCATAGATATGAGCTCACCGGATCCAACCGCCGACTATGGCGTGTACATCAAGGGCACATCTGATGACACTGCTTATCTGCTCGGCATGGAAGCGCTCTTGAGCATACGCGGATGGTTCAGCGCAATCTTTACCAACGGCTCCGCGACGCGCACAACCAGTGACTTTACCCGTAGTGTCACAGATCCAGACCGGGCCGTGGTCGTCAACCTCACAGTCGGTATTTCATCAGGCGAAACCTTCTTCGACACGGACATTGTGACTGCGTTCTACTGGAACTACTACGAGTACGCCGACGGAATCAACATGCTAATGAGCGATCTGGCTGTGTCGATGACGACCGCTTTTCGCGGCTTTGCGGGCGCTGTCGACACCAATGGGAAGTCGATAACGGTAGAGTCATACGTCCACATCCGATGGGGTTTCGCAGTACTGCCAATAGCGGCTATTGTGGCCACTCTGGTCTTCCTGCTCGCCGCGATGACGATGACACATACGTCGGGTACGCAAGTATGGAAAAGCAGCGCGCTTGTGTCATTGCTACATGGCTTGGATCATCAGACAAAAGAGAGATTTGGTACTAATGACAGCTTGGTAGTTAAGAAGAAGCAAGCGAGAGCGGTGAAGGTCAAATTTTATACCGACGATCGGGACAATACAATGCTGGGAGCAGAGAAGGCCGCATGCTAGTCCTAATGGAGGTGGTAATCATGCTTTGATGGGCAGGATCATATCTAGAGAGTTACAGTCTTTGAGTTACACCCTGCTCTCATGGTCAGAATCCTTGCTCTTCCTTCCCTCGCTACTGATGTCGCTCTCTGTGTCGCTGAGCAATCCATTCCAAGCATCATCTTCAACGCTATCCACATCGTCCTCTCTTCCAGCATCCTTGTTTACCTTGACATTCACGAACAATATCCACAGTCCGATATCGTATGTGATCCTACAGATACTCGAAGCCAGAAAGGCCACCCAGAAGTTATCGCTACCAGAGAGGAAGCCTGTGATTGATGGACCGACGCTCATGGCCAGAGTTCGCAGCATACTCGTGATACCCATAACACCTGTACGCTCTTCGGGCTTTACGACTGCGGCGATGAAGGCCGTACGTGGGGCTTGATCCATGCTATTAAGGGCAGCTCGGAATAGTAGTAGACCAACGGTCCAACCAACGCTCGAAGGTAGTGGGATGAAGCCGCTGGCTATTGACGATGGGAGATGAGTAAAGACCATGGTGTTGATCAGGCCGATACGTCTGGCTAACGGGCCAGCAAAGATAGCCCCAACAGCGCAAAGAAACTGCGAAGCTGAAGTAATGTCTCCAAGCGTGGACTTTGAAACGTGGAACTTTTGGTCGACGTAGTAGTTCATCAGCGAGTAAGGTGTCATGCCGTCTGCTAAACTGTCAACCGCTAGAAGGATCCAGAGCTTGTACATGACGGATCGTGTAGTCTGCGAGATCTGACTGAAGTAGCTTTGTTTCTTTTGCGATGGCGGAATTCTGACGCTCGCTGGTCTTCCTACATTCTCGCGGTCTTGATCAAAGCTGCCCGCGGTGCTTGATGTCATGGCCTCCAACAGCACTTCTTCTTCTTCTTCACCATGGTCACCGCTACGTCCTCGCTCTTTCATCTCTGCACGCTTCTCGCCAGCAGCTTCACATCTGCTGCTCAGACCAAGGCAGAGGATACTCCCAAGCACCCCAAAGGCTGCATACCCCCAGAACAAGGCATGGTATGCCTTGGTTACATTACCGCTGCTCTTCTCGAGAGCATGTACTGTTCTTCCTGCGACTTCCGCACCAATCGCTCCAGCCATGGTCGTTGCTGTGACATACCACGAGAGCACGTCGCTTCTTGTTGTCTCATCCGTTAGCCCACTCAATATGCTTTCTTCGACAGCCCTGAAAGGGCCACAGTCGGCACCGGTGACAGAAATAATGCCGAAGACCGCCGCGACCAAAAGAATGAAGAAATTTTCCGATAAAGCAAATGCAACGCCTGAACAAGCCATCATTACACTGCCCATAAACAAAATCCTTCTCCTTCCTAGTTTGTCCGCCAAGAGAGTAAGCAGCAATGATAGCATGACATCTCCGAGCAATGTCAATGTCATGAAAACCCCAATCCTCGAATCGGGAAATTTGAGCGAGGAGAAGAATAGGGCAAGAATCAGCGAAGGGATACCCGCCGTGAACATTCTTAGAGACCGTAGGGTGATGATAATGTATGCATCCCGTCCAGTTGCATTGAGCGATGTGAAGCCGAGAAACCCGGCGATTCGCGATAACGCCGCAGGAGCCATGGTGGCAATGTCAGGCTACCTACGTATGCCCGTGTGTTGAGACCGTATCAGAGGACTTGAACTGATGTTTGATAACAAAACGCAGACACAACAGCAATTGCCTGCAGAAATTGGGTAAAGAAAAGATGAGGAAAAACGGAAAAGACCTCATCCTACAAAACACTGGTGACCACCCGCGTTGCTAGTGTGAGCGTTAAACCCGAGACGGGTTTAAGCTAAGTGTATGCATCTTGCCTGACTCACCTTTGCACATGCGCAATAACATGTTTTACAAGCGAGTGACGCACCCCACCAACCTTGCGCGCCTGTTTAGGCACATATCTTAACAACGCAACAGTATAATAAATAGATATCTATAGAGTAGATAAAGCAATATCTTAAGTATCCTTCTTGCATGTACGTGAGTTATGGCTAGTCTCCCTGCACCTCGTGCAGCGCGCTAGAGCCTGGCGGCTAAGGCCTAATCGCTCTTCTTCTTAACGCTCTTTATAAGCAATCTGC
>JAESFQ010000731.1_pt1 | contig 12043 bp, 9 predicted proteins | sample 9269431 | NCBI WGS metagenome assembly JAESFQ01 (sample SAMN14502588, study PRJNA617103) | algae metagenome | isolation source: Plectolyngbya sp. WJT66-NPBG17 and co-occurring heterotrophs from well... | place: USA: Mojave Desert, Joshua Tree National Park, California | collected 2006-08-06
TCCTGGGAAAGATCGGTCAGAATTTGGTTGAAAGCGACGGTGTTGCCGGTAATAGAGCATAAGCCTAGCATTTGGGTATATGCTTTGGCCATATCATGATGGTGGACTCTGGCCTTGATGCTGCTAATCTCGCCCCAAACGTATAAGCCACCCTCCCAATCGGCGCGGCGTAGGCAATCGTTCAGCAGTCTCGTTAAGCCTTGGACGTCGAGGCCCCAGCCGTCAGCTTTCATCTCGTAGTAAATATCGAGGGCTCGATCGAAGCCTGCAAACCTCATGACACCGGTTATCAGGGAGCTGAACACCATGGGCGTAGGGTGAACCTTCTGATAGATCTTGTTTGAGTTGACCTTTACGAGCCGACCTTGACTGGCTTCGTTGATAGTAATGTTGGGGTTTGCGAGCATGAGCGAATCGCCTATCCCTCTCATTTTGGCTACAAATCGTGAGAAGTCGTCAGGATGCCCATGCCTTGCCGAAGCGTAGTGGTTAAGTATCTCGCGACAGGTGATCTCATTCGGACGTAGCTTGCAGTAGGTGAAAGCAGAAATAACACGATCTATCAACTTTCGACGACGCCAGCGTCGGAAGCCAACCAGTAAAGTGTTGAACGTTTGCAAGTCCGGCGAGGCGGATGACACGAGAAGGTTATGGCATATCTTTGCAAGCACCACAGCCTCTTTTATCGCATCACCGTTTGGGACATTGTCAAGCAACTTTTGGAGACTCTCATTCATCTGGATTGTAATGGCATAGAAGTCCCCGTCGGCGTCTTGGTGATAGCTGGGAATGGCTGGGTGGTCTGGGTGTATTCGGGCGTTGGCGATTACATCCGCTGGACTATCGACGGGAGTTTTATGAAGGGTCTCGAGAGCATCCAAGATGTTTAGACGTGCTCCATCGCGCTGTGCCTCATTCATGGACAGAACGTCATGGATCTGATGCGACAACTTGGCAAAGCCATCCCTTGCAATGCCGAAGATTCTAGGGACATCATTTGTATGCAGTAATTCGTGGATTAGGAGTCCGGTCGAAAGCTCTTGCATAGCCAACTTCTTCCACGTGTGGCGTCGTCGTAGCGAAGCAATGCGCAAGGCGTCTGGCGCCCACAACGACTGAGGTGGCAGGTTGTTGCGTACGAGATCAGAGCCGGTGTTTGCTGGCCATTCCAGCAACTGCGCGCCTGGGAACCTCGAATCAAAACGCAGGTCTTCCCAAGCCAGCTCAGCATAATCACGGATTTGCGACTGGACTTCTTGCTCTTCCAGAATCGGATCTTGCTCCAATTCCATACCCACAACGCGCTCCATGGCGTTCCAGTCAAAGTCCTTGGGCAAGTCATCGAGGTTCAAGCCATGGTATCCATGCAACAGGTCGATAGATTCAATGGTCGTATTTGTCTCGTTCGCTTTCTCTACTGACGCCTCGTTCCCCGTAGGTTGAGCCAGTTGCGAGAACGCCTTCTGCCATTGCGTGTTCCTAGCAACCTTTGCTCTAGCATCGATAGCCAGTCCTGCAGCGAACACGGTCGTGTATACAAAGGTCGACGTGGGTGTGCCAATAGCCCATGCGCGGCGAAGAGCCGTCTGGCCGCCACGCCTAGCGAGCGCGCCAGTATCGGAGACACATGCAATGCATCTACAGGTGCCCGGGTTCGATGTTGCCCGGGACCAGATGGCTCGCATTGCTACCGGGGCATGCTGCGCGAGGCGTGGAGGGGCGACGAGGGACCGGGTCGCCGGCGGGAAGGCGAGACAGCGCACCGTGATAAGCGCAACGATGCTGCCGACAGTAGATGGCTATGCGTAGGCGGCCGGGGATTTGGTGGCCGAGGATGCGGTGCGGGAGACTGCAATGGCAACTTTGGTCAGATAGTACAGAGTCGTCGGATGATGATGGTACGACGAGGGAACAATTTCTTAGCGCGTCCGCTAGTCGCGGCGCTCTGCACCAGCGCACCTCGAACAATCAGCAGGCATGGGTGCGGACGATGCGTGCAAGCAGTTCCAGAGTGAAGTTTGCGTGTGGGAGTTGGTAGGAGACATTGGGCACAGTCCGTCGTTCGCCCTTGGCCCTGTCCCATGGCCGTCTATCTGCCCCGAAACCATGTGCTGTCGCGCGGCTCCCCCGCGGTGAAGCCCCTCGGCCAATCGGCACTACCTTTTGCCGATGACTTTCCAAAGCTGCAGGCACCGCCATGAGACTATACTACCACGACTATCACCGTCATATCCCCCCAAACTCAAGGCCATACGCAGAGTCGCAGACATGGCTGTAAGCTCTCCCTTCGGTTCTGCCGTTACGCGCAAAGCTAACTCTCACCAGGCAGTCGCACCCTTCAACCCGCGTCCATTGCTCCAGAGCTTGTACGTCCGCCTCTGATACTCTCTCTCCGGCACAACCAATATGCGCTAACAAGCGCGTAGAGTCGACAAAGACATCGTCGTCAGGCTAAAGTGGGGCGAGACCGAGTACAAGGGCAGACTCGTCTCGGTGGATCTCTACATGAATATCCAGCTCTCCAACACGGAAGAATTCGTAAACGGCGTCAGCTCAGGCACTCTCGGACAAGTGCTCATAAGGTGCAACAACGTCTTGTGGATTGGAAAGGCCGAAGAGGTGGAACCCAAGGCGACCAAGGACACGGCCATGAGCGGTTGAGACGCCTACGAGGGCAGGCACACGATGCGCGAGACAATCTGGCTTGGCAACACGCGCGCCCATTGGGAGCGCGCAGAAGCTGTCTGCGCCCAACTTCCCTAGGTATGCGCACGCAGTAGCAAGGCAGCAGGTGCGCCCCACGTAGTACGCGCACTGAAGATACCACAAAGCAGATAGGCGCACAGTGGGAACGGGTGCAAGTCAGAATACCAAACTTCGCTTGTGAGGTGCGACAATGTCATCATTATTCGGGCCGCCAGCTATTCCATCTCCTCTATGATCGGCTTCCTCCTGCCTTCCTCTGCATCTGCATGAGGCTGGACATGGAGCCCTCGAAGGTTTCCTTCTAGCCCAAGATCGCGTCCCAGCTTCACACCTTCGTCTCTGATCCTAAACAGCTTTTTCATCCTCGTCGTTTCGAGTGCCTCCACAACGTTTGCTGCATGGTCTCTTACGAGCTCGTCTGCATCTTCATCCCTTACCCATTTCACCACTCGCTCGACTTCTTCCTGCTGCTTCAAATTTAGACCCACCGCACTCTCCTGTCTACTTTCGATTCCCGCGTCAATGCCGCGTAATAAGCCCATCATGACAAGCACAGCCGAGCGACGCAATATGGCTTTGCTCCCTTCTCGTTCCATGGTGAGCACCAACAGCATCATCTGCAATGTCGCGTCCATCACGGGCTGGCGCAAGATGTCCAATCGATGTTCCAGCACAGCAGATAACACGCTGAGTGCAGAGGCGCGAACACGGACATCTTCTTCGATCCCGCCATCTTCCCAACCGCCAACAATCTTTCGGAGCGCCTCAAGTTCCGCTTGCTCTTGCGGGTCGACGCCCTCGGGTTCCAAGATATTAGGTATCGGTCCGCCCCAAGCAGCTTCACCTTCTTCTCTAAGCTTCCGTTCGTTATCTCCGACTTCGGTCCGCGCTGCGAGTGTCTGCGTACGCTGACCGCGCCGGCTCGCCAATGAGAGACAAGCTTCTGTGATCCGCTTTGCGCATCGATACTGCAGTCCGCTCTCCTCGCGTGTGTTCCAAAAGTCGTGTCCACAGACAAAGGTGCTGAGCACTTCCCCGACACGTAGCTTAAAATCCAAAGCATTCCTCAACTCCATCTCCTTCTCGTCCGTCTGCTTCCCTCGCGCTAGCTTTAGTGATCGCTCATCAATGTCAACGAATGCGTCGACTAGTATGCCTACCACGGGCCGTGGAGCTCGTATTGCCAATGAGACGAGGACAGGTATTGCAGCTAAGTGAACGTATGACTCTGGGTCCGCGAGTGAAGCTGACAAGAGCGTGTGCGTAAGAGATGCCGGGTCGATAGCTGGAAACGCAGACGGGTCCTTGAGAAGTTTGTGCACCATATTCAAGGCCCACGTGCGGTTCGGAGCATCTACCGATTGTAGCTCAGCGAAGCAAGTCTTCAACGTATCACGGTGTTCAGCCAGTGGGTCGGTTGATGGTTGTGCTCTCGACATTGGTGATGTAGAGGTAGGAGCAATGAGTTGGAGAGCTGTCGTGGCTGAGTTGCTAATCATAGCCGATATGGGCTGCTGTGCCTGTGACTGCGGCTGCGAAAGGTATGCTAGCGGTGGGAGAAGACCATGTAGAGTTTCAGTTACCGAGGGCGTTCTCTTCAGGTCCGACGATGCTAGTAGCGTGTTCAGAATGCTCAATGCAAATGACACCAGGTCTTCATCTGTAGCTTCCGCCTCTTCCGTCTCCTTCGCAGCCTCTCTTTTCGGTACAATATTGTCGAGCATCGCTCTCTTCGAGCTACGTAGCCTAGCTGAATTTTCCTTTCGAGTCTTGTGCTCGCTCACATGGTTCTGAATTAGCTGTGCCATGAGATCAATGATGTGCTGTGGACTCCTGGCAAAATTCTCCTGAAAATGCTGCGCTAAAGCTTCCGAGAGCTTTGCATCAACAAGCGCAGACAGCGGATCGGTGTCAGAGTCGTCATCGGTAAGTAACTTTGTTGCAGGCTTCTCTGGTATCAGCCACCGCTTTGTAACATTCAAAAATATGGAGCCAGCCGTGTCATCTGAGATAGTGGCTTCGGTAAGGAGGGTAAGGAGGACGGTGACTCTATCATCTAGGTCGCTGATCCGTCCAAAGATGCTCTTCATAGCTCCCATCCCTTCAATCTTGTCGTTCGAGCGAGTGCGGATTTCGACGCCGCCTTGAGAGCCAGGGCCTAACGTCCATGCAGCGTCGCCGTCCCAGAAAAGGTTCGTAGCAATCTTATCAATTTGTTTCGTGTCGCAGGCAGCCTCCATGTATCGCGATAAGATGAGACTTGGAAGCATACTCCACTCTTTGTCTAATGAGGGTCTGTCCTTCGCATAGTTGAGCAACGCCCAAAGCGGGAGTATGATAGGATGAATCAGACGTCGGATAAGCCCGCCATGAGAGTATGACGACAGGATCGTCTTGAGTCGTCTCAGGGCTGTTTTGAGATGACCTTCCTGAACAATAGTCTGGTAGTGGTCAGGTGGTAGAGACTTCGGTATAATGAGATTATGAGGGTAGATTGCTTCAAATAGTGGCTTCGCGAACGTCTCCCATCCCAGGGTTCCCGGAGCACCAGTCGTCTTCTTACTTAGTATCCCACCAGCAATAATCTGCCCAGCTGCTCTGCTGAGCTCTTTGCCCTCGTTGCCATCCAGGAGGTGCAATAGTTGAGGAGAGATATCTGCTAACCATTTGTCCTGGCTGATGCCACTCGGTGGTAAGACCAGCAGCTTTGAAGCTTGCGAGACGGCTTCTAGTGGGATGGGTATCTGAGATTGAGGGCCAGATGCGCCCTGAGGTACATGAGAATTTTTCGCCAAGTATGACAGTGAAAGAAACTCGATGGTATGGCGGACGCCTTGAGATCGAAGAGGAATCAAAGAGAGCTCCGCGGAGATGACAGGTTTGAGCCAGGCAGGGAGAGACTGTTGGAGGAAAGTAGTCAATATAGGGAGGAGTCGGGACGTTGGGGTATCTCTAATGACTTTCCCATAAATTCTCGAGTACTTTGACTTTGCGTCTTCAGATGACGCGGGAGAGTACGATAGCTCAACGAGTGCGGAGATGATGTCTGGGAGGATCCTTTGGGACAATAGCGGTTGCACGCCAGATCCTTTCTGCTCCAGCATAGGTAGTAAAGCCTCGATGACAGTTGCCAAAGCCTCCAAATCGTGGTCTGGTGGTGTGAAGATGACGGCTGTCAGGACTGATCTTGGTCGTTGACTAAACGCGACGCCCAACGACAATCGTGGAATCACTGCCAGGATAGTGATGAGGTCTACGAGACCATACACCACACCAGCAAGCGATGCATCGTATGGTGCGTTTGGATCTGCAGCTAGGTCTGCAGTGTTAATGGCTTCAAGGTGGACTAGTGCTTGTTCAATAAGAGCATTAGTTGGAACATCGGCACTGTATTTGCGGTCCTTATCAACAAAAGGGCCGATGAAGCTGGCAGCCGCGTCCACTGCATCCTCGACTGCTCCCATTTTCTCAGCCGTGGTGGAAAAGCCTTCTGCCAGTGGCGGACACGGCTGTTAGTGTGCGAGTGGCCAGTTTGCCCGAGATTGATTAACGATGGTTGTTGTAGGCGTATGCCACTGCTCAAGCTCAAAAAATCGTCCGAGGTGCTTTACCAAGATCCGTATATTCGCCATCGACGAACAAGCAAGACGATGCGATGAAGATGTGCAAAGGCAAGGATATCGTTGCTTAGTCAAAGGGACATGGGCCGCACGTGCTAGCGTCAGTCTGACGCGAGGACAGCGCGGATCTCTTGGCGCGAGGCAACGCGTCTTCGCTCTGCTCTGGTGAACACGAACTTAACAACCACTCCGACATACCCCTCACTACACGACGCTCATCTCTTCTCAAACACTACCACCTCTCATCGCACCTCGATCGGATCCTGAACCAATCACGCGTCATCAACCTTTTCTGACCATGTCGACTGCGGCGCGACGGTCGCGTAACGCTCCCTTTGGACACAACTTCTTCTCTCGCTTGCAAGCACCCCTCATGTCACTTCCCCCACAGTTACCGATGTCTATCTTCCATCTGGAATGCGGCTCATCCGCACCTCATGCGCTTGCGCAGTCATCACACACCCGAGCCTCTTAGCATGGTCTCAATGGGTCGTTTGTATGTTGGCTTGTGCGCCCCGGTGGGAACATCGAGGTTGTGCGTGAGGAGGACAGGCTCGGATCTTAACCCTAATCATCTTTTGGTATCCGTACTGCTTGTAGCACCATGGAGAGTATCGCGGTCATGTCGCCGACCTTCCGAATAGCCCCTGCACATTGGTCCGCGTTTGGGGACTGTCTTGCGTGGTGTGCAAAAGGAAGACTCGAGGTACGGGAGCGAGAGCTCAAAGTGGGATGTCATGTGCCTGTCGGGGTATCAAAGTTCTCGCACGAGGACCACGTCGACATTTCATCTGTGCAACAGACTCTGGTCACTATAGATAGCTTCACGACGAAGGCGACGACGCGAAGAAGAGAGCTCTGAAGTCAGATGCCGGTCACCTCACCAGAGATTGACTTTGGGCCTTATCAACGCGCCGAACCACTGTTCCCTCGCTTTCTAGAGCCGTACAGGAGCTGCAACGCCTGATGCCAACTATCAACATGAATTCAGCAGACATCATGCGTACGCCGACCAGACAGATGAAGAGCGCGGTGTTGACATGGATCGAGCCAAACACACAGACATACCACCCTGTTCGGCTTTGGCTGGCATGAGATCCACTCGTCGGAAAGGCGAAAGCCCAACGAGGTCTCAATACGTCGCAGGTTGGTATTGTCAAATATGGCGCATCGTCACGCTCCGGATCTGACGTCTCGACGCTTCACGCACGAAGAATCTGTTGTAGTTTCATATGTTGGATCAAGTACGCGGCGCTCGTACTGTACGGTAATCGTTTCGAGCTGGACCCGAGTAAGGCGACGGATTGCCCGTACATCTTACCTACAAGGACGAAAGTTCTGGTCAGACCTCCAACTTCTTCCGAAGTCTACTCGGTTACGAAGCCAGTGTTACGGTTTCATCACTCGACACTTGTCACTCTAGGGTGATGTCTGACCAGTCGCGTTAATCGTCAACACGTATGTTCAGCGTACGTGGAAAATGGCGAACGTTTACCCCCTTTGACCGAACAGTTCTTCAGCTGTTACGATCGACAATGCGGCTTTTGAGGATGTCCCTTGTCCGTATAGTTATGCCCCTCGTTTCTGATAGAAGCGAAGAGGAAACAAAGACTAGTCTCTGGAAGTCATGGTACCACAATCAGAGAGAAGCATCTTGGCTTGGCAACCAACGATGATTGTGTCCATGGGTGAGTGTTGCGTGACTGTTGTGCTAAATTGACTAGGATCTCGTTATTGACGCAACTTGGAACACGGAGACGACGGTTTTGCTGCCGTGAGAAGAAATTCTAGTCTTGATGGTGCGACGGCAAGTTTTGTGGAAACTCCACGACGTACGCAAGACCTACAAATCCGAACACATCGACCTGCTTTCTTTGGCTCGGCCATACGACTAGAGGGCTGAGCGTGAAGGACTGGAAAACCGATGACAGCGCATTGGAGGACAATGGAAGCCGCAACGCAATGTTTGTCGAACCAGGAAATAATGACGGGACCTCTCGAAAGTGAGGCTCAAGGTCTAGACCTGTCTGTCAATAGATTCTTCGACAAGCTCTTGCGGGTTCTCCGTCTCCCCATCCAAAATGCTTCGCGGTCATGCTGCCATCCTTCTCCGCGACGACCTCTTGGCCGTAGTCTTGGGTGCAATGTCGCTTGTTAACCGAATTGGGTCTTCGTGGTACTACTGGTGTGGAAACGGGACGATGCGTTGTGGAATTGTCGTGGGTGTCTCAATGGCTGTCCTGCGGGATGGCCCAAGTCTTTTTTCGATAAGTCCTCCACCCTTGGGCACTCGATACTACACTAATTCATGCAAGTCCCGAAATTGGCCCCGTGTTGCTATAATTCTCGTATCGACACCTGCAGATGAGCGGGTACACCCAGCCAATGTGTCACCCTACAGCGAAGCGAGCTTGAGCACATTTAGCCTATATGATGATTCTGCAGATCGTTATACCAAGACTACCACGACTCTCATGACCCTCGCGCGACCCTCCATACTCTAAATGAGGTCCTTTTTCTGAGCGGGCTTTCAGATTTCACTGCGAACCTTCGTTCCTGCGCTTTCAAGCTCAACCACTGGCGTCGATCCGAGCCTACGGTTAGAGCGATATTCTGGATAACATTGCCTGGCTTGAAGCCTCTTGCACGCTATGAAGAGATGGGTCAGTCATGAGTACACGTTCCTGTGGATATGCACGAACAAGAAACACGACAAAGATGAAGCCAAGTATAGACTGGAAATTGAGCTGACATTTACTGCGACTCCACCATCTAAGGGTATTACAATCGAAGCCTTCCGTTGAAATTTGAGCCAAATCTGTGCAAGCAATGCTACGCGCCACCTTCGGTGCATATCTCCACAACAGTGACGTTCACGATCGCCTTTGATACGAACCGCGCTTATTGACCAAGGAACACCCTGATGTGGTTCGCGCATTTTAGTAATCACATGCACTTGTATCACTCCAAGTGCATCGGACTCTCCTGTTCTTGATTCTTTCAGACGCCGTCACTTACACCTGCAACGCCCTGGTATCGAGTATAAACCAAGACGCAGCTCGCGACAATTCTAACAACACTGCTACAAGCATACTAATCACACGTTGAACATGGTACGCTTGAGCATCTCACTTGTCTGTGCGTTTTTATTCCTATCTTTGGCCCGTGGTGATACTTACTCATCCGTCGCTTCTCTGGGTTACATCAACGTCACCTACGCTCTTGACCTGGCCTACATTGAGGAGCAAACCCAGTATTGGTCAACTTCATGCTCCTCCCTCCTTCCATCTTGCATCATCTTCCCGAAAGCAGTCGAAGAAGTCTCGACCGTAATGCAGATCCTGGCTAATACCACTGAACGTTTCGCTGTCAGATCTGGTGGGCACAATCCCAACAATGGGTGGAGCAGTGTAGACGGTGGCCCACTTGTTGCTATGGAAAATTTTGCTCATGCCAATCTGGATCGCCGCACGAGCATCATGGATGTGGGTCCTAGTAACCGATTTGATGGTATCGCTGTTAAACTCCAAGGCACGGGCTGGACGTTTGTGGGCGGTCGAATCGGCAACACTGGAATCGGCGGACTAGTACTAGGCGGAGGACTTAGTTATATGTCAGCACAGTACAGATGAGCTGCTTCAAATGTCCTCGAGTACGAGATCGTCTTCGCCAACGGCACTGTCGGTCACATCGGGAACGACAATCACCCCGACGTCTTCACCGCGCTCAAGGGAGGCGGTTACAACTTTGGAATCGTTACAAACTACAGACTGCAAGCCCACCGCCAGGTTAATATCTGGGGCAACCTGGTGTACTTGCGTACACCGGAGAAAGATAAGCAGCTGCTCCAAGCTGTTCGTGACTGGACAGAGCACAACGATGACGACAAAGCTGCAGTTATAGTTACTGCAGAGCGAGCGAACTTCAACATAGTTGACTCATGGATCATTTTCTTGTTCTACGATGGTCCGACACCTCCAGCTGGGCTCTTTGAGAACTTTACAGATGTCAATCCCTTGCTCCACACCACGCGAACACGTACCTACGCTGACCTCATGGCCCTGAGTAACTGGGTAGTGATCAAAGGCAACGTCGTGGATATCGCCACAGAGACAATTCCGGTACCTTCAAGTGACAATGCTGTCGAGGTCATGGAAGGCTTGCATGATCACTGGCGCACCATCTCAGGCACCACACTTCTCATACCTGGCATCGTAGCATCAATTGCTTGGCAGCCATTCCCCAAGAAGATTGCGCAAAGGGCCCGGGAACTTAGCACCGATCTGATCGATGTTGATGCAGACGTCGACCGCATCATCATCGTGATGAACTACGCTTTCACGCCACAGTCGTTGTATAAGCAGATGGCTGTCACGATGGAAACTACTTGTTCTGGTGTAAGGAACAGAGTTTTGGCCTGGCAAACAGAGGGCAAGCTGCCACGAGCGTACCTGCCCCTCTTCATGAACTATGGATTCTTTCGTCAGGACTACTTTGGGAGGTTGAGGCCTGAGAGTCACACGCTGGCGAGGAGAGTTGCAGATGCAGTGGATTCCAGAGGCCTTTTCAGGTCGCGGACTGAAGGCTGGAAGCCTTGAGCTTGTAACGCGTATATCTGGATCGAATGCGTCGCTCACTAAGACATAACTGATTCGTGTCGCGTGGGACGATTACAAAGGAGCTATATCTTCATGGTCCCCGTTCGATCTTCTAGGCAGAAGCATGCACTGTTTTGTGGATGATTCAATCTTCAGAATACGATGGTGCATATACGTTCGGTAGCGAGTTTGCTGCACCTCACTCATACATGTATAGGCCGAAATGCGTCACGAGCCTTGTGTTCCCTTGGTGCACTGTTGATGTCGGTGCATATATTGCATTGTGAAATACTGTGAAGTCGCGAATATCTTAATTGTGTTTGCACTGAGGGTTAGCGACAGGAGTAATGTACATGTTTGAGTTGTTCATTCACAGTCTGACTATTTCACAAATCTGCTGGAGGTTGCGTAATCTTAGTCAAATGATCCCCATTCAACTCCTTCATGATCTTGCCTAGACCTTCGTGACTATAGTCTTTTTCATTCCACATGTCCTACTTTATGTTAGTCGCCGCTGCTCGAAACTGATCGGAATACCGCGCAGACAGTGCGCAGTTCGGCGATGCCGACGTACCTTGTGATACCGCACCTTGCCCTCTTGATCGAGCGTCAAAGTGACCAAGCTGTTAACTTTCTTTGAAATCGGCAGCGGCTTGGGTGTGTATTCTTGCTGTAGCTTGAAGATGATCTCATCTGGCGTGGACGAAAGAACCTCTGTCTTGATCGTCCGACTGCTCTTCATGAGTTTTGGGATGCCTATGGCCTGTTAGTAAAACGCAGTATTTATGTTTCATTACCTCGCATTTCTTCCAATTACTCACCATACCACTGCCCTGCAATCTTGTATCTTGTATCGCAATAACTCCACGGGTCATCATATACAGCCTCTTTGCCGTACACCATCATATCGTCCTCGCTTGCGCTTCCAGAGTATAGATTGCATATGGACTGTACAATTCTCTCTCTCTCAGGCTCCAACTTGATCGAGTTCTCAGGGTGCGGCTCGTAATCGACACCCGAAGAGCTGTTTTGCGACTCATCGGCGTTGTGGGTTAACGACACAGGATCGGGTCGTTTCTCAAAATCGCTCTCGAGACGTGCTCCGAGTGTGTCCTTTCC
>JAESFQ010000732.1_pt1 | contig 12037 bp, 7 predicted proteins | sample 9269431 | NCBI WGS metagenome assembly JAESFQ01 (sample SAMN14502588, study PRJNA617103) | algae metagenome | isolation source: Plectolyngbya sp. WJT66-NPBG17 and co-occurring heterotrophs from well... | place: USA: Mojave Desert, Joshua Tree National Park, California | collected 2006-08-06
CTATCGGGCTTTCAATGGCATCCATATCGACTCCAACGAGAAGAATTCCTCACAATCTTGTCTTTGCTCTTCCAAAACCTTTCGTCCTCCAAAACCACAGCTTTGTATTTGCTTGCGCTCTTTCCGGATCCTAGCAGAATAGGGCGATTGTAGAAATTGCACTCTGCCGTGAATTAGACGTTGATTCTACATGTAGTCAGACTAACGAAAATTGTGGATCACAGATTCACCTGCTCGCACAGGGCGAGCATGTTCATTACGAGGGATCAGAGGGATATATTCCAGCAACGAGGACACGGTACCGTATTTAGTGTGTTTGTGTGGATATGGAAGAGAGTAAGAGCGACGCCGAATCAGTCCCACGATTCTGCGCTGCTGCCGCGTATGTGAGGTTTGAGGCATGTTCGCGCTCAGACCTATTAACATTCCGTGTTACGTTGAATCCTCGTGCCATCCCATCAAGTATCCTTCGCAGGATTCCATGATGAGCGTTCTTCCGGGCGGTCCACACCGAGCTGGTAGCGTATCAATCTCTAGCACGCTGCATCTAATCTCGGAGCTTGATAAGATGATCTGATAAAAGTTTCTGCTAGGACGCTTTCCCTGTCGGGACTGGCGTGGTGGGTAAGTCGCAGGCTAGTTTGTGGGAACTGCAAGGCTCAGGTTAACTGCACCCGGTACTAGCAAGGGCTGAGAATAACCTCGTTTCTTGATTTTTAGAAACGTGTCCACGGAATCATGGAAACTCACAAGGGAACGGAATTAGTAGACGTGGTAAGGAAATGCCATTGTAGTGAGTTGTAACAATACTCAACAGCGGGGGGCGATATCGCAGCTATCTAGGTACCTAAATCTCCCGGTGGGGGCATATCAGCATCTCAACCTATACGAAGCGCACAGTCACACGCCAGTGGAGAACAACCTTACCTACACGATATGCTACGCAGCCAAAATAAAAGGCCCGGAAAGAGACCCATTTTGAGCTACGAAAGCGGAGACACAATGAGATTTTTCTGGACCCCCCGTTCGGCAGTACTAAAATGGATGGTAGGCGCCCCCGTTTTCAGTTCTCGTTTTATCAGATCAACTTTTGCTTTGCGATAAGGAAGGGTGATGGCTGCTCGATCTTCTTGTGAGCCCGCGCGTGGGCTATCGACAGATAATGATGGGCAGCGGCGGTCTTTGTCGGAAAAGAAGGTTGGTGAGGTGGTGGCGTGTAGTGATGCGTCGACTGGTGAGCGGGATGGCAGCGAGCGGAGTTCAGCGATACCGCTGAAGATGAAGCTTATTGCTATTCTCTTGGTGACGGCAACGGGGTTTGGTTCGCATTGGAGTAGTGGTGTTACTGGTGCGATGAAGAGTACAGTGAAGAAGGTATGCATTGTATGATTTCTGCGCTACATGTACATTAGCTGACATGGAGAAGGAATTGCATATCAACAATGCGCAGTACTCCGTATTGGAAGCTAGCGAGGACTTTATGAAGACGGCCCTGATTCTTGTGAGCGGCCTTGTCACTGATAGAATCGGTGGTGCAAGTTCGTCTCTCCCCTTCTCTTCCACATTATTTCCACGCTGATGAGAACTCCTTGTAGGTGCCATGCTCTGGGGCAATGCCATCTACAGTATAGGCGCCATCTTCATTGCAGCCGCCACCACCGTGCGATCGTACAAGTTCATGATATTCGGATCCATTGTCCAGGCCTTTGGCGACATAGCCACCCAAGTCGCGCAGTACAAAGTCTTCAGTTCCTGGTTCGCTCCGTCTAATGGCTTCGCCTCGACCCTAGGCTTCGAACTCGGCATCGGCAAGATAGGATCTTTTGTCGGCAAGGCCACGGCGAACGTCATTGCGAAGAATACGGGTGACTTCAGCTGGGTTTACTGGGTTGCTGTCTTCATGAATCTCTTCACCAATGTGACCACCCTCCTATACTGGCTCTTCACACGGTGGTGTGGTAAGAAGTATACTGGCACAGCCGATCCCGCGACGGGCGAACAGCTCACGGAGAGTAACAAGAAGTTCGAGTTCGGAAAGGTCCTACGGCTTCCCTGGACTTTCTGGAGTATCGTTGCCTTCTCCCTCTTCCAGACCAGTACCGCATCTGTCTTCGCCCAGAACGCGACCGAGTTCGCTGAGCAGCGCTTCGATATGGATGCTGTCAAAGCAGGGTGGTACTCTTCCCTGGCGCAGTATCTGGGCTTCTTCCTCGTTCCAATCATCGGCGTCTTTGTGGATATTTTAGGCAACCGTATCACTTTGATGCTTGTGTGTGGATTGGGCATGCTCCTGTCTATGTGCCTGGCTACATGGGGCCCGACGTTCGCTGGCACTGCAGCCTCGTTCGGTATCTACGGTGTCGCGTCAATGTTCGGTCCGACCGTCATCATCGACTCGATCCGCACTTCCATGTGGTACCAAGAGGTCTTTGGGTCCGGCTATGCTGTTAAGATCGCCGTCAATAACGCCATGTCCATCATCATCCGTATAATCACGGGTGTCATACAGGATCGAGACGACAACTCTTACGACAACGTCGTAGTTGTATACGTTGTTCTTTCTGCTTGTTCGGTCGCAGTAGCCGCAAGCATGTTCGTTGGCTGCTTCTGGACAAGCGATCTCGGGCATCTCCAGTGGACTAGGCGCCAGCGCATTACCAAGGGTGAGATCATCAATGTGCGAAGGAAGGAGTTTGAGTGCGGTTCTGCTGGGGAGAGGAACAGAAAGATGAGCATGACGTTCTTCATTGCGCTGTTGTTTTTGGTCGTCGGTTCGTGGGCGGCGTACTTCTGGGGCATTGCGACAGGCAACAATAGCTGAGGAGGTGCATGCCGGTATCACTGATAAGTCGTTTCCTCGCGAAGGGCGATTGGGACGGCTCTAGCCGTATATGTATGTAATCACTATTCGCCTGCGCTGACCCAGCTCTAGCACCATTCTATAGACTTGTGCACAACAAGTATTAGCCGCTTCGAATTCGACTTCGGCTAGCTGACCAAGCGGGCAAGTGAATCCGGCTTTTCCACTCCCCATGGGCCCTCCTTATTCTTCTACCATAGTAGCCAGGCATCGTGCTCTTACTAGGAAGAGGTCTCGAGCTTACCAAGCCGTATATCTGATAAGTGGTCCCACCAATCTTATACCACCAGCACTCTTTGGTTGGTTTCCACTCAATCGGCTCAAAGAATCCTAATTCCCGTCCCGCGCTCATACTGTAGGGAAGCAGTTCTTTCCGTCTTAGCTTGACGTTCTGATCCAGAACTTCGGGGAGAAAGCCTATTGAGTGAATTAGGGGATAGATATCAGGTCCGGGTCGTTTACTACCGAACTGCCGATGCCAATTGTAAATCGGCTTGACCCATACGTCGTATAAGAATGCTTCCAGGCTTGCCGACATTATTCCCCAGCTCCTCGCCAAGTCCACTAAGACGTCTCGGTACTCGGCGTAGGAATGTGATAGTTCCTGCGTCGACTCTGTGTAGAAGATGGCCACCAAATCGAGTAACAGTCCCTCCAAGGACTTCCCATAATCGATCGTAAGTCGCTGTTCTTGTTTGACAAGCCCCATCAAACCGTACACTTTATCGCGAGGGTCCTGACAATAGCTTTCGCTGAACAAGCGAATAGCGTTAATGAGTGTCATCCAGATACCTTGAGGATGGATCTTTATCAGCGACTTTGCGGCTGTCGAAGTGGCGTGATGCAGAAATTGGCGGGCATCAGTACACAAATCTTGCCAGTCTACCCAGACCGGACCGGCGAAGGGGTGACTGCATAGTACTATTATCTCGTTTGACAGAATAATCTCCTGCACGATCCAAAGGCGAGTGAAGTAATTGTTTCTTGATATAGATGCTAAAGCAGGTGCCGTGACTTCCAATGCATGTGTCTTGACTTCCAATGCATGTGTCTTGACTTCCAATGGGAACATCAGTCTTTTTGGATGTTTGAGCAACAATGGGGCACCTGGGTTGTCGTGGATGTATCCAAGCCATATGATGGTCTCATAGCACCCTGAATATATCGAAGCCATTAACCCAACCTGGTGGTTTCTCTCCCGCACGTTGGATTGATTGATACAGATCTGGTCTATCCACAGGTAATCGTTGCATGCAGTCGCCCTGTAGGCCTGCAGGAACTGGAATAGATTCTCCCTAATTCTAATGGGTTCGTCATTGATCAGTAAATCGAAGTGTGGCGAGGGGGGACCCCATGTGTATGAGAAAGCAACGAAGGGAGGCGCACTGCTCAGTTCGAAAACAGCTATGTCGCACTGCGGCTGGTCATGTTTACCCGGACGCAGCTTGATGAGGCGGATTTGCTGGGTAGACGTATCCAGGGCTTGGTGAGGATACCCTTTTGGAGCGGCAATGTCGAACGGCTTCATGCTTTCTTCACTGTCCACGTGAACCTTGCTGGGTCAGTTTCGCAAAGACTTACATAAAGAAACGTTTTGTTTACGTACCGGCGCAGCCATGGTGGTTCGGTTTAAGCTGGTCGGAGCTACTGTGCTTGCTGACTCTTGTAACGAGAAGCTGCAGTCGTGTCATTCAGCGAGAGCTTAAACATCAATAGCGATAGTGTTGAGCCGTGGATCGTATGGATGTGGAAGTGAAAATCATGTACACTCGACATGTATAGCGAGTAGAAAGAGCTGCAGTATGACGAACCTGTTGTTTTCACATCGTGGCGGAGGATTGATGGAGGGGCAACGTGGTGGTGGCTTAGGCAGCAAACTGCAGCATTATCGGCTTGGCGCAGCCTTGCTACGCGACATGAAGGAGTGTGATACCTAGATAGCTCCAGTGCATAGCCGCATATGACATACAAAAGCAGCGATGTTACGACTTTCGAGACATGATTAGGATGCATAACAAGTCAACACTGCGGAGACGCTCACTCCATTCACAACTATCCATGCGTCCGCTAATACGTCAGCGAAACTATTCACAGTGTATATCCAAGCTCCCATACCAAATAGAACTCGCAGAAGCACGAATATCACAGGCTAATGGCTCTTACACAAATGTACCCGACTCCCTACCGTATCCGCCATCCAGCCTACTTGCGCTCAGGCTCCTCGTCCTTGACAGCACCGTTGCTCGCCTCAAGACAGTGCGCAACAGACCTGAACAGCATATCAACCAGCTTGTCCTTGGTAGCCATCATCTCGCATTCCGTGGTTCTCAACTCAGCGTTCAAACTCTCGATTTTGTAGCGCAGCTCCCTGGACAGCTCCGAGCTTTCCTTGGCCAACAGGATGCTCTTGGTGGCATCGATCATGATAGCCCACTTGTGCGCGTCGCTCATGGCAGTCTGGGCTTCCTCCATTTTACGGACGAAGCGGTCGTACTGAGCGGCCACGTTCTTGTCGACGGTGCACTCTTGCCTCATAGTGGTGAAAATGTCGTTGTAGATTCTCTCTCGGGCTGCGGCCTGTTGGTTTTGCTGATTGCACATGGTGTTGTAGCTTGAGGCAAGAGTGACTGCTAGCGCCGCGGCGTCTGCTGCCTCCAATTCGTAGAGCTTGGTGAGCGTCCTGACGTCGCAGATGAGGTTCGCTGCTTCTTCGATGGTGTGGCGTGCACCGTTGGGTTTCTTGTTGGTATCGGCTTTGTCGGTCTTTGCTTGGCTATTAGCACCTGCCTTGACGGCGAAGGGCGGAGACGAGACAATTAGAGGTGAGGGCGATGTAGTCGCTCTGGCGCCGTTGGCTGACGACATGTTGGCTTGCGATAGAAAGGGGGCGCGTTAACGATAGCGTCGGTTGATGATGTTGGTGTAGAGGGAGGGAGAGGTAGTGGGTGAATTGACGTTGTTCTCATGGTTGGGGTCTATGTCGCAGTGCTTCACCTTGGTTCCTCCTTCCTGGGCTATCCAAGCTCCTCCTTCTCCATACGGAGTTGCGGAAGTGACGACGGACTGGCCATACACTGTGGGGTAGGAACTGGTCAGGAAATGCGGTATCTGGTATGAGAATGGGATACTGGCTTGAGCAACGACAAGCGAATATTCGAAATCATTCGATGTACCATCAGATGTGTCTATCTCATTGTACTGAAAACAGGCTTTGGCAGGTTCTCTCGACGTGAGACGAAGTGTGCAAGAGCATGATCTGATGGACGAACGAGTAGTGGAATTCAAAACTCTCTACATGGACACCTGCAAAGCAGAATTGCTATACTCTTGGGAAAACAATACATCAGCGTGGTTGTCCTCTGGTGTTTCTCAGCATCGCCAATGCCTATCACGGATGACGGTATCGTGGCGGATGTCTCGGTCCAGGCGTGGACCCTGACAGGCGGCGTATAACGTAAGAAGCCGAGGCAGCCCCGCCGAGCCGGGATGAAAGATTGGGAGCTGAGAGATGGACTGATTTCACGGTCTGGGCAGGGTTGGAGACGTCGGTTTGCGTGCAGATGGGCAGTTGGAGGGCGGGAAGATGCAACGAGGCACGGGATGCAGGCAAATGTCTCAGCGCCATGGCCATGTTGCCATGTCGCAGTCGCCTGGGTATTGTCAGCAGTGACGTGATGCATCGCACGGTGGCAGATTGCGAATTGCGGGGATTCCAGGTAGGGGCGTGGTTTGCACATGTACATCATGTCGAGTCGCATGAGATGTCTTGACTGCTGATTTCTGAAGCAGGTACAGTACACACTGCTGCCGCGCCTCAATAAAGCCGAGAGACTGGACCGGGTTATCCTGGTGCATGTTGCGCCGCGTGAAGATCAACTGCTGACCAGAAGTGGCGATGCAACCATACAGAAGGCACGTTAGACCCAATGAGGAAACTATCAAGAGTGAGAGCAGAGTGCGAGCAGAGGGAGGGCAGAGAAGCCGCGTGGGACAGAGGCCTCGGCGGTCGACGGCCATGGACATGCCGACGGCGACGAGCTCCCTGGTCGTGTTATGCTGGTCAGCGGCTGACGTCGTCTTCGTCTGGACGCTGGAGGCTAGTCAATTGCCATGTCGACTCTCTCGCTGTCTCGAATCATCGGCCCGCCCCAGTCTTTCCAACCGGGCCGGTTCTCAGCGCCGCCTGATTGGTTACCGCCGCACCGGGTCGCAGGTTGCATCAACTCGAGCGAGCGAGCGACTCGCCTGGGTCCGTCTGCGACTCTGCGACGCTGCGAAAGAGCGGCGCGCCCACACAGCGACTGTTGAGCAGAAGTAACAACTAGCGCTCGCGCCTCAGACATGGCATCGTGCGCGACGTTTAACCGCTGTAGCCCCCCGTATCACTTGCGGTCCAGGGGAGTCGCACACGGAAGGACACCCCCCCCTTCGCAGCGCATCGCCGTGGAGGGCCAGCCTCGCGCCCATTGGCCGGGGATGCAGTAGCGCTCGCCAGTGGGCTGGACGAGGGAAGCATCTACCCAGCACTCTTGGCGGCTTTGGAGCCCCGAGCAAAACTTCGGTCCCTCCCTCGAGGGCCCGCCCTTCTTTGTCTCCTGATGCACTAGAGAGTTTGCTGCGACACTTTGCTGTTGCTGTTGTTGTTGTTGTCGTTGTTGTTTTGCGACTGTTCCTCACGACTAACGGCCGAATCCCCAACCCACAAGACTACACGGCCGACGATCAATTGACTCGACTGCTGTGCCAGCCGGAGCTGCACCAGCCGAAAGCGCTGCACACCACGCCCACGTCCCTCTCCGTCCAGGCTCGTCGACCGCCTCCAGCAACTGCCGCCCTGCCCAACACGCACCCTCCCTGCGACTACGCCACGTCCTGGCCCAAGGCCTGCTCCAATGGCCGTACTGGACATCAATGCAGTCTCCCGCGACGCCAAATCCTCCACCCCCGACTCGTCTCCCCTCGCCCGGGTGATGCGCGAGTTCGAGGAGCTTGTCAAGAGCTTTGAGACGGGTCTGCTGCGGTCCCTCGAAGACTCTGCCCACAGCGACGTGATCCAAGTAAAGAGCAGTACCCGGCGCGACGAGGTCCGTCGTGAGGCCTGTCGCCTGGCTATCTCCGATCTCAGCAACCAATACACACCCAAGTACATTCGCCGGTCGCTCGATGCAGCCGAGTTGGAGGGAAAGCGCGTCGAGGACCAGCTACAGAGTCTGTCACTCAGCGGACACGCCCAAGACGACGAAAGCGACCTGGGCAGCCTCCACAATGGCTACTTTCGCCTCTACTCCACCGAGCTGTTCGACCTCCTCGGCCAGCCCACCGACCTACGCTTCGGCGCCCTGCGCTTCCACAAGAACAGTCTGACCCTGCACGACACGCCCTCGCAACTGCACGCCCCGTCACCCCACGTCACCGTCGAACTCGCCCTCAATGACTCCTTCTTTGTCGCCGACTCGGAGGAGACGCTGCCCTACCACACCTTCCGCTTGCCCACAACACCCTCGCTGCAGAATCGTGGCATTCGCAGTAGGAAGTTTGATGACGACGGCACCTTCCCCGAATACGACTCATGGCTCCTCTTCACCTTTCTCGGCAACGGCTGCATCAAACTTGAGGTGCCCATCGAGATGTGCGCAGACGTCTACGGAGGCCGTCTGCGGGGCCGGGAAGACGAAGAAGTCCTCTTCTGGGGATTCTTTGTTGACGATGACGAATAGCGTCGCATCACACGTTTGCTTGGACTGGAGTTGGTATCAAGAGCTAGACAGGGCTTGGCATTGGAGTTGGGCGCAAAGGACTGGCCTAGTCGGCCGCCGAAACAGATTGCTTGGACATGCATTCACGATTCACGAATCTCCTTCATCGTATCTTCTTCTTCTTCTTCTTGACATCCCCACTGCGGGGCCATCTTATCTCACACTTTCGGCCCGTCCACCCTCGCGTTCGCACATTCTTTTCAAATGCGTTTAGGGCGGCATTGTGCATAGCATGTTTACAGTATACTCCTCAAAAGGCGGAAGTTGGGGTAGATGATAGAGCGCATGACGCGACACAGCATTGGTACTCGATAATACACACCGACGGACAAATCACATGCGCCGGATAAATCTTCTGCCGATCCTTTGCTCTTACCTTTTTTGATGTGCAGCCAACCTTTGCATTTGCATCATCCTCTTTTCGGCAGTTTCTACAAGGCAACATGGCGCCCACTTTGCCCCAAGTAGACGCAGCATCTGCGAACACACCGGTTGTCGCAAACACGGGATTTCGGTTGGGCGAAGAGGAACAATTTTCAGATGCGAGCGACAGCGACCAATCACAGACGAGCTCCCGAAGCGCCTCCCCGAGGCGAGGAAACGGCCAGGCGCCTGCGACCAAGTCGAAAAAGAAAAAACAAAAGGACCGACGAAAGATGGGCGCATTGGCTGACGAGTTGGTCGACGTTTTGGGCGACGCCTTTTCGACGCCCAGAGTCGACCTGCAGACCGGTATGTCATTCAACGGCCGTACATCCTACGACTGCTGGCTTTTGATACATACTACTAGGATGAGCGAACCTAACATCGTACGCAGGCTTGGCTCAGCAAGCGAACGGTGACCAAACCATGGCCGTTGATTCGGAGCCCATGGGCAAGAAGATGAGTGAGTTTTTTCCACAAGCATTCTCAACTCCAAGTTCATTGTAATACTAAACTTTTGTCTAGACAAACGCACTCGCCAAAACCTTGCCAGAATGCAAGCTCGCAAGGAAAGAAAAGTGGCTAACCCCAAGATGGACATGTCGGAAGACAAAACACTGCAGGCTCAGGTTGCGGCTGCGGAACGGAGAGGCATGTCTCTGGACGAGTACCGCAAGATCAGCGGTGGCAAGGGTATGTCGAGGGCGGCTGCCAGGAGAGCAAAGAAAGATGCGATTAGAAAAGAGAGAGCAGCTGCCAGGGTAGATGAGATGGAAATTGGGTAGAGGTAGAAGGGTCTGTGTGGTGGTTTACGAGGAATGGAAGTGAAAGCGTGGAGATGTGGTGGAGCTAAGGACGGAACATTGAAAAAGCTCAGCCCACCATACATTTCCCATGTCGCACGCTTTCGGACGTAATCCAGTTTTGCGCTTTCTCAATATATGTACAAGACGCAAGCAAAACGCAACTTGCCAGATCCCACATATTGAATACATACAACTACCCTCTGTAACTGTAAACGTCCTATAAGCATCGTAGCAGGTAAACAGGCATTAGTAGTATCTCCTTAAATTATAATAGTATAGTGAGTACCTCCAGCTCTCTTAATACTTGTCACGTTTAGAAGCTTTTCTTCATCTTTAAGGTATACTAATACAATCTGGCGGCGGTTCTGGGGCGCAAGATTCGTCTGGATGGTGGTGATGGTGGAGGAGGGGACGTTTTCTTTGTTCTCATCGCTATCCTCAGCCTTGCGCTTTGCTGGGATCAACTTGTGCAAGCTAGGTCTTCTCTTCCAACTGCTGTTCGTACTCGCAGAGGGTCATGAGGGTGTTGATCGCGCCCGGGAGGTCGAACTGCGGTTCTTCCTCCCGTTGTGCCACTTTTTGTGCGTTGGCACCATCGTCGCTCCAATCTGGCGGTGGTGGGCTAAGCCCGCTGACTCTGGTAGGCACATCTAGGTTTACTCCAGTGAGGAAGTCACAATCGAGGAAGGTGCGGCCACACTACAACATATGCGCGAACAATGGACGTGTGGGACTTTGTATGACAACTGTTTCTAAACCTAGGCCTTTGAGACACCATGATCGCAATATGCTGGACTAACAGCAGAACTCAATACCACTTCCCTTACTCAAGATCTTCGTCTTCGTTGTTATGCTCCAGCTCGTCCTCACTCCCCTCCTCAGAGTCGCTCTCGTCGTCTAACTCCTCTTTCCGGAGAGCAACCAGTTCCTGAGTAAACGTCTTGGCCTCTGGCTCCTGGGAAACCTTAGCTCGCGCGACTAGGATCCCTCGTACACGATCGAATTGTTATCTTGTCGCGAGGTACCCACTGTAGAATTGAAGACACTAGGTCAGCGTATGTCTCACATGCATTTCGTACACCATCGACTTGCCTTGTTGCTATCACCAGGTCCGGGGCCAGTCTGCGTCACGCCCTGAATGAAGATCTTGGCCATCTCCAGAACATGTCCTTGCATACCAGTCTCATATCTGATGTTGTCCTCTGACGTGAATGTCTCGATAATCTCGCATTCGTGTCCGGTCTGTCTGGGGACTGTGTGCGGAGCTGGTCCTGTGGGCATACCGTCTCGCTCTTTACACCAAGTCGCAGCAGTGTCTTGGAAGAGGTCGTGCGGTGTACCTGGCAGAAAGAAAACCATCGTGGTGGTAGAGCGGTGACCCGCACCTTCACCTTGTCGCTTTTACCCTTCGATAGTTCTCTATTTCTGGCCACTGCAACTACTCTGCGATACTATTTAGCCTTGAATCCGCAAGCACTTCGACCATATCAACCTCTTCACTGCCCACCATTTAGCGTATGCGTTTGTATTTCCAAACTAGCGCCGCTGCATCAACTACGGTTCCCCAACCACCGAATCTTAAGTATCGCATCTTTTGACAGAGCATGTTTCAGTCCCACATCTCTTCACAAAACTATGTCGGTTTAACTCCGAAAAAATGACACTGGGAGAAGCATCTTGCTCCATACCAATAACAAGTCAACACTTCACCGCACATGCTTGGACAAAAGCAAACATGTAAAAACAAAACAATACAAAATGTTGTTCACTTGTGGCTAGCTGGCTGGCCACGGTACCATTATAGACTGTTTGTCTTGCTCTTTTGTCCTTGCCTCGGATACCACGAGTCTCCATTTCGACTTCTACGTGGCACTCAGCGCCGGTTGAGTACACCTGACAGAACGAGATGAGAACCCTCGGTCATAGACGCCTAGCCGTAATCCTTCGTGAGCGCTTTCGATGCGACACTTTTTATCACATCGTCCTACACATGGTATATGTGAAGCTGCTCACAACCGATGAATCTCGCAGATACATTAGCGAAACCATTCATGGTGAATCAGATTACGCCGCAAGGTCACAGCGCGTAAAGCGACGTTACCCGGGCTTCACCACGTCAACCCGGTTTTTCTCTCCCACGTCTTCACGACAGGCGAAACCTTCAGCTCCGGAAATTTGTCTCTGTGCGAGAA
>JAESFQ010000733.1_pt1 | contig 12036 bp, 11 predicted proteins | sample 9269431 | NCBI WGS metagenome assembly JAESFQ01 (sample SAMN14502588, study PRJNA617103) | algae metagenome | isolation source: Plectolyngbya sp. WJT66-NPBG17 and co-occurring heterotrophs from well... | place: USA: Mojave Desert, Joshua Tree National Park, California | collected 2006-08-06
GAAGACTAGGACGTTTAGGAAGGGCGCTGCTGTTAGGTAATATGAGGTGAGGTGAGGTGGTTTGGTGGTGAAGGGAATGGATAGCGATATGATAGAACAGGATACTGGTAGATTGATGTAGATGTAGATTAGTTCGCTGATTGGGCTGCTGGACAGTCACTGTATAAGTATCACAAGGCATTGATAAACCTTCCATCATACGTGCGGAATAAACATTATGTAATTTGGCATGTTCGTCTTCAACCGCGTCAAAGCGGTAGCGCTACATGTCCGTCATCTACCCCCCATCTCCACTGTTCTGTTCTGTTGGGCGCACGTCTTCAATCGAGCTTGCGATAGCGTTGCAACCGTTTTCTTCCCCCTCACTTCTTTCCTTTCGATCTCTGCGGGATGTATGTCTTCAACCGACCGGGCGGTAGCATTCCATCCTCAAACTTCCTGAATACAAATACAAACATAAACGTAATGGATGCACGTCTTCAACCGCGGTATGCGGTAGCGTTGCACCCTACTCTACTCCTCGGCACAGACTCGGAAGAGCCTCTAGTAGATGCCAGGTACAATTCTCCACGGGACAAGCTCGACGTAGCGATCCCAGTCCTTGCCGTACTTCCTGCGGCACTTCTCCTCGTCGCGACGCTCACGGTGGATGAGCAGGATGGCAAAGTATACCATGAAGAAGTAGGTGAAGATCATGCCCCAGCCCTTGGCCTCGCCAGGGACGGCGTACTTTCCGTAGCTGTTTTGGTAAAAGTACGCATCGTTTTGAGTTGCTGTGATGGGAGATTGAGCGGCGTTCTTGATGAGGTAGCCGGACATGGCAGTAGGGAGAACGTAGCTCCAGCTCATGAACCAGTCGCCTAGGTAGTTGATGTGGCGCGCCATACCCCACCAGCCGCTGACTAGAAGTTTGGAACCAGCAGCTGTCTCGATGCACTTGAGGTGCTTGACGCGTGGGTCGTTGGGGTCGGTCCTGAATCGGTTCTTTTCGTTGTTTACGGAGCGGAAGATGTAATATCCGATACCCTGGACGGCCAACACGCCGGCAATACCAGTGGGTCCGAGATCAACTGGGTAGTTGGATAGGTAGCGGGTCTGGATGGAGTAGGTGAAAGGGACCCAGACAAGGTCGCCAAAGGACAGCATCATACCAAAGCCATCGGCAATGATGTCGATGGTGGTCAGGATAGCAGGTTCCATGTACAGCGCGTCGAAGGTGTAAACGGTGTGGGCGACGGTGACGAGGATGATACTGTCAGTGACGCGGCCAAAGTTACGGTATTGCTGCATGATGAAAGCAAGATCGAGGATGATCCATCCCAGCATGCCTGGGCGAAGCTCACACCATGCCTTGATGTCTACCTCGCCGAAGATAGGGAGGGTAACACGGGGATTCAGCTCACGTCCGATGAACCAGTCGTAGAGCATGTTGCCGGTGCGACCACCAGCAGCGAGCTCGCGCATTGAAGGATCCTTGGGGTGCTTGACACTGAACGAGGCAACATAGCAGTAGGTGGCCAGAAAGTAGGAGATGAGAATGTTGCTGGTCAGGATGCCGACGTAGTTATCCGTGATAAAGGTCCAGACGGGGAATTCGGCACCGTGGGAGATGGTACCAGCGCCGAGAAGAGTCATGATGAAGAGGGCCGAGTTCCAGGCGTTGAACCTGTACTTGAGCCTTCCGCCGCTCCTGAGCTCAGTACCCTCAGCTTCGGTACCAGGAAGGAATCGGTAGAGAGCCAGACTCAGGAAGTAGTAACCCAGAGTACCAAGGAAAGCCTGGGTGTTGAGCAGACCTGAGAAGCCAGTCCATCCTACCTCCTTCTTCAGCTGCTCAAGGCTGAAGCTGTAAGGGTGGAGAAGAACAGGTGCCGGGCATCCAGAGATGTCGTTGCACAAGAATGTGAAGACATAGACCAAGACCGGGAGACCGAAGGAGATGATGAAAGCTCCGGGGCTGAAATAAGGTTAGCGTTGTGATCGTCAGGGCGCGCTGAAGTCGACGATGGACTTACGGTCCTAGAAATTCATAGCCATGAGGCTCTTCCGCCAGCGACTTGGTCGCTTTGTCGGTTTTCGCTTTCGACATGGTTCCAATACTGATTGGTCGTGTTTCTCCCAATGTCAGATCCGGCTAAAGCGCGAAGTAAGCTCGCTCGACGACGAATAGGGGTCCAGTCGCGTCTTCACAACAAAGGTTCCTTCTGCAACTCTTGTCTGTACCGATGATGATTGTCGCGCCGCCTGAACCAAAGACAACCACGGGTGCAGTGTCTATATAGCAATGATAGAGGCTGAGCACATCCGATGATGAAAGAGATCTCGGAATCCATTGCAGCCGTAATGACGCGCACACACCAGCTTGGCCGCCCTAACCACGATCGGCCTTACCGCCCGGCGGTTCTGCCGCTGCAAGGCACTCGCGCGGCGCCGGAAGTCAACGTGTTGCGAACATGAACAATCGTATCATCTCCACCTTCACCGTCACCACGCCCTGACCCTCGCACTGCGTAGTGCGCCGATCAAGTACGCGATGATATCCCTACTCTACTCGCTCCTGCTTTTAGCAGCCTCGGGCCCCTTCGCAACGGCCGCCTCGGACAAGCCGCTCAAGCCATGTACCGTCATCTCGCCCACATCCGAGCGCTTCTTCGACCTAAACCCCATGCGCCGCGTCCCACCGTCGGAATCAGATGCCAAGAAAAGTAGTAAAAAGGAGGGTGAAGAGGGCAGCTGGCATGCTAGGGGTTATGACTACAACGCCAACTTTACAATCAACTTCTGCGGACCGGTTGTGGAGGAGTTGGACAAGGTGCAAGATCTAGACAAGGGCCTTTGGCAGAATGTCAGCGCATTCTACGAGAAAGGCGACAAGCAATGGGCCATTGGGTAAGTCACATACTAAAGAATAGACAAAGATGGAGGGGTTGAGTCAACATGTACTTCCGCGAACAGGCAGAAAGATCCAATGAGCCACAACGCTAACACCTTGCGAATCCCAGTCTCGAGAACTCAGAACCCATCTTCCGTGGTCGCAAGCTCATTCTAAACTACACAGGAGGTTCGCTCTGCCCCTCTCTGTCCTCGAAATCCAAGCGCGCGCTCGAACCCACCTCCCTTGACACGCGCGAGATTATTGATGGCGACGACGATGATGATGACAGACATGACGGAGACAAGAAGAAGCCCTCCAAAAGTGTTGAGCGTCGCAAGACTACCATCATCTCTCTGCTTTGCGACTCGGACCCGCTTGCGAAAACCAGTGTATCCTTTGTCGCTGCGGTAGACGACTGCTCGTACTTCTTCGAAGGCCGCTCGCCCTTCGCATGCGGTGGTGTACACCAGGACACCCAAGCCCTCGGCCCTGGCGGCGTCTTTGGCGTCATAGTACTGATCGCCGTACTCGTCTACTTTGCTGGTGGTTGTGTCTACCAACGCACCGTCATGCACCAGCGCGGATGGAGACAGTTACCCAACTACGCCATGTGGGCAGGCATCTGGCGCTTCTTCTCTGTAAGTCTACTCCGCTCTTGTCGTAGAAGGAGTCGTAGTAGCGCCCGGTGGTGATGACAGATGCGCAAAACGTCTTGTTGGTGTTGCTGACATTGTAAAGGATATGTTTGTCATTCTTACTTCGTCGTGTGCGCGCTTCATGCCTTCCCGCCGCGGCTACAGTCGCGTCTCGCTCGGCCAGGATAGCGGACGCAGGGGTCGGAGAAATGAAGATGAGGATAGGTTAATAGACAACCTGGATGAGGAATGGGATGACTAGATGTGGTCGTACATTGGTATTTGGGAACGGCATAACGACGCGGCGTTTGTGGGGTCTGCTTAGGGAAAATTTAGTCGCTCTGGAGCGCATAGAGAATAGGTCAGGAGATTCTGGTTTGACGGTATAGCATATTGCATTGCATACATTACCTAGAGAGTCACATTCACAAGTGCGAAGCCGATCAAAAGAACTTGTAGAAGAAGTGCATTGTCACTGAGTGCCTATGCCTCGACCCCATTCAGCAGTGGACGGCTCTGCGTTGGCTGAAGACGACACTACATACACTGGAGAATTACCGATTGAAATTGCACAAAACACCGCTCATTAGACCCTCGCACCATCGTCTAAAAACCCTATTATTCCTTCTCGCATCTTACAAGTCCTTCTCCCATGTACTCGCGACCCGTTGATACCAGACCCATCTAATCGACTCCTACACTCACTACTTAATTCTACCTTGAACGCCCGCTCAGCAACTCGACTAACTCTAGGGGGTATAAAGCAGCGAACGATAAAGCAATGTGGGTATCGCTGGGTAAGATGATGCTGTGTCGTTTGCGTCATGAGAAGACTTAGATCTGCTCCTGATATGATTCACCGTCATCGACCGGTTCGCCATCGTCCAGGTCCATCTCGTTCCTCTGCTCGGGCTCGTAGGATGTAGCCTGCGTTGCAACCGGGTTGTCGGCGTCATCTTCGTGGAAATCATGTTGGGAGTCGAATATAGCGCGGCCGTCTTCCACGTCAACGTCGTTTTGCTCTTCTGCTTGACCACTCGTACCATTGGTCGGCCCCTCCTCCAATGCAATGTCTCCGTTGAGGATGGGCTCGAACAGCGCATCGACACCTTCCAAGATCTGCCTGATGTCTGATCTTAGCTGCCTCTCTTCCTCCGACTGTAGAGAGACGGGTTGATCGCTCGTCGCACCACCGAGTACTTGTGTATAGTCTCTGTTCATCTGCATGAAGATCTCATAGGCTTTCATCTTCATCGACTCCTGCAGTGCTTTACACATGCCGTCGAGATGCTTGATCACTGTCCTGATCGCCTCGTCGAACATCCTGTATCGCTCCTGCTTGACGTGATTTTCCATGTGTTCTTTCATGCGCTTGTAGCAGCCTTGGCCACTTTCTTGACTGCACACACCGTAGACGGTATGCATGATGTTTGCGACGCAGGGTGTGAAGTCACGGTTCGCTTCGCGCTGGAGCTCGTTCATCTGGGCTATGAGAGTTGGACCAAGGTCCTTGAAGAGCTGTTCGTAGTTGGAGACTTGTGTCTTCAAGATGGAGAGATTCGCCAGACCAACGCCGCTGGTTTTCCCACGTTCTTCTATGGCTTCGTGGAACTTGTGTAGAAGCTTGCTCGAATTGCCGATGTACGTGTCGAACGCCTTTGGAAGGCGTGCCTGGAAGGCCCGCTCCCAACCCGCTGCTAGTCGTTTGACGATAGGATCCACAAGATCGGAGTTGAAGTCACGGTGACCGGCCGCTCGAGATTGGTAAACGCCGTTGCGTAGGACGACAGCCTTGTATGACTGATACACGAGGCCACCTTGATCCTTCTGACCCCAAGCATGTGCTGTGGCCGGCGCACTTTCAATGGCCTCACTGATGAGCTCTGGACACTTATCGAAGATCTGAGACTTCATCTCCGATCGTATCTCCCTGATGCAAGCACGAATTGCTGCATCCAATCCGTCCGTCAGCTCGCTTAGCCGCCGCTTCAAGTGAATGACCTGCTTACGCATGTCCTCGTCCGTCATTTTCAGACTTGTCCCATCATTTGCCATCCAGAGGTTGAAAGTCGTCAGCATCTGGCACACGCTCGTTAAGAACGTACGGCTGGTCTGGATGCGTCCACCTTCCGTGAGCTTCTTGCAGTGGTCTTGCAACTGGGGCACTTCTGTCTCTTCTGGTGTTACGAAACCGGGCACTCCGTCATCCTTTTGCATGCGGCCGCACATCTTCTGGTACGCTCTACTGCTGACGCAGAAGACTGGGAGCAATCTGGCAACCTCGTCGTAGTCGCGCATTTCCACATCGGGGTTGAAGTTCTCCTCATCTTCTTCGGCTGCGTTCTCTTGGTCGATTTCCTTGATTCCCGCAGCGAAGTCCTGCTGAATAGCAGATTTGGAGTATCGGTTTCTGCCTGCAATGCAAATGCGACTGATTTCTACTTTGACTTGTTCCTTTTTTTCTTCCAGTTCTTGAATCTGGAACTTCAGATTGTCCATGGAGTGCTTGACAGCTGTCAATTCACGTCTGGCATTCTTATCCGCCATCCTTAGCACTTTTAATTTTTCCCTGATATCCATTTCGGATAGCCGTGTCCCTTCTGCATGGGATGTCACTTCGTCGTCGCTCTCAGACTCCTCGTCATCGGAATCTTGAAAGGCATCGTCCGTATCGTTGTCGAAAACCTGTTTCTTCTTGCGTGACTGCTTGTTCGAGCCAGCCTTCTTGCGTTTGCGGGACTTCGGCAGCGGTGCGAACACATCGCTCCCCTTGTCCAGTTGCTCCTGGAGTGATTCCCAGACGTCAATTTCCTTGTTTGCGCTCGAGATTGCAAGCTTGTAGACCTCTCGCGATTTGTTCAAGTCTGCGATTTTGCTCCGAATTTGCTCAATCTGCTCATCGTGGCGATCCAGCTGTTCCTCAAAAGCTGTAGATTCCTCTTCTAGCCCAAGGCTGTCAATCGCTTCAGTGATAGAGATGTCATCCGTCTTGGAACAGATAAATGTGACACTAGAAAAGCCACCGTCGTATTTGAGTTGCCTTTTGAAAGAGTCTCCGAGAAGGGTCTTGGCAGCCTTGTCATCCACGGCCCGAGTAATGGGAGCAACGATCCAAAGACTGTTGCATTGTTTCATGTAGCCCTGAGCAACAGCAGCTCTCGCAGCGTTGCTATCCTGAACACCTGGCAAGTCGACGATCACGGCGCCTGTTGACAGCGCATGGCTCTTCGTGTAAATTTTGACGACCTTGATCAAGGGCCAGTACTCCGTTTGGGAAGCTGACTTGGAGACCTTTTCCTTGTTCTTGTCCTTCTTTGCGACCTTCTCTTTGCTGTCCACGTAGCGTTGGAGCTCCTGATAGAAGTGTTGAGGTCGAGCCGCACGAATCTTTTTGGTGGTCCCTAGCACGTTGACAACGAATGTCTTGGACATGAGGGAAGGAATAGTGCAACCACCCAAGGCATCTTTAGCGACTGAGGGGTAGACAGAATGAAACTTGGCCCATGCAATGCCGGCATCAGAGTTGGGATCCTGCGCCTCTCGCGAAAGAGTACCATTCTCAGAAATAAACTCGCGCAGGAGGACTGTGAGTTCCTTCTCCCAGTCCGCCTGACTGATGAACTCAATCTCGGCGCAATACTTGGACGCTAGGTCGGTGCTGCTGTTCCACGAGATCTCGGTGACCACCGCTGTGCAAGCACGCATACAATTAGTTGGGACGAGTCGCTCTTCGTCAAGCATAGCGTTGATGACACTGCTTTTCCCAGCACCGGTGTTGCCCACTACACCGACTACTGTGCGCTTTCGCTGCGCCTGAGGGATGAGCGCATCAATCGCTTGCACCCAGGACGCGGCATCCGTATTAGATGCTGAGCATTGCGAAAACTTCTCTTTCAAACGCCCCAGAACCTTGAGAGATGTAGAGACACCAGCCTCAAGAACGTCGGGATTTTGTAGATCGATAGTTGAGCGAATGCATCGGTCAACAGACCCCAGCTCTTCTTGAATGTCGTATTCTGGGGAAGCCTCCCTGTTAAATATCTTCTCGGGGTCAAAGCTGCTTTCCGGCTCCGCATCGGCATTCTGGGAAAAGGATGTACTTCGGGGAGGAACAGGGAATTGTGTCTCATCCTGGACGGCAGAATGGTCTGGGGTTCCCTTTACGTTGTTTGACGGTGTCATTGAGCGCTCCTTCGTACGCTCATGGTGATCAGCCGGTGTTTCGCCTTCCATGACTGAAGCTGTAATCGGCGGGGGGCTGGTCTCGCGCAATGCTTCCACTGAAACAGGTGGTGCGTTTAATTCTTTGGAAGATCGCTGTGATAATTGGTGAGACTGGTCTTGAACAGAATGCATAGCAGGGGACCGCGGTTGATGGCACGGCGGATGCCTATCCGGGTCCTGCGCCAGCGCGTGGCTACTCGATGTACTGGCATACCATGGTGTCAAAGGTGGAACGAAGCTTGGTGTATACTGATTTGCTAGGTGACCTGATGCGTTTTGGCAAGGGTTGAGAGTAGTTTCGGCATCTTCGGGTGGCGATTCTCTACCCATTGTTTCGAGACCGGGATTGTTGTTTGCTGTTTGTGTAACGGGACCGCCAGGTGCATTCTCCTCGTGCTGACTCGCGGTATCGGCTTCCTTACATGATGAAAATTCTTGATGCTGCACCGTCCCATTTAATAGGTCTACAGCAGTAAAGACTACCAGGTCGTCGTTAGGCAGCAAGAGGGACTTCACTAATGTGCTTTGCTCGACTATGCGACCTTTGAAGCTAATGCGAATGCCAGTGAGCGCACGCCGCTTTTCATAAATATCCTGGATTTTCTGCACGGGGATTTTCTAGGAATGTGTTAGCGGATCTCTGCATGTACGGGCGTACGGGCGCGGTGTGGATCTCGACGCGTTCTGCGCACGCTTCGCGTGTTACATCACACAAAAGGAAGACTGTGGAGCTTACGCTGTGACCTATCATCCAAATGAAGTCGGTTTCCTTAAACTCATCCTCGGCGGACTTGCGGTGATCCAGCACACCAATCCAGCACCGACGTTCTTTGAGTTTCTGCTGAGGAACGACATCCTTCGCCCGTCGATGGAACTCGTCCCAAATCATTGCTAGAACACACTCATGGGCGGAATGCTGTAGTGGTATATCGGTGTACGCAGCAGCCGATCCGACGCGTTTGGCGGGTGCTACCTATAGGTGCATGAAGCTTGTAAGACAGTGATGGTGGGGGTTTCCGGGTAGTGTAAGGATGAGAGTTGAACTAATGGCTAGGGTGTATGGGGAGATCCGACGTGTTGTGGGTGACAAACGGTCCGCCAAAAGGAAACAGCGGGGAAGCCGCGCCAGAACACGCTAAGGATACGCTAACACATGACGCCAAGCCTGTCTACGCGCTTTCGCGTCCGTCCGAAACCTTCCGAGTTTCACTTGGTCTACAATCGCAACATGACAACGTCCGCTACCCTATGAAGCCTGACATTCTACGAGCGCGGGTAATGCTACATTTTGAACATTACATGATGTTTGTACGAGGCTGCTGCGAATCCCCACGATCATTCCCTACAGCTCGTCCTGGAACCCGCCGAGATGCTATATTCCAGACATCCACCGAAGGGACGTTTACATGCATCGCCATACACTACGTCTATGTACTCCCGTAGTTCACAGTGATCAAGTTTGTTATTGTCACTTACTAAGGCTCCAGATGCTGTTTCTCGATTTCCAGACACAACGTGTTGTTTCAGCATTGTTCCAGTCTCTACACCCTTCTTCCCCAGCCAATAGGTGTGTCGCTCATTGATTCGTCGCTTTGTCTCATTGTGTTGCGGTTGACTCTCCACAATGGTCATGCCTCCAATATGTATTCTTCACTGGATTGCGTCGAGTACAGGCGCGCAAATACCCGTTCGATATTTCCGAACGATGACGGAACAAACGCCGCTACCGCAGAAACGTGTCGCCCCAGAAACCAACCCTAGTATCAACGGACTCATCGCAGCATGCAACAAGAACGATCGCTTCAAACTCCTAGACGACGATAACGTTCTGCCGGGGAACTTGAATAATTCGATTCATCCCACGTTGCGTTGGTTTAATAGCGAAGGACCCATGCGTCAGATGCTCCAGCTGGCTTCGCATTTCATCAGCCATGATACCCTTCTCGATTTCTTTGTACCGCTACTATATGGCCGCGAACTAACAGATGTTGTCGGCCCTACCTGTAAGACATACCTCTCTGATCCGCTCGCAAATGCGTCTACACAGAAGCGCGGTGAATATCTGGCCGGCGTACGTGAGGCTTTGCATTGCCTTGGACACAGTGTCTCTTTCCAATTCCAGCCGCCTGCAAAACGAGTATATGCCCGCACGATGCGCGATGACGCAAGACCAAAGCATGCCACGTCATGCTGTCCGGCGTTTCAGCGCAGGTTCTCTTGTAGAATTGAAATGGCAGAATACTTTCACGATTACTATTCCTCTGGTGAGTATGGAACGGCGTCACGATGTGCGCAGTTCCGACACGATTTTCTCTTTGCCGCAACGCTTGTGCACGAGATCGTTCACGCTATAGGTGTATTGCGACGGGGTAATCTGAGCGAGCCACACATCCGAGCTGACTGTCCAGAAACCGAGTGGGGCTATGGCTGGGAACACTTCATGTTCGGTAATGTCATCAACCCCCAAGACCTGACGAGACCAGGCACGCACCTCCTCATGCGCAAGGTTTGGGTCGATCAGAAGACGGCGAACGAAGCTGGAGGCAAGGAGTACTGCGATGTTCCCATGACTTACATCGCGCAATGGTTTCGCAACGAAACATGGAGTATTATTGCGGAGCATGGGCCAACTGCCATCGCAGAACCGATCGCTCACTTCAAGATCCAACCATCGAACAAGTACGAGGGCTGGATAGTGAAGAGCGACCATGCGGATATCAAACAAGACCTGATTACGCTGGTTTCTCAATGGGGATGTCATTCTAGAAGGCCAAGTCAACAATCGGACTCGTCACGACCACCGGCTGCTCGTTCGCGATCTTCAAAGGTTTACTGGATACCTGTAACCACAAAACAGTTGCAGAGAGATAATGTGCCGGTTCCACTACGTACATCAGCGAAGTTGCGACCTGATAGGAGCCATAGGCAAAAGCTCACTCAGGCTATATCAGCGTGCTACAATCCGACGACGACACTGCTTGAAACCGAACAAAAGGCAGCTGCAACTTGCCGATCACCTTCTTCTAGTGGCTGCTGTACGTCTCGAAAGCGTCCCGCGGATTCGCTGGACGAGTGCTGCCGGGTTAGCAAAGCGATGAAGCCATGAGCCCTAGCGACCCTGGTGACGCAGGACTTGTTCCAACAGGCTTACGAACGTTCTGACATGTGTATCCAGAGTAGATATATGATAAAACTGCATCCTCACCACGGCTTTCTACATGGACAAGGTATGTAGACTGACGGGCGCCTACGTTCTTAGTCGTGCCGCTTGAACTAACCACACAACGAGTTACGTAGCATACGACCAAGTCTCAGCCAGTGCAATACCATGGTTCTTGTCTAGCAAACTCTTTCATTCACACTTACTGTTTAGCAGTGTTTCTTTGATGCCGTGAACGCTTCCAGGATATCCCAATATAAGGTCCATCGCATCAGCCCCTGCTACACAACACCCGCCACGCCAGAGCAAAACATACCATCTCAAACACTCTAACGCCATGGCTTGGTCCACCATATCATTAAAACGCTGTGCTCACATTAGTTGTCCGCCTTAGACCTTTAAATTGTTAGCGATAGTCCGATTAAGAGATTTCAAGCTACTGTACCTGAAGCCGCATTTAGGACATCGATAAAAATTGGTACTCCCCTCGTCCGCTCCGCGCAACTGCATAGATGTGGAATACATCTCAGGGTTGCCGCACTGAGTACAAGCCTGATGTGTCATCACCCATGTCTCTATCTCGTCCCAGTCGATGATCTGGATATTGCGTCGCTTCCGCTGAAGATTGGATGGAAACCCGTTTGGCTTAGAAGTTCTTTGGATTGACGTGGGCCAATTATCTACGGATACTGTTAGTGAGCTACGATCAGGACCTAGGTGATTTGTACTTGTATTCGTTGCATCGCAAATCTTGCACACAATGGTTTCTGTTTCGGAAGGCGCATAATCCAATAGATTTCCACAGGCGGTGCAGAAGAGGAGGGTACCGACTAGGGACATTGTGATGGATTTTGTTAAAAATAATGAAGACTTTCAGCAGTCGCTTTAATGTATCCTCGCTTTTGACTCACGAAGCGGTTCCTGCCTGCGCGAACCGTACTCTGATGCTATCCATCCCGTGGTACTGCGATGACCCATAGGCGACAGCGAGCCACTCACAAACTCCTGCAACTTCAACGACCCAAACAATGCTACGAAACCAAGGCGAAGCCATGCTTTCCCTAATTGTAATCGAAGCGATGGTGATAATGGGACGTGGTTTGACGGATCTTGCATTTCTCAAAGAACGCATTTCGTGTGGG
>JAESFQ010000734.1_pt1 | contig 12030 bp, 15 predicted proteins | sample 9269431 | NCBI WGS metagenome assembly JAESFQ01 (sample SAMN14502588, study PRJNA617103) | algae metagenome | isolation source: Plectolyngbya sp. WJT66-NPBG17 and co-occurring heterotrophs from well... | place: USA: Mojave Desert, Joshua Tree National Park, California | collected 2006-08-06
GCGAGTGAAAGGTATCATGATGATAGACCAGAGCCTCCTGCACCTTCAGTATCGCCCACAGAGTTCGACTCGCACTCTTCAACCACAGGTCAATGGCGCAAGTATTTCTGAGAATGTAAAGCCCTCTACGGAGATCGGTCTACTCTCGCTATGTAGAAATGTATAAAAAGCAAATGTAGAAAGTGAAGCATTCTTTGGCAGTGACTTCGCAGTTCGTAGTTCGTTAACTGAGCCGCGCAGCACTAACGCCATTTGGTTCCCGACCCAGCTGGCTCAAGCGTCTTCCCCGTCGCACCTGCCGAAGCCGAGCTCATCCACCTCCGACCTCTTTCATCTTCCTTTCCTACCACATAAGCTCCAGCAATCATCACTACAGCGACACTGATTACAGCACGACTGGAGCTCGTATTACAAGCTCCATGTGCTTTTGACTGCCCCATAGGTGATGGCTGAAGCCAACGTGAGGTCCAACAAGCGGCAAGCTCTTCATGATGAGTCGGAATCCAGCACAGCGGCGCCTGATGTCGGGGCTGTGAGAAAACGCAGGGCTTTCTTACAGACTATGGGCCAGCAGCTTCGAGAATTCGGTAATGAAGGAACAAGCCCTCAGGATCACAATCGCACTACGTTTGGTACGAGCCCGGGCAGTAACCTCAGGCCTCCGTCGAGTGCAGGTAATATCGCAGCAAACCAGACATCCGTGCGTCATGTGGATACGCCAGAGAGTGACGCTGCTCCTGGAGAAGATGATCAACTACCCGCAGGTGCTGCAAAGAGTGCATCAAGATGGCTCTGGAAAATGGACGAAGTACGCCCGCTTGCATCGGAGAGCGTTACATCGCCTATTGCCTTTGACGACTTACTCGAATGGAGTCAGTCCTACTTCGACCACTGGCATCCCGCATTTCCGTTCCTCCATGCGCCCTCGCTTCTGGATTATTTTCGCCAAATCGTGTCAAGAGGTGTTCGCATCGCATCTCAGTCCACATCAAACGAACTCCAGCACATTATACTTCGCTCAATTATGTCCATATCCATTCACGATCGGAGGCAAATGAATCCCGGTAACAAACTCGTTCCTACAACCCTTGTATTTCATTCAGTCAACGATGCCATCCGGAGTGTCCAGTTGGTGCTGACTGAGGAGAGCTCAATTCTCTCTCTGCAAGCCCTTGTCAGCGTACAATTGTTCTTGATCACAATGCATAGGTACAATGCTGCGTCACGCCTTGAAGGCTTGGCCATTCGCATGGCCTTCCAGTTGAGTCTACATCGTTGTCCACTGCAACTATCGATACCAAATAAAGAGGCGGAGCTACGGAAACGGCTGTTCTGGTCGGTGATTTGCGTCGATAGACACATATGCATCCGGCTTGGTACTCCGTTAGGGATACGGTCGGACGAGGCCAATGTGTGCTATCCGCACACAGAGCGACATCACCAACGTGAGCCTCAGGAAGATAGTATGCATGCACAACATTGGGGCTCGAGGACAGTCAAGCTAACTCCTTTCTAGATCGCGAGCGTGATGACCGATTAGACTTGCTAGACTTTCTAGCTCGCCACGCCGATATCCGAGGGTCTATCATGCAGACGCGACACCAATCCATGTTGCATGGTAGCGCTGATGATGTCGACCAAGCCCTGGAAGTGGAAGCCGAGCACACCAAATGGTGGAACATGGTCGACGAACATTTATCTAATGAAGAGCAGACACAGACCATATCAAAGACACATCAAGTCACTCTTATTGTCCTTCGATTCGAGTCAGTCCTTGCTCTACACCGTTCCGTGTTAGCCACGTCGAGAAAGAATGCAGCATACAACGCGGCGTTACAACGATGCATCTCAGCCTCACGCTCTATAATTAACACGTTACATAAAGCTCTCCGAGGCTTTGGAGCATTCGATGGCTCACCTGGCCCAAATGGATATGAAAGAACTCCTCTACTTTGGCCGTCATTTACTTGGGCAGTATGGATGAGCACGTTCATCGTTTTATCCGCGGCTGCGGAGGGACAAGTGACGCGCGACGTTGCATTAAGGCTCTCTAATCGAAGTATTCAGATTCTCAAGCACCTAGCGGCCAGGGGTACAAATTGGCCGGATGCATGCACGGTCGCCATCCAGAACCTCACTGCTCGACTGAACAAGTCACTGAATCGCGAACCTACCAATACATCTGGAGATAGCTCGCGGGCGGTAACTCAAGCCGCTCGTGACCATTCCATGGGTATTGACAGTTGGCAAGCTCAGAGGCAAGCATCAGAAGGTCGTCCGGCAAATTATGTGATACCACGACACAATCCAGCGACAGGCGCAATGACACCAACTGGAGAACTTCACAGACTTCCCAACCAGTCTCAATCAGTACCATACCCTTCGAGCTTCTCAAACCAAGCGACTGAGCCGAGCTTTCCCAACGTCAACCTACAATCTGCCGATATCCAAGCTGCCAACAGCCTCACGACCGACTATCTTGCGGGCGCAGGAAATTTCCTCGGCATTGCACAGCAGTATTCGGACAATCCGTTACCCAACGAAGAGATCATGCATCTTTTCAACGGCGACGACATCAATTACTGGTTTGGAAATGACACTGGAATGGCTGGGAATCCACTTTATCATGAACAAAACTTTCATTGAGCACTAAAGGGATGATGAACAATAACGACTACATACAATCAACCTGATTTCGGTGGAATGACCTTACTCAGCGAAGCTGACTTGAATGCAGCATGAATCTCCTGCTCTGCACCATCCTGTAGTGGCAAGAGTCCGCTTCGCACTGTCGCGTGCTCCAAGATACCCCTCGCCACCAAACCGTGTTTCAGTGCGACAGTTCCTTCCATGTGCGAGCCCCGATGGTAGACGTTCCTAGTCACTGGGAGCAGCCTGTCATGAACAGCTCTCGCGCGAGGGTAGTCTCGTGCCTTGCCAGCTTCGATCATCTCGAGTAGTGGTTCAGGGGCAATGTTGCCATATCCAACAAGCATACCGTCGACGTCGAAGCATGTGTGTAGCAAGTACTCATCGTGGCATGTGAGGATAGTAAGTTCGGGGTTCTGCTTCTTGATGATGGGGATCTCAACATCCCAACGGCGCATGTTGCGGACACCGTTCTTCATAGCGATAACACCGGGTTGTGCGGCAATCTCGAGTAGTGTCTCCAGGTTGTAAGTTGCCTTGGTGTTGTCGGGATATTGGAACAAGATGAGGGGAAGTCCAGACTTCTCGTACACAGTTTTGTATCTGTCCTGTGGCGCTCCTGGCTGATACCCGAAGCGTAGCCAGCCATGGCTGGGGTACAGTAGACCCGCCTGCGCACCAGCAGCCTTTGCGCGCTGGGCTTCAAGCGCAGCAACCTCGGTACCTTCTGTGGTGATACCAGCAATGATGGGTATCTTGTTGTCCACAGATTTGACAAAGGCCTTAATCACTTCTACCTGCTCTTCCTGAGTAAGGAAAGTGCCCTCGCCGGCGTGTCCCAAAACGACTAGACCCTTCACGCCTGGAATACTGCCGAGCCAGGAGCCAAGGCGCTGAATGGCTGCGTAGTCGACTGAGCCATCCTTGTTGAATGGAGTGACTGGCGCGGGGACGAGACCTGCGAGGTCGATCTGGGAGGCTTGCTTGACCTCAGGCATTGAACCCATTGTAGTGACGAGAAGTGTTGATATTTAGGTATAGAGTAGGTAAGAGTCGATTGTTATGAGAGTAAAGGAAGTTGATGTGTGTTGGATGATGATGAATCTCGAACTGAAAGCTTGCGTTATATGTACTTCGCCATCCATCGCATGGAAATGCCGAGCGGCAAACATTTGACGATCTCGCTCCGGCGTACGGCTTCATGCTAGGTCTCGAGCGTGCGTTTGGGGCGCGGACTTGAGAGAGTCCGTTGAAGTCTCATGGTGACTTGCCCCAGCATACGCTTTGGTGTCTCGTTAGGGCCATGTGAATGACGAGGACTTGGAATGTTCCGACGTAATGCCATTAAGATGGGCCGAGGCGTGTCGGACTTGTCTTTGTCCGAGCTAGTGCCCTCCAGCCGCAAGCCACTCTGCATCCTCGAGAAGCCAGCGGTCCTCATGACCAATAACCAAGATTTCTACTTGACTCGTACCAGACGTACCGGGCGCTCTGCACGTTTGCATCTTCCCCATGTTTTCTCCGCGTCGCAACAAAGAAGTTGGGGTCTGGGGAAAGTCCGGGGTCAAGCTTGCTCGTGGACTTTCTGGAAAACGTTCGTCCAGCTAGGGTATATAGCAGATGCTTCTCTTGAGCGACTTGAATATTGCACGGCTCTTTAGGATATCCAGAATCTTGTATATGACATAGACACCCATCTCAAGCTTTTGACGATTGCCAAATATGGCCAACATCAACTCCAACCGCTACGAGGATACCGAGAAGAATGTACCGCTGCAAATCGATGACATTGCAACATCAGAGAAAGACCTCAAGGCCCAAGCTGCGCTCGATGGCGCCGACTACACTGGTGCGATTGCGAAAACCGACCCAGCAGAGATCGCCCTGGTGCGCAAGCTGGACATGCGAGTGATGCCAGCGCTCTTTTGCATGTACTTCCTGTACGTCACCTCAATCTTCCGGCTTCATTCTCTTTCTAAAAGATAGACTGCTAATGGTTGACCTATCAGCAACAAACTTGACCAGAACGCGATCGCAAATGCGCGACTCAACGACCTCGAAGACGATCTCGGCCTCGTCGGAAACCAATACAACACCTGCATCTCCATCCTCTACGTCGGATACCTATTTGCACAGATACCCAGCAACATGCTCATGTCGTCGAAGAAAGTCCGCCCTTCACTGTACATGGCGCTGTGCTGCACAGTCTGGGGTTGCGTAGCAGCTCTCACAGCTCTTGTCAAGAACTACACTGGCTTGGTACTAGTACGCTTCTTCCTCGGTTTCGTCGAAGCGCCGTTCTACCCCGGTGCATTGTACATTCTGAGTATGTTTTACACGCGCAAGGAGATTGCTACAAGAGTGTCAATCTTGTATGCCGGAAACATCTTTGCCGTGTCTTTTGCTGGACTCATCGCTGCTGCTACTTTCGCGACACTAGACGACAAGCACGGCATGCATGGATGGCAATGGTTGTTTATCATTGAAGGCATCGTTACTGTGGGCGTGTCGTTTGTTTGTGTTTTCTTGCTACCGGATGAGCCGCTGACGACCAAGTGGCTGACTCCTGAGCAACGACAACTGGCGCACGACCGAATCCAGAGGGATACAGTTGGCCTTCAGCCAAGCAAGGGAGTCAAGGCTGGTTTCATGCAAGCTCTGCGAGACCCGAGACTTTACCTGTTGGTCTTTATGCAGAATATGCACCTGAGCGCTACGTCTTTCAACCAGGTATGTTGCATATGGACCTCCTTTCTTCTTGCTACTGCAATATGCTTACTAATTCAATCTAGTTCTTCCCTACTGTAGTCAGGTCATTGGGATTCAGTACCACTATAACGTTGGTCCTAACCGCTCCGCCATCGCTCGTCGCTGGTGCGGTGGGAATCTGCATCGGCATCTCATCCGGCAAGTTCAACGACCGAACATGGCACATCACCGTCATGATGGGAATTGCAGTCGTTGGCTTTGTCATCAGTGCCACCACACTCAACACTGCCGCGCGCTACATATCTTGCTTCCTGTTCGCTTCCGGTTCGTCACTCCCCTCCTATTTCCCTCGCATCAACTTCCCCTGCAAAAGCTCAATACTGACATACACCCCTCCAGGTGTCTACTCCGTCAACTCTGTTATCCTCGGTTGGGTATCAGGAACACTCGGCCAGACCACTGAGAAGAAGGCCGTGTCGCTATCCATTGTGAACGTGGTTTCCATGGCTAGCTTCATCTACACGCCTTACTTGTATCCTGCGAGCGATGGGCCCAAGTATGTGATTGCTATGAGTAGCAATGCTGCGTTTGCCGGGGCTTCCATTGCAGCGGCTTGGGCGCTGAGGGTGTGGCTTCAGGCGACGAATCGACGGCTGAAGAGGGACGGTGTTAATGTTTTCTACGCGTATTGATCTGGCTCCGGAAAGCTCGACTGACTTGGCGCTAAGCGTATAGCCTTGGGCTATGAAGTAACTTTGCCGTCTACCATAGCTATAACACACTACCTTACGTAGAGACGATATGAAACGAAGTTTGACTACGTAATGATAATAATACATATTACGTATGTAATTAATAACCCAAGGCGAATCACAATGGTAGCGACCTTCATCGCAACACTGGATCATCGTCTACGTTGTACTACACGATGGCACAGGTATGGAGATGCCCTCCAGGATTCATACAAGAATGCTTTTCGAAAGCGTGAATTTCAGCGCCCACTTATCATTTACATTATCATACAACACCAAAGCCGTGCTGGTCTCTGTCCTTTCCGAGGCTGCGAAAATCCTAGCGGACTCTATCCTGAGCCCTAAGAATGACATCTCATAGGAAGCCAAAGACTATTCTCACGAAATCATCCAATTCCCAATGACAAAAAGTCTTTTTACGGGCTCATTAACCTGCATACAGAGCGTGTATCCGTAGTCTTAGTTGGCGAAGTACTAAATGTCGCAGTATTGCAGAACACCACTTTCAGACTCTCCACCGACTTCGACGCTTATTCTGCCGCATGGTAATCGCACGAGATAAAGCTTCTGCACAGCGTCTGGTGTAAAGTAACCCTAATTAGGATTATCTATTAATATTGTCTTCGTCGTACTAGGGAGATTATGTGCGATAGACGTTGTCTCCTTGTACAGTTTCTCCACTTCTCGCGCGTCAGGTCTGCCGCCCCCATGTTGATATTTCAGGAAGTGAAAAAGGAACAAAAAGACCATTGGCGAAGATGCATGTGTGCGAATTCGAGGACAATCAAATGATAGTCAGAGACCTACGTTCCCCAAAAGCCATCCTGCTAATCTCAATTGTCTTATGCCTACCGAAATGACACAGACCTACTCGGCTATACGTGCCTTGTTTTCCTTCAACAGCCTGTAGGACCAAACCGTACACTGTATTGAATCGCTTGAATTCGTCTATTCCTGTCTTCAGGGATTTTTTCCACGAGGCTTTGTACAATTCGCCATCGCCTCGTATACCTCGATGGTAAGGATCATGTCGTACGCATACGGGTAGACAGACCAAGGGTGTTTGAACTGGCCCGTCAAAATCCCAGACGTCCGGGGAGAAGTTTTCAATATCACCCGCAAAGCGGGTGCCGTTTTCGGCCAGAGCTATCCCAGAGTCTTCGTAGTCGTCTTCCACCACTGTTACCAAAATGCCAGACAACGTCAACGACGCTTTCGACGTTACCCCGAACGGATGATTCTCACAGGTTGTTGGATCCGAAACATCAAGAATATCGACTAGTGAAGACAAAGGGATACGACTCGCGTCGGAGCCAGCCGACAAAAGATGTAGGTAGTTCACTCCACAGTTGACTGAGGCCCATGACCATGACGGTGCCCTAGCTGAATTGGTTGTGGTATTTGTTGCATGCCATAGGAGACCGAGGATCATATCGCGCCTCCACAACCCTGCGTGGTAGCTGTCATTTGCCGTCACTCCAAATCTTTTCGCCATTCCAGCTATTGCTGATAGCCTGTCGTCTTCGTATGTGAGGCTTCGAGATGTAAAATCTGCTACCATTCTGTACCAGCATGTATATATGTCGACCTCTAGGTCTTTCGGCATGAATGACGTTATGCCGTTGATTATGCAGTGGAGAAGACGGCGGTTGTCGACTGATATATTCGGAGTGTGCGGTATGCCTAGCGGATATTTCTCACTGGTCGATAGTGTCGGGCAACGCCAGATGAGACGGTCTTCCAAGAATACGATGGAGCGGCGAGACAAGACCTGTTCCTGAAGAACCCAAGCTCTTCGGGCTAAAGCATTCCATTCAACGTCTCCTGGGTCGCCATCGCGTTGTTCTACATGTTTCGGATACCGGAAAAGGTAGCATGTCTGTCCGAATAGGACAACTGGACAAGGCCAAAGGAATAGACCAAGGCGCTCTTTAAAGCATCCTTGAGTGGAATCTGCAGCGACTGCAGCGGAGATGGTCAGCCTCGAATTGCCGTACACGAGTCCCATTCTCGGTGCTTCTTTTGCCCAATCTTCTTGCGATTCTTGATCTTGAATAATACACAAAGAGTCGATCCAGAGGTATTCTATTCCTATCTCCCTGCAGACATGAACAGCGTGCCGAAATGTTTTTGGCAATTCTTCGACCTCGATACCTTGCTGTCGGCACGCAACGGTCTGATCAGTTGTCGACAACGGCCGATTCTTAGAATCTCCCCAGCAGTGGCTTAGAGTAGCGTAGTAACCATTGTTCCTTTTTCCGGACACAAGATGGCATCTGCTAGACCCTTTCTGCCCTACTGCTATCACCCTCGTTGGTAGGGGTGGAGGCTGAGAATCAGCCTGGGCACACGCTGGGTGCGAAGATGTGCAGATGTCCAACCAGGCTTTGATCCTAAATAAACTTGCCGAAGATCCCGTATTAGTGTCGCTCCCTGAAGGGAGACATGTTTCTGGAAAGGCAGAAAGATTGGCTGTTCCATCAATTAATCGTGAAAACTGGGCCACATTACGAGTAGGAAACGCTTACTATCGATAGGTTTGCAGATCAGTTGTCCACCCATACCAGGCAGTAAGTCGCCACATAGTATAGTGATTTGGACTTCGTCCACTTTGACACTAGTTAGGTGAATTGTCGTTTCTACTCTCTGGTATTTGAGTTTGATGCCGCCATGTAAGGAAGCCGAAATAGAACCCGCCTTACCAATCCATCCACCCCTGGGCTCTTGATTCAACTCACAATTTTCTTCCCACGCTATCAACAACAATCCGCAAAAATGGCAACCTCCACGTGCACTCTCGAGTAACGCACTAACCGAGTGGTGATGTTTCACAATGACCCCGCAGAAGTTGTTGATGCTATCCCAGTACGTACTCTTTAGTTGACTGAGTCTCATACAGACGGAACAAAGTCTGTCGCCTTCTGGGCGGTCCGGTATCCGAATTTGACTGCCCCCGAAGCAGGCTGGTTGAGCCCCTTCACCACCAGGAGGACCAACCCATTCTTGAGACTTGATTCTTATGCCGCCCGGAACTACTTCCCAAGGCAAAGAATGGTGGATGGTTGGGGCCGGACGCGTCAAAGCCGAGTATACCTGGCCCATTAGATAGATCTCCGCCGGTGGATAGAAATGCGTGCTCTCGTATCTATTTTGACAACGACGATCATGCAGGCGGATTGATGATTCGAATGCAAAACAGACAAACGAGTTTGGGGAGGGATGAAATGGAAAGTTGGCTCGAGGCTGGGGGTATGGGAGAATAGGCAGCGGCGAGGCGCGGCTGCACGAAGATATGGATGTTGGGGGCTAGAGTTGCGGGGCAGTGCATATCGATCCACTGAACATCTCTAGCGGATCGGATGCAACTTATGAATTAGTATAGTTAATCCCTAATACCATATAATACGCAAGAATATATTATAATTGTAATAAACGAATGCAAACGCAACAAAGAATTACGAAAGAGTATCACCAACACCACGCATTACACACACCCTCAAACCTCCACGATGTCCCCATCCCTCTCCAACTCCTCACTCGAATGTTCTCTCCAGAGATGATCCATTAGTGCCTCAATACCCCTACACACGGTATCTGATTCCTTGAATCGCGCGCAAAGCACACATGCAAATCCACCACGTTCTCTATGGCATTTCACAATAAAGCGGTTCCTGATGCGAAACGTTCGCGGCGCAATCTTGCGGTGGCCGTATTCGTCTTTCTTTTTGTAGCCCTCGACGACGAGCTCCCACGCTTTTCCGGGCTGGATGGAGACGTGTGAGCGGCAGAAGGGACACTTGTGGTCGCCATCGGGTTTGTAAGCGTCAGCAAGGTGGAGCCGTGGGTTGTGTTGGAGATCTTTTGCGTAGATGCAGAATAATCTGGTGTTGTACCGTGAGGGCGGAGGTGGAGGCGGGGGTATTGGCTTTGGTTTGGGCTTCACTATTGGTATTGGCTTGATCGAAATCTCCTTCGAGTCACTAGATGAACTGGAGCTGCTGCTCAAGCGCTTCTTATGCCGCAGTGGTGGCCTTGACGGTGGTCGTGCATGCTCGGGTAGCGGAAACGCGCCAGGCACTCTCAAGGGTGCGTCGGGTTGTCGAGGTAGTAGTGGTGATGGAAGTGGTGGCAGCATGCGTTCGTACTGCATGTTTAACGAAGCGATGGAAGCTGCGCGCGCGATGCGAGTTGTTTGAATCAGGCGCACGAGGTGCGAATGCGAAGACGACGGTGCGATATATGTACTTAGCAGAAGGTCTTGTTGGATGTTGAGAATAGTCTGCTGAAGCTTTATGATCTGAGATTGGAGCTGGGTATGCGTTGTAGCTGTTCGATGTTAATACTGCATGGCTTGAGCTTGAACGGGGATGGGAACAAACCATCGCCACGCGCAAAAGGCTCTCCAAGCTTGCGATATCCGCGTTCGTACTCAGCTCGGATCTGGGAAGAAGAGGTGCAAATGAGCTCCTCTTCGCTATCGCTGTAGTCTCCTTTCCTCTTCCCCGAGCTAAACATAGAGTCGCGACGACGCCGATGCAAAGGCCTTTGGATGTGATATTCATCTTCATCGTCAACACTGTCCTTTTTGCCGGATTTATGCTTGAGCTTGCGGTATAGATCACTAGCAGAGCCGAAAGATTCTGTCAAGGTCCGCACAAGGGAAACGACAACTACGAGGTCTTGGAGAAGCCCTTTGGCCTAAGCACGTTCCATCAGCACCTCATATGTGTTTGCGAAGACTATTATATAACATACTGTCTCTACAACCTTCTCTGCTTCCTCTCTCATGGTGCTTGAATAATGAATGCGCAATAAATGCTGAGTGTGAAAGGTACCAGCGGAATCGCACACTCGAAAGTTCCGCTACAATGAGCTTACCAGTTAGACAGTCATTCTTGCTTTGGATCACGTCGCCCCTGTTTGCTCAGCTGAAAAGTCTGTGTTCACATTTGATGCATCATGAGTACCTTTTTGCTTTGGTGCTGAGTGGTCGCATGACTGCGCCACCTCCTCACGTGTTGTTTAGCACCAGATGACTTTTCCAAGCGTATTGCGAGATACAACCCTAGATTATCAGAATATCCTGTTGCATAATAAAACACACATTATTTTGCGTGTAACAGTCATCTCGAGCAGGATCGCGACGAAGTTCTAGGAGTTTCTTGCGAGGTTGGTTGTGTTGGATAGTTACCATCATCACTTGCGAGATTTGAGGATGCGCCACATGCTCTTTGCCGCGTGCGCGTCACGTCTTAGACATTTGCATCTCGTATGATGACCATGGTATCACTCGTCCATCTATGCGCGTACTTGTGATCTTGTTGGCGTAGATTTCCTGGTGGATGCAAGAGCTTGCTCGCCCATACTCTGGTAGCTTGGCTAGCCATTCTTCACGTTTTTCTGCGCCACATATGATCAGATGTTGGATGCGCCCACTTTGGACGAAGGTGTTTTCGGAATGCCAATCGCGCCGAGTATGCGATCTAGGAGTCCTGGCTCTTGGCGTAGCATGTCCCACTCATCTTGATGCTTAACCATCAATGTGCCTCCTAATGTTGTACCATTGAGAGCTACGAAGCCAACCTCACTACCATCATCACGGTGAAGCATCGTGCCCTCGGCGCGTCTGGGTAGAATGACCATACCGGCAGTGGTCATTGCAAGGTTATAACTAATCGGTAGGTCGCCATTATCGGTAGGATGTAGAGCGAAGTCTTTTGGGCTCGAGGAGATGAAGGCTGTGACTGCCGCTTTTGCCGCATCGTACAGACGGTGGTAAATATCTAGTAGTTGAGTACCAGATGGCGGAGAGTCGAACGGGTAGCCAAAGTGCGTGAATGGCAAGGTGGGATACTGCAGCATGGAGGGATGCTTTTCTAGGCTACATGTTAGCTGATGTGTAGCGCAAGCTGACAGATAC
>JAESFQ010000735.1_pt1 | contig 12028 bp, 14 predicted proteins | sample 9269431 | NCBI WGS metagenome assembly JAESFQ01 (sample SAMN14502588, study PRJNA617103) | algae metagenome | isolation source: Plectolyngbya sp. WJT66-NPBG17 and co-occurring heterotrophs from well... | place: USA: Mojave Desert, Joshua Tree National Park, California | collected 2006-08-06
CGAAGGCGCTCTCGCGACACTCGATCAGTACATCGTAGACAAGACGGGTACAAAGCTCGGCTTTCTGTATCAGGACCTTATCGATGGCTGTGTGTCTAGCATCCATGAACAGTACGAACAACACAAGGCCAACGCTGATCAGGCCCAGGCTGAGTACAAGACGCCTACAGCTCCCGAGACCCCCGCATCAGATATCCAACAGCGCAAGCAGAAGGAGAAGACACGGCCAACGCATTCTTCCATCTACGAAATCACGCCGCAAACTACCACAGATGACCAACTTTTCCAGTCAAAAGAAACATTCAAGGTCAAAGCATCGACTGCTGCTGTCTTCTCATCGCTGTTTTCGAGATCGTCGGCGGCTCGTAGCCCAATACGGTGGGATGCCTTCGTAGGTGCCATGACGGACGTGGGTTTCTCAATCGACCCCAAAGTCGGCTCTATCTACACGTTCGTTCCTCCGGAGAAGATGACTGTGCGAAGGGATATAACGCTACATCGGCCGCACCAGTCGAGTATTGAGGGACGACTTCTTCTTATCTACTCTCGACGTTTGAAGCGGGTCTACGGTTGGGAGAGCTCAACGTTCATTGCGGTGTAATTGTTGGTCACATTAAATGAATAGCCATGTAGGGGCTGAGCTCTGCTTCTAATACAGTAACGCGAGGACATCATGATTTCCCGAATAACTTCCAATACGCAAGACCCCAGTAAGGATATGTTCTCCTACCTTTAGAATGTACTTTGCAGGTTTATGGGTGACTATACATGCTATATAAGCTTCACGGTGTTGCTCAGTGTTTTAACTGTCTTGTTTGCGCGTTTAGTGACGGGTGCGTAGGTGCCAAAATCCGGGGGCGGGGACGGCGAATTTCAAGTGAATAAATACATAATTTTTCTTACGAAGAAGTGACTGGACTGAGTTAATTCACTACATACGAGATAAAACGACGCAGAGAGTAGAAGGGGCAGGCGTAAGAATTAAAAGGTCGTGCTGCGCCGTTCCGGCGTGCCACAGCGCTAACCAACAGTATGGCTAGATACATAGACACCCGCACCATCCGCCAGAGGCGGAATCGCAACTGAGAGCAGGGCCGAGGTGAGCCCATAAGAGCCATCCGATTGGTTGCACAATTTGTTTGATTTTGAGGCTTGTCCGGCTGTGAGACGTCTGCGATGTTACTCAGACTTGAATCAGCTCCCTTGGAAACCCCTATCCGGATTTCACCCTTTAGTCGAAGTCAAGCGGTGCCCAGATCATGGCGTTCGTTTTCTCATCCTTATGCCACCAGTTTTGGTGCTCCTTGCACCATGTCCAATACTGGTGACCGGGATCGTCCATGAAGTCGCGGAGAGCAGAAGTCTCATAATTTGCAAGAATGGCTTCTTCTGAGTGTGCTGTATCCTTGCCGAGGGTTGAGAGTTCTTGGTCCCCATAACCACTAGCGTCTCGACCATCTGCGCTCAGGTGTGAATCCTCAAAGCCAGGAGTCACTGGTCCATTGTTCTGCAGCTCGGGCTCGCAAGATTCGTGGGCGTTTGCTGGCAAGATTTGGCCCATTCGGAGTAGCGGAACCTCTTGCCAGGATTGCGACGTGCTCGATGAAGAATTGTAGTGGTTTGAGATCTCCGTACCGGCCGCTGGGTCGTTCTCTGATGGGCTAGAGAATACGCTCGTCTTGTCAGATAGAGCGGTCGAACAGGTAACATTGGAGTCAACCACGCATTGCTCTTCTGCTCCCGACGAACCCTGCACGTTGATGGCAGGCGAACCCTGTGTGTTGATAGGTGATGGGTCCTGAACGGCGACGCTTTCCCCGCCGCTGCCTAACTTTTCAAAATTCATGATCAAGCTCTCTGAGACTCGGTAGTCACAAGTACCATGCATGACGAGGCACCGCAAGTTGTTCGCCAAGTATGATTTCTCAATGCTGAGGGAAAGCCTATCGAGCGTGCAGACTGCATTTCGGTAGTACTGCGCCATGAGCTTGGGTTGCTTTGCCAAGTCTGTTCTGTCATTCTGATCAATGCAGAGAGCGTCGATCCAGACATATTGGTACCCGAGTCCAGGATTTGCGCCGATCTCGTCGCATCCTGTCTTCGTCGCCTGGATCTTGGTATCGAGGCCAAGCACGAACATGTCTTCGGAGAGTCTGCTTTCGTTTCGGAGTCCGATCGTTCCCTCTCTAGCTGACACCACAGGCAGCAAATATTCCAGCTTGAACATAGCCTTCAGAGGTTCGACTTTCTGGGAGAAGAATTCGACTGAATGAGGGGCAAGAAGCTCCCGGAGTGTCCAACCTCTGGTAAACCATCGGATTCCCTGAAAAGCGCGCTCCCACGTGAACTGGCCGCTTACATTCCGCTTAGTAGTCGAAACGTCCGATAGATAGACGTAGCATCGATTCGCGTTGCGATACCAGCGAAACATGGAGTCAGTAGCCTGCGAGAGTTCGACCTTGTTTGCCTTGCCGATGCAACAGGTGTCAATCCAAAAGGCATATAGCCTAGCTTGTTCTCCGCAGAATCGAATCTTCTCATAGCCAGGCTTATCCTTACCAGTGCCATTTGTTAGGTCTTCGAAGGTGACCTCCTCAGTGTCCGCTCCCCATGTATGCGAAAGTATCGCATAGGGAGGAATAGCCTCGTGGCTAAACTGAGTGCGCCTGAAATCGCCAGTGTCACTGCGTCGTAAAAGACGCATTGCTGTAGCCAGTTTGCGATATTGAGCTTCAAGGATCATTAGGAAGATGTCAAGAAGAGGGTGCGGTCTCGAAGATCAAGACAAGTGATGGTCCAGCGAGGAAGTGGTGAGAAATGGGGCTCTGCAATGATGATGTGGTCGTGGAATCCAACACAACCGCCGCGATTAGGAGGTTCCATCGTAGCCAATGATTATGTAGTAGCTAAAGGGTAACTTCAATCGCAGCCAATAGTTATGTGGTAGTGCGTGGCCAGCTTCAATCGCAGCCAATGGTGATACGAGGGCTTGAGCAACGTGCATTCACAGCCTATTGTTTAAGCCACCCCACCACGATGCTGCGATTTGGTTCTAGCCTCATTATTGTCCGGCCGTATCTCAATGTCTGTATAGAGCGAGGGGACTTGAAGTCTTAGACCTCATTCCATCATAGCAACGCAGCTGTCATGCCGAAAACTTCCAAGCAGCCCAGGCAGGTTCCACTCAAGATGGGGCCGTTCGTGCCAATACTTCCCAGACCTCAGGAAGAGACAACCATGCCTCAGACCCAGGAAATACCACCGAGAATCATCGTGGAGAGAACCGCGCAATTGGTCGCTGCGGGCTCCATTGTCACCCTTCCTCCCAACATGACTCTTCAAGATTTCCTAGTGATGACCGCGCAAGCAGCCATATCGGGCTCCATTGCTATGAATCCTCGCGACATGGGTCTTGGTCATAATGTGGTCGTCATGAAGCCCTCGGGATATGGGCCAACGCCAGAGGGATCGGGAGGGATCAAGAACGACAACAGCACCGCTTCGCTTCCGAATCAAGGTTTACCTGCTGGGAACGCTTTCAATCCCTCTGCCCCAACGCAGAACATGGATACTAGCTCGGGCGGAACCATACCCATGGCTTCCGACGCGTCCCCGAGCCGACTTTTCGGACGAAGGATGGTCGCAGTCGATCTTGGGGCTGACTTACCGACTGAACCATTTTGCGCTATCCTCGACGGCATTGTCAAATATTCATGCATGACTGCACGGGGTGTGGTTCGCCTGGCGGATAATCATCCGAACGTGGTAATCCAGCAGACGACTCCATCGCAGCGACAGGGCCAAGCATATCCAACCCCTGCTGGCATGATCGTCAATCCCCAGAGGTTTGTCGTGTTGACCCTGAAAGCCTTTGACCCTGCAATCCCCCCGATGTCTGTCGATATGCTCATTTGGGAGGGCGACGGTCCGGTCGCTGATGTGGAAGTGTATTTGGGTCGGCAACCTGTTCGAAAAACTTCAGGCTCGGAAGACTCAACTGGAGGCTGGCGACGTTCGTGGGCAGACCACCAACTTCGGTGCGATGAACCGACCCATGGGACAGAACGGAAATGCCGGAATGTTGGGTAATCTTCGCACCGTTCTCCAAAGCGACATGTCGCTTGCCGGGACCAAGAATGCGCCAGGCCCTGCAACCGCGTCGTACAGCGGGGATTACTTCGCGTCGAACACGTCACACCTCTGCCTGCCTTTGTCTAAGGTCGGCTGTGGGCAATTTCTCGACTATTCAGATCTCGGAAGTACCCAGTCGCCGATGACTTCCCTCTTTTCCGAAACACCTTGCTCTGCAACGACGGTTTCAAGCCTCGATCCGACTTTGGCTCCCGTGGACACCATGGCCGGACTCATAAAGGACTCGACCAATGACGCCTTTGCAGGATATGACTTGGCGGGGTCGGATGCTCATGACGACGGTCGTGCGAATGAAACCATCGACCCGGTCATGTTGTCAATCCAGAGCTGGAACTGATGTATGCGTAACATGAAGCGGTGTTGGCCACACTAGGATACTGCGATGTGACTAAGTTGCAGATAATCGCATAAGAATAACCCATAGGATATATGACCACCTAAATACAAACGAAGTTGACTAAATTATTATAGCTCTTGAGCGTCTAGAGATAGGCGCTCTATTATAGGTGCCAACATTAGGGGTGAGGACGGCGAATTTCATGGATCAGCAGGGGGGCTCCTGCCGCCGGCCCGCACCCGCACCTGCTTCTCTCCCTTCAACACCATTAAAGCATAACTACACATCGACGTGACGCGACACTCGAAAATTTACCTGAGGTGACATGAGCGCATGTTTGAGGAGACAGCTATCCATGAGTTCTTGATTGAAGTTAATATGCGACATGTATCAAGCGATGGGACATAGCCCCGGGGCCGTGTTTGGTTTTCAACGCTGGAAAGCCACGTCGCAAGGCAAGCCACAATGGATGCTCGCAGTCTGGCCCACAAGGACGGCGTCAACTTAAGTCGGTCATTTGTTGGGTATTTTATCGAGGTGCGGGGTGGCTTTCCAGCTCAGCGTTTGTGCGCAAGCCCATCAATGCAGCAATGAGGCGCAGCTGTCGAGGCGCCTGTACATGTAGCCAGGCACAATGCCTGAAAGCCAGCGAACTTTCGAACCACTGATCTTTGTTAGTCTTCCACTGTAAACTTTCGTATAACGAACGATGGCCAATCCTCCACTCACCGAAAAGCAAGTATACCTGGCTCTTAAGGAGATATTCGGTGCACTTCCAATACCGCCTAGCACAGCAAAAAAGATTCGCAAGACGATTGAAAAACACAAGAACGAAGCCAACATAGCGTCTTTGATCCAGAAATATGGCGTGGAAAGTATTACCGCCGTAGCCCAAGCTCTGCTAGGGGACAACGTCTTCAGTTCGAAAGCGAAAGCACAAATGCGCTTTCCTGAAGTCTTTGTGCATCTCCCTAGTCAGGCTAGTCCACCAATTATCCCTGAACCCAAAATTGCTACGAGTAGTGCAGAGCCTGTCCAACAAGTAGGATCATACAGTCCCGAAGAACTTCTTGGAATTGGAGACAGGCTCAAGATCAGGAAGGAAAAGGAGAAGAATGAGGCTAGTATGTTGGTTCAGCAACCTGTCAAGCTTTGCTGATACGACCAAGTCGCAGGAGACACTCAGACTCAGTCATTTGACTGCGTATCCCTACCACTCTGGGATCAGCACCGAATCCTCGTACGGGTTCAATACACTCTCGAAAACGCTTGCTTCGCCTTTGCGCAGAAAAGGCTGAGTGGACTGCTGCAAAGAGAAGGATGGGATTGCGCGGAAGCAGTTGAACTCAACCATTGGGCTAGGACTCTACTCATCTATCGGCAGGACCTCAACTTGGACGACGTCAAAGATATCGCGAAACCTTTGCCCATGCTCTTGGAGTCGATTACCCAGCTCCGGCACACCACGGTCCATCGCGTTCGCCTCTTCTCGAGTACTCTTTTGGAGCACCTCACCGACGCCGGACTTCTGGCGCAGCTACTACAAGATGACGGGTGCAGCAAGACAATCGCCATCATACAGAAGAGGACTCAAGATGCCATTGAGAAGCTGGTGCGCAATAAACAGATGCTGGACTGCAAGTTGGCTGAGATTAAGAAAGAGTTTGCTGCAAAGCGAGCTGAATTGGAGCGTCAAGAAGCGGCGCTGCTAGAGGCGACGGTGAGAGAGCACAAAGAGCCTGTAATTTCTGTGAGCGGAAGTTTGGATCGATTATCGGATGGCCCAGGTGGTTCTGGCGAACTTCATGCTCCGTGGCGGCGTGTATCTGATGATGCTCTACCTAATGAGGAATCTTCTGGGTCTGAGAGTATCGGCCAATCCACGAGAGGAGGCGAGCCGGAAGACGGCACTCCCGAAGCCATTGACGAAGACGTAGAGATTGCCAACCCGCCGCCCGTACCCGTACCCACACAGCCAGTCGATGATGGCTTGGTCAAACCAGCCATGCTTCGCGAGAAAGAGGAAGCCGACAAAGACAACGACCAGGCCTTATCGATGGCAGAGCCGCTTCTCTCGCATGCGGAATCAAAGATTGATTTTCATGAGAGCGATCTAAAGCAATCCCCAGAAGATCTGTCGGTCAACCAACAGGAACCAGAGACGGACACTAAAAACGCAGCTGAAGAAGGCGAAAAGAAGTCAGAGACAACAACGGCATTCGAGGCGGACAATCCAGATCTCCAAGCGCACGAAGAAGAACCCCTCTGTGAACCGAGTAATAGTTCCACCTCTACTGCTGTAGAAGACACTGAAGATGACGCCCCTCAACTACCTCACCAATCCCCTATCGAAGACGACCCGCCCGTGGAAAACGAACACATGTCTCTCGAAGAAATCATCGAGGAGCTTGTTGCCACCACGCCCGATTCAACCCCCCGACCGCCGACTACCCCCGACAAGGAGATTCCAGGGGACATGAGAAGTCTTATTGACTCTGATATTTACAAGTCCATCGTCAAGGCAGTCACGCAGGCTGTGCAGATGAGAATCGAGTCGAATGCATAGTTTTCAATTAATCAGTATAGAATGTTATCGCAGCCGTTGGGTTTATCCGAGAGATGGGATGAGATGATTGTATTAGTCTTGTTTTGCTTGAGTTGGAGTTGGAGTTTTTGAATAATGAGGAGAGTGATTGTTAGCTAGAGTACCGAGATACCAAAATACCAAAGTGCTAAATAAATATGTCAAGACAGTTATGCATTACAGTCCATCATACTATCCCCTTTCACTTCTCCACCTTCCCCATCTTTCCCACCTTTCCATCCTTCACCCCCTTCTTCGCCTTCTTCTCCGCCAGCGCACTATCCACATCCCTCTTCAACCCCTCTGCCTTCGTCACAACAGATTTCATCTTACTTTTTACCTTTGACTTGACTTTGAAAGCGCGGTTTTGCTTCGCCTTCGTATCCTCGGTTTCCATTGTGGAGATTTTGTCCGGTGGTAGAATGGCTTCAAAGGTGTTTGTTCGGATGCAGCGGTTGGCCGGTTGGGGCGTCATATTTGTTGTGGTGGTGTTGGTGGGTGATATAATAGGTAGTGGTGTGAGGTGTTAGGTTTGGCTGGTGGTATATCCGGTGTGTATGTGTGGAACGGTGTTTGTGATTGGGTGAAGGTATTTAGGACTTGAGAAGTTGATACTTTATAAGTGAATATCTAGTCATATTGGTGTACTATGTCTACTGCACTGTAAGACGACAATGTGGGAAGATATATACGCAGATCAAGGTTGAAATGCATTGTGAGTGATGCGGCCGAAAGACTGTGCTAAATAGTAAAACCAGGCATTCTATGAGACATGATGTTACCAGCAGTTGCATTGTTTGAACAAATCACAATGTCTGACTTATTCCCAGAGACATACTAGAGAAAAGAGTATAGTCGCAGCTCTGTGGTTTCTCATACCTTGACATTTGGCCGTGTGGAAAAGATATGGTGCATGTAATGTAGACATTTAACCGCCGAAGAGGGTTCAGGCCTTCATGTACCGCTTCGTGGTAAACCCATCGAGGTTCAAGCCAATATGAGATGACTAGTCTCGGGACGTGCAAAGCCATGGCTTCTTGTAGGCAAGTCTTAGGTCCTTGTCCATTCGTTCTCGACGCTAGGCTGCTGATCGCGTCCGATATGTCCTGGCAAGGCGCCATCGAGGCGACGGTTGCCCTCTTCAATAGCACGGACTGAGCCCTGATTGTCTTCTTCAATCTCCTCCTCGACGCGGTCAGAGTAGCCGTTGCTGCTGTATCCGGGCATAATGGCACGTCGGGGGTCGGTACCGCCGTTGCGCTCGTCAGCAATCATGCGGGAAATGCGCTCCGGTGCAATGCGATGCAGCCACGACTCCTTCTGTGTAGGAATGGCAATAATGGCAAACTAGAAAGACACGTCAGCAGTGGCCTCGCACAGCGTTCAACCCCCACTACGTACCTGCCAGAGGAAGACCATGCCAACAACGGACATGAGCATGCCAGCAATCACCTGCTCTTCCGCCTTCCACATAGTAAGACACCCATTGGCTCTACCGGCATACGTAATCTGGCATGCGTCGGCCTTGTGTGTTTTGTCTGGAAAAGGCCATGCCATGTCGCGCGAATTGGCGAGGCCGCAGCAGTTGAAGGCATCTTGGATTTGTCGAATAGCACTCGCATCCTTGTGCTTGAACAATGTCTGCCATCGCTCCCGCAGTCCGCAATCTAGGCCAGAGGAAGGCGCGGCGTGGGTGCCAGCAAGGGTAATGACGACGGTCGAGTATATGAAGATGAGCGTGTTGGCGATGATGACAAGCGGTGGGCGCTGGATCTCGCCGCGACCCAGGCGCTGGCGACGTTCCTGTCGACGCGTGAAGTCATAACCGCATTCAAGCAGGAGGCCTGAGACGATGGGTAGAGCCGTAGTGAAGCCGGTCAGAGTATCCGAGATGGGCACAGAACGAGCGTTCGCGCGGGAAGCAGCCCAGCTAGAGCTGTTAGCGCGACTCTAGCTAGCATCGTCGGTTACGATGGGCGAGTTTACCCTGCAATTGCAGTCGCGATGACGAGATACTGGATGTTGTTAGTGGGGCACGTCAAGGCTACACCACGGGAACCTACTAGCACGCTGAGGCAGGTCACGACCTGCTTCCTGGTGTACGTCATGTTGCTGGTGTCGACGCAGAGTCAAGCGTCCTGGGCGATGCACGAGAAGCGTTTAGGTAGAGTAGTTGCAAAGGTGAGGTATCCAGCAGGCAGCGGGAGAGGAGAAGTACAGAATAGCTACTCCGCATTCCAACCAGGTGGTTGGACACGACAGAACCGGCACGGGTCTGGAGTGCCCTCTGCACGTGACGCAGCGCAGAGCACGATAACTGCCTACTGGCTGCCAATCGTTGCTGATACGTCTACCGTGAAACACGCACTGCCCGGAAATGCTTTCATCGGTGAGATACAGCCAGGGCAAAGGAAGGCCGCGGAAAACAAGCAGGCTGAAAGCGACCCGGCAAGGCTCTTGTTATCCGGTGACGCATCAAACGACACGCATGCTCAATCTGCAATGCGCCGCATCAGGCGGTTGCACAAGGACGGCGTATCACCCCGAGCCATGTGGTAAAGGCAGTGCATGGTGGTGTGAAGGAACTGGGGAGACCAAGGGGTGTCTGACACGTGATTGGACGAAGGGCTTAGCGTAGCCGTTGGCGGCTTCTTCGCCGGTTGATGGGAGTTCTCGATCTCTCGATCCCAAACTTTCGCACGCCGACGTCATGTCTGAATTCCCATCGCACAATGCCCAAGCGGGGTAATATTGCGCACTTTCACAGGCACTCCGAGGCACCAAGCAGTAAATATTCATCACACCATCACGCGTCAGGCGTCAGCGCATCGTCAGCTCGTGTGACCATCGAGGGCGGCTTGCCAGAGTCTTGTCTTGAAAACAAACACGTTTGTCCACACCATCATCGTCGCCCGTATGCTAACATCATTGGGCCCCATTGCCTAGTGCCCTTCCCGTCCTGCTTAGGCGGGGATTTATCTGTTTATACACTGCGACTAATATGCTGTCAAGTCGGCCTTAATACGTGTTGCCGCCGCCGCTCTGCTTTTCTTTCTTTTTCCCATCTCGTCCCTGATCTCAGCTTCGTCGTGCAAGTCCGTCCGCGCGTCACACCACTACTCACTGTTCGACATGCTGCTGTTTTCACCGCCGCGATGCGACACTCTTCTCAATCACGCGTCAGCAAAACAAACGGCTTCTGTGGTTAGGCGTTTCTCGGTTCCGCTCTGGCCAACCAGCCCTGCTCCCAATCCGCTCCCACTACGCAAACCTAACCAGCAACCTGCCCGACCCTCACCACCACGTAGGGGACAGCAACTACCAAAAGAAAATACAACCACCGACATGCCTCACCAGCCCGGCACTCCCCGCTCCTCGGCCTTTTCACCCACGCTTGGCAGCATCCCAGAGGTCTTCGAATATGAGTCTCTCGATACCAAATTCGGCCCTGTCTCACTCAACGACGCTCCCGAGACGCCAGAAGCTTTCCTGCCCGAGGCATCCAGTATGAGCCCACCCACGCTTACCCGAGCGACATCGTGGCCCGCAATCATTCAGTCACCATCTCGAAGAGTCGCATCGCCTTTTGCAGTCTCAAAAGCACTGCGTAAAATCCTCGAGGCCGATCGCGTTCGACGGAGGCGCATCATGAAAGTCTACCTGAAAGCTATTGTGTTCCTCAAGTACTTATGGCGCGCCAACGAGCGCTACGGCAACGTCATGGTTACCACAGGCATGTACATGCATCGGTGACCAGATTGTGAAAAAGTTGGAATTACTTGGCGTTTTGGCATGGCAATGGCGCAACTGTTACAACACGAATGTACTATGATTTTATGGATTCCCACGTAGCGATTGCATTGCCTGGAGGGATGCATGGCCGCTGGCGTTTGGCATTGGATAGGCGTTTTATTCCTGCATGGGCGTTGCTCTACTGGCGTTCAATGGTGTTAGCAGCTTCTGAATATTTTGTTCACGCACTGTGTGTACTTTACCGCATCCAATCAAACTTTTTGGAAAAGAACTGGGATGTTGTGCTCTTCATTGCTTCACGCTGCCCTGTCACTATTCACTTTCTAGCAACATGGCTAATTCACGAAGCGGTCCGAATCACAGAACCTCAGAGCAACAAAACGTTCTGCCACGGTCATGGAGACTCGACCCATACGCTGGAAAATGTCCCGGGAGAGCTTCGCTGCCAGGTGAATTGTAACAGTGAAAGCCAAACCGCGTTTCCAACCATTTGTCTCCACTCGAATCGACAGCGTGCGAAACACCTTCGCGTTCTTGAGTCTTTGGGCAGGCCCTGAGACATCTAGAAACAAGCAAACAGCAATCAACTACGCACTCATCCCAACATCTCTTGTCTAAATTCCTTTGGCACTTTACTATCAACACCTGGATCCATGTCCGGTCATACGTCACCATCATATTCCAGCAGGCCAGTATCAAGAGCATCACAATATACATCTCCACCCTCAATCCCATCATCAATCTCAACAACCGCCTCCTCTACCACCTCCTCCACCAAGAAACGCACAAAATCCATCGTCCACCCTCCACTCATCCCCATATGCAACAACGGCGCACCAATCGAAATTCCTTTTCCTTGTCGAAGACGCCCATCAAAACTTAAACGACCGATGATAGATAAGTCGTGTCCTGCGTCGACGTCACAGGATGAGAGATCTTGGACTTCGACTGCGGCTGTAGCTTGGGCCATACCGGTTCTAAAGCCTTTACGCGCTGGAGTGTATTGTGCGGGGAGTATTGGGACACTGGATGAGAGTAGTGTGAGTGTCGAGGTTGAGCTTTCTAGTGAAGCGGCAAGGAGGGCGGAGAAGTCGATTTGGTGGACGCCGAGACGTTAGTCAGGGTGGTGATGCAGAGCGTTAGATGATATAGGTAGGGGTAAGTGTAATTTGGCTTTGGGCAGATAGGATAGCTCAGCTTCT
>JAESFQ010000736.1_pt1 | contig 12006 bp, 16 predicted proteins | sample 9269431 | NCBI WGS metagenome assembly JAESFQ01 (sample SAMN14502588, study PRJNA617103) | algae metagenome | isolation source: Plectolyngbya sp. WJT66-NPBG17 and co-occurring heterotrophs from well... | place: USA: Mojave Desert, Joshua Tree National Park, California | collected 2006-08-06
GCCCCGAAACGTTCTTTGGAGGTTTCTCAACGAGTGCTGCTACAAGACGATTGTCTAGTGGTACTGCTATTCCAGGAGACGACGGATATCAAGAGCCGGAACGCAGCGCCGATGGACACTCCGTACCCCTCTCGGAAGCACGTAGAGGACAACGTTTTCTCTTGTTTGTGATATGCTGGGCTATGGGCTTTTATCCTTTCTTCTCTCGCATGGGAGGTACTTTCGGTGAGTATCGAGACTGTGTTAAAAAATATCAGCGATTAATCCATCACAGGCGAAAGCCGGGTTGGAGATGCGCCAAACACCTCAATAACAGCAGCAGAATGGAATACAATCGAAGGTGTCTGTTTTCGTGGTGTTGGCACTCTAAGCTCGCATGAACGCAATCTCATCACGGCGTTTGGTATCATCAGCTACCTGCTCTTGTCCATTGTCATCATTTCGAAAATCATTTCCTCCGTTATTGACGATAGAAACGGTGCGCAGAATTGGCTGGTAAAGTGCTGCACCATGTTTGATCAAGGTAGCTTCGGCGTTTTTGCAAGGTTGGGTATCGAAGCCGTCGTGGCAATGGCACTAACCGTACAGTTCTGGGCATTCTTCCGGTTGCGACAACTACAAAGTGCCATGATACAAGCAGCTGGTGGTAGCTTTCCGGACGGGCAGTGGACTTTTGGTCAGATCGTCGCCACCGTCGTCTTCGTCCCAGTTGCTGCCGAGGTTGTGTTTGTTTGGAAGAGACGGTCTCTATATCTTGGATAGAAGCAAGCATATAAAGTCTTAAGGACAATGTAGTACAAGAACCCGAGTGAGAAGGGTGATAATGTTTGGGGGATTTGTGAAACAAATATCGAGAAACACTAGCTATCGCGAGGTTAACCTTGGAGATACTTAGATTAGATCATTGATGGACCTCCCCTGGACCATGGTTTCGGTAGTATTCATAACTGACCAACCGATTTGTCTCCTCTTCTGAATAGTCGTTCGCACCGATCGCAGCCGTTGCATCCGTATGAATAAACTTCTTATTCTTTCCGATATTGAGAGGGAAGCCAGTATAGGCCGCAGCTGTGCTTCCATTCAGGCGGACTCCAGACCAATGCCTTATACTATGGCCAATGACTGGCAGCTCAGGGGGTAAGAGATATGTGTCGTCCGGGAATCTTGGGCGGTGCGCGGGGATATCGACATAGTTGACGTATCCTCTCTCTGCTACCTTGAAGTCGAAGTTGGAGTCTGTCTCTGAGCTTCCACTCGCTGCTTCTCTGTTGGCATCATCAGTTTCTTCTGTGGGCTCATCGCCGCTCTTTTCAGAAGGTTTAGGATTTTTGCGATCTTTCGAGCATCTGAAAGAGTATGTACCGATCAGGTGATTAAGAACTGGATCAAGAATAGCAACACCCCTAGAGTAAAATCGACCGATCGTATGCTCTAGGACGTCGAGGTGGCATGCCCTGAGTTCTGTCTGGTACATTTGGTGAACGAGGGCGTCAATGAGTGGCTAAAAACTGGTGTACACAGTCAGTATATATGTTACATACAGTCCGTAATGGGGCATTTCTTACCAGCTGCACGAACTTGGGTAGACCAAGCTGTAGCATAGCGTTGTAGAGATGGATTTTGCCAACAAGTGAGTTAGGCATCTCCATGACAATACGTCCAGTTGGATTGTTGCTTGTGGGCTTTATTAAATCATGTGCGAGATTCTTCTTTCTCTCTGATGCTGCGCGATTCTCTTCGTGTACTTTGCGATGCGGTGCCTTAGCTCTCTCAAGCTGGTCTTGCACTCTTTCCAGCCATGGAATAACGTACTTCACAATTTCGTCCGGCCGTATGAACACCATGTGATCATCAGATTGGTAGGCTAGTCTCTTTCCCTCAACACACACATATCGTTGCCCAAACTCCTTTTTGAAGTCCTCAAAAGATTCTTGATTGCGATCACCGTGGTGCTGTCTCGGATAGCGCACGGGCAGATGTAGCTCCTTGTCTCTCAGATTGTACGTGAAGTGTTCGTGGGCCAATGTAGAGTATTTCATAAGAGTATCGCGATTAATGCTTCTTGTGATACGGTATTCGGTGTCCAGCTTGAACTTTTTCAGATATTCTCAGTCACTTGCCCACCCACGTTGCCGCTCACAATAAAGTGTCCTAAACTTTTGGGAATCTATGATGATCTGCACGTCATCATTGACTGGGGACACGGTCCTTTGGTTGTGCACGTCAATTTGGTCGATGTATAGTTCTGATTTGTCATTGGCCGTTTTGCGCGCCTCTTGTTCTAAGTAGTGTTCGTGCGCCTCAACAACTCTCCCATTCGCGTGGTAAAGGACCATGATATCGTATGAGTATGGACCGCAGGAATTGATGCTTGGAATGGTAAATCAGATGTTAGTGTGGCGGTTTTCAATAAGACGCGAGAATTGGCTGCTAAAAGATGTCATATCGGCACCGCGCACCCTTTGTTAGTCTCACATCCTTTGACAAGAACGAAAGGACCCCCAAGCCGTCGACGCCAGGTACCGTTTCCTTTGAGTGCTCCAACTTTGACACAAGGCGAGTTTCCGTTTCAGGGTAGACCGACTCGGCCATGCGGATGATGCCGCGAGCGGAACAATTGGCCGTCACACGATACCCAGTCCGGTGTGACACAAGCTTCGCGTGTTGAAGTCTTCGTGATCTTCCTTGCAAATGTGCGTACGTGTGAATTCAGAGGGTTGTTCTTTCGGATAATCGCGGTAAATACCTGGAATGATACCGGATGAGGCTAGACTAGACCTTCCATGGCATAGATAGTACGAGAAGAAGGTACGCTCTACAAATAGGCGCATGAACTCCAATGGAGACGTAATGTGCCGGTTTGATGGTCTCGACCATTGCATCATAGCTGTGAACTGCAAGATTAGCCGTAGGCACCAGAAATTTGAGGGAAATAAGGAGGTGCTGCATTGTATGAGTCGCAGCATCAGTGACGGCTCCCGAGGTCGCTATCGGGCGTAAACAGTACGAGTGTAGGTTAGTTCAAGACAGGAAACGCTTCCAAGGCTAAATAAACATTTTTGCCTGGGTCTCTTCGTATCAGCATCAGCACATGTCCAGAATTCCAAATATACACCTCCGTCTTGCAGAGCCCTAAGATGAACCAGTTATTGTCGACATCTGCGCACGTGCGTTCCTGGAAGAAGACCTCTTTGGTCGAGTCATCCGCCCCCACCGAGCACACTATCCCAGCGAGGTAAAATTCTTTTGGCACGACTGGGTGCGGAATGTTTAGGCCTGCCAACCAGACAAGATCATCGTTGCCGACATGACCCCCGAGGGTCACCAAGAGAAGCTTCTCGGCGCAGCACCCTGACAACGCTAAGCCGACGACGAAGGCGCACAAAAGATCGTTTCGGTATGGACTGAGGACAATTTATTTCCCGCCTTGCTTTCAGCCGCGTCCACCATCCTGGTCGAGTATTGAGCCGGGTCGTGCGCAACCAATTGGTACCTTTCCCTGTGCTGCGTGCACCCACATGTCAAGGGTCGTGGGGCGGGACGGCTGCTAGTGCCGTGGGGCTTGGATCGTGCCAAGGAAAAGGGTGTTAGGGCGAGTGCGACAGCGAGTGGGGGTACGGATGAGTTTTAACTAAAGTTTGGGTTGAATGAGGTGGTGGCGAAACCAAACGAAGAGGATGGAATCCGTTGCAGAAGGAGGATGTGAAGGGCGTGAACATCTTGTTGATGTGGGTCAGGGATGGTGAAGCAGTCGAAGAGATGGCTCTGTGGTTGTTGCGATCATTGTACAAAAACGCGGGCACTATCACTTCTGGCTAGGTCACTTGATCTTACGATATATTCAGGCGATCGCATTGTATCCTTCATGGTGTACTACTAATCGACGGTCCTGCCGTATGACCCGATACAGCTACTTGGGCAGGCGAAGTAGCCCTGGCCGATGTGTCTCCATTCCCTTCTTTACAAATTCACGCTTCACTTCGAACTGCACATCCTTCTGAATGAAAAGCTCTTGAGTGCTCTGGTGACTCTTCCGGTCGGATTCTTGCGTGCTCCTGCGGTCCAGCTCCACATCACCATCATCTGTGCCAAGAGTGCCTTGTGCAATGGATGGCTTCCTATTGACCCTGATTGCGCCTTCGCTGGCGCCACGTTGCAGTCGTGATGTACCGGTTTGACCGTGGCCAAGCCGAGGCATCGGGTAGCTTTCGCCGTGATCGGACTGCGTAGTACTGTGATGCACAGTCGACATGTGCCCATAAGCGCCAGAATTGGAAGAGTATCCAAAGCCTGGTTTCTGACCGCTGCCGGTATCGAAACTCTGGATGAACGACTTTAGGCACGGTATCGTTGCAGCTACCAGCGAGAAGCAGAGCTGCGATTGTTGATAAATCAACGGTGTTGTGCGCTCGACGCCAGGGTTTTCGCCGTGTAACGAGGTGATCCAGGTTTTGTAGAATAGCCCTGCAAGCACAACAAGAGGGAGCCGTATCATAAACACCGCCAGTACCTGCAGCTTGAACACAATGTGCATCTGAAGGTTGCGACACAGGTATGTGGGGATGAATGCCAGCATTAATTCGGTTATTCCGTCAGTGATGACGACGAACATGTAGCGAGTTTCGATGCCATGGCAGATATCAGAGGGTTTCTTAGGCGATAAGCTCTCACTTGCGCAGCCAGCTGAGACTAGCACTGAGGATACAAGTGTCCACATAACAATGACAACGGTGGCCACGTTACACACTGCCCAAGCGTGCTTCATATCGCGCATGAAGAGTCGTCGTACTAGCAGTATCAAGGAAGCCTTAGAGAAGCCGAGAGATATGTAGATAAAGACTTGGCCACGGGAATAGGTCTATCGACGTGTTAGAAAAGTTTGGCGCGCTGGGTAGGGTTGTATTACGGAGGCCATCCGTGAATATTGCTCGTTGGTAAGGGATCCATAGGATCGTGCCAACCCGGCTGACAGAGAAGCAAGAAGTAGTGAAAACTGGACAACGCTGGCGACCTGTTGTTGCTAATCCATCAACACGGGCAGTCTATGCTGATGACGACCATACCTGCGCAATCAGCATCGCTGCGTCGTCCAGTCCTAGCATACGCCATCTGATGAATATCCGTGTGAGGAATGTAAGGCTGGTGTAAGTGAAGGCGAGGAATGTGACGATGTACAGGATCCCACTGCGGTCCTCGGGCGTAATACGCGCCCAGCGATAGCCGTCTTCCAGTGTTTCGGACATGCTAGAATAGAGAGACGTGTAGCACGGTAGACTTGGGATGAGAGACTATACCTTCAACCTTGGAGCTGAGGGCGTTCATCACAGCCCTCAGACTGTCATCTCGCCCGAATCGCGTCTGTGCGCCTGTGTGCAGAGAATCGCCCATCTCGTATCTAGCCAACTGCATGAGCTAACACTGCAGATTTGACAGTTTGGTGTAGGCGAACCGCGTTCCGCAAGCGAGCCGTGTTGACAAGGCGTCCAGTGCCGGTGGCGTGTCAGAGGATGCAAAGGATTGAGGTTGCATCGGCTTCAATGCCGCTTCCCCAACCAAACGGTACGCTAGCCACGCCTGGGCTTTGGCCGGCCCGTCCCCTGTACCATCAGCGTTCGTCCACCCATCATGCCGTCTGGGTGGATTCTTTCTTGCAGCTGGTCTTCAGCTTGACCAGGTGGTTTCTCATGTCCATTTGCGCCATGTCCCCAATCCTTCTTAGTGTCATCGGAGTAATCTCCGCTCTTCTCAGTAGCCGGGTCGTTTGGTCGACACTTTACCATTCACACTCATTCCTGTCAACTTCCACTCTTCATATTCGTTTTTTTTTTTTTTTTTTTCAATGACAGACCTAAAGAATGAGGCTGCTGCCGCGGCCCAGCCTCTCGATAGCGAGTCACAACAAGATGGCATCGTTTCAGAAAAGAAAGGCACCGCTGGCGACCAAAGGGACATGTACCGCATGGGAAAGCAGCAGGAGCTGCGACGAAACTTCCGTTTCGTGTCCATCTTCGGATACAGTATGGTGTTGATGGCGACGTGGGAAACCATACTGACGTGAGTATGTATGGGCATTTGATCTGCGCTGTCTGACGTTCAGCAGAACTCTGATTATTCCACTAACGAATGGTGGCACTGGTGGCGCTATCGTAATGTTTCTTGTCACAGCGGTGGGCATGGGCTTTGTCATCGTCTCTATGGCTGAGATGGCTTCAATGTGCGTAACAGCCCGTTGCTGAGGTTCCTTCGATATGAGACAATTACTAACTAGAACCAAGGGCTCCTACTTCCGGAGGACAGTATCACTGGGTATCCGAGTTTGCGCCCAAGAAACACCAGAGGTTTTTGAGCTATCTTGTGTTCGTTGCCCTCCGCATACCTGCATGCATTATTACTGACCACATGGCAGCGGCTGGCTCTGCGTGCTAGGTTGGCAGACCGGAATTGCATCTATCGCCTTCCTTGCTGGCGGTCAGGTCCAAGGCCTTGTCATCCTCAATAACCCGGACTACGTCCCCGAACGATGGCACGGTACTCTCCTCGTTATTGCGGTTGCAACGTTCTCGATCTTGTTTAATACGCTGCTAGCCCGTAAGCTGCCACTAGTCGAAGGCATCGTCCTGGTCCTGCACATCTTTGGATTTTTCGCCATCTTTATCACCATGTGGGTTCTGGGGCCGCGCAGTCCAGCCAAAGAGGTTTTCGGTGGATTTCAAGACAATGCGGGATGGGGCAGCATAGGCCTGTCTGTGTTGGTGGGACAGCTCTCACCCATCTTCTCTCTCTTAGGTGCAGATGCTGCCACCCACATGTCTGAAGAACTGAAGGACGCCTCACACACACTTCCCCGCGCCATGATTTGGACAGCGGCGGTCAACAGCAGCTTGGGTTTCCTCATGCTGGTAACCTTCTGTTTCTGCCTTGGCGACGTGGAAAGCGCCCTCACATCGCCGACAGGGCAGCCCCACATCCAGATCATGTACAACGCTACGCAGTCCATTCCAGGGGCTACAGCCCTGGCATCGATCACGACTATCATGGCAGTGTTCGGATGCGTCAACAATGTGGCAACATGCTCGCGCCAGCTCTTCGCCTTTGCTCGCGACCACGGCGTCCCCTTTAGCGCCTTCCTGTCCCGAGTTCGACCAGGCTGGGACATCCCTCTCAACAGCGTTCTTGTGTCTTTCAGTATTGCCGTTGGGCTCTCCCTCATCAACATCGGCAGCACCGTGGCGTTCAACTCCGTGGCGTCGCTAGGCACATGTGCTCTCCTCTCGTCCTACATTGTCAGCATCTCATGCATGTTCATCAAGAGGTGGAACAACGAACCTCTCCTGCCATGCAAGTTCTCGCTCGGTCGCGCTGGCATCTGGGTCAATGGTGTGTCCGTCGTGTACTTGTGCGTGGCGTTCGTGTTCGCCTTCTTCCCCACATTCCCGCACCCAACACCTGACTTGATGAACTGGAACATTCTGATCTACGGCGTTGTTGTGGTATTTTCGCTTGTGTACTTCTTCCTCAAGGGACGCAAGATGTATGTTGGGCCTGTTGAGTATATCAACAAAGATCTTTGAGCGGGAGGTTGAGGATAGAATAGTCCAGATTAAAGGGCAGGCAAGTTAACCATAATCCAAAGCTCAACCATGACACTTCAGTGTAAGCTGCTGCATGCCGTTGAACAAAAAAAATACATTAGCGCAGTTTACATCCTATTGCTGTGTGCATAACGTAGAATATGCCCTCGTGACTCATACGGTTATGGCATTCTGTTAGAGGTCATAACCCTATAGGCACGCGTGGGAACTTTTGTTTCTACTGCTCTTGTATATGCAACTGTTTTGTATTAGGCTATTTAGCAGCGTTGTTGTAAGAGTCTTTATCTTCGCCAAGACAACCGCGTAGCGAATGAGATCAAGCGTAGAAAATTGTAGCCAAGACGTTACGAATGAGAAATACCGCAAATATGACGAACTCATCTAACTTATCTACGTTTACCATCCTCGCACCTAAGCGTGCGACAGCTTACGCTGCCTATGCCAAACATGTTCGGGAAACCGCGTTGTTAAACGGCAGTTGCGATTTAATTAGCCTTGAACTCAATAGCACAGGGCAGTCTTCACTCACTATGTCTCGTAGGACTCGAGAGTTGGCATTTTCCATGAAGCCAACCGTAACGTCGAGGCGCATGTATTCCACACCCTCGCGCATCGCCAAGTTCAAGAACGCATAATATGAGGCTGCAAGGTGAAAGAACAGCGTGTCCAGACGGTGGGTCAAGAAGTTCAAGCAGGGGCTTCAAGTTGAAAGTCTCACCAAGGGCGGATCGGAGCACTCCCGGATCACTCTGGGTGTGGTGAAGACCCCCAATTAGACTTGATCGCAAAGACCCCCATTCGTGGCCCGGAGAAAGGATTGGGGTTAGATTTCTATGTCGCAATCATCATACGAAACACTATGCGAAATTGCATCACGCTAATACTGGTGCTCAGTCACAGCTGCGCAACGTAAAGTAAACCAAACACATTGTACCCGGAGCAATGACTGAACCCCAGCTTATTCTACCTTCATGAGTTCTCCTTCCCATACCTTCTGCCTTACTTCCCCCCACTGCCACCACAAGCCCTCTCCAAGGTCAAGAACGCAAAATGACCGCCTACGACTGGTCTCGCGAAGAACCACGGCCCAGGGAAACCACCATCACCTTCAGTGACATAAAGGTCCGTGAAAGGGCGGTCTGTAACCGTCTCGTTCAACCAAAGCGCAACGCGATCAAGGATCTCGGAGCGTACTTTCTTGTTTGCGACGGCAGCGGCTTCAAACTCCCAGTCGGACTTTGTGTATAGGTGGCGAGAGTCGAGGGGAAGTCCGTATTTTTGCATAACCGTAGAGTACCAGTCGCTCTGGAGATTGTAGATTTTGTCAGGAATGAAGTCTTCGGTTATGGGTTCGCGGCCAGACGATTGCTTTGAAGACGACAAAGGTCGCTGAGCTTGATCATTGCCAGATGCGTAGTCTGATTGTTCTGACGTGGAAGATGGGTTGGTGATGGTAGGGTGGAAGCAGAGTACAGCATCGGCGTAGAGGGAGTACAGGGTCGTCCAACTTCCGTACCAGTCATAAGCAAGCTTAGCATGCGTGCCATCGCGCGATATCCCATACTCTTGCCACTTCTTGATGTACGTTTCGGAAATGTTGCGGTAGTGCTTTGCGTCACCAGGTCGGTCCATGAGGTCGGCGATTTCACTGAAGGCTTTGATGCCGACAATGCCCTTCAAGGCGAGATTGGTCTGAAGTGGGAGCCAGCCAGCAAAGTCATCAGTGCAGACTGTAATTCTTGTCAGCTCAAATCTCAGGTCGTCCCGGGTCGATGCTCACGCTGGTTGTGGGGCTCAAGAGCGTCTTCAACGAGATAGCCCGTCCATTGCTTCCACAGATCATAGCTACCTTCCAACCACTTCTTCGCTTGGTCGATGCCTTTGGTACTTCCACCCCACGTCTCATCAATATACTCAACTCCATCGTGTGTGCCGATGCTACTCAGAGAGAAGGCGTTGATTGTATCAACACTATGTTCTACGTCGTTGCCGATAGCTGACCAAATGGACTGAGCTTCTGCCTTGGAGTTGTAGCTTAGTGAGTTGACTAGCGCAAGACCCATGATGAGCATATCGCCACACTCCTCCACAGGCATGTACTCATCCCGTCCATCAGCGTGTCCCGTCAAGTTAGGGAAGTGCGCGCCAAGGTCATGCATCGAGTATTTGTTGGGATACTGACCGCTTAACTGGTGCTCAAGTAGTGGTTCTAGTAGGTACGCCAACCACCTAGGCTGCGTGTACAGGAAGAATGGGAAGGCCGGGAAGATGACATCAACGGTTTGGCAGTTGCCGTTGGAGGAGATTTCTTTCAAAAAGAGTAACGGATTTTCTTTGGTTCCGGAGAAGCTGGTGGCTCCCATCACTTGTCGTGCGGACAAGGCAACAATATCGACATAGTTTGTGGAACCAGATTGATAGGCATCGATGCGCAATTGCTCCGAGTAATTTCCCGCGAGACTCTTTGCCATTGCGAAGTCGCCGTAGTGGAATTGGATGAGCTTGTCGTCTTGGGGGAACCAGGATTTCCACAATGGCCGCATGAAAGTGAGACCGCGAGCAGACGCATATTGAGTTACCGGATCCTGAATGTGGGTTATGGTAAACAATACGCTGTCGCTGCTGTGTTTCGAGGTAGCAGTAGACGAGTTTGCCAGTTTGAATGCTTTCGAAAAGGCAAACACAGGCTCTTCATCCATGACGCCGCGAAAGTTTCCGTCGACCTTGTTCTGCAAAGTCCCGGTTCGAGCGAACCGCTGGCGCAAGAGCGCAGATGTGCCGGATTCATGACGCGCATCGACAGGCCCAGTAAAATGCAGCTGACCCCACTCAGGTTGATCATTTGTTTCTGTAAAGAGATGTTCAACCTGCCGCTTCACTTGCCACGTCTTTAGCTTGTCGTGTAGGCCAGGCGCTACGTGCTGGAACAAGCCCCATTCTATGAGGCTCTCTCTCTTGCCGCTGACCCATTGTCCGTTCACATCGACGTATACATTGACATCAAATGTCCCCTCTACGTGTATAGAAAGATATGCCGCAGGTATGGTTTGGCGCAGAGTCGAGGTCGGTGTAATGGGCGACAGGAAGGACAAGGTGATCTCGACGTCCTTTGCTGAACGGAGTGTGTCGGGCGCGCGTATAGAGTATGTAAGGTTGGTGGTCGACGCGTCATATTTGGCACCTCTGTAGATGGGGTACGCTACCGTGTAACTAGAACAGACAGAAGTCAGCAATAACCCTGCCTTCAACGATGAGACCAAACGTGCTCTTTGTCCTTGTGCTCCAGAGAATCATGAGGCCGGCCGAGTAGCGGATACACCTCGTTAGACTCAGGGACAGAGACCAGGACACTGAATCCGACCTATCCGCATGACTGTTAGCATCGCGCGCTCGAGGTAGCTTGCTCCAGCGAACCTCAGATCCAGTCCAAAACATAGGCCATTTGCTCCATGGCTCTTCTCTGGCGTTTTGCAGCCAGGTGCTCAAATATGGGTTCCTGACGATCAATGGAAGGACAGGCGGTTGGAGAGTGGACGCATCGATGACGCTTGCCAGAAGCGCCGCAGCTGCGATGGCAATGGGCCGCATGATGTAGTTCAGCAACAACTACCGCAGCAAAACAAATGTGAGAAGGATACGCTCGACGCTATGATGGTTGAACCATGAGTCGTGTGCTATGATATATACAATGAGGCATCAAGCACGCAGCGAAGTTGGAGCTGTCAGCTGGGATGGAAGCTCGAGGTAGCTGCAGGTTGCGGGGTTGTGGAGGAGCGAATCATCGCGTGGTGCCTTGCATCGTTAGGGATCGGCAATCGTCCCACGTTTCATCTTGCGCCGCCTGACCTCATGACATCTACAATGTATTGAGTAGCGTACAGCAGCATCAGACGCTGTCGAGAACAAGTTGTTAGACTACACAAGCCGCCCTCTTCTCCAGCTCAACGACGTTGATGTGCCCGCTTTGGAACACTCGCAACCACACAGCCAAACCACTGCAGCTCTATCAAGCCTCCACCCAACATCACGGCAAGCTTTGCGCGTCTCCCCTACCGTCTGTCCATACCGTTCCATCTGGTGTCTGTGTACCTCTACGTCTTCATGCAGATGTAAATACGTTTATCAACGCAGAAGTCGAGCGACTCTGCTCTTTGCGTCTACCTGGTGGTGGAGTGGTAATGCTGTCTCTGATTGATTTGACGGGGCTGGGAGTGCGCACAGCCCAGTCATCGACAGGATACGCAGGATGGGGGCAGTATGACGTAGGTGCCTCGAAGTTGTTCTTGACGGGAAGCGTAGGAAGAGGCCGTACAGCTGGTTCTGGAGGCTCAAGTCTGATAGAGGGTGGTATGGATAGCCGATAGAACTGGGTGGGTGTCCGGGTGAGCCTACCGCATTGTTGTGCATGCTCGTC
>JAESFQ010000737.1_pt1 | contig 12002 bp, 12 predicted proteins | sample 9269431 | NCBI WGS metagenome assembly JAESFQ01 (sample SAMN14502588, study PRJNA617103) | algae metagenome | isolation source: Plectolyngbya sp. WJT66-NPBG17 and co-occurring heterotrophs from well... | place: USA: Mojave Desert, Joshua Tree National Park, California | collected 2006-08-06
ACGAGGGCTTACCGACCAGGACCTCAACACTCCCTGTAAAGTTACCCATGCCCAGCTAACAACGAGAGAGACCTGTTATCGGTTGACCTAGTCGCTGAGGCTAGTCGTCTTGCACGGCAAACACGTCGCCACGGACCAAAGGTCTGTCAGAGCCACGATACCCGGTGTAAAGTGAAACTCCATATCTGTTGGCATCTTCTACGGTTCTCCTGAAAAGGATACTGAGTAGCGGGGTAGCATTCCCTGTCGTGACAAGCGATAGCTGAGGGATAAAGACCAACTGTGACGAGGCTGCTCGCCGGTACCGCGCACAAGAAACAGTAAGAGAAGCCTTGACTTCCTACATGTGGTTGGACTGCCGCAAGGAGGACGCATGCTCTCGCGTCAATGAACCAAGGACCTTGAAGTCTGTTGTAGCACAGAGCTACTATCTGCTGGAATCTTCCACACGCGACAACCTGAGAAGGTGACACTGGTGGCGGGGTAGCAGCAAGTGCTCCCTAGCGTGAGGCATATGTCCCCCTTATGGCTGTCTGTCCGCTGCACCAAAGGCGCTGGCTGGACTCGGAGGAGGGAGGAAAGCTGGGAGAAGCTTATCGCACGGCATCGATCGGGACATCGGCTGACGAGTGCGGTCGATGGTGCGGCGATATAGTCGGGAGGGAGTATGAGATGTCGGAAGGAGTGGCTGGGGGATAAAGCAAGTGCGTCTCGACGCAGAAAGCAACGCAAGGACGCAAAGAAGTGTAAGAGACCACCGGGATATGGTCAGGGGACAATGCCCATACGTTGAGGTGGGATGAATCACGTGTCGAGGTGTGCCTGGAACGGTTCCCGGCATGACGCTAGACACCAGTAAATAGCACCACGTAACAATCATAAAAAGAAAATGGGGAATACCAAGCTACTCTGTGCAGAGAATGGGGGAAGCCAACCATGGTACCGATCCACATCCGGCGTAAGACGACCTGTACAGTGCCAGACTGTCCTAGGGTCAGACGAACAGTGTTGCTAGAACTGAGCTGTAAGCATGGCCATTCTCCGTGGTTGCTTCTCGTAGGATGAGGAGCTTGGAGCACGGGGAAACTGATGAGCTCAGGCCATGTTGTCGCAAAGCCAGGCGTGTTCGTCCATGGAATCCGCGGCCGGATGGTGGTAGAATACCTCATGACTGTCTTCGCCTATTGTCTCGTTTTCGAATTTACCTAGATGGGCCAACCGGACAAGTTCTTTCGACGCATTCCAGCAGCTCCAGTGGCACAAGTCCGGTCGGTAGTCCGCTCGTCGGTGACTAATCGCTATCTCCTAGGAGCTCAGCAAGCTCCGCTTCCTCTTCTATCGTCATCATGCCCTCTTTTCGCTCAGGTTCCTTGTCCTCTTCCTTACCGAGGCGCTCATCCTCGGCTTCTTGGATAGCTTTGGCAAGGTCTTGCGGCTTCAGGCTCCACTGTCTGACCGTAGCGTCGATGCTCACGCTGACTACGCGTTGTCCTAACAAAACAAGGCCAGTAACTTCTTCAAAGTGCCCGCTGAAAGTGTGATGCAGCTTACCGCTGCTCTTGTCCCATACGCGAACCTCTTCGTCTCTGCATACTGAGACCATCCATCCGCCGTCCTCGTCGATAGCAACATCGCGAACAAAATCAGGGTGCTCGAATGACGAATCCTCTTCCCACTCGCGGCCTCTGGATAAACACTTGGCCGTCTTATCCGCTGAAGCTGTCCAGATATCGCCGTCTGAATCGAAGCGCAAGGCGTCGATGCTTGTCTCGTGGGCAATAATCGGCGACGGCTGAACTTCAGAAGCTGATGTCAACCCGATGTTCCATCGCCTGATCTCTCGGTCACTTCCAGCACTGAATACGGTAGCAGTCTCCTTGCCAGGCTCATAGTCGGCCGGATCCAGCGCGAGAGCGAGTATCCCCCGTGTGTGTCCCTTCAGGGTGTGTAACTTTGACCCCGCGGCGACGTCCCAAACAATGATGCTGGCATCCTGTGAAGCTGACACCAGGACTTCTTTGCCATGTAGTGTGAAGGCTATGACGGCTTTGACAAAGTCACTGTGGCCTTGGAAACGCTTGGATCTCTTGCGTGTGGAGAGCGTCCATGACCAAACAGACTTGTCCCAACACCCTGCAAACAACGTGTCTGACTTGGGGGAAACGGCGACGGACGTAAGAGGGGCCACGGGTCCTGAGAAGGTAGCGGCAACTTTATTCGTCTACAACGTAAGCTGTCAGTAGGGGTACTCATGGATACGGTGAAGCCACGAAGCGTGAGCGGAGAAATGGAGGTCTGACCGACTTCAATGTTGATACGCTTCACGTTGCCTGCTGCTTCGGCAACGTAGATGTGATTAACATCTTGCGGGTCGGCGATGACGGCGAGGACCTTGGAGGGGAGCTTGATGGGGTGACCCTTTGTGTTGTTGGACTTGGCAGCCTTCCGGGCAGTCTCCTCAAGAGAGGAGCTACATGATATCAGCTAGAGCATGGGAAGATGGATGAAAGTCCATACGTCGTCTGGAAGTAGTGACCTGGATCGTTGGAGCGCGACATGATATAGGTGCAAGGAGCGGTGACGCCCGGCAGGAATGTGTGACTGTCGGTGGGTCAAATTGGGCATGTGAGCAACCCCGCTATGAATGACTCGGCCAGCGGCCAATGAGAGCAAAAGCCTGCGACAGCGGCCACATCACCAAAACGGCGTTGGAAAGGTTTCTCTTGCGGCTGAAATCATCACATTATCGTCACAAAAAGGTGGATACAAATGGTCATGGAAGCATTGATGTATTTAGTTTCATAGTAGCAAGAATGTGGTATTAAATGCTCTCATATGTGCTGAAAGACGGTACCCAAACGCCGTAGATCATAAACAAAGGAAATCGTATAGTCATGTGTCGGAGCAGTGAAGCTCTATCTGTAAAGCATGTGTAATGCGTTCGTCAGGTCGTAAATGCGTCGTGAGAGTGAGGCGGTTATCCAAAACTCGCCCATCATAACACTCAGGGGGATATCTCAAAAGACATTCCAGGCAGCTCATTACTTTTGTGGAACATAGTCCAGCAAAATGCGCCCATGGACAAAATCTGCCATGCAATCATAAAGTCGTAAGTATGAGTGCACATATTGTACAAGGTCGTTAAAAGGCTGGGGGGCCAGCGGATGCACTAGCGGCGAAGTCGCGAATCGCCCATCGCCAACCGCCTCGTTGTTCACCGTTGTCGCGAAGGCCGCCGACCCAGCCTTCGACTCGTCGTCGCCAAATGGCTTCTTCGTCACGTTGTCGGCGGATAAAGCCGGGTCCGACATCGAACTCCTCGCCCACAAAGGTTGGGTCATCGGGGTTTGGTGTACCAGTGCCACCCATGCCATTACCACCGGCGACACTCTCGTTATCTTTGAGGTCGTCGAGGCCAGCGAACGGGTCTTCTTCTTCGTCCGCTTCTGAAGGTGATCCAACGTCGTTCGACGGTCGAGGCGCCTTGAGCCATGTCATCTTGACAGGATCAAACACCATGCGGCCTTCGTACTGCACGCTGCGTGGCACAGAAATCTGAGAAATCAATGCAGGCCGTGGCGGAGAAGGTACTGGTGCAGGCGTGGGGGGCTGGACCAACTTTGCCGCTCGCGACGAGAAGCTCCTTTGTGCTTGGCCGGCGTGAATAGAGGACAGTGCGATGTGTGAGATGGACTGGGAACGATCATGGCCGCGGCTCATCTGGTTGCCCGGCGGTGCAAAGGTAGGCGTACTCGCCGTGGTCAGAGCGAGGGTTGTAGTGGAAGTATTAGGGTGTGAGAAGGAAATCAGGGCTTCCTCGTTTCCTTCCCAACGCTGTAAAGTTGGGTTATAAATCATACCTTTTTCGTCTACGTAATGGTCAGTAGGAGCTGGCATGTAATGGTGGAGTTCCGTACTTTGTGTGTAGGGCTGCGTCATCTGCCTGATCAACTGCGGCTTCTGTCCTGAGCCTTTCTTCCTGTGAGCAGACGGACTAGTGTGAGGACTGCGTGCAGCGACCTGGGCAGCCCAACTAACGGGCCGAGAGGAAACGGGGCCTTCAGCTCGCGACCTCGTACCTGCCAAGCGTTGCTCACGTGCGTTCCTGCTTGCCGCGGTGTCGCGTGCAAAGCGAGGAGTGTGGTCCGCCTTGGGAGGACTGCGCGGTGTCTGTGGCAGAGGGGTTGCCATGCGATCAGGCATGGGCAGACGTGAGTTGCTAGGCTGTTGTCGCAGCGTCTTGTTGCTTGAGACATTGCGCGGCACTTTTTCAAACTGCTTCTCCTTGGAAGCTGACGTGGGCAAGTCATCAAAAAGGTCGAGCTCATGGCCGTCACCAAAGTTGCGCTTGCGCTGAGGCTGTGTCAGCTTCTTTGGGGGCGGATGACGGGCAAGGGCAGAAGGGGCCAGATCACGTCTCACTCCAGCGCGACTCGGCGTCTCATTGTGGCCGCCAGACAAGCGTGAGTAGGAGCGCATCGAGGGAGACTGAGGTCGACGAGGGTCCGAGTCGCGGCGAAGGTGAACTTGCGAGGAGCTCTTTGACATGACGTGGTGCGATTGCGAGGACGGGCCGCCTGCAGGAAGGAAGGGCATGCGTGGGGGCTGGCTCGAGTTGTTGTTGCGGAGAACAGGGGCAGATCGCTTTGCGCGCAGCAGCTGAGCACTGGTAGTCGTAGGCATAGTCCGAGTCGAGTTGTTCGAGGTGGAGGCGCCGCTTTCGTAGACGGGCGTGAGCCGGGTGCGGCTGGCAATGGAGGGTAGTGGCCTGGGTATGCGCGATGAGGTGGGCCTGTCGGTGAATGTGAGGGTGGTTGCGGGACGAGCAGCGTGGGGGGCGGTAGTCTTGGTGGCAGGCTTCTTCACGACGATGTTCTTGTTCAGCGTCAGCTTCTGTCGGTCCAGGATGTCGCCGTTGCCGAAGTCGAAGCCCTCTTCAAAGTCTTCCTCTTGGATGGCGGGCTGTGATTTGGGTGACGGTGCCTTGGGGCTCATGCGCGTGGGGCTCATAAGTGTAGGGCTCATAGGCGTAGGGCTGCTGAACGGGGAAGGGGACAGCGGTGCAGCGATGGGTGATTGAGGCGGTTCCTGGGCGGGAGCCGAAGTGGGCGGCGTGGGCGTGGTGGACTGTTCGCGCAATGGCAAAGGTGGAAGGAGCGAGGCTGGCAGTGCTGGCAGTGCGGGTAGTGCTGGTAGTTGCTCGGTCTTCTTGAGCTTGTCCAGACGCGCACTGAAGTCCATGGGCTCGGTAGGGAGCACGAGACCGCCCAGGTCGTCGTCTTCGCTCTCCATGGTCATGATGCTGCCGAGACTGGGGCTCATGGCCGATGCAGAGGAACTTCGTGCACCACGACCTCCCTGTCGCGTGCCTGCAAAGCGGATGCCCAGCGAGCCCTCGCCCCAGTCCAAGTCATCCTCCTCTTCCGCTGGCGTGCGTTGCTTGGGCGCCTTGAGCTTCAGTCCGTCGGCGGCACTGGTGGGCAGCTCGAGGTCGTTGCCCCAGTCGTCGTCGACCTCGATCTTCTTGGTCGACTTCTTCTTGCCGAGCCTCTTGATTGATCCACCTAGCAGGGCCGATGAGGGCACGCTCGTGGGGATGGGAATGCCAGCCTGTTTGGCGGCCGTTTTAATAGCGGATGTGTTGGTTGCTTGGTCGTCTGGCGTGATGAGGAACTGCCAGTCGTCCTGGGATTCGGTTTCGGAGCGCACGCTCATGCGCGACGAGAGCGAGTGGACTGTCGAGTTCTTGAAGAGGAGGCCGTCGGAGCGGTCGTCGAAGTCGCCGTCGTCCCATGTTTCCATCTGGGTGCTTTGTGAGGTAATTGAGGCGATGCGCGCCGCGAAGGAGCGGTTGCTGGCCGCCATGCTCGGTGGAGCGCGAATATCGCAGGTACGGGGGTGGGTGAGGTGGGTGTGCAGGATCTTCGCGAGAGGTACTGAGGTGGTTGGGCTGTGGGCCGGGCGAGTGTTCGCTGTGCACCGGTTGCAGCTTCCTGCAGGGCTACGCGAGGGGGAAGGCGGTAAGTCGACTGAGGAAGGCGCGCAATCTGGCCCGCACGCTACGACACGCGTGTCGATGGGAATAACAGACCCCACGCCCCTGCAGCAGGCGACGGCGATGACGGCGGTGATGGGTGATGGATGGGTGAGTGATGGATGGCTATATGCAGGAACACGATGTGCAGCTCCGGGGCAGCGAGGGTAGCAAGCGTCGCCTATATACCGCCGTCTACAACAGCATGCATGTTTGTTTCTGCTCCTGGTCTGCTGGCGCTCGATTCGCGTCCCGGGCGGATGCCTGCAGGTGGACATCGACAACCACCAAACCTTCACGCGCTGGCGGGTGCTGCCTACGCGTCGGCCTCTCCCCCTCCGTCGTCTGCATCGCAAATATAACCCTCGTGTGCCTGCTGTCTCAGGTAGACGTGGTGCAACTTACCCTTTCAATAGCCTTCCCTACCGCGTGAAACGCCTGGTACCTGGTCCAGGACGCCCTCGCGACATCCACTAGCCGTGCTCGCAACACCATCGCAAACCTTACCGACTCGGCGCCCTTCCCCAGTTCCGCAGTTCCGTCTAGCTTGCCCATGGCCGCGGGGACACCGTCGTCGTCGAGGTGCTGCAGGAGGGCAGTCACCCTCTCGATGTGAGATTGGTAGCATGCGAGGGCGAAACCCCATATGTGACTTCGAGTAAGACAGCGTCCACACCATGTTTGCGTTTCGCCGTCTGATGCCCCCCAGTCAAGCACCGCAATCTCGCAAGTCTCAAGCACAAATTCAAGGGCACCGATGATGAGTGGTCTGCCGTCATGTCCCATTTTCTGCTCCATCAACAGCCTGAAGTCGAGCAGACCGACATTTTGGAAGGTGTTCGCATCGTCTACACCCTGAAAAGCAATAACCTCCACCTTTCTTTTCGCAGGGATGTTCAGAACATCAAGGTGGGCTCTATCACGGCTCTCTGGAACCTGTCTGATGTGTCTAGGTCACGTTGGGTGAGATTGTTCTTCCAGAAGACGACGAATTCGAGTTCAACCCGTTCGAGTGGGCGCAGGCATCAGCCATGGCGCACGCCAAAACGTTGCAACAAATGGCCCTTCTCAAAGAGAAGGTCAAGTCCGAGCAGCAGACCATCGCCAAACTCGATGCGCAACTGAATGACTTCATCAAGACCAAGAATGAAGCCGAGACGGCCATGCTCCAACAGTTCATGCAACTGCTTAACGAGAAGAAGCGGAAGATCCGGGATCAGAGTCGTCTACTAGCTGGTGCAAAGGTTGACAGGCCAACAGGTCAGTCCACGACGTCTATGTGACGTAGTTGTGTATTCTAACAATACCTAGCGGCCGCTGTACAGTCAACGAGAGTAGACACCAAAGCTCGCAAAGCAACCGCGTCAAGGGCATCCAAGCGCAAAGCTCCTGCACAAGCAGAGCCGGAGGTTGGACTGGATGCAGACAGCGACCAGATGGAGATTGACCAAGCCAAGGCCGAAGAGCAGGACGATGAGGAAATGCCCGAGCCCATGACCCCGGAGCAGTCTGACAATGAAACTGACCAAGAAGACGAGCCTGTGCCAGACATCAGAGGCAGGTCGACCGAGACGCTGAGAGCGAGTTCTGCAGTGGCACCGAATTCAAAGAGCGATGCTACAGAAAGCAGGGGCGTGCCACCACCTCGAGCACTCCCATTCACAAAGCGAGTGGTAACGCGAAGTAAGCAAGTACACAAGCAGCCCTCTCCAGCAGCAGACGACGATGATGATGATGATCAGACGGACGACGACGAGCTGTGAGTTGGACGCTGACTATGTTTTACCGCACAAGTTTGGGTGAAACCATGTCTACCAAACTTCAGCAACTATATTTAATGTTACGAATGGTGTATGATCCATGGGTTCGACATTTGATTTATCGCCGAAGCGGTGCTTGCTTCTGCCGCGGTGGTGATGATGCGAAACATAGTCTGTAAGCCCCTGAACTCAAACATCAACAACCCTCATCCTTGACAAAATGCGCGACGTGAAATCTGTCATGACCGGAACTATTATTTGGAACTACCATTTGGACCCTTTGCACGTTGTCCAGGTAGCGACCCGGCTGCTCATATATGTGATGCGATGCACAAGGGTGCGTATACGTCGGTTCGCGTTGATGTCATCCATGTCGATCACTCGGGATAACAGGGACGTCCCGAGCAGCCACAGTGGAAACAGAATAAATGCCTAAGATAATCAAAGCGCGAGTCCCCGTGAAATGAACTCTACAGAAGAAAGTTGCCCACGTTGGAACGCAGCCAGAACCAAAGCGATCTGCAAGTGATGTGGTGCCGGTCGGAACAAAGAGCAGCCAATCGACCATGTAACCATCTCCGGCCAGGGCTGAAGCGCGCGGGAGAAGCCTCCCGCCAAGCCAGGTCCACCTCGACATGTCGTCCTTCACCACACTGTTGTCGCAAACACGAAATCACCGTTTTCTGGCGTCACGCACGAGATCGCTTTAGCATTACAGACAAGTGTGCGAGCGATGTCCTATTCCAGCCAAACCGACCAGAGGTAGCAGCGCCAGTTCAGCTTTGGGTGAGTGAGAGAGAGGGATAGCGTCCGGTATCCACATGCGCGATCAATCATGTGGATTCTATTGAACTGACAACATACATGTGAACAGAAAGCGATTGTCGCCCTCATATTGTCCACGCGCGTTCCAACTGGCGTCCGACCTCACACCGCGTCCACGGCGCTGCCATAACCTGATCCCCGCTCGAGCGCCTCACCTAATGCTCCTCCACCTTCACACGTCGTTCCACTGCACCTACCGTCGTCGGCCTGCGACACCACTCCTACACGCGACCGACTGCATACCCACCACTTTGAGGTAACACACCATGTCGGGCCCCGACCAATCTGAGCCTATCGCGGACACGACGCCATCACTGAAGCGCAAGGCCCCTTCCGCCGACGATCAAGACGAGCTCGACGCACTCGACACCATCTTCAAGCGCATAAAGACGGCGGTTCCTCGAACACCTTACATACTCTCGACGCCTTCGTTGAACCCGTACCGGTACTACTCACAACAACAAGCCAATGCTTGGAAGCTGGGAAGACTATTCAAGTCTGAAGAAGAGCATTTGCAGTACAGGACATATTTATACCGCGAGCCATGTCAGGACTGCTTCGAGCTGCAGGCGGGAGAAGACGACGAGCCGGAGCCAGAGCCAGCACGCTCCCAAGTCTCCAATGACCGGCCAGCGAAGAAGAAGCCGAATCTGTCGGCCTTCAAAGTCAAGCAAGCGAACGGTCCCAGCACCCCAAGCGTCAAGATTAGCTCGCCAAGTCCTGCGCTGGACAAGGCCAGTTTGAATCACGCGAATGGGGTCAACAAGTCGGAGAAGCTGTCTGCGCCCTCAAACAAGGCCGAATCAAAGTCGCCGGGATCGTAGGTATACCGCTCTTCGTGTCGTTACATCACTCACAGTCAACAGTTCCTCAAGTACCTTACGCGGCGACCGCCCTACCGGTAAGGCCAACGGTGACGCCCCTCCCTCGAATCGGCCGCGAGCCCCCTCTGCACAAAAGAGCGAGACGACGAGCTCCAAGGGCAAGATCGAAAAGTCGGACCCTTCAAATTCAACACCGCATGGACTACCTCCGCTACTGTCGCCGGTACAGGAGCCAATGGGCAATCCTTATGGTCTCCCTGATATCCTGTCACCAACACTCCCCTCAAACATACAGGCCGAGCTGGATAGATTAGAAATACAACGGAAGCGCGCAGACTCCGACGCATCTGTATCATCATCAGATCGCAAGAGCCAAACGCTCGCTGTGCCGCCTAGTGCATCTCAACAGTCCAACGGTACCCCAAAGTCGGAGAACCGAGTGCGCTCAGTCTCTGTCAACGGCAAATCGCCCATCCCCGAAACAGTCAGTCATGCCGAAAAAACAGATTCAAGTATGGTAGTAAAGCTGAAATTTTCCAAGACCAAGGCTCCAGTTGTAGGCCAGATTCTCCGTCTACCGTCGAAACGATCCAATGCCGAGAAGAAGGAGCGCAACGATACGTCAAAAGCTACGCTAGCAGATACACAGCCCAAAGTTACGGATCTGCCTGTCATTAAGAAGAAGCCTGTCCCCAAGATTGCTGCGCGCCGCGGAGAGACTACGACATCATCTGCGTCCACACCAAACGTAGGCGTAAAGCCCGCTTCTGCGAGCGCAAAGGTTATAGAGAAGCGACCACGGGCGGATGAGGATATTTCGTTGGCGGTGCCTCCTACTAAGCGCCCCAGGGCAGGTTCCACGCAAGACCGGCCCATTACCCCTCTTCAAAACATCTCGTCTCCAGCACTACCTAGCAAGTCCAGTGTACAGAAGAACCAGAATCAATACGCAACCCCTAAGAGGGATATCAAGTCGGTCAACATGTTACGAAGTCAGTCTTCCGAAAGCAATGACGCAACGCCCGGTCGGTCTGGTGCAACTCCAGCCGGTGCGAAGATGGAGAACAAGGCTGGCCCTACGTCTGCTCCTCTTAACAACAAGAAGCAGATGGACATCTCGCTTCTGGGACACACATCGGCAAAGCTGAACCAGATGGGTCGCGCCCTTAAACACGAAGCGACCAAGATCCTCACAGCCGGTGGAAGCAAGATTTCGAAGCAGGACGAAAAGAGAGCTGCAGTCACTAACCTTGAGTGCATCTTGTACGTCCACTGTTTCTTGCGTTATGACCCCTACTAACAGAATTAGGGCATACATGGCAGCTTACTCCGCCCAAGACCTCTCGTTAAACCTTCGTGGCCGCGCCGGCGAGGTAGAGCAGACCTGGAAGACGCTCCTCCCCCTGTGTCTCTCTTACTCGCGAAGCACAAAAGACCTGCAGCATCTCGACGGCCTCCGCTCCTACCTTAGTTCTGTCATCGCCTCCGCTATTTGCACCCACGTCTCACAACGCAGCACTAATCCCAAGACGCACGACTCCCCCCAAGACGCCACCAACAGCGCCGAAGCCACTCGTCAACACAATTCTCTCGCCGAAAACTTTGCCCTTCTCTCCGACCACACGATGAAAATGAACCGTCACTACCAAGACGCGCGCATCGCCCTACCGATCGAAGACCTCCAATCCATGTACAAGAAAACCTACGCAGGCCGTGAGTCCAACGCCAAACTAGCCCGCGAGCCAGAGAAGGTCAGTGGCGCAAGGATGTCAGGACCGTATTTCCTGCCACTCGCCATCGATACGACGCCGATCCAAGCTGTGCGTTTCGGCCTCAAGTTCCTAAGCGAGTATTGTGAGAAGGAAAAGTTGGATTACAACCTGAGGGTTAACCTCGAGAGACCGGAGTAGAACCCGACATCAGCGATACGGGAGAGTTTGAAAGACGAAACCAAGACCTTGTATGCAACAGCGGGTGCTTTGACGATGACGATGACGTCTTGAACTACGGCACAGCTCGTGAGGACCGCCAGCGCGGGGGTTCACAATCGATGATATATGTGACAACGGCCACTTTCCACACATTCGTACCCATTCATACACATACACATACAACACGGCATCACATTTCCCTATTGCCTGGCGTTTTGTTTATCCATTTGTCCAGTCAAGTTTTAGCGGGTGGTTTTTTTCTTTGGATTGAACAAAACTCTGATACCCCATGGAGTCGGACTCGACTTCTTCTTCATTTTTTATCGGTCAGTACCTGCATCCCTCTCTCTTTCTTTTCTTGTTGTTCGATTCGATTGGATTGGATTGAGATGTTCTATACGTAATGAGTGCAAGTGGGAGTGCGGCGAATAATAGATATCGCGTCGCTCCAGGGCAAAAGAGCAGAGTATTCTTTCTAAGGAGTTGGCGTGAGGTGGAGAAGGGGAAAAGGGTTATTCATAGTAGTGTAGTGCTCGCTCTGGTTGGTACGCTTGAATGAATGAGAATCGAATGTGATGTATCATGGTTCTACTATTTTGTTTCTTGTGTTGTGAAGAAAGCTTTTGTG
>JAESFQ010000738.1_pt1 | contig 11995 bp, 20 predicted proteins | sample 9269431 | NCBI WGS metagenome assembly JAESFQ01 (sample SAMN14502588, study PRJNA617103) | algae metagenome | isolation source: Plectolyngbya sp. WJT66-NPBG17 and co-occurring heterotrophs from well... | place: USA: Mojave Desert, Joshua Tree National Park, California | collected 2006-08-06
ACCATTCGTCGCCTCCTGATCCGCCCCGAGTGCTTCCGGCTGGAGCGAGAGTTTGCCGGCCTGGTTTTCCACCAGGGAGAGCAGTGCACCTTCACAAGGCACACATACGAACACCGTCGAACGCGCCATCAGACCGGTCGTCCTGAGCCGCAAGAACGCACTATTCGCGTCGGGGGATGACGGCGGCCGCCGCTGGGCCGACATCGCCTCTCTCGTGGAAACCTGCAAACTCAATGGCGTCAATCCGCAGGTCTACTTGACCGACCTGCTGACCCGGCTCGTCAATGGCTGGCCGCAAAACCGCATCGACGAGCTCATGCCCTGGCACTGGGCCACCGCAAAAGCTGACTGAGCGTCAAGCCGGCCATCCAAGGGTCCCGAAGCCACGCTTACGAAAAAACGCCGCGGCGATCGGGGGGACGGCGAGGACGCATGATCAGCACCCCAGATCGCCAGAATGCCATGGCGCTGATCGACCAGGCCACCGCGGCCGGTGCGCGTCGCGCCCAGGCCTGCGCAGAACCCGGGATCGACGAGCGCACCTGCCGGCGTTGGCGGGCCAGGGACGGCGCGCCCGGAGATCGCCGTCCGATGACACCTCGGCCAGCACCGGGTAACAAGCTGTCGGAGAAGGAGCGCTGGGCTGTGCTGGACACCTGCAACAGCCCGGCCTTCAAGAGCCTGCCGCCCAGCCAGGTCGTGCCCTGGCTCGCCGATGCGGGCCGCTATCTCGCCTCGGAAGCCAGCTTGTACCGCATCCTGCGCGCCGAAGGGCGCAGCACCATCGCGGCCGGGCCAGGCCGTCAGCGCGCCGCCAACCAGCCACCGCGCCCGCAGCCCCTGCGAGGTCTGGAGCTGGGACATCCCCTGGATGCCCGCCCCGATCCGGGCCGGGTTCTTCTAGCTGTACCTCATCCTCGACATCTACAGATGGGGTGGACGGCCCCCAACGGCATCAATGTGCCAAGATGCGGTCGTCACAACCCGCGTAAGGGAGCCGTCCGCCATGAGCGTTAGCATGATCGGGCTCGACACCGCGAAGTCCTTCTTTCAGCTCCAGGGAGTTGACGCGATGGGTAAGGTCCAGCTCAAGCGCAAGCTGCGGCGCGACGAGCTTATTCCCTTCTCGAGCAGCAGCCTCGCTGCGCCGTGGTGATGGAGGCCTGCGGTGCGGCCCATCACTGGGCCCGTGTCCTGAGCGGTCTCGGCTACGAAGTGAAGCTGATTGCGTCCGAGGCAGTCAAGCCGTTCGTCAAGCGGGGCAAGAAGAACGACGCGGCTGACGCGGCGGCGATCTGCACCGCCGCGTCCAGAGCTGAGGCGAAGTTCGTCGCGGTGAAGAGCTTGGAGCAGCAGGGTGTCCTTGCCCTGCATTCGGTTCGGTCCCTGCTGGTCAAACAGCAAACCATGCTGTCCAATGCCATGCGCGGGCTGGCGACTGAGTTCGGCTTGGTTGTACCGAAGGGTATGGACAAGCTGAAAGAGCTCATGAGGCTGGTGCAGGAGGACAAGAGCATTCCGGCGCAAGCACGCGAGGTGCTGGCTGAACTGCGTGAGCACTATTGCGCGGCGACTGAGCGGATTGAGGATCTGGAGCGGCGGATTGTCGCACACGCCCGGCAAGACGACGCGGCTCGGCGCCTGGCTACAATCCCTGGCATTGGGCCGATCACTGCCTCGCTGCTGGCGGCAACGGTCGGAGACACTATCGGGGCCTTCCCGAGCGCACGCCATTTCGCGGCCTGGCTGGGGTTGGTTCCGCGCCAGCATCGGAGCGGCGGCAAGGCCCATCTTGGCCGGATCACCAAGTCGGGCAATCGGCAGATCCGGACCTTGCTGGTGCTCGGTGCCACCTCGATGGTGTACCGCGCTGAGCAGTGGAGGAGCGCGGCAGGCGCGTGGGTGCGAGGGCTGCTGGAGCGGCGCTCCGTTCGGCATGTGACGGTGGCCCTGGCCAACAAGATGGCGCGCATCGCCTGGGCGGTGATGGCGCGCAAGGAGGTCTACTGTGCGAAGGGCGGTGTTGCGCCGGGTGCGACAGCGACGGCGTGATGTGCGAGCGCGCACGGTAGGCGGCGGGCGCAAGCCCAGTCGGCCCGGCAGCAAGCGCTGAAAATCGTGATGGGGAGGACTGCAGGTCAAGCAGTTTTAGGCAATGCCGTTTAGCGGCTGTGTGCTTCGAGCACGCTTTACAGATTGGCGCCTAACACGCACGCGCACACCCATGATGGCCAGCAGCAGATGCTGCGAAGTAGGTCGAACATAAGGGCGCAGCTGACCGGACCTTCCACGCGTACCAGTGACAAACGTCAGCGGGGTCGAGTTCATCCCAAATGGAGGTAGCCAGAGAGGGGAAGCCTGCAAGCACTGCATCGGATCACAAGTGCCTCGCAACACGAACCAAGGCTGGAGATCACCGGCGGCTAGCGCCAGCAGCTGAACTCCGCTGCGGGTAGGCGGCCTGCCTGCGCTCTCCCCTTAATGGTCGCTCCGGCAGGCCGCCTACCCAAAGCTTCACCATTATCGGTCGGGACGCCGTCGCTGATCAGCTGATGGTCGTGATCTGATGGTCCGCCACGTTGGAACCCCTGTGCCGTTAGCGTGAGGGGGAGGGAAAAGCGTTGCACTCTTTGGCCGTCCACATAAGCCGCAAGATCGTCGGCTGGGAGGTCCACGAGCGCGAAGCGGCCGAACTGGCCAGCGATGTCGTGCGCCGTGCCGTTTGGGCCGAGGGCTGCCTCACCCAGCTGCTTGTCCTGCATGCCGACAACGGCAGCCCGATGAAGGGTGCCACCATGAAGGCCACCCTCGAGCGGCTCGGCGTCACCGCCTCCTCCAGCCGGCCGCGGGTGGCGGACGACAATCCTTTCTCTGAAGCCCTGTTCCGAACCTGCAAGTACAGGCCGGACTGGCCAAGGTCGGGGTTCGCCAGCAGGGAAGACGCGCAACGCTGGGTCGCCGGGTTCGTGGCTTGGTACAACGACGAGCACCGCCATAGTGCGATCTGGTTCGTCACACCCAATGCCCGACACACCGGCCAGGACCGCGCACTCCTTGCCCGTCGCACCCAGCTCTATACCGAAGCTCGCGCCGCCAACCCGGGGCGCTGGTCAGGTCAGATCCGAAACTGGTCGCCGATCGGCGATGTCTGCCTCAACCCCGAGCGCCACACCAGCGACCGCGACATCAGAGACGCAGCCTAATCGGCACCGGACAACTTCGTTGACAATCACCGACCGCAGCTAACCTGCACGACAGCATGATGCTAGAGGAGGTCGTCGATGCCGTACCGCGAATCCGGCAATCCCAGGGCAGGCCCCGACAGCGACCCGGCAAGTTGCACGCCGACAAGACCTACGATCACCGCCGCTGCCGCCGGGCCCTGACCCGCCGTCGCATCCAGCCGCGGATTGCACGCCGTGGCATCGACAGCAGCGCCAGGTTGGGGCGGCCTCGGTTGGTCGTGGAGCGCACCTTGGCCTGGTTCAGCCAGTTTCGGCGGCTGGCGATCCGCTAAGAACGGCGTGCCGACATCCATACCGCCTTCCTCACCCCCGCCTCCGCCATTATCGCTTGGCGCTTCGTCCAACGATGGTGCTGTTAGGCACTCTAAAATATTGGTTCAGCATCTGAGGTAAGAAATGGCCATGCCAAGTCCTTGTCAGAGATGGCCGTGATGGGTCGTGGCCATGAGATGCCGAGTAGCGGATCGTCGTAACGTAGACCGCCTTCCGACTGCGGTGCATAAGGCGCTGACACCAGATACGATACCTCTGTATCGTCAACGAGTGTTTGGAAGGAGTGCGCGAAGCCTGCCGGAACGTAAAGTTGTCTACGGTTCGCTGCGGTAAGCTCGAATGCTTCATGGTGGCGATAGGTGGGTGAGCCGGAACGCAGGTCGACAATCACGTCCAAGATAGCGCCTCGAATGCACCGGACCAACTTTGCTTCCGTATACGGGGCATGTTGGAAATGCAGACCTCGAAGAGTTCCTGCTTGGCTTGACGTTGACATGTTCTGTTGGACAAAATTGTGTGCGATGCCATGCGCAGCAAACTCATCAATGCACATGGTACGAGCGAAACTTCCTCGATCGTCGCCTCTGGGCTCAATCTCGATCAACCACGCATCCTGCAAAGTGGTCTTGAGAAATATCATGCTGCGGCTCCAACGTTGGGATTCGGCGCTTGCATCGCAAAGCAAGCCTCCTGCTCTGCATACAACTGATCGACGACGCGACCGGCAGGGATCTCAACATCCGCAAAAGTCAGGACAGCGTCCTTGGCTACATGTCGTACAATCCGGCAGCCCAACGCAATGCCAAGTGGCAGCAGGCCCTCGCGCGCTATGACCTCGCTGTTCTCGGCGACGCCATAAGCATGATACCCACCAAACTCGGTGATGACATCGCCAGGCGCGAGGTCGATCTTTGCAACGGCAACTACGCCAACTTCCGGCTTGCCTAGCGGCGCAAGGACGGCATCGCGGAAAAGTGCCGCTCGAGCAATCGACGTCGGCACCTCGAAGTGGCAGAGGTGGTACGGTGTGTAGAAGCAAAAGTAGGGGCCTGAGCCGAGTTTGTAGAGATTCAAAAAATGCTGCTGCCTTGGATCATTATGGGTGCCGAGGACGAAGACGCCAGGTCCGGGCCGGGCGCCAACGACGTAGTCGACGAGGCCTGGGCCACCAGCTGTTAAGCGCTCAGAAAATGCCGCAACGGCCTCTTCAAGGGGAACCAAAGGCGCGTAGGGATCACCGCCTGAGAAATCCGGGCCAATCATACCACGCCGCGCGACCTTGAAGCCTGTACCGTTTGCTACCACTGCTTGCTCATAGGCAATTTTGGTACCGTCAGCAAAGGAAGCCACCATTGCGGGCTTTTGTCCCCAGCGTTCCGCGAAAGGCTTTTGGGTCGTCGGGTTGCGGTAAGGGTCGTGTAATCCTTTAATGTTGCCGCAGAGCACAGGCGTCACGCCGATCCCGCGCACAAACCGAAAAAGGTTCATTTGCACGCCTGGTTGATCGCCGTCCGAAAAGCTGTAGACGACACCAGCCGCATCGGCACGCTGCTTCAGGATCGGACCGACAGTTCCATCCAATTCAGCATTCATCTGAACGACGTGCTTGCCGGCTGCGATGGCCGCCAGGACAACCTCGGCAGCGTAGTTGACGGAGCCGGTCACCTCGACGACGACGTCGATGCCGTCAGCGCTGGCAAGGTCCAACGGGTCCTCAACAACCGCCGGCTGACCTCGAGCAATGGCGTTGGCGACTGCAGACCGGCTGTCGCAGATGGCTGGTTCAATCCCCACATCGGTAAAAGCGGCGATCGCCTTGCTGGTGTTTCGGTTCGCTGCAGCCGCGACGCGCATACCGGGCGTCGCAGTGACGATTTGGCGGACGATGGCAGCACCTTGGAAGCCGGTCCCGACGATGCCGACCTGAATCGGTCGTCCTTCGGCTGCGCGACGCGCAAGCGCGGTGTCAACAATGATCAAGTCCGATTCCTTTCAATCAAACGTCATAAGCGAGCAGGGTTTGAAGTTTGCGTAACCAGTGTGTAGGCATCCCGCGCGCTTAACATCAGGTCGTCTTGTCCTTACGTGATAGATGTGCCGATGTGATGTGTCCGCTTGAGTCTACGATCGATACCCTCGCCGCTGTGCACTTCCCGCTGCGCGTCGGGAAATAACGCCATGGTACTCGTCATGAGGTTGGAGGATATTCAACGAAACATCATCTGAGGATGCATCTGGTTGTCCACAGCATCACGGTTCTGCGGATTGATCACTGGAGTGCTTGAGTGACCGCGGTTGCGCAGAAGGCGGTGGCCTCATTAGCGCACCTATGCGAGGCGGCTGCGCAAAGTAGGTTGCAGGCTCTGCGTGGAGAGAGGTCCTCCACCTCCGTTGAAATTCATGTTCCGACCTTCCACGCATCCAATACTGCTCCGCACCGTGCGGTGATTGGTCAGATTCTCAGCCGTCAAGCCACACCGTTGCGAAAATCTTTTATCAAAATTCGATTGTTTTCTCAATGTAGAGATGAAAACGATGTTTTTCCGCTAACTCAGAATCGTGAGCAACGTTGCGCTCCCTAAATGCGAACCCAGTAGAACATTAACCGGAATTCACCACAATCAACAAACTCGTTATCAAAGCGAGGCGTGTGGCTTCTTCTTATTTTCGGCTGAAAGTGGCTGACCTGATTTTGAGACAGCGCACTTAAGCTCGACTTTGGCCAGTTTGCTGGGCTGAGGCGGGTGAGCGGGTGATCCGAGGCGTCCTGGCCAAAGGACAACTGCCATGCCACGCCTGCCAGCCCGCTTCGCCGCGGCAGTCTCATGCTTCGCTTCGCTCTCCCAGCAACGGAGTTGGCGGTATGCCGAAGTGCTGCTGGTCGGGACCAGCCGTTGGCGTTCGAAGCAGTGCTTCGAACCCTGGCGCCAGGCCGGCGCACGATAAACAGCATTCTTCGGGTTACCGGGTTCTGCCGGGAGCGGTGGTTCGTCAGCCGCCATCGTATTCTCAACTGTACCGTCTGAAGTGAGCGGGCGGCGGCGCGGGTCCCGCTCGGCTTACTGCTGGACGCCTTCGTGCCGGTGGGGCCGGTGTTGTTGGGACGCGATGACACCATCGAGCGGCGGCGCGGCAAGCGCATCAGCGCCAAGGGGATCTACCGGGATCCGCTCCGCTCCAGCTGAAGTGGCCCGCATCAAACCGGACATGCGGCTTGGTTGGCTGACTGTTGGGCGATGAACTCAGGTGGCGACCGCATACGCAAGCCGGAGTGCGGGTGGACGGTGTTGTAGTCCTCGAACCAAGCGGGGATCTGCTGGAGGACGGAGATGGCGTCCGGCCTGGGGTTCACGCGGGCACAGTCGCGCTTGAGGGTTTTGACGAAGGCCTCGCAGAGGCCGTTGCTCTCGGGGCTGCGGACCGGCGTGAAGCACGGAACGAGGGGCAGCGCAGCCGCACAGTCCGTTGTCTCCGCGGCGGTGTAGGCCGAGCCGTTGTCGGCGAGCCACTGGACGGGCTGCGGGGCGCGGATGGCGTCGAGCCGGCGCTCGACGCAGTCGGTTGGACGCATGCGTCCAACCATGTCGCGGATCATCTCGCCGGAGATGCCGCCGCCGGAGGTGGCGACCCAGGCCGTGATCTCACGGTCATGGGTGCCGATGGCGAAGGCCACGCGGACCACCTCGCCGTTCCAGCAGGGGATCTCGAGGCCGTCCGACGCCCAGCGCTGGTTCGAGGCCGGGGCGATGACGGTACCCTCATGGGCACGGATTGGCCGCCTCCCGGTGTGGGGCTGAGGAAGCATTGAGGAGAGCCCCATCGGCCGGAAGATGCGCTTGTGATTGAGCGGAGGCTCTCCCGAGCTGCGCCTGGCCCGGTTCAGCAGGGCGGTGACGCGCCGGTAGCCATAGGTGGGCCGAGCATCGGTGCTGGCGCGGATCTCGGCCAGCACAGCCTCGTCCTCGACGCGGCGGTAGGGGCCACGTCGCGGCCGATCGGGGCGCCGGAGCTGCTCGACCAGGTTGCACCGGGCAACGCCGATGGTGCCGGCCACGGCCTTCACCGGGGTTGGGCCGCGAAGCGGACCTACCACGGTGGCGGCAACGGCAAGCGCAACGCGGGTTTTTCTAGGCGTGCCTGCTCCAGGGTGCACAGCGACAATCAGGATGGTTGGCGTATTGCCTCATCTGCAGATGCTCCCGAGCCGGAGCCCGTTGCCTCACGAGCTTGCTCCCGAGGCGCCGCTGCTGCCTCAACCTGTCATGCCCGTTGCCTCATTGGCTACACCCGTTGCCGCGACCGGCGCTCCCGTTGCCTCAACATCGCTCCCGGCCGTAGCCTCAGTTCCGGCTCCGAACACCAGCTGCCGGGCCGCATCTCCCCGCCATTGCTTCAGCCGCCGCTGCAGGGTCCGCAGCAACGTCTTCGGGTAGCTGTCCGGCATTTCCGCCTGCAAGCGTGCCAGCAACTCTCGGGCCGTCAGCCAGGGCGAGGCACAGAACCACACGTGCAACTGCGCTGTCACCTGAACCAGCGGATCCGGCCGCCGTCGTTCTCTCGTCACCTTGGGCTTTGGCTGCGCTGTCGAGCGCACCTCACCCTCACACCAAGCTGTCCGCAAGCCTTTCAGGAACTCCTCGAGCGTCGGCTGCGTCGGTGCCGCCTGCTCGCCAACGCCGGTCCGGTTGGCCATCTCCACCAGCCGCTGCTGCGCTGCCCGGATGTCACGCAGCAGCCGCACCGGATCCAAGCCGGAGGCCATTCTGCGCAGATGCGCCCTGATCTCCTCCAGGATCCGCGGATCCTCCACCAGTCGCTGATACGGCATGGCCGGGGCGTGATAACGCTTCCGCATCACTGCGCCGTCGCGCGACTTCTCGGCCAGCTTGAACGAGGGCTGGAAGAAGTTCACGAACAGCCGCACCGACCGGTACAGCTCGGCCAACGCCGCCGCAGCCTCGAGCCGACAATAGCCGACAATCCGTCGCACCACCGCACCGTTCTTCTGCTCCACATGGGCCTGGTCGTTCTTGCGGTATGGCCGGCAGCGCGTGAACGCTACCCCCCGCCGCCGCGCAGTAGTCGCGGACGGTCTCATTCAGGAAGGCCGTGTCGTTGTCCGTGTCGAAGCCAAGCAGCAGAATGGGCAGCACGCGCCGCACTTCGTTCAGTACCTCGGTGACCAGCACCTGTTCGCGCACCAGCAACGGCGCGCATTCCGTCCAACCCGACGCGATGTCGGTCAGCACTAGCGTCTGCACGTAGCTGCCCCGCGCCGTCGGCCCGCTGTGCCCAACCAGGTCGGCCTCGATGAAGCCGGGCGCCGGGTCGCCCCAGTCAGAGAAGGTCCGCACCGGCACGCTCCGCCGCAACGCCGCCGAGGGCGGCGTGCGGCGCCGCGGTGCCCCGCCCGCCGCCGTCCGCACCTCCCGCAGCAGCCGGTCGATCGTCGCTGCGGTCATCGCCAGCACGCCGGCACGTACCTCCGCCGCCAACTGCAGGTGGCCGTGCCGCTCCATCGCCTCGACCAATACCGGCAGCAACGGCCGTAACCGCTTGCCGCAAACCCGGTCGGAAGCCTCCCATAGTACGATCAGCGCCTTGCGTATGGCCGCGTCATAAACGCGGTCCCGGCGTCCTCGCCACGCCGCCGGCCCAGCCCCACTGCCCCGTAGCAGGCGCATCGCGTGCTTACGGTGGTGACCCGTCACCGCTACGAATTCGTCGAGGAGCCGGCCGCGTCCAGCCGGCTCGACCGGGCGTACCGTTCCGCAACGGCTGCCAGCAACTCGTTCCGTGTTGCCATGCTCACCCGCCTCATCTCAGCCCTGGCAGCTCAGCGCTGCTCGGGAGCATCTCAGGTGAGGCAACGGTCCCGATTCAGGAGCAAATTAGGTGAGGCAATGCGCCAACCATCCTGATCGTCGCTGTGCAGGCAGCCGAAGCCACCGAGCACCGGTTGGCACTCACGGGCAAGGTGTCGGGCGCAGCGCTGACCCTGGGCCTGGAAATGACCGACAGCATCGGCGCGCGCATTGCGCTGGAGCGCAACCTCGCACACCAGATCGCGGTGATGTACGAGCTCGGAATGACCTTGGCTGCCCGAGCGAACAGCTTCGCAATGGATGTCGAATCCTTTGCCCTCGAGCCCCGACAGCAGGTTCAGAGCATCGAGGCAGCCTGGATGGCTCGGGCTGCGGTGCGGGCCTTGGAGGCTACACAGCACGGCATGCTTACCCTGGAGAGGCTGCGGAACGGTGGCCAGCGACTCGTGACGGTCCAGTATGTGAACGTGCAGGAGGGCGGGGCGGCTGTCATTGCGGGGCGCCTGGACCGGGGGGAGGGTTGAAAGTGAGCGACCCTCTCGCGTCCCCGACGAAGCCCCGACCCGGCGCACGGACGCCCGAACGGCTTAAGCGGTGCCGCCGGGCGAGCTGGAAGCATGGTGGCCGGAGCGCTGAGGTCATTGCGGGCCAGCGGCTCCGGGGCGAAGCGAGCCGTGTCGCCGCAAGACTGCGCAGCTTAATCCAGCAGGCCGAGGCGTTGTTGAACACCCCGGTCGATTGCTGATGCCGGGCTCGCTCGCCCGCGCGAGGCCCGGGCCTTGTGGAGTATCTGCACCGCTGTCCTCTGCGGTTCTACCGCGGCACAGCCGAGGAGCCGACCGAGCACGCCCTCAAGCGCCATGAGGTCGAGGTTCAGCAGCTCACCATGGCGCTCGGCGAGACCGCTGCTGAGGTCTCGGCTTTTCGGCTGGCGGCGGAGACCGACGGTGCTGACCGGGTGGACCGGGTGGTCTTCCTGGCGCTGCGTGGTGAGGACCGAATCAAATGCTTTTGGCCGGTGCCGCTGGACCTGCCGGCCGAGGCAGCCGTGGGCACGTCCTTGCAAGCTGCGCCTGATTGCCGATAACGGCTATGCCGGGCCCGGCCAGCTCGCCAAGCCACCAGCGCCTTCACCAACCGCGCTGCCGAGGCGAAAGGCAGCAGCGGGCTTGCCGCGGCCTCAGACCTCGCTGCTCTAGCGAAGCGCCCGGCCCGCTGTCGAGGGTTGAACCCAAGCTGTAGCGCCCTCCAAAGGGGTGTCACTGGCGGGCCGGCCTTGGTGCCGGGCGGGTATGCTGTTCCAAATTCAAATTTGAATTTCCTGTACCCAGTGGTATCTCCGGGCTCAGCTAAAGTTCTTTGTTGGTTCCGGAACGGTCAGGCCTAGGGAAAAGGGGGGAGGAGGGATGCCGAGGATCCTGCGCGAGGAGCATGCGACGATCGTCCGCCGGGTCGACGTCGAGGGACACAAGGTGGCCGAGGTCGCAGCGGCCTATGGCTGCACGCCTGCCAACATCTACGCCATTCTGGCCAAGCAGCGCCGGCAGGGGGCCGGGGATGCCGGTACAGCTGCGCCACCCGCAAGCCAGGTCGAGGCAGAGGCTGGTCTCTTGCCCGTAACCGCGCCCACCACCGCGACCGACCTCTTCGGTGCGCTGCCCAAGGCAGCACTGGAGCCCACACCTCCAACCCTGCCGGTCTCTAACGCGCCTGATTCCGCAGCAGCTGAGCCGCAGGGGCCGCCACCGGCCACGCGACCCGCGTCTGAACGGCCCGGTCCACCGCCCAAGCCTTCCGCTTCCGTTCGACCAGGGCGTGGGATGGCAGCGTCGAAACCAGCGGCGCCAGCATCGCCGCGGGCGGGTAAGGCTGGGTATGCCTTGCTGATGCGGACCAGCGATGGCGAAGAGGCGGTGAATCCCTTCCGCTCGCTCGATGAGCTGCTGTCCGCGGCGAAGCTTATCCTGCGCACCGCCGCGCGTAGCCCTGAGCCGATCTGGTTCTCGATCCAGCAGGTGGACCTCGATTCCCTTGTCGACGACGCCTGAGCCCGCGCCGGAGGCGGCCTGACTGGGTTGCGGAACGGGGTAGCGGCACCCTGTCCGGGCTTTCTGGCTCGACCAAGATTGCGGCGGCCGGTTTTCTTTGGCCTCGCATCGCCGAGGGCTGTATGGCGTGGGCAGACCATCCATAGGATGGGCGTTTTGACCAAGGACGGTTTTGTTGCACTCGTTGCCGAGCAGGGTGCCATGACCAAGGCTGATGCCAGCCGCGCTATCGACGCCTTCTGCGGCGCCGTCACCGCTGCCATGGAGCGGGGCGGAAACGTCAAGCTGACCGGCTTCGGCAGTTTCGAGAGGCGGGAGCGTGGCAAGCGACAGGGGCGCAATATCCAGACTGGCGAAGCGCTGACGATCGCCGCCTCGGAAGTCGTTCGCTTTTCGGCTGGTGTTAAACTAAAGCGCAGTTCGACTTGGGTGTGGGAAACGCGCAAATCTGACGTGGGCTGACTACATAATGTCCTATGTCTAGCCTTGAATCTCGTCGTCTCGGCCATCTTGAGTCCGGCATCCGGGCGGCGTCCGGCGCGCAGATCATCACCATCGAACGCCTCGTCGCCGAGGTCGCATCCATGCGGGTCGCAGAGGTGGC
>JAESFQ010000739.1_pt1 | contig 11990 bp, 7 predicted proteins | sample 9269431 | NCBI WGS metagenome assembly JAESFQ01 (sample SAMN14502588, study PRJNA617103) | algae metagenome | isolation source: Plectolyngbya sp. WJT66-NPBG17 and co-occurring heterotrophs from well... | place: USA: Mojave Desert, Joshua Tree National Park, California | collected 2006-08-06
TAGTAGAGCCAGACACAGTGGCTAATAATTTCACTGGGAAATCGATGACGGGAGTACATGAGCAAGCGGGTGAGATCAGAGTTGAACCGGTACGATTATTCTACATTCGCGTTAAGTTGACAATACCTTCCTCCCAACTCACGGGTTGTTCAATTGCATTTTGCCTTTGAAAATTTCGCATCAAGTTTGCACGAAACCCGCAACCAGTTGTAGGGCAACTGAAGCAGCCGTTTGGAATTGGAGAATAACTTAGTTGCCCTTGCTGTGGCTGCATACTCCCCTGCGCTCCTGCTCTATTCAGGCACAAGCTCTGGACGACCGGACTCTCGAAGAACCATCCCAGCAGACCGAGGCGGGACAATCTATTTTGCAGCCCACTAACTTCTCAACAGAAGTTAGTCAGTGATAAAAGGACTTGAAGTTGATACCTAGAGCGGCTTTCAGCCCGGTTCTGCTACGAGAGGCTGGAATCAAGGGTTTGTAAACTCACTAAGCTTATGAGTAAAATAACGTTTAGTTAGTTAGCAGCAAAAAGAGTGTAATGCCGTTCCAAAAAGGGCAGAATCCCAACCATCTTGTTGCAGGATCAACCATCAAGGTGGAACCGATTCGAGATAAACGCGCGATCAGCCGCATCAAAAAAGTGCTGGCTGACCACCCGCGTGACCTCTGCCTGTTCACGCTGGGCATCAATACGGCTTACCGAGCCAACGAATTACTCTCCATCAAGGTTCGGCAGGTGCGATCGCTCAACGTTGGGGATGTCCTGGAACTGAAGCAGAGCAAGACGCACAAGTACCGCCCCGTCACGCTCAATGGCATGGCGATCTCGGCGATTCAGTCGTGGTTAGAGAATAGCCAACTTCAGGATGAGGACAATCTATTTGCTGGGCAGCGCGGTTGCTTGACCGTGACCACGGTCAGCACGATGGTCAAGACTTGGTGCCAAGATGTGGGGTTGAAGGGCAATTATGGCAGCCACACGCTGCGCAAGACTTGGGGCTACTGGCAGCGGACAGAGCGAGGCACTGCCATTCCCCTTTTAATGGAAGCGTTTGGACATACAACTCAGCGTCAGACGCTGGCGTATTTGGGGATTCAGTCCGATGAGATTGCTCAAATTTATGAACTGGAACTTTAAGATCACTGGGTTTCTCACAACTCATCTTGCCTTTGCTGAACGAAAGAATGTAGAGCCTGCTGTACATAGCTTTTAGGCTTCGGTAGGTGTCGAGTTTTGAGAATCTTTAACCACCGTTTTTGAGAAGGCTAGAAACGCTTTCTCATTCAGCACTCCCTTCATCTAATTCTGCCCGAACTGGTTCCAAAGTTCGAGCGTTATGGTAAATCGACGACCTCTCTAATTCTTGAGCGCGATCGTCAGTTAGCTACATGCTCTGAAAAGCTTGTATACACGAAGTTATATCTATCTTTATCCGTTTAGTATCACCTCAAACCTTACTACCTCAGAAGCTGCTGAATATCTGAACCAGGTTTGTAGTTAATACCAAATGGTGAGCGATTACTATCGACTAAAATTTCCGGCGTAACTAGGATCACAACCTCTCGGCGCTCAGTCGTTTGGGTTCGACGTTGAAATAATCGACCCAGTAGAGGAATGTCTCCTAGAATTGGCACCTTTGTGACGTTGGACTGAATTTGGTCTTGAATGATGCCAGTCAGAATTAAGGTTTGACCATTCTGCAGCCGGATTCGACCGGTCTCTAAACGACGTTGTAGCAGCAACCGAGCCTGAGAGCCTTGATCTTCAAAGACAGCGCCCGAAGGAGCACTAATTTCAGGCGAAATATTGAGGGTCACGTAGCCCTGTGCATCAATACGATCGACAGTGACATTTACAATTACCCCCGCCGGTCGAATGATAGGACGGCGCCTAAGTGGGGGAACCGCACTGCTGGTATTAAGAAATCGAGTATCTTCAATGGTTTCAAAACCTGAAAAAATTTCTTGAGTTAGGTTAACTTGCGCTGAACTTCCTTCTTGGACAACTAAGGTTGAATTAGTCATAATCTTAGCAGACTGATTTTGAATTGAAGCCAGTAAGTTCAGCAAAAAGCTACGGGCTAGAGGCACAGCAACGCCAGCATCTGTTACCATTCTGCCGAAACTGCCAAAAAATGAGCCGGTTGTATCAAATCCTAGACCAATTGTCTTGCTGGCTTGATACTGCAAATCGGCATTAGATCTACTACTTTTTGTTAGATCAACATCAATAATCTTGATGTTGACTGCCACTTGCTTAGTTAGCACATCTAACTGCTTGAGCTTGAGCGTGGCAATTTCGACTAAACGTCGAGAACCAATGAGTGTTAGCGTGTTTGTGCGAGGTTCAGCAATAACTTCTAACCCATTGAGCAGTCCAGAACTGAACCGACTAGAGGATACCTTAGAAAGGTCAGGCGGCAACGCTGATTGAAGAGCAGTAGAACTTGAAGGCTGAGAACTTGAGACCTGGTTAGGAGTAGGATTAAAAATACTGGTAGGAGAAGGGTTGAATGTATTTCCTGGCTTGCCCATTACACCGCCATTGGCTCCAAGCAGCTCTAAGAATTCTTTTGCGCCTTGGTAGTGAACGTTCTCTGCGGTTGTCGTTGCCCGCTTAATCGAGGTTTGGGCGGTAGCGGCTGAGGCTCTGACATCAAACCCGTTGAAGATGCCTGAATTAGCACCAACACTACTGCCTGTGCCAGAGCCGCTCACCGTTCCTCCAGTTTCTGCTAAGCTCGTCAAGTTCTGAGTTACAACTGCATCAGAAGTCGCTTTTACCTGATTCAGCTGGTATGTTCTCATAAGCTGAGTTTGTGCATCATCCAGGTAAACATCTGAAAAAGTAGCATCTACTCCCGGAGTCGTCTGAGGGGCGGAGGGTGCAAGAGGGGTAGGACTGGAAGGTGAGACAGAAGACGTTAAGAGTCCGACACGGGATGGTTGAAGGGAGTCGGGGGTGGCAGAAACTGCCGATTGATCAGGAGAACTTGAGACCAGAGCAGTAGGGCTTGTCACAGCAGCAGGCTGTAATGGGGTTGCTAAGCGTAAAGTAATGCTTTTGCTATCCTGCCGAACGACTTGTTCGACGGGTAGAGAACGGGTTCCATTCACGATAACGGAAACACGATTTGGCTCAAACTGAGCTACCAATATTGAAGTAATGTCAGGCGTAGGGTTCTCTTGGCGCAGTGCAACCCCTTGAGGTAGATGAAGCTGCGTATTCATAAAATTCATCGTGAGGGTATTCCCACGGCTCACACTTGAGCGCTGAAACTGAGGATCGCCTTGAACCTCGAAGGTAATTTCCAGCGCCGATTGAACGGCTCGAATCTGAATCCCTGTAATCGCTGTTCTCGTTTCCGCTGCCACAGCAACCTGCGTCAGCCATACGAAAGCACTAACTCCCATCAATCCATGACTAATTGAACGATACATTTTTCTGCAACTCTGTTTATAAATCTTATTCCTAGCTAATGCTTGACCGCCCTCATTACAAGCAGTAAGCATTGCAAACTGCTCTTTGTGGTCTGCAGCTCAATGATCGGTGATTACGCTCTAACTTTCTGACAAATTGTAGCAGCTTGATTGGAAGTGCCAGAGTTGGGTATTTATTTTCCACTTTGTTTGCGACTGCCCTTACGGTCTATTGAAACTTGAAATCTTTTTCTATATTTTTGGAGCGAATTTAAATCCATTTATTTACTTGTCTACGGATATCCCTTCAGGCAGAACTCAGCTAGCATTCGTTTACTCTCTTGTCTTAATTCTATGCCTAAAGACTAATTTTCAATCAGTTTAACTACCTCGTACAATTCAGTGGTCGAAATGCATCAGTGTTCGCCATGTAATGAGGGCAGTGCGGCTTGCTCGTGATTTTCAGCAGTTCCATCGAGCGTGCCAGACCCGTTACTCAGACTCTTAGTATTTTTCGATTTTAGGCATTCAAATTTGGATCCCGTCACGTGTTATCTACATACGATGGGCATCCGCTCTGTCGAACTCGGTTAGTACCAATCAAGTTCAGCAGATTGGAGCAAAGACCATCAGCTTCACAATAGAGATGAAGTATCTTGAGGAGTGCAATTATGAGGATCAGAGTGCTTTTCCCTGATAAGCAGTTAATCAATCGGCTCATTAAAATCTGGATTCGGATGACTGGAGTCTGTGTTGCAGGATTCCTGACATTTCTTTCTTGTACAACGCTTCCTGCGCTCGCGTCAGACCACCAGGATACGACCTTTCTAGCGACTCAGCGCACCTCTGCGGATTTGACAGACCTGTTCGTGTTTGAGAGTCCAACCGATCCAAGCAAAGTCGTTTTGGCAATGGATTTTGACCCATTAATCACGTCAGGTGAAAACAGACCTTTCGACCCCAGCGTGCTTTATCAGTTCAAAATTGATAACACGGGCGATGGCGTTGAAGATCGGGTGATTCAAATCAACGTGAATGGTAGAGGAGCAGATCAGACCGTCTCAGTTTTTGGACCTGATCAACCCCAAAGAGTCGGAACCATCTCAACTTTACTCGGTACTAGACAGCAAGGTAGACTTAACCAGCCCTTTGCTGGACCCGGGAACTCAACCGTTTTTGTCGGGACGCGCAAAGATCCGTTCTTCTTCGACCTTGAACAGTTCTTCAAAGTGATCCCAGACCGTAATTATCAAGTCCAACCGAATCCGAATCCACCCACAGCCACATCCTTTCGCCCTGCTGGTCAAGCACAAGATACACTTGCTCCCTTTAATGTTCACTCGATCGTCATTGAGCTACCTAGGGCAGAGCTTGGAACCGGGAAGATTGGAGTTTGGATGACCACCAGTGTTTCAGATCCAAGTCGCAGAGTCGGCAATTTCGCCCAGATTGAGCGATTAGCAGTTCCAGCTTTAAATGAACTGTTTATGGATTTCAGCGCTCACAACGACAGCAACATCAAAACTCCAACCGATGATGCTCCAAATCAAGCGAACTTTATTCGCAAGTTTGTTGCTTCGATCGGACGACCAGAAGGCATCGCGAATGCCGTGATCTCGGTGGCAATTCCGGATGTGATCCAGGCTGACCTTTCCAAACCAACCGGAAGCTATTTTGGCACTCAATTAGGTCAAAACTTTGGCGGCAGACGACCGACAGACGACATAATTGATGTCACGGCTTCTGTCGTCTTTGGCAGCGCTGTGACTGGAATTACTCAGGGTGCAATTCCAGGATTGACCAGCGACAATGTTGGAGCTAATCCTGCTAACTTTCTCCCGACCTTTCCCTATCTTGGTAATCCCCGTTAGTCACTATGGCTCGCAGATCGCTAGGACTGCTACTGATGTTGGTCATCTTGCTCTATTCGCTAGGACAGTCTTCCGCGCTGGCGTTGGGTGTTAGCAAGGCACAAACTGATAATCAGTCACAGATGGACAAAATCTCACTGGTCTTTCCCGATTATTTGGAGCGCTCTAAAATTATCGGCAATTATGAGGAGTTGGTGCGCCAGTCTCCTGATTCCTTTTTGTTCTTACGTTTGCTGGCGGCTCAATATCTCAGGCGCTTTCGTGAAACGGCAGATGTAGAGGATTTGTTGCGATCGGAGCAGGCGGCGCGGCGATCGCTCGCAGTTCAACCTGCTCAAAACGGAGTCTCTTCGATGCTTCTAGCCTCAACTCTACTGTCTCAGCATCGATTTCAGGAAGCGTTACAGGTTGCAACGGCTGCCCAAGTGACTGATCCTAATAATGTCAGCATTGCCACACTGAAGGCATCGATTCTAATGGAACTTGGTGACTATGAAGCCTCTAATCAACTCTTACAAACCCTAGTGAACGAATCGGATTCGGGTCATCATGCGGTTACAGCCCGCTATTTGGAGTTGACGCACCACTTGACTTCAGCGCGGCAAGTGATGGATTCAGCAATGCAGCAGATGGACGAATTCTACACAAATCCGGCGGAAACTCGCGCCTGGTTTCATGTCCGGGCTGGAGATTTGGCGTTTACTGCTGGCGATTTTACCTTATCTGAGCAGCGGTATCGAGAAGCCCTCGACCTTTTTCCACAGGATGTCGCTGCCTTTACCGGGCTGGCTCGTCTCTATGCAGCACAACATCGTTGGCAAGAGGCTTTAGAGATAGCAAACAAGGGGACGGAACGAATCCCTCTGGTGGAAACACTGGCATATCAGGCAGATGCTCAACGAGCATTAGGAGACCAAGAAGGCGCAACTGCAACTGAAGCGTTGATTGAAGTGGTGGCACATCTTAGTAAGGTCAAAGGAATCTACGATCGAGCTTTGGCGGTCTACTACGTCGAACATGGCATTCATTTGCTAGAGGCATTAGAGATTGCTCGACGTGAAGTGGCAGTACGGGATGATATCTATGCTGAAGATACCTTAGCTTGGGCTGCGGCTGCCAACGGTTACTGGCAAGAAGCACAACAAGCAGCACGACAGGCGACTCGCTATGGAACAGAGGACGCTCTACTGCAATTTCATCACGGGATGATTGCGATGCACTGCGGGGATCGTGAAGAAGCGATTGATCGACTAGCTCAAGCACTGAAGCTTAATCCCCGATTTCATCACAAATATGCTGACGAAGCCCGTCGCGTTTTGGCTGCTCTCTCTCCTACGAGCGTTCCTAGTTATAGCTCCCAATCACACTTGGTCTCCTGAATTCTGATAGAAAACCCCTTATGAGAATCTTGGTGCATCGCTTCACCTTTCTTACAACGATCGCGGCGGTATTCTTACTCTGGATGCCTCTCGCGAATGCCCATCCCCTGGGAAATTTCACGATCAATCACTATGCGGGACTGCAAGTAGAGCGGGATCAGATAGGCATTGACTATGTTCTAGACTTAGCTGAAATTCCGGCTTTTCAAGAGATTCACCAATTCGATACGAATCACAATCGTAAAGCCGATCCTGCTGAGATAGCGAATTATCCGATTGATAAATGTCGTGAGGTCAAGTCTGAGCTAGAGTTGCAGGTCAATCACCAGCCGTTACTGATCTCATTAAATACGGCAACAGTTGACTTTCCTCCCGGTGTGGGTGGATTATCAACACTGCGTTTAACCTGTGATTTTCACGGCTCGATTCACGCTGCGCTCGGTAGCACTGAGTTAGGCAACACAAGTCAACTGATTGAGTTTGAGGACAAACTTTACCCCCAAAGACTAGGCTGGCGCGAGATTACGGTAACAGCAGACAGCCAGATCCAGGGCAATTTTACGGCTTCTAGCATCACGAAACGACTGACAGACTATCCTACTGACCTGCTCAGTAGCCCTCTGGATCAACGTGCGATCGCCTTCGAGGTCAATTCGTCCTTACTCGCTCAGCAGACAGCACAGATTCCCACGCCACCGAATCGCTTAGATCAGGCTTTAGAAGGTAGAAGCAATGATGCTTTCACCAGCCTAATCACAATAGAAAAACTCGATGCTCCCACAACTTTGTTTGCTTTACTGATTGCCTTCTTATGGGGTGGGTTACACGCTTTGTCTCCAGGGCACGGCAAAACTGTTGTCGGCGCTTATCTGGTGGGTTCTCGTGGCAAAGCTCAACATGCTCTTTTTCTGGGGATAACCGTAACGCTGACTCATACCGCAGGCATTTTTGCGCTGGGGTTAGTGATGCTGGGCACTTCGCAGCTTGTTCTGACTGAGCAAGTCTATCCTTGGTTGAGCGGGCTTTCTGGTTTATTAATGGCAGGAATTGGATTGAACCTGTTCATCAGCCGAGTGCGTGGATCTCGGGTCTGGCAAGATTGGCGCTCGCAACAGCGCGATCGTAGTCTTCATAGCCATCATCATGGGAAACAGGATCACGATCATAATCATAGCCATGATCACATTCACGATCATAATCATAGCCATGACCACACCCATAGTCACGAACACACAACCCATTCCCACTTACCACCGGGTTCTGATAGCTCTCCGATTACCTGGTCTAGCATTCTAGGGTTAGGAATTTCGGGCGGTCTGCTGCCGTGTCCTTCAGCGTTAGTCGTGCTGCTCAGCGCGATCTCAATGGGTCGGGTTGGTTTTGGGTTGGCATTGGTGTCTGCTTTTAGTTTAGGGTTGGCAGGAGTATTGACCGGAATTGGACTCATGCTAGTTTACGCTAGAGAGCTATTTGAGCGGCTGCCGCTCCAGTCTCCTAGAAGCAAATTGTTGCCAGCCGCAAGTGCCTTGGTGATGACGTTAGTGGGGCTAGGCATTACGACAAAAGTGCTGTTGACTCACACGCTATAACTAGCTCTGCTACCCCTTCAGCATAACAATCTTGATAGCTCACAGTTTGGAGGAATTCATGAAACGATTTGGCTTAATTTTTCTTATCACTGCTTTGTGTACTATAGCCTCTTTTGAAATTAGCACTGCTTATACTGCAAGGCTGTTTTGGCATAATCTTGGTATGTAGTTCTAGCATTTTTCTAAAATATTCGCGATCTCAAAAACTCTAAGAGGATGTCTGAGAAGACTATCAAGCCAGTCGTCGCAGCATCAATCGAATGTTGGCGATGTAGATAAAAGCTTCTGCCGTTTCTGGCAAAATCTCATAGTCCTTGCTCAAGCGGCGACACCAGTTAAACCAGCCAAATGTCCGCTCCACTTTCCATCGCTGCCGAATGGGAACAAAGCCCTTGACTGCATCGGTGCGTAAAACGGTTTCCAGCACCCAGAGGTACGTATCCATCACCCAATGGCTAAACTCCCTGCCTGAGTAGCCGCCTCAGCACCAAACGACTGACGCGATGTCGCACTTGTTGCGGTCTTCCTAACACCAGTTTTGCGCCTGCTCGTTCTGGGACGCTGGCAGCAGTGACGACCATCAACACGAAGCCGAGGGTATCGACCAGCAGATGTCGCTTGCGACCTTTGACTTGTTTGGCAGTATCGTAGCCGACCGCAATTGCCGCAGGTGTGGCGGTCGGCTACGATTGACTATCCAGAATCGCGGCACTCGGCGAACTCGCTCGGTCTTCACTAACTCGCACCCATTGATGCAATTGATAATTCACCTGCTCCCAAGTGCCATCGAGTCGCCACACTCGAAAATAGTGATACACCGTTTTCCACTTGGGAAAGTCGCTCGGTAGCATTCGCCAAGCGCAACCCGCACGCAGCACATACAGAATTGCATTCATCACCGCTTGCAAATCTACACTGCGGGGACGACCTCCTAGTTTTGCTGCTGGCAGTAGGCTCGATAGCAGTTCCCGCTGGTCTTGGGTTAGGTTACTCGGATACGATGGTGTCATGGCTCTCAAGCACTGTCGAATTCTATTTGTTATTGACAGACTATCGTTTTGAGAGCTTTCCTGCTTCTCAGACATCCTCTAAGGTAAATGTATGATTTTCAAGGTGTCTTGAACTAATAGAAAATGTGTTGTTTAATATGTTGAGCCAACTGTTATTTAATGGTTAGATTAAGCAGTGCCTTAACCGATTTTTCTCAATTGTTTTTTAAGTGTGAGGAGAACCAAAATGTTGAAATTTCTACTGAATCAAGCTTTTGTTAGCCCAGCCGTTTTGGGTATATTCCTAGCTGTTTGTTCCAGCGCGATCGCAAGTCCTGCGAAAACCATTGAGCCGCAAACCGATGCTCAACTGTTAGCACTGAGCGCCAAATCCCAGGCTGAAATAGCCTCTCCCTCACCCGTTACTATCAAGCTTGCTCAGACTCCTAGCGCTGCATCTACTACCCAGTCCTCTCCGACCTCGATTGATGTCGTTGATCGCTACAACCCCGAAGGTCAGCCCAGCAATGATGCGATTTCGGTTGGTCAAGTCACGTCTGTCTCTCAGCTTTCTGACGTTCGCCCAACGGATTGGGCATTCCAAGCGCTGCAATCGTTGGTCGAACGCTATGGTTGTATTGCGGGGTATCCCGATCGAACTTACCGAGGAAATCGTGCGCTCACTCGCTACGAATTTGCGGCAGGATTAAATGCTTGCTTAGATCGCGTGAATGAACTGATTGCAGCCTCAACAGCGGGCTTGGTGAAGAAGGAAGACCTAGCGACATTGCAAAAACTCCAAGAACAGTTTGCGGTTGAGCTAGCGACCCTGCGCGGGCGCGTGGATGCTTTGGAAGCTCGAACTTCGACGCTGGAGAAACAACAGTTTTCGACAACCACCAAATTAGCGGGCGAAGCAGTCTTTGCCCTTACTGATGAATTCGGGGTCAGAAACACAGGTGGGAATAATACTGTTTTTCAAGACAGGATTCGTTTAGCGCTCAATACCAGCTTTACGGGTTCAGATCTTTTAGTGACTCGCCTGACGGCTGGAAACGCAAATGCTTTTACGCTAACGAATCCTAACCAACCGGGTGGAACAAACGCTGAGGGACTTCAGACCTTTAACTTTCGGAGTACAGGTGGAAACCAAGTTAGTCTCGATCGAGTTTCTTACTCGTTTAACCTGACTAACAAAGCGCGGGTTTATGTTGCAGCAGTGGGAGGGCTTCACCCGGACTATGCTCCGACCAGTAATCCTGCGTTAGATTCAGGGACTGGTGCTACGGGTCCGCTCTCGCTCTTTGCTGAACGCAACCCTATCTACTTCATTGGAGGTGGCTCCGGGATTGGTGTTAACTTTCAGCTAACCCCTGCATTTACCATCAGTGGAGGTTACTTGGCAGATAACTCCGATACCACTACAAGTACTATCGCGCCTGGTGCTAACAATCCTGCAAGTAAGAATGGTTTGTTCAATGGCAGCTATTCTGCTCTAGCTCAGGTGACATTCAAAGCAAGTGAAGCGCTGAGCATTGGTCTGACCTATGTGAATGCCTACCGTCGTGCCGCTATTTTTGATGCTGGAAGCGGTGGAAGTGGCTTTTTAGGGACTTCGCTTGCGAATCAAGGTGTCAATGTAAATGGTAATCTTGCTCCAGCAAGAGTGAACGCTTATGGTGCAGAAGTTGCATTTAAGTTGAACCCAGGACTCGTTCTCAATGGCTTTGCTTCGTATATTGACGCGAATTTTGTAGGTGATGGTCGAAGTTCACAAGAGATTTGGACTTACGGTGTCGGGGTTGCGCTTCCTGACTTTGGCAAAAAGGGTAATCTTTTGGGATTTGTTGCAGGGGCTGAACCTTATCTGGGCAATGCTTTGCTCAATAGCATACCACTTCATTTCGAGGGCTTCTACAGATACCAACTGAACGACAACCTTTCGATTACTCCTGGCATCATCTATATTGTCAACCCTGGACAAGACAATAGAAACGACAATGTTGTGATTGGCACGCTGCGGACAACTTTTACCTTCTAGCAATTACTTTAGAGCAACGACTCAAGGCAAATGCTAGCGAGCAGCTCTGAGTTGCCTAAGAAAACTGGCTTGAGTACTGAAAGCACATTCTACTCTTGCTTCTACAGGGTAGAACATTTTAGCCGTGAACACGACTAAAATGTTCTACCCCAGCAACAGAGTGAGTACTGCTACAACTGCTGCGAGTGCTCTAAGGAGGCTTTCAGTGCATCAAGAAGTGGGCGCTAGTTCAAGACTGACAAGTGTAGCATTGAGCTGAAGCATAGCCCAAATCTCCGTCTGCAATCCTGTAATGCTCAGCTAAGATGCGCCACACCTTTAATTGACTGTTGGCATGTTCTGCCGCAATTCGTAGACTTGCCAACATCTGATTACAGTCACGCTCGATGGTGTCAATCGTCGCTTTTGCGGTTTTTTGGTCAGCAACTGGTTGCGGGTTTTTCTGGCTGGGCGAATTTGTCTGGAAGCTGCTGTCTACAGTGGCTTCTATCGTTTCTGACTAAAATGGCTCAAGTCTTTTTAGTTGAACTCTCGGTCGGAGCAAAAATGCCTCAAACTCACCAGTGGCAATGGTATTGTCAACTTAACGCGAATGTAGAATAATCGTACCGGTTCAACTCTGATCTCACCCGCTTGCTCATGTACTCCCGTCATCGATTTCCCAGTGAAATTATTAGCCACTGTGTCTGGCTCTACTA
>JAESFQ010000740.1_pt1 | contig 11990 bp, 10 predicted proteins | sample 9269431 | NCBI WGS metagenome assembly JAESFQ01 (sample SAMN14502588, study PRJNA617103) | algae metagenome | isolation source: Plectolyngbya sp. WJT66-NPBG17 and co-occurring heterotrophs from well... | place: USA: Mojave Desert, Joshua Tree National Park, California | collected 2006-08-06
GTAAACCCGTCGTACCCACCATCAACGGCGCGCAAGACGCTGTTAACAACACAGCACCCGCCTATACACCCCAACGCCCGCAGCCAAATCCCTTCAACCTGCTTGGCCGTCTCAACGACAACGAAGGTACACCCCGATCATCCGTAGCAGGCTCACCAGGCCCAGAAGGAAGCAACACGCCAAACCCAGATCGCGACACCCCCATGGGCGACACTGACGGCGCACCCCTCCTCTTTCGAGACCCAATCCACGAGAAGACCAAACTAGCCGAAGCCCGCGACTCCATTCTCCCCATCCAGTCTCTCGACCAAGCCATCCTCGAATCCCTCTCCCAAGGTGCCCGTGGCGACGACCGCAAGCTCCGCGACTTCTTCGGCGGCATCATGCTCGTAGGCGGCGCATCCAAAACCCCCGGCCTACGAGAGTTCCTCGAGATGCGCCTCCGAGAACTGCGACCAGGCTACGGAAAAGAGATTCTCGTTGGACCGCCGCCGAGAGACTTTGATCCGCAGGTTGTGGCGTGGAAGGGCGGCAGTGTGTTTGGCAGGTTGAGTGGACACGGCAATGATGGGTGGATTAGTCGCTATGAGTACGATATGTTGGGCGCAAGGCTGTTGAATAACAAGTGCATGTTTGCTTGGTAGGATGGACTTGAAACTTGGGGCTGGAGGTGGCTAAGGCGAGCCGTCTTCTGTGTTCGGAGATTTTTAGGCGGTATAGTTTACTGGTTTATTGGTATTATGACATTGTAGTATTGTTATCGTGGGATAGTAGAATAAACCACCGGGTAAGAAGCCGAGTCAGTTATCATGATCAAAGATGGATATCTCTTGTCAAGTTTTCCTCGCTGTCTATTCACGTTTGAATGATTTCGTGTCAAGTGGCAATGCTTCGCAAAGGGGTTGTCTCTCTTCATTAGCGCGTGTTTTAATTTGCGGTTCACAGATAGTGTAGCCACGTAAAATTACACGGGCATAGCTGATATGTCAAATCATCTTTGATATCTATCATCTCATAGTACATACATTAATGTCGTAACCGACAGACACTTTCGTCGCGCCATCATAGTTGAGTCCCTGGGTTTGCTCCTGCACCACGCGTATCTCTCTGGTAATCACAGATATGTGTATACCACCAGCCTACAGCGACTCCTTGGCAGGCTCGCAGACCTTCTTGTGGATCTTCCAGTGCTTCTTCTGGCACTTGGAGGAGCAGTACTTGCGGTTCATGCACTTGGAGCAAGTGAGCAGGTTCTTGCCATTGAGCCGATGCTCCACACCACAACCCCCGCACTCATCAGGCTTGTTGAACTGGTCGCGGAGTTCCTTGACGACAAGTGAAGTGGATGAATTCGTCATGCCGGTCTTGAAGAACAGCGGATTCGCAACATTCAAGACCTGGTAACCAAGTCCGTTATCAGGCTCTTTGACTTTGGTATTAGCCGCCTCGATGAGGGATTTGGACTCGAAGTCGTATGGTTCTCCGTTCTTGAAGCCGTTCGGGCCGAAGAGAGCTTTGTGCATCTGTCGCTGAGCGTCTGGCATGAGACCGCCTTCCGTGTAGATCTTCTTGAGCATGGCGATGCAGGAAGCGGGGAGTTGACATCCGAGTGTCATGGCACAAGCACTGAGCAAGACGTACATGTAGCACGGGTCCGAGAACCAGTATTCGGCTAACTCATCCTGCGATCCGGTGAGCGGGGCCAGGATCTTTGCCTCCTTCTTAGCTAGCATGTCGACAAGGACACCGGAGTCGAGATGTTTGCGAACTAGTTCGATATCGGAGCAACAGCCGGCGGGGATGCTATAGTCGATGCTGCGCTCTGCGTCCTCCTCGCTCATGCCTTGGGCTTTGGCAACTGCCTTGGCGTCTTCCTCGAGTTTGGTGAGACCAGCTTCGTGACCTAGATCGCTGGCATTGTCCAAGTCCTGATCCGACTGGAAGAGACCTGTGGTTTCGTTAGTCGGCGGCGTTACTATGGCTCAGCTTGAATGTCACTTACCATATCCCCAAGCACCCATCTTGGAACGTTGACGAGTCTCGTACTTTTGGGCCTCTGTGGGGTGAGTTGAAGCTAAGAGGATGACAGAAGCAGTGGTGATGCACTACTGCGACTGGCTGCAATTTAGGGTATTCGGTCGCTGTAGCAGGTGAGCGATGAGGATGAAAGACGTGAGGACGCGATATGTGAGCCGAAGGAGAAACACGTCACGCAATATGGCAGGTGAGGAACCAGGCTGCAGTTTTGGCTGTTGGGGAAGGAGCGACGACGCGTGCTCCCGTGACCCAGACGCCTTCCTCACAAGTGACCACGGCATCTTCTAGTAGCAAGACAAGTGGTTTGATTATTTCACTTTATTCACAATCTTATATTGACCCGGCCATTTGTCATAGAGTTGTCAGACGTGTAGGCCGTCATGGGAACAGGCTCAAATCAGGGTGCCTCGCCCTAACCTGTTACGTGCGACATCGTCAGCGAGGAGTCAGGAACCTAACGTTCAAGCGCAAGAATTGGTATTAACTATACTGATTAAACAAAATAGGCTAAAGATCTATGAATATGAAATGAAACCACATCGCTCAAAAACATCCAACAACAAATTCCGCTCGATCAAATCTCACGAAGTTCAAGCAGTCCCCGCATCATTCTCTCCACTCCTCTCTCCAGGATGTGCACCCTGCTGTGCTGCCTTTTCAGCGACTTCCTTTGTCTTAGCACCACCCTTGGTCTTGTGGAAGACCTTCGTGAGCGAGCTAAGGTTGGCAACGCGGAAAAGGTAGTAAGTAAGGACAGCGATGAAAGCATTGAAAGCAATGAAAGCAAACAGAAGGCCAAAATTCCTCCATCGCTCACTGTAGTAGATCGACGAACCAGCCAAGAACTGGTCGCCGTTGCTAAGAGCACAAAAGTTGCAGCTTGCGGTTGCATCGGGATTCTGGATCGTGCCGCCGCTGGCGGCAGCATAGTTGGCGAGATAGGCACCGCAGGTCTGGCCAGCCGGTGGGTCGAAGACGGAAACTTCGCGCTCGCTGCACACGACTTGACGGCCGGAAAGCATAGTGGACACCACGCCACCAATCCAGTATGTAAACGGACTGACACGGTACATGAAAAGCCAGAAGCCAGGGAGTTGGTCCGGAGCTTGCAAAACACCGTTGAAGAGGATGCTCATGAGTGTGAGCAGAGAGACGATACCAGAAGCTGTCTCAGCGTTGGGAAGCGCTGCGATGGTCATGTCGGCAAATGTGGACGTGTAAATCAAAAGCTGGATGCAGAACAGTAGTACCAAGCCCTGACGTTCGCTAGATTGGCTTGCACCAACAACAGGGTAGTAGAATGTCGCAAACATAAGGATACCAGCGATGATTCCGTATGGGATCTCAACAATGATGTTGGCAATCATAAAGGCACTCCAGCTGTACGCTTTGGATGGCCTCTCGCGGGACTCGTATAGGGAGCGTTGCGTGATGAAGAGCGGTTGGATCTGCTGCACGAGCGACGAGAAGATGGTTGTGAGCATAAATACCGAGAAGATGATGGTCTGCATGCCTGCAAGTGTCGTGTTGGCCTGGTAGAAGGAGAATCCGATAAAGAGTCCTGCAATGGCGCAGAGACCGAACTTAGCCATGACGTAACCAGGCATGCGCCAGTATTGTTGGAAAGCACGGTAGGTACACTCGATAATCTGCGTGGTCAATGGCGTGGCGAACTCGCCTCCGCCAGTTTCGGCGGCAATGTTGAGTTCCTCACTCTTCTTGGCTTCGTGGAGTTGATCGATCTGCTTTTGAACGCCCTTGGCTTCTTCGCTTTCCTTCCAGACGTCAAACCAGTCCTGACCGTTGTCGTTCTTGCCGGCGTTGACAATCTCGAGCATGTACTCAGCTGGGTTCTCGTCCTCGCCGCACTTGCGTGCACCGTTGTTCTCGAAGTATTTCAGGAGTGTGCTGGAGTTCTCGCCGAGCTCGCCAAAGTAGACGGTCTTGCCTCCGCGTGCGAGAAAGAGAAGGCGATCAAACTCTTGGAAGAGAATAGCGCTGGGCTGATGAATGGTACAGAGGATGGCTTGGCCAGCAGAGCTAAGTTTGCGTAAGAAGGCGATGATAGACCAGGAACTCTGTGCAGAGGTTAGTAAGCGTCGGTCTTACACGGGCCGATGTGTGAATACTGACCTGTGAATCAAGACCCGAAGTAGGCTCATCGAGGAAAAGCAATAACTTCGGCTTTGCAGCAAGCTCAACACCAATGGTCAAGAGCTTGCGCTGCTCAACATTCAAACCTTCACCAGGAACACCAACCACTGCTTCGGCAAAGTCGGACATGTTCAGCATCTTGATGACCTCTTCAACATAGTCGTGTTTTTCTTTTTTGCTAACGGTCTTGGGCTGGCGCAGCATGGCAGAAAATTGCAATGCTTCGCGTACGGTCGACGTCTCGAGGTGAAGATCCCTGGATTGAATTAGCATCTTAGATATTGCAAAACATTAGAATGCAGACGTACTGTTGCTGAACATAACCGGTTGAGCGTTGAAAGGCAGGGTCTAGAGGTTTGCCGTTCACCAACATGTCCCCGGTAATGACACCCATAGTAGTTCTCTGAGCTAGAGCATCCAAGAGCGTGGTCTTTCCAGCTCCCGAGACACCCATGAGTGCAGTCATTGTTCCAGGCTTGACGAAACCGGAGACATGGTCGAGCAAGCGACGCGGCTCACCCTTGATCTCGATGTCGTAAACAACATCTCGCCAAGTGAACACACCCTTCTGCTCCTCGATCGCGCTAACGTCACCAGCGCCTTCTTGCTCTCCTCTTTGTGCTTTTCCAGACTCCTCATCAGAACCCTTGCCGCCAGGCTGCATGTAAGCTGGAACATGTCCACGTCGAAAGACAAGTTGCTCGGCAGTGTTGGTTGTGGAGGAGTTGAGTTCAACGGCGATGAAGTAGGTGACCATGAAGAAGATCAAGAAAGCCCAGAGAATTCCGAAATTACGCCAGACGTGGCTCCATGAGTATGAGTACGAAACTTCGATGAAGCTGTCACCGTTGATGAACGTCTGTCCGGCAACCGCGCCCTGAGTGTTGCAGATGAACGAGTTGCCCGTCTGCGCGTATCCGGGACCTGACGGGATGAAGGCGTCACAAGGGAAGTCGACACCATGAAACTCGTTGGCAAGCAGGATCTCGAATGCATAGAACTAGCGACCCTGTTAGCAGCTGACAGCAGACAATCGAGTAGCAAACTTACAATCGGATTGATCCATCTGATCCAGCCAAACCAATCAGGCATTTCGGGAATGCGAATAACGAAACCAGTGTAGATGACGAGCATGAGTACCAAAACACCAGCGCCTGCCATGGCTTGCGACGCGGTCTTGGTAACAGCGGCTGTCGTTCGGAAGATAGCTGCCATGATGAAAGTTGCCATGTACGTAACGATGAAGAACAGGAAGAATTGTCCAGCGGTATACCGCAGCTGAGCCAGGAAGTACAATATGATGTTGAAAACGACTGCCTGAATGAACTTGACAGGTATGTCGGCGACAACACCAGCTATGGCTTCAGTAAACGGATGGTAAAAGGCATACGAGTTGTGCTTCTCGACGATTGGGCGCTGGGAGTATAGACCTGAGATTTCACCAATGGATGTTAGGGCGTTGAAGAGAATGGCCAAGAAAATGACGGCTCCGCGACCTTGGAACGAGCTAGAGCCTGGAGAGTGACCAAAGTAGATAGAGCCGACGATGAGAGCGATGATGACGTTGAGAACAGCTTGAGTGGCAGTGGAGGCTACATCACCCCAGATGCGTTGATATGCTCGTCGCGTGTTGAGCTTGATCTGCATGGGGACGCTGATAAGATATGGCGACTTGGGACGAGCGTGTTTAGCCTGGATGTAGTTCTTCTGCTGGCGTAGTTGTTCAAGAGTACCGTGCTCGTTGACTGGGTTCTCTGCTTCGAAGTCCTTGATCTCCTCAAGGATAGCCTGGTACTCAGGGGAGTCTCGCCAATACTTCTCAAACTCTTCTGGCGTGCGTGGCACCCTGTTCTCCATGCCCTCCCTGGGTTGCCGCTCTTCTGGGTTGGTAATGGCTGTGAGAAAGTCTCCTGTGGTTTGTCGAGGTGGGCAATACCTATGTAAAGTTAGTTGTATCCAAGTCTCTTGTGATATAGGCTGTCTTACCATCCCTGACGCTCAAAATATTCCTTAGCCTCACTGGCGGGTCCAAAATAGATCTGACGACCTTCATAGAGAACCGCAGCTTTGTCGAAGCAATCGTACACGCTTTGACTGGCCTGGTAGATAGCCACCGCAGCAGCACCTCCAGTCATATCGGAACCAACTCTCAAAGCCTTTACGAACTTTAATGCAGTAGCTGAGTCCAAGCCACGTGTAGAGTTGTCCCACGCCGCAAACGGAGCGCCAGCGAGCATCATCTCAGCGACGGAGACTCGCTTCCTTTCTCCACCGGAGACACCGCGTACAAAATCGTTTCCAACCTTGGTATTGTAGGTGTGGCTCAGTCCGAGTACGGCCATTACAACCTTGGCTACAAACTGGGCAAACTCATCGCGACTCGCTCCACCAGGTCGATTTGATGGTGTTTTGACAGCCGCGGCGAATTCGAGCGTCTGACCTACAGTCAGATGAGGAAAATGCTTGTCGACTTCCTGGTTGTACACTGTCTCGCCCTTGAACTCCTTGCGCATACGCGCCTGGGGGATACCGTTGTAGTGAATGACTGATTCGTCCGTCTCCAGACCATGAAGCTCACCAGTAAGAGCCTTGAGAAGCGTAGAACAACCCGAGCCGGGGCGTCCGAGCACAATGCACAGTTCGCCGGCTCGTATGATACCGTCAAAGCTGTGGAGAATCTGCTTGCGTTCTGACTTGCCAAAGAACTCTTTAGCGCGGAAAGGTGCCATGAAGAAATCGGCGACTGTGCTCTGAAGCTGCAGAGCCTTGCCGGAACCGAAGACGTCCAGATTCTTGTACACAACGCTGACCTTCTTCATCTCAATACCCTCGCTTTCGAGCTGGTTACGAAACATGACGAAAAACCTGCTGAGATCGAACGCTTCATTGGAGGGGTCCACGCGAGGGTCATTTGGCTGCGCAATGCTCATCTGCTGTGTCACTCTCGAACCTGACGTGAATATGCGCGCCAACTCCTGTCTGCCATTGTCGTCGATTTCAGACCGTGTGGCCCGACGTTGAAGTGTACCTAGAGCTGCATCTTCGGATGAGGATGAGGTACCGGTTCGTTTGACTTTGTGTGGTTGTCGGTGGGATCCAAATCGCGTTTCTGAAGAATTGGACGAGCTCGAGGTATTGACCTTCTCGAGCGGCACAATCTCCTCTTCTTTAGGCTGAGATTGAGTGGTGTCGGTTGACGAAAAGATGCCTACCCCCGTCGATGATTCATGCGTATAAGAGTGTGATGAGAAGAGTCCGTGGTTGCCATGAGCATGGCCATCGGGGAAGTAGGTCTCGCGACCAGAAGCGGTTCGTGCAACGCCGTGTGGAGGAGTCTGGGTTCCTGGCGCTGATTGGGTGGAAAAGTCGGGCGGTGTTGGACTAGAACTTGACTTAGTCGACATGAAAGCCTCGCCGTGGGACTTGGAGTCGGCCATGATGAGTTGCAACGGCGAGTGCGGGAGGGTGATGTCGATGGCGAAGATGTCTTTCCACCTGCCCTGCGACCACTCAACATATATCAACACTCAGCCAAAGTTTGAGCCTATGTTGTCATACCACCCCGGATAGCGGATGCTTCCCATGGCCGCAACTAGCCCTAGCACCATGGCCTCGGACGAAATGCTTGGACCTTTCGAGTAAGATTCGCCCCTTGGCCACGGGGAATGATTGGAGCGTGCGCAAGCTATAAGGACCGAACTTGAAGTATGCAGATCCAAGACCAGTGTCCTCGATGCGTATTTGTTCGAGACCATGATGAGTCAGTCTCACAACACCAGCTGCAGATGCCCAGGCTGCGTTGTCTCCATGTTCAAGATGACATCACAGCCCGGACGCCTGCGGATCAGTAGATTCGCCAAGAACAAAATCTATGGTTCCAGTCCTTGTTGAAAGTAGAATACATCGCGTTTATCATGGCGAGAAAGCTATACTCTCCATGTGCAGTCGCTGCGTGCTTCTGCTCGTTGTGGTGCTGGGTTGCATCTGCTCGTGAAGGACGCCTAATTTGGTCCGCGATCGACGGCTTACTGCTTTCGGACGAGGGATCGCGCGTACGTCTGCCACGGATCTCGGTTCCCGTTTTCCATCGTGCCAACCCCTTGCCGCCATTACCAGCCATCCGCATGTTCCGAGCCAGCACCGCCGCCTTCTGCTGTACAAGTGTCGGTGATTTTCAGTCTGTTGAGGTCCGTCAACTTTCCACTTTTCGGTCGTAATGCGAGGCGGTGCACAACGGTACCCTGTATGCCCATCTCGGACGAACACAACCCTCCGCTTGACATAATCATGCAGACGCGTCTTCCCGACCCTACCAAGCAACGTCATTTGCTTGTCTCCACATCAACAAACTTAATTGTTTTCAAACGAAGTCAATACCGCAAGAACCGCTCCACGGGTCCTGACCGTTTGCGCACGGTGGCATCACTGATCTATGACTACTAGCGCTAGGACGTAGAATCAAGGCCTAAGGATTGAGTTTCGATGCCTCATTCCGTGATACAGGATAGACTCTGGATTTGCAGACTTGTATCTCGTTTGGGTGCAGGTACATTTGGTTGATATTCGCCGACGTGAGATCAAAACACAAAATGTCGTCTAGGGATGTCTGTTCGTCGATCAGGGCTCCATGGCAAATTACTGTAATCTTGGAGATAAATTTCACAGGTGTAGAAGACTAAATTTGGACATGGTGGAAAGAGCCTGGACGGCTTTCAGCCAATAGCATCTGCTTATACGATGGGGTTGTGTTCGGACAACCGTCTGTGTATAATGGCTGCCTATGTACTGACCCCATGCCTACGACCATATCTAGGCAATATGTACTGTGTAATGATTTGATACTCAGGGTCTTCCCCCCAGCTAGGCTTGTTGGTACTTATTCGGCGAAGCTTCTGAAACGGGAGTGGGGAACGTTCGGCATTGACGCTTGTCCAACGGCAGATTCCAGTGTCGAATTGCTTGGGTTCCGAGTATTTGGATGATTACTGAACAAGTAATGAGCTCAAGGATGATTAACTTGTGTGCCAGTGGACAACTAACCTTGATAATCTCGATATAGGTTTAGGTTGCCGCTGTGTCTTCAACGCTTCCAGCGCTTTTCGATCTTGGGCTGATGAGTGATCATTTAGGTTCTGTCGACCCGCGCTCCTCACTTCAGTTGCAACCCCTCAAGCTTCTGCTCCACTATGGGTATATGTTCCGCCAGACGATTGGGGTCTCGCATTATTGCAAGTACATCTTCTTTCCGTCCCGCCAGCTTTTTCCGTACTTGCTCGTACTTCTCTTCCCTTGCGGTATACTCTCTCAGTACCACGTTGTCCCCAAACTCGACAAATACCCGTGTGTCGCGTATTCTGAAGACCACATCGTCCAGACGCATGAAGAAACGCACGAGTAACAGCAAGCGTTGTGGCATAACACGGATTTTGCAAGATAGCATGGCGATGCCGTTGTCGGCTAGCTCGTCCTCGTAGAGTACCAACTCGTCAAAGAAGTGTATAGGGTCGGGACGCTTGAGGAGGGCAAGTGGTATCGGGGTTTCGGTAGGCTCGAAGGCGGGTGTTGGTGGTGTCGTGCCCTTGTAATCTGTGCTGTAAGACCAGTCGAATGGCTTGACGACTTCTTTGATATCTTCGAATTGCTTCTGTCTGCTCTGGGTTAGACACATATCGTTTCCACATGGTGCTCTGAGTCTCACCGGTTCTGCTGCCATTCTTTCGAATACGACACCTTGAACATCTTCTCGCCAGTCTTGTCTACCAAGTCCAGCGCATCGAAGGCATTAAACTCAATGTACCAGCCACTCTGTACATGGTCTATCCGCACCATGTTGTCGCCGAATATCATCTCAGGCGGCGTAATGCCCAGCTTTCTCGTCATCTCTTCTATGGGACCGGCCTTGAGGATGGGCAGTTTGCGCGTGGTGATCTTGAAGCCTTCTTTCGTGATGGACGTGTCGGCCTGGCCGGGTGCTACGGTATCGGCGGGCGCGCCATTTAGCGATGCCATGTCTTCAGGTACTACGATGGAACCTTTTCTGGAGAGTGTAGTGTGTATGAATTCGTTCTTCTTCGCTCCCACTGCAAGTGGGTCCGATGGCGGGGAGCTTGAGGGGTGGGGCGCGAACGAAAGCTTGGACCTCCACGGTCACCGTTTCCCTGGGCAACGAGTGAAACCTCCTTGTTTGTGGTTAAACATCCCCAATCGCTACCCGACCATTAACATAGCATCATATAATCTTCAGCAAGTCTGTTACTTTCTCACTGCTTGCTTCCTGTCACTTCAGCTTGCATCTCGACATCAACATGGCCGACGTCGCAAACCTCGAAGCCGCCTTCGAGCGCACCACCATCCACGACGAGAACGATGAGCACGTCACATCGACTGCGACCTACCACAAGGCCAAAGTGTGTATTTATCAGTCTTTCCTGTGTATCTCCCTCTAACAATACCAAGTCTGCTGCGTCCACATCCCTATCGGTAGCTGGCCTATCGTCCTCACAATCAGCTGCGAACCGCATGAAGCTGCCCCATCAGATTCCATTACAGAAGCTCGCCACACAAAACGCAAAGACGGCGAACATCGCCAAGGTCACCATCACAGCGAGCGCCAGCCGACCCTCCGAACATAACCCATCGCACCGCCGCACACTCACCGAGTCAGCCATCTACACAGCTTCATCGAACCCGGCGACACCCAAGCAATGGCATCTAGGCATGTTTGAGATCGGCAAGCCTCTCGGAAAGGGCAAGTTCGGCCGCGTCTACCTTGCCAAGGAGCGCTCATCAGGCTTCGTATGCGCCCTGAAGGTCCTCCACAAGTCCGAACTCCAGCAAGGCAAGGTCGAGAAGCAGGTCCGACGAGAGATCGAGATCCAATCTCACCTCACACATCCCAACATTCTCAAGCTATTTGGTCACTTCCACGACGCAAAGCGCATCTTTCTCATTCTCGAATTCGCTGGCAAGGGAGAACTATACAAGCATCTCCGCAAGGAACAACGCTTCCCAGAATGGAAAGCAGCACAGTACATCGCCCAGATGGCTGCAGCGCTCAAATACCTCCACAAGAAGCACGTCATGCACCGCGACATCAAGCCCGAGAACATCCTCGTGGGCATCCATGGCGAGATCAAGATTTCCGACTTTGGCTGGTCGGTACACGCACCCAACAACCGCCGAAACACCATGTGCGGAACTCTCGACTACCTTCCCCCGGAGATGCTTCGCGGCGGCGGCAAGGACAACTTTTACTCTGAGAAGGTCGATCTGTGGAGTTTAGGTGTTTTGACATACGAGTTCTTGGTCGGCGAAGCGCCTTTCGAGGACACACAAGTCATGACGCAGCGCAAGATTGCAAGGGGAGAGTACACAGTTCCGAGCTTTGTCAGCTCAGAAGCACGAGATCTCATCAAGAGATTACTCGTGCTTGACCCTGAGAAGCGCATCGCGCTTGAGGATGTCGAGGTACATCCTTGGATTGTCAAGCACTGCAAGGGTAGCACACGTGCTTACGAACGCACATCAGGGGGCAAGATGCGTAGCAGCTCGGAGCCGTCTGAAGAGAGCTACTAAGCTTGGTCTTAGTAGAGTTTACATAATGTCTAGCACGTACGATGGCGAAGGGGCGTTCCGTACGGTAGTCACTGAATATCTAGTCTTTAGTCGCATTTCTCGGAGTCTTTGGTTCGGCGTTGGCGTTTGGTACGGTAGTTGGGTATACATCCCATCACACATTCAATTCAGATGTTCAAGCTTGATCATGCAAAACGCCGTCTATTCTACCATACTTGCGCCAT
>JAESFQ010000741.1_pt1 | contig 11984 bp, 11 predicted proteins | sample 9269431 | NCBI WGS metagenome assembly JAESFQ01 (sample SAMN14502588, study PRJNA617103) | algae metagenome | isolation source: Plectolyngbya sp. WJT66-NPBG17 and co-occurring heterotrophs from well... | place: USA: Mojave Desert, Joshua Tree National Park, California | collected 2006-08-06
GGGTCAGCCATACCACAGTATTAACGAAGAGATTGGGGTAAGAGCTGAACAACCAGACTCTGAAGAACAGCTGAGGCATTTCACCGATTATGGACATTGGCAATTCCCCGGGCGCTATAGATCTTTCGCGACCGAATTGGAAGCGTTGCCGTACACGACTCGAGACAGCCTTGGCTTCAGATGAATTGCATGGCGTCAGATGATGTGCGTTCTAGAGCAGTCCCAGCAAAGCGAAACCGGGTCGGACTCACGTTAGCGTTCAGAGCTAATACGATCCTAGCCGGAGAAGCGAGACTCCAGGATCGCTGACGAGGCACTTTGTTTTTGCCGTTAACACATACGGGAGAGTTCTTTGATTCTAGTGCTCGTGTTGCAGACGCATGCAGAAGAAGACAATAAGTAGGCTAGACAGAATTTGTGTAGAAAATTCGCTGGCTTCCAAGCTTAGTGGCACACCTAAATCTGTGGTGTAGTGAGTTCATCCACGACTCGACAGGAACTCTTCAAATGGCGGAGTATTTAGAGTTTGTGGAGAACGGTGAGCTAGTGCCAGAGCACTGGACCCATTGCGTCAGCAGAACACGATCAGCAAGCTATTAGCCACATTTAGTGTTTCCTGCAGAATTGCAGTAAGGGGACTGTCAAATTGCGTTTAGTTGGCGGGTGAGTACAGTCGCTAGCGATTGCGGCTTCAGCCTGACACACACCTGCGCAACAGTTGGAACAGCCCCACCTTCCGTACATAGCTCAGCGCTAGATGTCCGCTGCAGAACAGACAATATAATTGGTTAATCGTCGATCTGATGAAGACTGGTTCTTGGAATGCTGCCTGCAGGGGTAAAGCCGCAATCGCTAACGACTGTAAAGAAGATAAAGGATTGTATGTGACATGCGCGTTGTGTGTCGTACACTGCTCCCTGAAATCTCTAAAGGTGTGGGAATATATGGCCTCATTGGCGATCCTAGAACCTGGCTTTCCGGAATAGGAAACCATTGGCCAATTTTGACAGCTATGGCGAGTCAGAATGCTCTTTGTTGGGTGGCACAGTTTGCGGCGTTTAGCGATCCTGCAGCATCGCGTTCCACTAGGTCAGGCTCCCATGGCTGACTCTGTCGTGAGTCAGAATCTCTTTTGCTTTTTCGGACAATTGTGGCGTTTATTTCGAAGCATCGATGACTGAGATCAACTGGTTGGATTGCGCTGAATCGCACGACATCTCGCGCATATGCACAAGCTAAGTAAGTAGTCTTCGGCTTCCCTTCCGCGAAAGTTGTGTGCTGCCTGGGGAATCCCGAGTGGTGTTTTTGGTATCGGTTTCTGCGAATAGCATGGCAAGACGGTCGTCTCGCTCAACTAAGGGATGGGGAGGGGAGCATAGGTTCATCAACCCCATGACATTGGCATGCCCACCACTGACACGCGAGGGCACATCGGAGAACGCCGCACGCATTGCCTAAGAGCATAATTCGTTTCACTCTGCCACCCATTTCTTTTGGGTACCTTTTTTCCCGTTGTGCAATATATAACAGAAGTGCAGGCAGTTATCCTATGGATAGATAGTCCAGAATCTCTATTTATTCTCAAAAGCAGCCCTTCAACCTCTGTGCTATTTTCGAATACATCTAGCGGTAAACTGGGAATCATGGGTGGAGAAACTCACCTGGTTGACGATTCAACGGGCCGACGCGCCTTGGTCGCCACAACAGTATTACTTGCTCTGGCCCTTCTCTGCTTCTCAGCGAGGATATATACCCGTATTTTCCCGAGTTACAAGTTGAATGCATCTGACTTTATGAACGCATTTGCGGTTGTAAGTAGCAGTAGCGTGCAACGCAATAAAGAGCGCTTCTAACATATAGCAGCTCATGGAGATTATAGCGTACTCTTTGTTTGCAGCAAGCATCAATCATGGGTACGGGCGGCAAGCTTCCTTTATAACACCCCAGCAGCACGTCAAAATATTGCAGTTGCAGTTCGCATTCCGGGCGGCAGGGCCTTGTGCAGCAACGTTTGCAAGGCTCTCAACCGTGTATCAGCTAATCAAACTCTCGCCGTCGGTCGTATGGAAAAGATTCCTCTGGGTCATAGTAGGCTTGTTAGTAGCCAGTCTCCTTGCAGACGAGCTTTTCGGACTACTGCAATGTTTTCCTCTGTCGGCAATATGGGACCACACCATTCCTAACAGTCGATGCCTCCACCCCCGAAAAAGGTGGATAGTTAATAATATGCAATTGGGTAAGTCTCTAGGCGAATTGCCGTTAAGCATTTGCTAATACTAGAAGGGGTTAATATTGTTAGCGACCTCGCATTCGCAATTTTACCTATATTGCTTATCTGGAAGTTGAGTCGATCTGTCTTGGAGCGGTGTCTCGTTTCTCTCCTTCTGGCGCTCGGTCTCTGCGCAAGTGGGATTGCAATTACGATCCTCGTTCGAATGAATACGACGATTACGCAAACTGACCATTTCCGAACTGCTTTTATCCTATTTATGTACTGCCGAATGGAGGAAATATGCCTTCTAATAGCATCTTCGATGCCCTTCCTCAAAGCACCAGTGGAATATCTTCTTCGTCAAATGGGCGCATCCGGTTTCCGCAATATACCTGGAGAGCTGGCTTCGTACAACTCAAACGACGTTTTGAGCTTACATGAGTTGAGCCCTTCGAAAGGGCGGGAACTAGGAAGGCCGAAAAACGAGAATGGCGCCTAGCTTGAACGCCATCTAAATGCTTTGACAAGGCGGCGTTCGCTCGACGTTGAAAGAGGAGTTAATGACGGCAAAGACTCAAAGAATTTCTTACCACCAGCGAAACTTTGAGCCCAGATAGGGAAGGAACAACTATAGCCAGCAAGTTGATGGTCTAGGACACGGGGTGATGGTGGGTTGTAGATTGGGATAAAGAGCTGCAAGCAAAAGAACTAGCAATATGCTCGAGGGTGCTTGGCGTCGACGTACAGGAATCAGGGCGGTGGAAGGAGGCCGAAGAACTAGGGGCTCAAGTGATGGAGACGTTCGAGAGGGTGCTTGGGGAGGGGCATCCCCCCACGCTGACCAGCATGGTCAACCTGGCGTCGACGTTTTGGTGTCAAAATCGGTTAACGGAGGCTGAAAATCTAGATCAATCGACTTTTATCTCAACCCTATTATCCCCTCTCCAATCCCTTATACAAATCCCCCTCTATACCCGCAACCAAACGCATCCAAGCCTTCTCACAGAAAGGATAATAGTTCCCCCACACAGCCACCACAATACCCTTTTCCCCGTCAACCCAAAACTCAACATTCGTCGCACCATACCAATACACACTCCCCTTGCTTCTGCCCGCCTCACCATTACCAAGCTCTCTTCGCGCACCCTGGATACCACAACCGAGGCCAAAGCTACCTTTGGGGTCGAGGTCCGGGGCGGAAAGATCTACGGGAACGATGATAGGAGCCGCGTTCGATGTTTGTAAAGAGCGGGAGTTGTTGCGAAGAGATTCCGAGAGCTGTGGACGACAAATCTCCCTCACGCTATCAGCAGAGAGTATGCGACGCCTACTGATAGGATCGACACCAGCGTTCTGTGGCAGTAGAATCGTAAGGAGGTGTGTGTAGTCTCTTGCACTGGCGACTAAACCCGTTCCCAGACAGCCGGTGTGGTAATCGCCGTCGGGGAATGCGTCAGATCTCCTTACGATTTCAGGTTGGGGTGCGTCGATAGTGAGGAATTCTTCGCCGTTTCGCATCTTCCTAGGCCAGAATTTGCCCGTGTTGTGTGGTAGCGATGTGACATCCCCGCCGAACGCTGCTTCGAAACCAATCTCCTTTAGGCCGAGGGGGTTGAAGATGTTCTCTTGGAGGTAGGTGTGGAGTGATTGTTTGGTGATGCGTTCGATGAGTACTGCAATCCAGTCTAGACCTTGACCGTAGTTTGTATGCGTGCCTGGCTGCCATAACAGAGGGCTTGCAAGGAGTGTTGCATAGGGGTCTGTTGCTTCGTTTGTTGTTTCCCAGACCCCTTCGCCGAGGTCTTGTATGTACTCTAATAGCAGCTTGTTGAAGTAGGAATGTCCACCGCCGTATGTATGATTCATCAGCATCCTTGCTGTTATCTCTCCCTTTCTATCTTCAAACTGCCAGACTTTCTTTGCCGTCTCAGAATCGATGGCGTAGCCAGTTAAGACTTGTTTGCCGGCGAGTTCAGGTAGCCAGGTGTTGATAGTGGCTGGGTCGTCGAGGGTTGCGAGGTCGCGTTCGACAAGCTGCATATAAGCCATCGCACCGACAATTTTAGTTAGGGATTGGACGATCGCCATAGAAGCCGACGTAGGCCGTGTCCCTAGATCATTGCCTTGAGAGAAAAGGACATTGTTTTGGGCATCTACAATGTGGACCAGCGCGGACGGCGACAGACCAGGTGTGCAGGCGGGTTTCCCGCTAGCAACATCAATGTAAGATTCCAAAAGTGAAGCAGTCTTCTGATTGATAATATGGGACGCCATGAATGCTGGTCGGTTCTGTAGAGCAATCCAGAAGGAATGGAGAGACCACTGCGAACCTGTATATAAGTAGGGGCAGGCTAAGGTCACATGTGAATATATTGCTGCGACATGCTGACTATGCGTCGTTGACTGTTCGTGTGGTGGTACAGTAAGCGTAATGCACCATCAGCTGTAGAATGTTGCCTCTCAAGCCAGCGCTGAGCGCATATAACCCCGCAGCATGACTATGTTCAAACACTCATCTTTGGCATTTTGACGCGAGTTTCATGCGAATCTCGTCCGTCTCTTCACTTCGTCCACGGTAGCCCTAGTTTCTTCATCTCCACCGCCAATTGCAAAATGTAATCAATGCTTTCGCACTGCGTCTTCGCCTTGTGCACGTTATCGCCCCACACATAGATGCCGTGTCTCCTCACAAGAATCGCATAAGAGTCGGGATACTTCTCCATGGCCTCCTCCAAGCTCTCCCTCAAATCCTCTTCATGCGCCGTATTCTCAATGATGGGTATGCGCAGGCGGTCATAGTAGCCGAGGTTACCCTGCTTCCCTCTACCCTTCGGTATGCCTTTGATTTGTTCAATCTCTTCAATCTCGAAGCACGCGTCTTTTCCAAAGTCGCGCTCGACAAGGAGCGTTACAAGGACGGCCCATTGCGAGTGTGTGTGGATGCAGCAGCCGGCACCGCGTTCAAAGGCTGCGAGGAAGAGAGGAGTACACGCTGAGGGTTTGAGGACCTGGGACTGTCTTAGTTATTCTGCCTATCGTCTACATTCAAGAAGCATACCTGTGGTTTTCGCAAGTACTCTTTACTGTTGAAATCCATGACAAACATGTCAGTGGGCTTCATGAGCTCTTTCTGTACGCCGCTAGGCGCAATGTATATCTTGTCTTCATGGCGTATGCTCGTTCCTCCGCCAGTGCCTGTCACCTGGCGGGATCTCCGTGTTAGCCATGACTCGATTGTCTCTTCATCTGCGTCCCCGACGCCTGGAGATCATCGTACCCAGCCCAAGCTGTAAAACTTTGCGCAGAGCGTGCAGATGTGGTTTGCTGGGTGACTTGGGTCTTCAGAGTGCACGAGAGCCTCGACATCGTGTTCGCTGGAACCCATTGTGATGTCTGATATGGTCGTATTGGAAGTGTGAAGTTTGGTGGATTTTCACGAGACAAACCTTGAAATGACGCGACTTGGGATCGCGACTACCCCACGTGGTCCGCGCTAGCCATGACCCCACCAAACCTTGAAAGTCAGGCACGGCGCAAACGCTATCCTGGTTATGCCACATCAAGACCATGGATGTAATTGAAAACGAGCGTTCGTGTTTATTAGTTACTAAATGGCAAACAAGGCTGTCTCATAGTGAGAGACCCAGCCTGAGGTATCATGGACATTCAACGCTCATGCGGCTACCGTTCCTCCATTAAAGTCGTTGACTTGGGTATCATATTCAGTTCGCGGTCGAGTTCTGAGCCAAAGGAGACGGCTCGTGCTCCTTCTTCTTGTCCAGGTGGAGTGCTTCCTTGACTTTGTCGCCCAAGCCCTTACGATCGGGCGAGCGGCTATGGCCGCCATGCTTCTCCTTGTAGACGTTTCCCGCGCCCCCTCGCTATGGTCATGTCAGTTATGCGTGATGTGTTTCATATTGTGTGACGTACGCCGGTGTGGAACTCGTCTTGCGGGTTGCGCTGGTTGATCTCGGGGACCATGTCTACAGAGCGACGACCTTCGTCAGACTGCGGCCCAACGCGAGGCGACTTTCCGATGTTGCCAGCTCCCCCACGGCCAGTTGAGAACTCTCCATCGACAGATTCGCCTTGGACGCCTTCGCGAACAAGGCCCCCGTCAGTGTAGACGTTGGTGTCGGGGCCAATATTGCCGGCACCTGCATCAGCTATCAGCTTCTCTTGTGTGTTGAATCGTCTTCTCTTGAATGAAGCGTACCTCCGCGACCGGTAGAGTGAATTGGTGTGGAACTCATCTTGATGTTTCGCTCTTTCGCAATTATCAAGAAAACAAATCTTGTCTTTGTGGTGTCGCAAAAAACGGTTGTCAAGGATATAGGATGTACTAGGATGATCGAACGACAGGGCGAGGCGCGTTTTCAGGCTCTTATATTTGCTCTTTCAGTCTTACAAACAGGCCATCTGAAAGTGACGCAATGACGCAATCCCATCTTCAGGTGCTCTAAGCCATTGGCGACGCGGGATGGAAGTTGCTTCCAAGTCGGAAACCGGCGCCAGCATGCTCATGGCTGCTAGTTGTCCAACTAAGACGACGAGCCAAGAAAATATGCGAGCATGAGATATAAATTTCGACGATTTTGACTCACTTCATTGTCCCGTGGGTGTGGTTTATGCGATGGCGTGAGGTGATCTCCGGCGTTCGCGCGATAAGGCCAGGTCAATTGATTCGCCCAACGACTGACTAAGCGAGTTGTATCCCACTGCTTGACCTGGTGATTGCATTCTTACCTGTCATCGGCGACAAGGATACGGCTTGGACGCGAGTTTGGTGGAAGTTTTGGCAGAAGCTTTGACGAGAGATGCGAGGCACGAGGTTCACCGGGATGTGTAGCCTCGATGTCGTTGCCACCCCTAACGCAGGGGCATCGAGCAGGCGACGACGCAGGGTTCGTCAGATAACCTTGTTCTGAATAATTACAATTTAACTTCTCTTTTGAAATACATGGCCGTTCATGGACTCTGCGTGAAGATAATAGACCCTGATACCACTGTTGGCCCGTGACCTGCAGGGGTGGAGTGCCTGCATAGTTCTGATCTCAAGGTACATTGACAATAAACATCATGGAACAGCTGTCAATTCATGTGCGCTAACGATGACAAATGTTTGATGTTGAACATCTGGCTTGAACCTCGCAAAATCAAAACATGTCTCGACTTGGCACACACGTTGTCTCGGGTACATCGGGATTACGATTATGCTATACGAAGCACTCTAACTATGTCGTGACTGTACAAAAACTGGTAAAGAGAAAGGGGTATCATCATGACAAAACTCGATGCGCAAGAGGTGACAAACATCAAGATCTGAGGCCTTGTTCGTCACTCGGCCTACTTTGGCCTTCCTCTGTGGCTCTAGCTCGCACTTTGTCTTGATCCGCATGCTTCGCCGGATCAAAGACGTAGATTGGGAATTCGAGGAAGATGGTCCTCTTCAGAATAACCGGCAGTTTCGCGTATAGTTGCGGCGGGAAAGGGATGAGAATGCTCGTGCGATGTAGATACCGCTCGTACTCGGGCCATTGGGTACCCTTCTCATACCTCTTCTTTGCGCCCGGACGTTCTTGCAATGTCAGGCCAGATACAAACATGAGCAGCAGCGTCAAGAAGAAGGGACCGAGTATCGACGCATATAGCGCGTCATATGCGCCACCTGAGACGTAGTTGTATGCTGCTGGAGACACGGCGATCATGAAGATACCTACTACAGTTAGTTTAGGTATGGAGAAACTCAACGAGCCACGCTTACCGAACTGGATGATGATCTCGCCGAAATAATTGGGATGTCGGGTCCAGGAAAAGAAACCAACATTGCAGACCGCGCCGTCGCTGCCATGAGCAGTACGGAACCGAAACTTTTGGATGTCGGAAACACTCTCCATGATGAACCCAATAGACCAAAGGATGATGCCAGCGATATCTCGACCTGTTCCAAAGCTTGGCTGGTTGAATCGGGTAACTTTTGGCGAGTTCAAGATAGTAACAGGTAGGGACACTGTCCAGACCCAGAACATTTGACTGCAGTTCGTCAGCAATGACACCTAGTCGATACCTGGGACCACTCACAATACCCAAAATCCGAGAAAGGACCAGAACTTGTCTCTTTTGTCGTCGAATCGATCGTCTTTTCCAGTCTTCAAGATCCTGAAGAGAAGGAAGCCGCTAAGCCTTGCCGCCCAGAGCATGATAAATAGCGAAGCTACAATATTGCGCGCATCACCGCGGTTCTCGCTGCACGAGAGCGTTATGACAGCAAGAAGGATGAAGTTGGTACCGCCGGCAAAATCGGTCAGTTTGTCAAATTTGAACGAAAAAGCGATGGCAAAGAAGAACAGCTGGTATGCAACCGTGACAAGGAAAGTGATGGCCAGATAATAATCATCGAGGACGTGTACGACGGCCATGTTGACTTCTGGGCGATGCTGCCGTTGTATGCGCGCACCTTAAAGAGCAGAGCTGCTTCTACATATACAAAAGCCTAGAGGCTTACAGCTACGGTCGCTACGTACGGAAGCCGAACTTTGCACTGCGCTGGCAAAATTTGGCCGACTCCGACGAGCGAGAATCGTATTCTTTGCGATGGAAGTCGGCGCCAGGGGCTGCGAAGGGCCAGGCACAAGGGTGATGACGCACGTCATTGGTTGCCAAGCCACGATTACTACGCACGACTCTCTCCCGCGATCACCAGCCTTATGCACATGCCTCGCAGAAACACAACCTTCCGGCTTCGCGATCAAAAGGGATGATTCATTACACGGTACTTAGATGGGAATATACCGGCAATGAAAAACCCATCTCGTTCATGCACACGCGGAAGAACGAAGACGCCATGCTTCATGGACTGAAACGCCTCTGGTGTGAGCCCCATCGCCTCGAGCATATGGCGTGTCAGACTTCACCACCATAGCGGCTGGCCAAACGATCGTGAAGCTTGACTACCATCAAAACCGCTTTTCGCGGGCCTGTCGATCATAGATCGCAAGCTACTGGCCTGCGACAGACCTTGATGACTAGGTCGACCCGACAATGCCATTACCGGCAGCACTACCACGCGCTGGGGCGTCATTCGAGGAAGCCCGTTCTGGCCATTGAGACACACTTGAACACTGTTCGAGTTGCCGCGAAAGCTCGAAACCAGCACCACACGGTTAGAAACATGACGAGCGGGGCTGACATGTCGGACCCGTTAAGTAGTATAGTTGTCGCCTCAGTCATGAACTTTTGAATGGTTTGGGCACGCTCTCGCACTGCTCGGAAGCTTACACTCGTTTCGATCCGAACAATCTGTTTCCATTGAGTGTCTTCACGTTTCCATCCTACCTTTTACTTCTCTTCGGTCTCTCTGCTGTGCAGCTACCGAGCGACTCTGCATGTCTGTGACATTGCTTTTGATTGTATTGCAGCTGGACTGTTGATGTATTAATTTCTAATATTCTTTTCCGTCGTCCTCGAATCTGACTACCTTCTTAAAGACTTCACCATGACAAGAGCTTTATCATCCTGGGTACCGGCACTGTTGCTAATCGGGGCAGTATGTATATCGCCTGTTCGGAAATACTCCGTGTACTGATCGTGTATAGACAGTCGCTCGAGCAACACTTGATCTTCAAAACACCAACATACGGCCCGAGGCCGTGGGCAGACGGATCGACAACTTGGTGACTAGGGTCGACCTGGCGCAGGAGAATGAGATAGAAGCACTTGACGCACCAGCTGTTGAGCAAGCTAACGCACTGGACAATGGAAACATCGCTGCCAGGTTTGCACAAAATGGACTGGACGCAAACGCCTTGCTGAATGGGCTCGCGCAAGGACAAGGCCAAAGGAGTGGCAGTGGAGACATCAGCACAAATGATGTTGCTGGGGATCTTGCGAACCAGGTCGCGGGTGGAGGCTCAACGAGCATCGGCGATATTCTCACTGGGCTCAATGGGCAAAAGCAGAGTCCATCGACAAATCAGACTAGCATACCGCAAGCGCAAGGCCAGAGCCCTACGCCAGGCCAGAACCCTACCCAAGGGACCCCACAAAGCAGTAGCCAAGGAACAGGAAGCGACGTCAACTCGAGCAACGTAGCTGGCGATCTTGCAAACCAGTTGGCTCCCAAACCTGCCTCGGGCGAGAGCAGCGTCAACGACGTTGCTGGCGATTTAGCCAATCAATTTGCACCCAACGGACAAGGCCAGTTACCACCATCCAATGGACAAGGCCAGTTACCACCAAACGGACCCGGCCAGTTACCGTCACCAAACCAAGTCGGCGCACAACAGAATGGCAGCAACTTTCAAACTATACAGATCGCTCAGACCGTCATTACAGAACCCAATGGCCAGCAAATTTCAACAGCACTGGTCGAAGCGGCGCTGAAAGGAGCAGCTGAACCGACGCTACCGGCTGCAGGAGAAGTACCAGCAGCAGTGTTGTCATCGGCCTCAGCAGTGTTGTCATCTGCCCCAGCAGAAGCTCCGGCTTCATCACCATCAGCCGCTGAAGAGACACCAGCACCAGCTCAAGGGGAAACACCAGCTGCATTGTCATCAAGCGCTGAAAAGCCATCGGCAGAATCGTCCTCTTCGTCACAGGCAGTCCGGACAGTCTTTCCCGCAGGGAAGTCAGCCTTGCCTGCAGTGACGCCCGTTCCCTGGCCGAACCCCCCTTCACAGATGGGAGGCATGGCCGCCGGAAATTCAAGCACTACCAATGCTATGGCAGCTGCCATGCCCGCTGCTGAGCCTACGCCGGCTGCAACTCTAGCGGAAGGCAAAAACTCTACGGTACGTTAACAGTCTTTGTCCGATTTCGATCATCGCTAATATAATCATAGAGCCCCGCGGCAGCCAATGCACCCGCTGCTGCTGTAACTGTATCTGCCGGAGGAGAGCTCGCAGCTGGTGCACAGAGTGCTTCAAACTCGACTTCAGCAAAAGCGGCAGCAGCGATCAACTCTGCCACCCTAACGCCTGGAGGTCTCGCTGCAACGACTACGACTGCGGTTGGCATGGCAGTCACTGTTCAAGCTGCTGGTGGTGGGAACAGCACTGCTGGTGCTAACAGCGCTTCTTCTGGTACTAGCAGCGCTTCGTCTGGTGGAGCTGGTGCTGTTGCAGCGGTCAAAGTCATCGCTGGCGAAGGAGGCAACGGGACCGCAAACGCAGCCGCATCTTCTTCGTCTTCAACTAGCGCCGCAGTCGCATCGTCTACTTCTTCCACCGGCGTCGCAGCCGCAGTCACTGTCGTCGCAGGATCTGGTGGCGCAGCCGCCGCTACGGCAGCGTCCCAGTGCAATTGCGCCTGCATGTGTCCCGCAGGTTCTTTCCCCATGTCGGCACCACAAGCCCCGCCATTCCAACTCGGATCCATGAGCAGTGCATCAGCCGCGGGCAAAAGTACCATGCAAACCGTAGTCGGCAGCCCGGTGACGGTCGTAGCTGGAGGCGAACCCGCTCCTGGTGTGCAACAAGCCGCTACTTCGAGCAGCACCGTTGCTATCGACTCGGCTACACTGACTGCTCCCGGACTTGTGGCAGGAACTACGACGACGGCGGCTGGCGCGGGGATTACTATGATGGCTAGTGGATCTGCTTCTATCTCGCCTTCTGTCGAGGTATCGCTTGCGTCAGCAAGCTCCTCAAGCTCTTCCTCTTCCGCCTCCTCTTCTTCAGCTTCTTCTTCAGCTACAACAACGGCAGTCGCTCAGAGCCAAATCGCAGCCAACGCGCCCCCACCTACACCAGTCCCAGTAACGAGTTCAGAGCCA
>JAESFQ010000742.1_pt1 | contig 11980 bp, 14 predicted proteins | sample 9269431 | NCBI WGS metagenome assembly JAESFQ01 (sample SAMN14502588, study PRJNA617103) | algae metagenome | isolation source: Plectolyngbya sp. WJT66-NPBG17 and co-occurring heterotrophs from well... | place: USA: Mojave Desert, Joshua Tree National Park, California | collected 2006-08-06
TAGGGGCCAGTCAGAGGTGCGCTTGGCGTTGAGCGGCTGGAAGATGACATGCAGCGCGCATTTTTGTTACTGGCTGTCGTGCACTCCCAGGGATTACTGGGGCCGGGTACTAGATGTCGGTTCCGGGGTCTTTCTAGATGCGGTGCTTTGCGGCACGGTATAGTGTCAGGCTCACATGGCACTTCCGTACCATTGTTGCGCCAGCAGCCAGCGTTGCTGTGTCTTGCACGACGGCATTGCACGCCCCTTACGGCCATGCCGATGACGGAGTGGAGCGAAAATTCGAATAAATCATCATGCCACGTCGTATCAGCAGATTTGCTGTGTCCGGGCGTAGCTGAAGCCTTATCCGGGGAGCTGGCTGAGAATCTGAGATCATCACCCCTGTCAGCTTCGGCGACGTTGTGGGGCGCACGGACGACGCCTGGTGCAACGTCGCCGACCGTTCATCAAGGCTGGCACTGCGCCATCTTGGCAGGACAGCTGTACATTATTGACCATATATCCTGTGCGTCACCGGGGGCCAAAGTTGGAATCAGATATATTCCGCCACGAACAGAGTAATACTACACCTACAAGGCCCTCACTACCAAGAACGACGCTACCGGGCTGGGTGATTAAGAAGACGAGATCCATCGCAACTCTAGTACATGAACTCACTTATCTCCAACAACTGCGCGTCCAACGCCCTCTTCGCCTGCACACTAGCCTCTCTATTCTCAGCATTCAACCTCTCTTCATACGTCATCTGCAGCAACTTCTTGACTTCCTCCTCACCGAATACATCTCCTGGCACGCCAAAGCCCTTGCCGTAGTCTCTGGCCCGTGCAACAATCGCATCTGGGCCTGCGGTAAAGAGATCGAAGAAGAGGGCTGCGTATGGTAAGGTGGCGCCATCTTCGATGTTCTTGAGGTTTTGCTGCAGGACGAGGATGTTGAGTTGCATCAAAGCGCACCCGTTGGTGTTCATGCGCAAGATTTTGGATGTGCAAAGGTTCAGGAGGTAAGTGTCCATTAAAGCCGCCAAGCCGCGTGTGATGTGCATGTATGAGGCAGTTGGTATGTAGGTTGATACTTCGGTGTCGAAGGAGACGAGTGTGGCGTTCAGGGCAAGAATGGCAGGGTCGGGGTCGCTGAGTAGAGTGTCGATGTATACGTTCGGTTGCGTGCTTGCATTGAGCGAGTGCAAGATTGTCGATCGGATGGAGAGATGCAGCGTGCGGAGGACACGAGTGCTGAGGGACTGGTAGCTTCCTACCACTGCGTCGAAGATACTGCACGTTGGTCAGCAAGATGCAAATTTCATGAATGCCAAGAGTACTTACGCGGCTGTATCTGCGCTTAATGGGAGGTAGATGGTAGCGTTTTGCGGCCTGGGATCGGAAGAGGAGAGTTGGGTCCATCGTCTATTGTGCCTCTGGCCGCTCGACTCCGCGTGAATCGGGTCGGAGGCACGATCGCTGATATGCCGTAATTGGGCGGTCTTAGTGGCCAACCATTTCATGCTGGTGTATAACAAACATAGGCTGACGATACTCTTCTTGTCCTGTATCATATCGGCTTGATCCAGAGGCTCATCAGCTTCCACTGCTTCGATCAGAAGAGCAACCTCGTTTTCGATAGCTTTGTGCAAGTTTTCTTGGTCGGACGGGTCTATTCGCACCAGGTGGGCGATGAGTTCTTCCATCGCTTCGGACTCTGCCCATACGGCAGGAGCTTTCATGATACGACCGCTTGTGGTGGCTTGCGATCGACTCACCAGAGCTCTGTACCAACCATTGCACTTCTGGGCGTACGTGTCCATTTGATTCACAATGAGTTGAGAGAAAGACTGATCGTGGGGAAGGTTGTCCAGCATCTTGCAGAAAGCAGTGATGAGCGTAAAGAATTGTGCAGTACCCTGTTGAATTAGCATGAGCAGTGTTTCATCAGTAGGGAACGTACCTTGAAAATGGGCTTTTTGGAGTGTTTCGACCAGTGAGGGTCCTCATTAAAGGAGTCAACCTCAATGAAGGTTTGAGAACATAACTCGATAAGGGTTTCATCCAGCTGTGGATGGAAGACGTTGACCAAGAAATCGTCCAAGAATGAAGTCAAAGTACTCATGCTAATATCAGCATTTGAGGGAACGACCTCCTTTAGCCGGTTCAGGAAGTCTAGCGATGGTGGTAACAGAATGCCCATGTTGAAGACACTAGGCTCAACGAGCAATTTGTGTCCAGTCGCACTGCCATCAAGATTGGTAGCTGTGTTGGTGTGGACATCCTCCGGTCTCTTCGAGTCAGACACAAGCCCAGGCACGGATGTCTTGAGGATGACCTCCAGATCCTCACGTTCTTTAGAGAGCTCCGACGCTTTCGTATCCACATCAGATAACTTGAACATGCGCTTGTTTTTGTCCCGAGGTGCACGCGAAAAGGCGCTCCCAGTAGATGCCGGGCCTTGACCGCCCCTGTAAGAAGCTTCGCCATCTGTCGCAAGATAGTCGTGAAGAAGCGACCGCATCTAAGAGTTCGTTAGTCAAGCAACATGTACAAGATTGTGGATCACCAACCTCGCTTTGGTACAGTTTCCACAACTCCTTAAAGCCACGGGTCAATGTCGCGCTTGATGCAGCTCGATTCTCTCGACGAACGATACCTGCCACAACATCGTGCACAACGCGGTGACCTTCCGCAATGGCTTCGAACCGGGCATAAAGGGTCCACATCAGGTCATTCAGAAGAGTTGTTCGGATATCCTCGTTTTCAACTTCAGTCTTTGTTTTGCCTTTGATTTTGGCGGTGTAGGCTCGCAGTATACTAGGATGCCGTTGCGCGACTTCGTTGTTAGACTTGTCGACAACCTTGAAGAGCTCGACCGGCAGTCGCTGCTCGATAGTATCTACCGCCATGTCCAAGCGGCTCATCTTGTTCAGCGCCTCTATGACCAGTCGTATGTACTGGAATGTGTCTGTCTCAGGGTTATGGGTGGAATCATCCGTCATCTAGAATTGTGAGCAGGATGCGGTAGGAGGGAGGGACATACACACTGGTTCAGAAGTGTCAAGGGCATCTAGGAAATAGTAAAGCAGCCGACCCCTCGCGTCAGTCTGAGCGCGCTGAGACAGGTCGCCTTTGACTTGGTTCTGGGCATATTCCTTCCATCTGTCTTCGCAGTAGGGCGATTTGAGGTAGAGATGGCTGTGGAGCTCTTCGATCAAGATATCGGTCAAAGACACTTCCTGGTTGCTAAGATACGTGCGCAAGTCAGACAATGCTCCGATCTTCTCCATTTCGCTCTTTCGTATCATTCGTAATGCGTCTTGCAGGATGTCTACAGCTGTCAGGAAACGCTTTTCTGATATGCGAGCCTCGAGTCGCTCGGGAACGAGTTGTAGTTTCTCAATCGTGTCGAGCATCTGTAGCATCTCATCATAGTTCTGGGACGTGGTTGCAAACTCTCTGAGCTCTGGCTTAGCTGTGGAGAGTTGTGACTTGGCCGCGACAAGTGAGCCCTTGAGGGTTCTGACACGATGTTGGGAGTTTTGTAAGCTGGACTGGATCTGGTGGAAGGTACCAATGGAGCTGTTGAAACCCTGGTGGTGTTCGTTGACGATGCCTTTCAGCGCATTCTGCAGCTGGTCGTGTGTTTGCTGAAACTGACCAGCCTGGCTTGCCAGGCCGAGCGAGCTCGAATCCATGAGCTTCAGGGCTACTTCGATAGGAACACATTGGTCTTTGGTCATGAAGTCCCAGTTCTGTTGAATGTATTGGAGAACCTCCTCAATCGCCTGGCTGCTTTGTCCATTGTTTGCGTTCCTGGGACGGCTCCCATTCTGCCGCTCTCCGCTGCGACGTTTCGCCTGGGTGCGCTCTATACTGGTTGGGCGTGTGACCTGACGAGGGCTCTCGTCACGTCCTGCAAAGCCACCTCCCCCGTAGCCACCACCTCCTCTGCGTTCACGGTCGCCGCTGGGTCTCCGGCCCATGTCCTCCTCCTGGGCGAGGCCACCGTAGCCGCCAGGTCGTCGGGGTCGGTCGCGTTCGTTGCTCGGCCGTGGTGCGTAGTCGTCCTGCTGTGCGCTCATGCCTCCGTATCCCCCTGGTCTGCGTGGTCGCTCTCCACTCGGCCGATCCTCGTAGTTGCTGTCACCACCTCCGTACCCATTATATCCTCCGCCGTTGTAGTTGCCGTTCCCGTTGGCATAGCCTCCATTGGCTCCCGCCCGCGAGTAGCCCGGATTGCGCGACATGGTGCACTCAGACGTCGCGCAGCGTTGTGTTCCGTGGATTCCTTATCTCGGCATGCATAGTGCGCAAGACTGTTGTTTGCGCGTCATGGGGTACAAGTGTGGTGCATGTGTACTGTTGCGGGGAGCTCGGGGGTGTTGGAGTGGCAGGGATCACCAAGGTCGCGAGTGTACTGTAGGAGAGGGCCAAACAGCATCAGGAAGGCGCCATGTAAGGCCTTTAGATCTAGTTCACGATTATCTGGATTTTCTACGACATGGCGTGACTGGAATTAGTTGTGCGCCAGAACACCACATAAAGCTTGTCCACACTGTTGCCGTCGTCGTGCATCATTGTCGCGCCAAGACTCCCATTCCGCACGTTTCGCCGTTCCGCGATCCCTGGAAGCTCTCACTCGCGATTCTCTATCAACCACCAACGGAGGCAGGAATCAGCCTCGCGCCTTTACCTCTACACGCCTCCCACCTGCTATGTCGCGCTGACCCCGTCTCCGAACCCGAATCAATCGCGAAGTTCATCTCCCCAATCGCGACTTCTCGCCGAACATGGCTGCAGTCTACGCCAATGGCGCGAATGGCGCGAACGGCGCTGGCAGCATGTTCCCACCGCCGCGTTACTCGGACGTGCCCAGCTCCATTACCATCTCTGTCGCCGATGATGAGGGAGGTCAGCTCGATGTGGAGATTCCCCTAGACGAGCAGATTCAGGACGACCCAACCGAGCTATGCGACATTTTGGAGGCTGAGAAGAGCGCGACGTCGACGTGGGTCCAGGTCGCCGTGGCCTATGCGAAGCGCAAGAGGATAGAGACGGCCATAGATGTGTTGAGACAGGCTACCCAGGTTTTCAATCGCGCACGCGGTGAAGACAGGCTCAGCATCCTCAACGGCCTCTGCTGGCTGTACCTACAGAAATGTCGCGAAGCACCGCGTGTAAAGCCTCGTATGTCATCAGACCCCCTACACGCCTACTAGAGCTAACATGCGCAAGAAAACGCAGATGCAGACACAAAGCTGAAGGAGTTCTGGATTCAGTCGGCAACCGGCGTACTCAACGATGCCTCCCGTATCAGCCCCTCGCACCCCCCGCTGTTCCTCGCTCGCGGTGTGTTATACCTCCTCAGGGCCTCGCTTCAGGGCCCTGCGACTGCTGCCGGCTCCACTGTCAGCCCCGAGCGCATGGAGACACTCAAGCAGGCTGCAAAATGTTTCGAAGACGCGCTGCGGGCATCCGGTGGAAGGAACCTCATGGCCAAGATGGGCAAGGCCCGCGTCCACTACTCCATGGGCAAGTGGGTAGACGCCCTGAAGGGCTACCAGAACATCCTCGAGAGCTCCCCAGACCTCCTGGACCCAGATCCACGCATCGGTATCGGCTGCTGTTTCTGGCAGCTTGGCCACAAGGACGAAGCTGCCAACGCCTGGCAGAGATCTCTCGAACTGAACCCAAGTTCCAAGATTGCCTTGATTCTACTGGGCATCTACAACTTCCAGCAGACCGCCAACCTCTCTACCTCGGACCCCAAGTTCGCCGCTCTCATCAAGAAGGCTACCAGTGAATTCATTCAACCCGCCTTGAAAATCGACAACCAGTACCCCCTCAGTTGCGCAACAGTCGGCAGCTACCTTATGTTGCGGAGAGATCTCGCCAAAACCGAAGACGTAGCGAAACGTGCCATTGAGCTCACCGACACGAACGCCATAGCCAGCGATGGCTGGTACCTTCGAGCCAAGGTTGCGCATCAGCAGGACAACACCGCGCTTGCTGCAGAGTACTATCAGAAGTCTGACCAGGCTAGGGGAGGCGAGGAGCGGGGCTTCATACCAGCCAAGTTCGGACTGGCTCAGATGAATGTATTAATGAGCAACTACGATGGCGCCAAGTTCCGCCTCGAGAAGATCCTCCAGCAATCGCCCAACGTGGAGGCGCAGACACTACTTGGTACCCTGTTCGCTGAAGACGTTTTCGCCGCCCAGAACAACAACTCCACCGAAGACAAATCCAGCGAGTTGAAGAAGGCGTTGAAATACCTCGAGAGCGTACAGAGCGCATGGAAGGACCCCAAGAAGAAGGTCATTCCCGACCAGTCAGTTTTGCTAAACTTGGCTCGACTCTACGAGACCGAACACCCTGAAAAGAGCTTGAAATGTCTCGAGGAGGTAGAACAGATGGAGATTGAGGCCATCCCTGAGGAAGATTACCCAGAAGGTGTTGAAGAGGGCCCCGAACTCACAGCAGCGCTTCGTCAACTTCTACCGCCACAACTACTCAACAACATGGGATGTTTCCACTTCCAGGCTGAGCGCTACGTACGAGCTCAGGAACTTTTCCAGGTGGCTCTCAACGCCTGTGTCAATGCAGAGAACCGCGACGACACAATCGATACGGACGCACTTGTTACCTCTATTAGTTTCAACCTTGCCCGAACTTACGAAGCCGAGGGCCAAGCGGAGGAGGCGAAGAAGGTGTACAACAGTCTGCTTCAACGACACCCCGATTACGTCGACGCGCGCATTCGCCTCACCTACATTGCGCTGAGGGAGAACCCACAAGATGAAGGCCCCAGAGCCATGAAGGATTTGTTCAAAGAGAACGAGGACAATGTTGAAGTGCGAGCTCTGTACGGATGGTATGTCAACAAGTCGAAAAAGAAGACATCCAACTTCGCGGCAGACGATGAGCAACGACTCTACAAGCACACTCTGCAGAAGTCTGATAAGCATGACCGTTACTCACTTATGGGCATGGGCAACATTCACCTTGCCATCGCGCGTGAAATGCCTCGAAGCTCGGAACAGGACAAGGAAAAGCGACGGAAAGGTTACGAGCGAGCTGTGGAATTCTTCGACAAGGTGCTACAACTCGACCCCAAGAATGCGTACGCTGCTCAAGGTATTGCAATCGCGCTAGTAGAAGATAAGAAGGACTACGCGACAGCCCTACAAATCTTCACCAAAGTCAGAGAAACACTCAAGGATCACAGTGTCTTTGTTAACTTGGGGCACACATATTGTGAGATCAAGCAGTACGCGCGAGCGATTGAAAACGTAGGCTCACCCTCTTTACTTCGTTCTTGTACCAATTGCTAACTTACCCAAGTATGAAGCAGCCCTGTCAAGGAATAGGCACAACGACCCAAAGATCTTGGCTTGTTTAGGACGAACCTGGTATCTTCGAGCCAAACACGAACGCAGCATAGCCGGTTTCCGAACCGCGCTCGACTACTCAAAGCAAGCCCTCAAGGCCGCTCCTTCAGATCTCAACGCTCAGTTCAACGTCGCTTTCGTTCAGTTCCAGATCGCCACCATGATCTACGCGCTTAACGAACAGCAGCGCACGCTTGAAGAAGTCGATGAAGCTGCGGCAGGTCTCAATGAGGCGATTGAAGCGCTTGAGAAGCTCGCTAAGGAGGAGACACCGCCTTTCCCACGTGCAGACATTACCTCTCGTGCAAACATGGGTCGCAACACTATGGTCAAGCAGCTCGAGCGTGCCCGCGAGAAGCAGGCCTTGTACGAGGGTGAGAATGCGACCAAACTCGACCAAGCGCGCCGCATCCGCGAAGCTGAAGTGCGTCGTCGCGAGGAAGAGAAGGCACGCGTAGAGGCAGAGGCCCTGGAGAAGAAGCGCAAGTACGCCGAAGAGCAACAGCGCCTCCTCCAGCGCGATCGCGAACTCATGGAGAAGCGCAACGAGGAAGAGCGCAGGCGCATGGAGGAGGACGAGGACAAAGAGGTCCGCAAGGCTGAGCGGAGAGCCCGCGGTCCCAAGGGTCCCAAGCGCAAGAAGAAGGATGCCGATTCTGACACCGATGGTCTGCCTTCTGACGACGACGACGAGCCACGCTCGAGGCGTAGGAGGACTACGGCAAGTGGCACCGAGGGCCTGTCCGACGAAGAGCGGCCCCGCGAGAAGAAGAAGAGGAAGCTGGCTCGCAAGAGCGAACCCGCCGGCAAATACAAGTCGGCAGAGTTCATCGATGATGAGAGCGACGAAGATGGTGCTGCGCCTACTGAAGACGCGGACAAGGCCGACACAGCGGCAGGCAGTGACGATGAAGGTGCTGCAGCCGCTGCCCCGCGTCCTCGTAAAGCTCGCGTCGTGGATGACGAAGATGAAGATGACGACGCCATCGCTCCGCCCAAGGCCAATGGGGACGTCGCCATGGACGATGATGAAGATGAGTAGAACCATCTCACATCACCCAAATAGCTATTCAAGCCGCAGGGAAACTTTCACATCCGGCGTTCGTTCAAATCATCCGTGTAATCTTTCGCAATCCTTATCTTTTTTTTTTTTTCTCTAACATTCTTGCATCAGCGCTAAGGCGTCTCAGGGGCGGGACAGACATGGGAAATCACATCACCGGCTAGTTTTATTGTACGGACACCACTAAAATTTGTATACCACACACACAAGGGCAGAGATAGAGATGCAATGCAAAGTTAAAATGTACAACGTAACTTCTATGAACAACGTTTGCTTGGCGTGAACTTCTGTGACGTCGTTGATGTTGATGTTGATACTGATCGCTTCAAACGGCCCATTCATCCTTGTCATCTGTCGCGCTGATAAAAGGTTCGTTGACGAGCTTGACGGCAAGTTCACCGCACAGCACACTGTTCATCCCACGTTAGCAATGATTATCCCGAGGAAGTGAGGAGAAGGAAGGATAAAGAGAACACTTACCAGCTACTCCCAACCAACGCATCCAACTCCTTAATCGCCTTCTCTCGGCCCTTGCCCACCTTGACCCCCCTCTGCACCTCAGCTTGCAACTCTGCAATCCTCTTCCCTCTCGCAATGCCCGCGAGTTCCACAACCCTTTTCGCCAGACAATCACTGTGGAAAGCATGCTGGCACGGAAATACAAAGAATTGCCTTGCCAACAACGGGAGGCCGCAGACGTAGCATCGTTCTCCCGGCTCTACAATCGCGTAACGCTGCTCCAGAGCCTTGATGTCGGATTTGATATGTGTAGCCGTCGCTTCGCTATCATCCATTTCCTGCTTCAAGCTATCGATCTTGTGGCTGTAGTCTTCGAGCGCGGCGCAGATTTCCTCTTTGAAATCGTCGATTACGACAAAGTCGGGGAAGAAGGGGATGAGGTCTTCGATGCGGAGGAGGTCGACGCGGCGTAGAAACTCGATGGCGGTTTTAATGCCGCTGGATTGCGAAATTACCTTCTTGGCAATGGCAAGCCATAGTTTCTTGCGGAGGGCGGGAGATGTGTTGGAGCGGTCGGCTACGTTGGAGGCTAGGTCTACTTCGTCGTATTTTAGGGCGAGGTCCACAGCTTGCACATATTGTTGCATCGAGCTGTAAATGTGCACGCAAGATTGGACGCGCTTGTGTTGGATGCAGAGGCGGAGGGCGAAGTCGGCGTCGTAATTCTGTTCGTGGGCGAGGGATTGGCCTTCGAGGTACGCGAGTAGTGCTGATTCGTCTGGTGTGGGATGTGATGCGTAGATGGAGATGAGAGTGTTGTGGATGGCGGCGTCTGTCGAGTTGTGTTGGTTGATCTCGAAGAGGAGGTAGCGGACCGCTTGGTTCTGGTTCAGAGAAGCTTTGGTGTGGTTGTTGTAATTGAGGAATGCTGGGATGAGCTTCTGCGCGTCGAAGTTTGAGTGGCGCATCATAACGTCGACCAGCTCAACTGGCACGTGGGCCATGAGGACAGAGCTGTACTTGTAAAAGATCTCAGGATCTGTCTGCTTTTTGAGGACGTCCAGAGACTCTTGCCAGCGCTCACGCTGCACCCAATACGACAGTACGTAGTTGTAGTCGTTGACTACAGTAGCGAAGTAGAGCAGTTCTTCCTCTCGACCGTGACTACTGATAATATCGTATACCGTCTTGCGGTCAAGATCAGCCTTGTACTTGGTTACAAAGTCCTGGTACTCTTTCTTGATGACCGATAGCTGATCGTGAGTTTCGGCAGTATTCATACTCTCCGAAAGCTCTGCCTTTGTGGTGATGGTGTCGTCAAGGATGTTAAGCTTGGCCATATAGAGTTCAATCAACCAGGTAGCGACCATAGTCCTCTGCATAATCGATGACTTCTTGAGTGTAGAGAGCTTCGTCACCAAGTACTTCCGTAGCGCGTCCTGCTCGCCGTTGTCGATGAACGTCAGTGCAACCTGCTCAAAAGGTTTTGTGCTTCGCCCATAGACTGTCGCAGCTTCCATCCACTGGCTCTTCCCAACGAGATAGTCACCAGATGCTGTTGCCACTGCATCCTTCTGAGCCGGTGTTTTGGCGTACTGCGACGCAGCCTCAAACTGCTGTGCTCTGAGCATGATCTTCCATATGTCCCGACTCTCGTCTTCCACAACAATTTCGAAGATCTCCTGGCTCGTGAAGAGCCAATAAGTGTTTCTCTTCCAGTCAGCTACCAGGCCGAGCGCACTTTGTCCAGGCTCAAGCACAACTTGATCATGGACAACCGTGTCGTCAAGACGGTTGATAGCTACGACCCTGCCCTCGACCAGCTGAAGAATATGCCACTGGCTCAGGATCATGGAGCTAACTGGGTCCTGTGTTCGTCGTGTGCGTCCGCTAGCTGTCTGTGAAGGTGGCACCAGAGATCTAGGTAGCATCTTCGAGTCACCAAGAACCTTACCGCCAAGCTCAGAAATATCCTGTGATAGGTACAGCTTCCCATGTAATACGCCCTGCGATGTAAGCCAGCCGAAGATCCTCTCAGCGTTGGAGTCCTCGCGGTTTGGGTTCTCATTATGCTCCGGGGAGACTGCAAGTAGCGAGGTTGCCGTAGGGGCCACATTGGAAACCTCATGCACTGTCGCGGACTCGGTTTCGAATAGCTTTGAGAATATAGAGCCACTTCCTTCGGATCCTTGACGTCCGACTTTGCCTGCGAAATGTAGGAAAGTTGAAGGTGTCGCAACAATAATGCGCCGCAGATCTGTTCTCCCTGGCACCATGTCCGTCCAGAGTCCCGTAATAGGCCCATCGTTCGTTCTGTATACACTCTTGAGATATCTCTCTTCCCGCCTGTAGAACTCGGATGAAGGCTCGATGTACACCTCATAGACATTGCCGTCTGATGCTCCGACAAGTATCTCGCGAGTCGAAGCAGTAGGCTGTGAAGGATTCCACGATATACTCTCTATGACAACGCCCTTCAGTCGTGATAGCGCCTTCGGTGTCCGTGACTGTGTATGGAGGTAGTAGTTTTCGGCAAGGGTAGTGGTTATGATGAGGTGGGATGCGGAGGGGTCGAGGAAGAGGCGTCGTATAACACCAACCTCTGAGGGCTTTTTCGGTAGGTCGATATCTTTTGAAATGTAAGCAGCGGTTCATCTTCTTCTTGTAGTGTGCGAATTGGCTCTACGAACCGTCTATGTCTGCAGGGCTATCCAAGTCTATGCGCAAGATGCGCCCAGTGGACAGGGCCAGTACCACCACATTGTTCGCTACTGCAGCAGCCACAAAGTCGGAAGACACAGTAAACTGTAAAGCTACGCGCTCTATGCTGAACATGGGGCCCGAGATGTCCTCTTGCATGTTGCTTGTGCTGGGCGGCGCATAGCCGCTTGAAGTGTCGTAAGCCATGCTGGGCTTCGGTTGCAGCTCTCCGCTATCGTAGGCTCGTACTCATTGTTTGCGCGAAAAGCAATAACCCCGGTACCCTTTCTCACTGTGCTGTGGAGTTTCGCTATAGCTGTGAGCGCATCTGGTCGGCGGTGACGCCTAAGCTTGGAGCTTGGACTTCGGCGATGGAACGG
>JAESFQ010000744.1_pt1 | contig 11954 bp, 6 predicted proteins | sample 9269431 | NCBI WGS metagenome assembly JAESFQ01 (sample SAMN14502588, study PRJNA617103) | algae metagenome | isolation source: Plectolyngbya sp. WJT66-NPBG17 and co-occurring heterotrophs from well... | place: USA: Mojave Desert, Joshua Tree National Park, California | collected 2006-08-06
TATAACGAGGATTGGATCATAGCTAGCTTAGACAGTGATCTGATCAATCTACTCATTTGAACCCCTACTTGATCGGTCTCTCCAGCTCCAACACAAACGGATCTGGGTTGTCAAACTATCGGTGTCAGCTATCGGTGAGTATCAGTCCACGGGTCTATCAGACAAGTCTGTCGTTTCGAGATTTCCAAGGCACGCATACTTAAACTACTCTTCCAGTGCATCGAATCATCATATCTTCGAATGGAAGAGGCTTTTCAGGGCGTACACGCGTTGCAGCAGCTCGGTGTTGTTGGTCGGCTCGGACCACCGGTCAAACGCCAATGTCGTTTCTCCTCTCTTTCACTTTCACCTCGTCATAGCCATCGTCTCATCTTCAGCTTGCAAAGTCTTATGACGCAACACGGCCTCGCTTATTCCGCACAGCCCGATATTTCTACCCCGCGATATATTCTTGTTGTCGCGATTCTGCCACCTCAACTCCTACACCACTTCCCTACCAACGTACCCAATTCTTCTGGTATATTCAACCTCTCTTGCTTCCAATACTCCCTTTCTACATCTTAAAGGTTATAATTAGAATCTTCTGCCCCTCACGCACCCCCACCTTCGTCATGAATTTCTGGAAGCGACTGGTTCTGGTGTTCTGCGTTTTCTACGGCGCGCTATGGCACATGTCCTTCTGCCACCAGATCACCGATATCATCTTCCGCCATGTCCTCCACATCGACTTCTTCGAGCTGGAGCTCCACAAGGACCCTTCTGAAGACAGCATAGCAGGACTGTGAGTAACGTCCCTGGACGAAACGCAGGTGAGATATGTGCTAACCCTGTACACCAAACCTTAGGCGGATGGCTGTACTTTGCGTATTTTTGTCCTGGATACATTTGAAATTCTTCAATCATTGCTACCCCGACACGGAGTGCCCATCCGACACCATGACAATTCGCCTCAGGGACGTCGATGACCGTCTCCGATATCTCGAGAGCAACAACGTGGACTGGAACAGGTTCTGCAAGAGCCTGATGAAAAAGGTAGATCTCTCGAATGCGAGGAGGGCAGCCTCAAACATACCGCGAAAGCAGCTTCATGTCATCACTCGGAATGCGACTAGTCGACACATGCGCAATCTCAAGATTCGCCTCGATGTGGAATAATTGAGAAACATCCAACTGGCCTTCAAGAACAGTGAGCTCGTACTCTCCGTCACTTCGCTGGATGATCAAATACGTGCGCTTGAAGCCGAGAACAAACATATCTCCAACGAGCTTCACAACAAGAACCAGGACTTCGATGTGGCTCAGGTCAAGGTATCGGAATTGATGGACAACATTGCGCGACTAGAGTATCAATTAGACGAGGCGATCGCCGCCAAGTTGGAGATTGAAAACTCGTTCCGTAAATGCAAGAGCGAGGTACGCCAACTCGAATACACCCGCGCATCTCGTATTAGGAGAGTGGCACTCCTAGAGACTCAGATTCAGAACACTCCTCAAGTCACACGTGACGCGGACGATCGAGCCGACAAGATCAACGATGAGCTTCAGACCACCAAACGTCAAATGGGAGTTTTGGAACGAGAACACACAAAACTTCAGGCGCAATATCATCGACTTGAGGCTGAGCTGACGACTGCCAAAGACTGGTTGAGCACCGTCACCACCGCGTACCAGCAGAAGGAGGCCGATCTTCAGTCCGAGCACGACTCGGTTTGTAAGAAGAATGCCAAAGCCCTGGAGTCTGCCCATGAGCAGCTTCGCCGTGAAGAAGGCGCGATATCAGCACTCCGACTACAACACGTCAGCGATCTTGCCGCCAAGGAGAAGGAGTTGAGCAATCTCCGGAAGCAACATGCGATTCTTCTCTCCAACAAGGACGAAGAACTGAAGGTAGCTCAAAGCCAGCACAAAGCTATAGTGTCTTGCAAGGAAAAAGACATTCAAGAGCAAGATACCAAGTTCCAGGCGATTCTCTCTCGCAAAGACCAAGAGATCGCATCGGCCCTCATCCAACACACTGCGACGATCACCGCCAAGGATGCGGAGCTTGAAGCATCACGCACCGACCGCGCTACCACCACCACCCACAACGAGTCAGAGCTTGAAGCACTGTGCACTGAGCATGCTGCCACCATCGCTCGCAAAGACGCAGAGCTTAAGTCATCGCGGACTGAGTTTGAAGCATCGCGGACTGAATGCATGACTATCATCGCCCACAATACTTCAGAGCTTGAAGCATTGCGTAACGAACATACTACCGTCACATCTCGCAAAGATGCCGAGATGACTGACATGCATGAGCAGCAATCCGTGGTCCTTGCGCGAAAGGATTCTGAGTTGATCCAGCTTCGCGAAAAGTTCGCTTCAGTCGCCGAGCAGAATTCCGACAAAGCCAAAGATCTGGAAGCATTATGCACCGAACACGCTGCCGCCATCGTCCGCAAGGACACTGAAATGGTCACGGTTCGGGAGGAGCATTCTGCAGCTATCGCACAGAAGAATGCCGAGTTGGATGCTCTCCACAACAATCTTCTTTCTGTCACCAAGCAGAAGGATGACGAAGTCAAAGAGTTGCGCGACCAGTCTTTGAAGCAGCTGTCGGATCTCGAGAAGAAGCACGAGCAAGACAAGTCGCCTCTCGCAGTGCAAAGTGCTTCCTCAGCATCTGAAGTCCAGCTCAAGCAGCAGGTGAACGGTCTGAAAATTCTGATCAATCGATACGAAACGAAGATCAAGGCCATGACAGAGGAGTGGGAAAAGGTTTACTTCATCATCCAAGACGTCAACGCTGATCTACCACGTGTCTTGAAGAAGCTGGGCAAGAAGTCCTACACGTGCATCAACGAGATAGGGGCGAGGATGTCGAACGATCCCGAGAGTAAGTGTGAGCACCTCATTTACTATAGCCATATACTAACGAACCGACAGTGAAAATCCCTATGCACATGAACACTCTTGACACGCCGATGCTCATACGGCGTGCAGGATACGAGCTAGAGATTACCGTCGACCACCAGCTCAAGTTCTTGAAGGCATTCGGTCCAGCCCTGCTCAAAGCTCACTCCGATGTTGAGGGTCTTGCGGAGTCAATCGAGATCTCCAAACTCGCTCCGCCTGCGCCACAGGCTATCAAGCCTACCCCGAAGCCTGTCACCGTGCCTTCCTCGGAGGGAAAATCTGTGGAGAGCCCCGCGAAGGCTAAATGTGCCTGCGGATTCCACTTCCTTGCAGAAGAAAGCAAGGCTGACTACCAGGAACACATCGACAGGTGCGAGGACTTTGAGCGACGGCCCGCCGACAAGAGGGCCAGCCTTCTTCGCAGTCTGGGTATCACGGTGAACGAGCCTAAGAAGCAGACACAACCGCGGGCCGAGAGCATTACGTGTCGGAATTGCAAGCGCGACTTCTCCAATGCGCAGTCTAAATGGTTCTACGAGGTTCACATCAAGGTATGTTGCAGTGTGCAAAATGTGTGTTGTGCGTCACTGACAGTTATGCGCTCTAGACCTGTAAGCCAGGCGCCCCGAAGTTTGATGACCTCCCCGGCTCCATTCCATCGGCTTCAAAGACTCCTCCTACCCCTCAGCCCAGACAACGCAAGCAATCGCCCAAACCGGAAACGCCCAAGAAGCCTGCGGTTACACCTCCGACCACCCAAACGGTTGCAACATCGTCCCCACGCGTGATCGTCGAAGAGAACAACTGGCAAAAGAAAAGCACGGCAGAAAACGGGGACACACCGAAGAAGACCGGCGGTGTTATGGGAAGTAAATGGGGAGCTTAGTAGGTGTAACGAGACTCTAGGTCCTTGACCCCCGAGAGGGAGCAAGGATGTTGAGTAGGAAGGAAGAGGTGGAGACTATACCAATCGGTGCGACACCACTAAACTGGGTGTCGTCATTGATGGCGAGGTATAGGACGGACTCAGTGCGTTGAGATGAGTTGTTCATTGCATGTTTTGGGTTTGCGATGGCGTTGATGGAGAATCAGTGTTTTGATACCCCTAGGATGATCTTGAACTTTGACAGCTTTCGCCGGTAATGAAGTCTGCACGATTCGATAGTCGGATGCCTTGCATTCTGTAATATTGGTCACTGTGATGACTAGATTGTCGTTGTCTTTTTGGAATAGTGCGGCGTTCAATCAAGATCTTCGTCCGCCGTCCAACCGAAAGATGCTTGTGCGCAACGGTGGACGTGGGATCTTTGCATTAGACCGTGAAGATCTACACCTTTGGTTTATTGCTTGTAATCATTAAATGGACTTCAGGTTGTCCTGCAGGCTGCAGGAGTATTAACGACGCTAGCTCAGGAATGTTCACATCGGACGCTGCCAGTGGGCAAGAACAGTATATGCCGGTCTTTCCACCCAATGCATTATTCGAAACATACTGAGTAGTCATGTCTTGTCGACAAGTACCGAGAGTGGTAAGCGCGGCTCTAAGCTGTCAGGCGAGTTTGCATCGTTAGCTCGAGTCACGACCGCAAAGGGTCGGTGTGGCTATGACTCCACTCCACTACGCTTGAAGACATGGAATAGAATTCTTCAATGTGGAGACTCAGCAGTAAGTCAAGTCGTGTCGAGAATAGGAGACACCGTGATGCAGATCCGCAACATCACATGCAAAGGCAACTTCCGCGATCGATAGACCAGTCAACTCGCCTCGGCACACTCTTCGTCATCGGCACCATTCTTTCCAGGTCGAGATCAAATCCCGGCGTCCGCAATGCGATTAGCCAAACACCCAAACATGGCGATATCTTGGTATGACTGCCGATCTCCAAGGATCGCACAACGTAGCATAAACTTATTCGTCCCTACACAATGGACAGCATGATCACCGAATCCCAAAGGGGAACGCCAGAAACGACGATGCGAATGTTCTCGGGTCGCTGGTAAGGAAGAGGCTCATGCGCAATCCAAGCTAGAATAGTCGGGGAGTCCTAGGCAAAAGACCTCGGTCGGCAAGACACTGCTTCAAACTTTATATATGACGCACAGGCCCGGTTCGTTTTATCCGGTGGTCACAGGATTCCTGGAGGGAGACATGAGCTGTGTGTCTCATTTTGATGGCAATACCCCTCTGTTGACGCGACTCTAGATGGACAGTCTGGTAGGAGGAAGTGAGGATGACAAAGGTCAATCGTGGTGGCTGAAACAAGCCTAGCAGCTTCCACCAACATAACCTCGGAACGGCGGTTTCCGCCACCCAACCATTGCAGGTCAAAATAGCCGACCGGGCGAACTGCTGCTTGCGCTACCACTCACGAGTCAGCCATGTCACGAATAAAGGAGACGCTAATGCTACTATTTTCTCCTCGAACTACCCAAGCTCAACCCACTTTAGTTTCAAGGCCGCAAGGCTGCAAAGCACGCACGGTGCGGAGAAAGAGGGCTAGCCTTCCTTCCCTGCGCACATCGGGACATCTCCCGCAACTTTAACCTGCTTAAGCTCAGCCTACCCCTGCGCAGGTCAAGCATCTGCCGTCCACCTACCGTCGATCGCGTGCGAGATAGCGTGAAACGAGGCAATCTAGACAGCCCTCCATCACGTCTTTCAATAGAGTCACCATGTTTCGAAACGAAGCTACCATGAGTATCGCCGCCATGAGGCTCAGGGGGGCGGCCGCCAGCTCGGTCACTGACTACCGATGCCTGGAGACTTTGAAGACGCGACTATGCGACTCGAGACAGTGGCAGCCTCGAGTATAAGAGATGCAGTTCCCAGCGCAAAAAAGTAAAAGGGCATCAACTTCGATCTCATCTACTTTCAACACTCTCGCTTTCAGCAACCAACCGTACTTTACTTTCGTTACTCTACTACTCGACTTATTCAGTCTCCATCTTTCGTTTGTGCAGAGCACTTATTTTCCTTACATCTCTCATCGATCTCATATCACGTTCGTCTAGTACCGACTTTCGATTCACTTCAACCAATCTTAAACACATCAACAACAATCAACAATTACCAACATGAAGTTCTACACTGCTCAAGTTCTCGCTCTGGCTAGCATTGCCACTGCTCTTCCTCGCCCCAACTACGGCTCCCCGACTCAGCCAACTGTCCCCCTCACCACTGGTGTCTCTGGTCCTAGCTACGGATCCGGCGCTAGCTCAGGCCCCAGCTACGACTCTGGAGCTTCTGACTCTCAGGGCTCCAAGACTCCCAGCTCCGGCTACGGAGGTGTCGGCGGTGGCGCATCAGGTGGCAAGGGTGGCTTTGGAGGCATTGGCGGCATGCTCGGCGGAGGTGCCGGTCTTCCTGGCCTAGGCGGTGCAGCAGGTGGTGCCGCAGGTGGCAAGGGAGGTCTCAGTGGCATGATCGGCGGCCTCATTGGCGGCGGAGGCGCTGGCAAGCTTCCCGGTCTTTCTGGCAGCGTCGGCATTCCTGGCCTTTCCGGTGCAGGAGGCGCCAAGGGAGGACTCTCAGGACTTGGAGGCCTTATGGGCGGAGGCTCCGGCAAAGGTGGTGTCGGTGCCGGTATCCCTGGACTCGGCGGCCTAGGTGGTCTTATGGGCGGAATCGGCGGTGGTGCTCACGGCGGAGCATCTGGCGGAGCCCACGGAGGTGCTGGAGCAGGTGCTGGCGGACATGCCGGTGCAGGTGTCGGCGGCTCAGTCGGTGGAGGTGTCAACGGCGGAGCAGGAGCCGGCGTTGGAGGCTCAGTTGGAGGAGGTGCCAACGGCGGAGCAGGAGCTGGCGTTGGTGGCTCTGTCGGCGGAGGTGTTGGTGGCTCTGTCGGTGGAGGTGTTGGCGGCTCAGTCGGTGGAGGTGCCAATGGCGGAGCGGGAGCAGGTGTCGGCGGTTCAGTTGGCGGAGGAGCTGGCGTTGGAGGCTCAGTCGGCGGCGGAGCAGGAGCTGGTGTCGGTGGAGGAGCCAACGGTGGAGCAGGAGCTGGTGTTGGTGGCTCGGTCGGCGGAGGTGCCGGTGTAGGCGGCTCTGTCGGTGGTGGTGCCGGTGTAGGAGGCTCCGTCGGTGGTGATGCAGGTGCTGGCGGCTCTGTTGGCGGCGGTGCCGGTGCCGGCATTGGAGGCTCTGTTGGAGGAGGTGCTGGTGCCGGTGCAGGAGGCTCAGTCGGAGGAGGTGCAGGAGCTGGCGCAGGTGCTGGTGCCGGTGCTGGATCTTCCAGTGGCACATACGGCCATTAAGCTGTCTTGATGGAGACACCATGACCGCTTTGCTATCAGGACCCTGGATTGGACGAACGTTAGGATTCTAGACATGACTTTTAATTTTAACTTTTTACATGATACATCTACTTCTTGAGAATCTTTCCAAGACCTTTCAGACACATTTCGCTCAGATGACAAACAGTGACACTGTCAAAGGGTTCTACGACATGGAGAATAGATACACTGAGTCGCCAGTATCGTTACGAAAGCTGGATGGCCTACTAAGACGCACTTGGAGCAAGTGACAAAGCTATGGAGTATCGTGCCTAACACATAGACTTGTTTAATTTCTTAAAGCTCACGACTTAGGTTCTAAGGCACAGGACTTAACTACAACCTCCGCGACGGCACCAGAGGCAAGGATGCATGAATAATCCTCTTTCTTTAATAGCGCAGAATCAGTGCCTTATTCTCCTCTTGAGTCTTCTCCTTACACTCTGATCACACAGTATGCGGCGTGAACGAAATGTGTCTGAGTTTGAATGTTCCTTGTTCTAGCTCTTGCCAGCAGCTGGCGCTCGCGAGTAGGCAGTCGCGCATTCGCGATTAAGAAAGCAAAGTAAAGTTGTGAGCAACTACAGACTGTGGTGTTGATGAAAGTTTGAAGGGCAGTAAAATAGATTGTATGGTGTAAGATATAACTCTTCATTCATTTAGAAAAGGCCAAGCCTCTACCAAAACTCGACCGAGAAGAAGTACAAGTCTATCAAGGATTCGCCAGCGCTAAACATGCGTCAACTGCAAGACCCACCCTGTATGATTGTCAGTACATATACATGTGCTTTCAGTGAATTTCAAAAACTTACCGGCCCTCCTTCTGCCGCACCACGTCGTCGATGACATCCCGGTCCAGCTGGGGAAACATACCCGTCAGCGTCTCAACGACCACTTTATGCTCCTGCCGTTGTATCCGCCTCGCTTCCTCTGCTTCGGCCGAAGCCTGGCGTGCTGCGGCGTCTTCAGCCGTCAACCTCTGCCTTTGCCGATCCTCTTCACGTGACGATCGCTGCTTCTCGCTCATATTGGACTGAGGAACCTGGCCGGGATATTCGTTTGACGCACGTGGTGGTAACTGTGGTTTCGGGGCTGTTGCCGGCCCAGATGCATGGTGTGTATCGTTGTCTGAGAAGATGCGACCGATAGTGCTGAGTGGCCGTTGTATTGTCCGCAATAGGCCTGCGACAGCCGCATTCTCCTCCTCTGGTTGCTCTGCCTCGGACTTGTGATCTTTCAGGCTTGTTGACCTTCGCGGTCCCGCAGTCTCAGCTTCCATGGAGTTTCTTTGCGTGAGTTCTGGTCGCAGCGGTGTCGTTTTTTCCGGTATGTGATGATAATGGGGAGAGGGCACACGCTTGTGGCTAGGCGCAGTCGGGTGTAATAACGTAGGCGAAGATGAAGACTCAGCCTCTTCAGCTGCGTGGCGTTCGGCGATGGCCGAGACGGCCGCTTCGACATTCTTCTCAAATTCCTCGTCAGTCACTGTCAAAGATGTCTTGTCAAGACCTTCGATAAACTGGATGGCGCCCATTAATGAAGATATGTAATAGCCTGCTTCTCCACCAAGCTTGTCCTGGTTCCGGAACCGCAAAATATATTGTACGTTCGAGACGAGATGATCGGGGTTTGCTTGCAGTACTGTGTAGATGAGAAGTGGTACAAAGGCATCGGCTGATTGGTCAGAGTTTGACGTCCGCAGGAATCCAAAAATGACCTTGCAACAGTTCAAGATGCAGATGATTTTGTCTCTAGGCGCTCGGTAGCTTTTGATCTTCAATAATTCCTGTTGGGCTAGATGCAGAAACTTCCTGCCCTTGTCGCCTACCGGTTTAATATCCAGGTGCTCCTCGCTAACCCATTTGTATATGCGCACCTTCTGTGCTAAAACTTCATCCCGCTCTACATCCTCTTGATGCTGGCCCCTCCGACCTGGACCAGGCGGGTCTTGTCTCCGTCGACCTTTGCGCGGTGATGCAGGTTCTGGAGGTGGAATTGCAGGCGAGAAGGTTTGGGTATATAACCGGTTCATGACCAACTTCTCCATGCCTTCTCTTGCGTTATCGAATTCTGCGTCTGATACAGTCCGCCAGACCTCACACTGTGCCATCTTCTTGCTGATGAACTCGAGGAAATCACCAATAATCTTGACTTGCTCGTGTACCATCCATTGCTTCTTTCCAAACTCGAGAAGGAAAGAGCGCAAGAATTTGGCGACAGGGTCTGCTGTCCGATGACGTAGTTGTTCGAGAAAACGGTGGAAATCGAAGGGTAGGTCTGGCTCGGGTTCCGGCGCTGGCTGCGCTGGTTTGTATTTGGAGGCATGTGCACTGGGCGATGTCGGTTCGGCGAAGGACGTTCCGGTGCCGACGCGGTGTAGAGAGGAAGTGCGAGGAGGTGGAGACTGGAGTGAGGTTGTCGAGGCCGCGTCGTCTGTTGGAATGGGTAGGGGCTTGTCTGGAGGGGCGAGACTCGATCTTCGCGGTGGGTACGGAGTTGATGGCGACTCTAACATGGGGCTCGCGAGCTCCAGTCTGGGAGACATGATTTCAGTCTCGCCAGGGCCGTCATCCCCCTCAAACTGGTCCATGATGCTCTGTATCTCTTCCTGCGAGTTGTCCACCGCGTCTCCTGTGCCGTCGTGATTTGCAGCATAGTCCTCAGCCGCAGCGTCTTCAGAGTTTCTCCCACTCGATCGTTCCTGCGACATTGGGGATGTAGTTCGACTAGGCACGTTGCTCGTGGTGAGGTACTTGTCGTCTTTGGGCGGTGGGGGTGGAGGCGACGGTGATCGTATGGGCAATTTGCCTGCTGACTTCTCGCTGAGCTCGGCTGGTGGTGTAGATGCTCGGTCCAGGGTCGTCTTCTCTGTCGTGGTGGTGAGCTCCTCCATCGGCACGGCAGATGCTGGCTGCGCAGCTTCAGTGTCTTTCTTTTGGACTGCTTCTTGGTCTCGCAGGTCCGAATTTGGCTCCTCTGATGTATCACGTGCCTTCTCTCCCACAGCCGTCGACTCTTCTTGCGCTACGTGCCCCTCGTCTTGTGCTTCGACAGAGACAGGCTGCCCCGCCTCGGTCGTGATGTTCGCGTCATCTGTCGTCTTCTTAGGATCCGTAGCCTGCCCTAATGAAGACGCGCTCTCATCCGTCGTGACTACATCTTGTTGGTCGTCCGCCTTCTCTAGCTTCGCTTCAGGGTTGCTGTCCTCGGCTGCATCGTGTTGCGGAGTTGAGTTCGGGGGAGACATAGACCGACTGCGACTGGAGGTTAGGGGTGGATTGTAGGTAATCGATCAAGCGTCCATGGGTCTTGTACGGAGCTCAAAACAGCTCTAATAGGAGTGTATATAGGTCAAGTGCCTTGGTGGTTGACGCCTGCTGCGCCTGCATATGCGCATCGTCCGCATGGTCTCTCGGGATCTAGAAGCCGAGTCTCCGAGCGCCCCCCGCTAGCGCGTCCAGCAGTCGCAAATATGCGGCCAACACTAATTCTACATCGCGAATTCATCAGGCCTACCATGTGCGGTATCTTCTTCTCGCTCAGCCGGGCTGGATATGTGACACCTGAAGCGAATACTCAGCGATTGCTTCAGAATAGAGGACCAGACAGCACAGGGCAGCAACAAACTATTATCGAATCCAGTACCCAAGGAGCCTCAACGCGTCTTCACGCGACCTTTCTGTCAACAGTCCTTGCTCTACGCGGTACCGACGTCGTCGAGCAACCTCTCAAAGATGATGCGACCGGCTCCCTTCTTTGTTGGAACGGCGAAGCTTGGAGCATTGCTGGACATGCCGTGCATGGCAATGACTCTCAGCTAGTCTTTACAAATCTTTTGAACGCGTGCTCTGGAACGCGCGAGGCATCCGTGCGGCGCGTTATCGAGCTACTGGTAGCTGTGCGGGGACCTTATGCCCTGGTTTTCTACGATGCATCCCATAAACGCATCTACTACGGACGCGACTGCCTAGGAAGGCGATCGCTCCTCCAACAGTCCACCTCAGACGGCACACTCGTCCTATCTAGCGTATGCGATAATGCCTCTGGTGAGTCCTGGGCCGAGGTGGAAGCTGATGGTATCTATATGGTAGATGTGGAGCTGCCAGTCCCAACATCAAGCTCGTTACCAGTAACAAAAGTCCCACACCAGCGTTTTGGCCAGGAAGAGGACCCTGGGACGTCTTTCGTAGGTAGGTCAGCTGGCACGCGAGTTCTGCTGACAGATTTAGACTCTGCCATTTCCTACCATGAATTCCACTGTAGACATCAACTCTGCATCACAGGACACTGGTGCAATAGAGCAGCTAAGGGCGTCGCTGGAAAGATCACTTCAGCTTCGCACCCAGCATATACGAGAGGCAGTGACTGGTGCTACGAAGCTAGGAGCTCCGAAAGACGCACGAGTGGCCATTCTTTTCTCTGGTGGCCTCGACTGCACAATCCTCGCGCGCATGTGTCATGATCTTTCATCACCAAGCGAACCTATCGACCTGCTCAATGTCGCGTTTGAGAACCCTCGAGTTCACTCCAATCTCGAGCCAGGTACCAGCCCCTTCGAGCTTTGTCCGGACCGTATCACCGGTCGATCATCCCATGCAGAACTAGTAGAAATCTGCCCAGGGCGTGAGTGGCGTTTTGTCGAGGTCAACGTGCCCTACACCGAGACACAAGCGCATCGCGCCACCGTTATGACATTGATGCACCCTCACAACACGGAAATGGACCTCTCCATATCGTACGCTCTCTACTTCGCTTCACGTGGGAAAGGTCTGGCGCACGTCTCAGGTGTG
>JAESFQ010000745.1_pt1 | contig 11949 bp, 12 predicted proteins | sample 9269431 | NCBI WGS metagenome assembly JAESFQ01 (sample SAMN14502588, study PRJNA617103) | algae metagenome | isolation source: Plectolyngbya sp. WJT66-NPBG17 and co-occurring heterotrophs from well... | place: USA: Mojave Desert, Joshua Tree National Park, California | collected 2006-08-06
AAAGGAGTTGATCGCGGGGACAGTGTATCTCAAGTGGAATTCATCAATAAAATCTTCGGAGTGAGTGCTTAAGGCAATACGAACGAGACCAGTTCGTTTGTCACTTTAAAGTATTTGCGACACAACCAAGAATTCTAGCAACGCTATTAGTGGAGTGAGTAAATCCAAAACTTGAAATTTTTTTACCCTGTGTAGCGTAGCTCAAATTTTTTGCGACACAACCAGCTTGACTACGGTTTTGAAGAACCTTGGGGATACCGGTCTACCACACTCTCAACATACCAGGGGACAGTGTATCTCAAGCCAAGTTTACCGAAGAACTCTTCGGAATTAGCGCTTAACGGAACGCGAACAAGATACTTCGTTTGTCACTAAAAGTATTTGCGACACAACCAACGATACTAGGTTTCGGCAAGGCCAAACTTGCCCAGGAAAGTGAGACTCAAGTCCAATTCCTGCTTACCCTGCGTTGAGGCGTCGTGGATGATATTTTCTGTCGGCGCGATGTATGCTTCATTGGGCGCTAAAGCCATCTTCACCACTGGATAGTCAGGAAACTGCTGCATAAACAGAGCTGGCAACTGGGTGCCGCGGTAGTGTTTGGAGAGATCTCTGGGTGATAGGCGCAACAAATCGAAGATTTTTGCTAGGGAGAGATTGATTAAGAGGAAATAGCGATCGCCTTCCCCAATGTTGATGCAAATTCGATTATTCGACAGATGTCTGCGTCTGAGCGGCGCATTTTCCCAGCTATCGAGATGCAATCCCACGAGAGGTGTGCGCAGTCGCTCTCGCAGGGTATCAACTGTCGTCGTTACTAACCCCGGTTGAGAATGGTGCATGCCCAACGGTTTAATTTCATTGTCATAGATCGCATATGACTGCTGGAGGTAGCTGCAAAGGTCTTGCGTTGCAGGCTGATTGTTTGGTGCTCCTTCGGAGCTTGGCGGAGCCAACCGTACAGTCTGCCACAATGGCTGCATCAGTTCATCCGGAATCTTGACAATTCCAATGTGCTTCCCCAGATCCCAACTGCCGGATGCATCGGTTAACCGCTCTAATTCAATAGAATTCGCGAGTCGCCAGTCTTGCTTGGGCAGAAAGGCACCTTTCACATAGTTGCGCGCTGCGGCTTCAGCCTCTGGTAAAATTCTAGTGCCGTCATTTAGCCAGAAGCGGTGCGAGATCGCTTGGCTCTCGACCGTAATTTTGATGTCTGATTCAAGCATGGCTCAAGGCTGTAGCGGTACGATCGAATTTGATGCGGTCTTGCACGAGCTTATAGTTCTGGGGATCGATAATTCCCAGCGCTCGGAAACGCTGATCGATATAGCGCAGGAGCCCTTGTTCCACAGTGCACTGCATGATTCCTTGTTGATCCACCTCGTAATATTCGCGGCTGCCTTCTGCCATGGGGTAGCCGCTACAGCTGCCGAAATAGGGGCAGTTACTGCAGGTTTGCTCAATCCGAGTCTCTGCATCTCGCACAATACGCCAGTGTTGTTCGTTATCGATCAACTGAGCCATTGGAGTTGTAAAGATATTGCCATGGCTGCGCTCTGGATCGTAGGCGTCGGCATAGCTGTAGAGGTTGCCATCCGTATTTACTAGATAGATAGATTCCCATTCCCGCTTGTCGTAAAACACGGTTGGCGCATCTGGAGTGTAATGAAAAATCACCTGCTGAATTGCTTCTTGGATCGGCGTGATCGACACAAATTGATCATCTGCCATCCATAGGTCAAACAGTTGCTTATAGGCTGCTAACGTTTCATAGGCCGTAATTTCAAACCCAGCGTGTTGATTGTCGAAAGACCCTTGAAACAGCGGCAGAATGCGAGCGGACAAGCCCATGGTGCGGTAGAACTGATAGATATCAGCAATGCGATCAATATTCCGTTTGGTCAAGACCGTAATGCAGCCAAAGCGAATTCCCGCCTCTAACAACCGATCCATATTCTTCAGCACCCGATCCTGGGATTCCAACTCGGTTTCGTAGACTCGCAGCCCGCCAAATAGGTCGATCGAGACCCCCACTGCATCGAAGCCTTCAGACAGCAGTCTCAGCCGTTCGCGATCAAGTAACGTCAAGTTGGTTTGCACTGCATTCGAGACGCGATCGTTCAGACGGTCAAAAATCTGATGTTGCAGATTAAAGGCTTGCCAGTAAAAATCGGGGTGTTGCAGCAGCGGTTCTCCCCCGTGCCAGACAAATTCCACCTCAACCGGAAACGGTAGATTGCGATAGTATTCGGCAATGTGGCGAAACATTGCTTCTAGTTGAGGGAGTGCGATCGCGGTTCGATCTGCCAATTCTGCATATTCATAGCAGTAGCGACAGCGCAAATTACAATGCTTAGATGTTTTGACCACAAATTGAACTAACCGGGGCTTGCTCATGGCTGGCTTTTCCTCAAAAAAGATTCTTTCTGCTGCGTTTTTGTTATGCCCGGATAGACACCTCTACTGTGTACACATAGGCCATGCAATCGGTTGCGGCGAGGGTTATTCGCCCTCTAAATCCCCCAAACTTGAGAGACCGCCTGTCCAGTCTGCGGTAGGGTCCAGCTCGGCCCCCGCAGAATTGAGGGACTGGGGGGCGAGTCTCAAGGGATCGTCTTTTTGGTCAGTTGTATGTAGACGGTAGGATTAGCACCGGGGCGATGGGTTAACGATTCAGGTTCTGCAAGGTTTGTACTGCAGAGGGAATGGCAGGAAGGACCCTGTGATCGGCAGGATCCGCTTTTTTCACTTCGATCCAGCCGGGTTTGTTGTCGCGGAACTGATCGAACAAGCGGAAGCGATCTGATGTGTCGACTTGGATACCGCCAGGAGACGGACGCAATACATCGATCTTGTAGCGCAGTGCGGGGTTGATTTCAGTCGCAGGCGGCTTAATCTGAACATCCTGAACCGATTGGGCATGAACTTGAGCCACAGTGGCAATCAGTGTACTCGACACTGCAATCGCGGCGGCCAAAGCGAGACGAACACTGCTATTCATATGAAACTCCTTTCTGAGAGAGAGTCTTTTCAGTTTCATTCTGGCTTTAGTGCTCTTACCTCGACAGTAGCCTTGTGGGTGATTCTTCTTGTGTCGCTTAACTCGCTTTTTGGGTTCTTACGCACTTTAGATACTGCTGGCGAAACTTTCCTTTACATTTGCAACCCTAGTTCTAGCGTTGCGTGCACTCCAGATCACCAACATCAGAAAAGAGCCAACATTCTGCAGCAGTTGCGGTGGTATTGTCAACTTAACTAGATTTCGCGCTGGTTATTGAGAATGGGTACACTTATAGTCACGGAGAAATGAGCCTTTCAGCCTTTGAAAATCAGGCAATTTCTCAATAAGCAAGCCTTTGGACGGTTAAGTTGACAATACCCTCCAGTCGTACGCTCTCCTTTGAGTGCACGTGCATATAACCGCACCATTATTAAATTCACACCGGTTTCAGCAATGAAAACCAAGTCTTCTGGACAAATGGCTCGAATCTCTTCCCGATACTCCCGTCGCAACAACTGAACTCGGTCTGTTTCAGCTTGACTGGCATGCAACGTTTTTTTTCGAGTCAAATTCAACTGTTGCAAGGTACGGCAAAGCGTACTTGGACTGACCCGAATCTTGACTTGTTGTTCGAGTTGAGCACACAATTCCGCTAGCGTTGCATCATGATCTTGTTCCACCTTCACATAGATTTGATACGCTTCCTGATCCCTTCGCCTAGAGGTCTCACAAGAGATCCAGTTTTGTGCTGCTTTGGACACGGCAATATCCAGAAAATGAGCCAGGAAATCATCAAATCAGAGCATTTTGCCGTGTCGAATGCTCAATCCCATCTTGTTGCTCAAGATTTTGGTTCAACTGTTTCACAAAACCCGCAACCAGTTGAAAGATGATTTTGGGGAGAAAATGCCGCTGTTTGAACAAGGAATCAGTCGTCATTTAGAGTAGAGCTAGGGAAAATTGAGCTTCCACACCATACCAGTTTTGCGACATAACTCTTCTTGGTGCGTCGAGCCGTTTTCTTACCGTTGACGATCTAATTTTATCGATCTACTGAAACTATTGGCTAATCGTACATAATTCAGAAACTGTGGTGATGTAAGCAAATACATCGCTCATACACAGTAAAGCTGCTGCCTGATGGTCCGGGGAAACTGCTGCTACTGCATCCTGCGGTATTAAGACTCGGTAGTCCAGGTTGCGAGCAGTGTAAACGGTACTCATAACGCAGACATGAGTGGTGACACCACAACAGATCAAATTCTCAATTTTTTTGCAACGCAGGAGCAAATCCAGATCAGTGCCTAAAAAGCAATCGTACCGCCGCTTATAACGAATCCGGTAGTCCTCTAGTCGAACATCCAATCCCTCTACCAGATCGCAACCGGGAGTATTTTCCAGGCAATGGATCGGGTCGTATTCCAATTCGATGCCGTAGTCGCTACCATCAGGACGGTGCATTTCGTGGGAAAAAATTATGGGGACCTTTAGCCCTCTAGCCCAGTCTATTAGTTGATTAATAGCAGGGATAATGGCTCGTCCTCCGGGAGTTTCCTGCACTGCCGCCGTTGCCACAAAATCATTTTCCATGTCAATCACCAGTAGAGCTGTATTGCTGGCGTTAATTTTGGCGTTGGGCAAAGGGCGAATCACAGGCTGCATTCCGGCTACTCTCCGCAATAAACAATCAAATCAATCTCTACATCTCCACCGCCAGCCAGCCCCACCACTCCCACAGCTGTCCGCCCTGGTCGGCGATCGTCCGCAAAGTAGGAAGCATAGACTTGATTCACTACCTCATAATCCCGAAAATCGGTAATAAAAACTCGTGCCATAACCACCTGCTCAAACCCAACTCCTACCTGCTCTAGCACCAGCTTCAAATTTTCCATCACCTGCTGAGTTTGAGCAGTGATTTCTCCCCGAGTAATGGTTCCTGTTTGCGGATTTTCTGATAGTTGCCCTGTCACAAATAGGAAATCTCCTGCTCGCACTGCATGGGAGTAGGGAGCGACTGGAGGTAGGATACCAGATAAGGTAATGTATTCGAGCATTTTATCGTCCTATGAACTAAAAAATTGTTTTGCCACCATCTACCAGTAACGTCGCTCCGTGAAGCAAGGCAGGCGCATCACTGGCAAGAAACAGAGCAACTTGAGCAATCTCTTCGGGTCGCCCTAGCCGTCGAATCGGCATAGTGGCAAGACTTTCGGCTTTAGCTTGATCAAAATCAGTTTCCGTCGCGAATTCTCGATCAAGCATTGGGGTATCAATGGGTCCAGGGCAGAGTGCATTAATCCGAATATTATGCTGAGCGTATTCCAGAGCTAGGGCGCGAGTAAACGACAGAACAGCTCCCTTGCTAGCGCAGTAGGCAGTAAATCGAGGTTGGGCAACGATCGAGAGTTCTGAAGCAGTATTAATGATGACCCCACCACCTTGAGATTGCATGAGAGGGACGACTTGCTGGCAAAGATAAAACACAGATTTAAAGTTAATTGCCAGCATTCGTTCTAAAGACTCTGGGTTGGTATCAGTAAAGACCTCTACCTCAGAAATTCCAGCATTGTTATAGAGTACGTCAATACTTCCGTAGGTTTGGTGACATTGCTCAACAACGGAGATCACCTCTTTCAGTTGGGAAAGGTCAGCACTACAGAACTGAAACTTCAAATTCTGCGAGTGCAGCTGAGCCGCTAACGCCTCCCCTCCCTCTAGATTTCGATCCACTCCAAATACCTGTGCGCCTTGTGCAGCAAACAAACAGGCTGCTTCCCGCCCAATACCAGAAGCAACGCCAGTAATTAAGGTAACTTTTCCGGCTAGTCGTCCTATAGTCATTTCAAAGCTCGACAATGTGAAAAAAACGATTAACGATCACGGCACCATTGAATGGGAGGTTCCTCAGTTTTTGCACTCTCGATCAGGGCAACTAATGCTTCTCCCATCTGTATTAATAACTGCTTTCCTTCAGAAGTTGTTGCAAGACTGGGATTACCCGTTACACCATTGGTACTGGTCTGAGGAACAACATAGGTAAAGATCTTACCAGAAGTGCGGTCAGGGTCGTCCTGCAACTGCTGGAGTTTAACCGCATTGGGGTCAATGACCAGCATCAAGGCTGTTTCCGCTCGATTCGCATGAACATCATCGCCATCATGGAGAAAGTACTGCAAAATCTCTGGAGAGAGTTCGTAGGTATTGCGAACGCCAATCTGGAACTTGCCAGGATATTCAAAGCGGAGTCGATCGATAGCACAGCGAATCGGAGCTAAATTTCCAAAATGGGAGTTAACAATCAACAGCCGCCGCCAACCAGTCCGCACCAACCATTCTGCTAATTCCCGCACCATGACTGACAAGGTTTCAGGAAATAAAGATAGAGTGCCACTCCAGCGCTCAGTATGCCCTAGAGAACAACCGTAGGTCAAAGTAGGCAAGACGGGTATCCTTGTTGCTGCTGAAGCATAGAGACAAACGGCAGTGACGATCGCACTATCTGTATACACGGGCAGGTGAGGTCCATGTTGCTCAGTAGCTCCAATCGGTAGAATACACATATCTGTTCCCTGCTGCTGTAGGGATTCGATCTCAGACCAACTAAGCGACTCCCACCGTACAGGTTGAAGCGTTTGAAATAGAGGAAGTTTCTGGAAGGAATCAGAGAGATTAAACATGAGAATCTAAACCCGGTAAAAGAAATTGACGCAGAAGTTGCTGATGGTGTGAAATTCGTACCTCTAGAGAGTTCACGGGACCTGAGCGGTAGGCTCCACTGCTGTACCCCTTTTGCACTCCTGTTGTGATTTGCATATCTTCAACCATAAAGGCTTCAAACTCATCGAGCAGTTGCGCTTCTGTCGGGCTAAAATCGGGGATGCCGTAGATCTCCAATGTGACGCAGCAACTTTCTACCGTAAGCGGATCGATCCGAATCCAAGCAATCACCCCATTGGGAAAGGCTAACAAGTGTAAATTGGGAAAAATCCCATAAGTGAGAAAGCCATCCTGATTGCGCTTTGGCAGACTAGTTAGAACCGGGTGGCGCGATCGCCAACTTTGCGGCGTTGGGCTATAGAGCAGATTCACGTATTGTTCTACTGCATGTTCATAAGCGCGGATTGGACCTTGTATGGGACTGAGAGTAGTGCGGTGAGCGATCGCCACATGATAGTCACAGAGAGTATTGTCATGATAGACCTTCCAGTTACAAGGAACGGTGTAAGACTTTTGCACTATTTGACAAGTTGCTGAAGTGCGATATCCAACCAGATTGGTCGTAATGCTGCCAAGATAATCTAGCAGCGGCGGTGCGGCAACATCGAAACAAACAAAAATAAAGCCTTGCCATTGCTCTACCCGCACAGGCATTAAGGAAAAGTCTTTGAACGAAAACTCTTCTGGAAACCGTTCTTCTCGCGGAGTTCCTAGTAGTTCTCCCAGCAAACTATAAACCCAACCGTGATAAGGACAAACTAGGTGAGGAATACTGTGGGAGCCGGGGGACGAGCAGAGCAGAGAAGCCCGATGAGGACAAACATTATGAAAAGCGCTCAGATTACCCTGCTTATCCCGAATCAGCAGGATGCTCATCTCTGAGATCGTGGTCACAAACACATTGCCGGTCTGGAACAAGTTTTCTGCATCTCCGACATAAAGCCAGACGCGCTCAAACAGAAATTTTTGCTCGATCGGGATTAAGGCTGGCTGGCAGTAGAGGGATGCGCCAAAAAAACTAGAGGGACTGGCTGCTAGTAGATCTTGTCTTAGCTCGGTGTTCATTGCAGTTCTAGATGAAGGTCATCATTTGCTCTCTTTCTTCTTCACAAACGCGATAAAATCCCTGCTCCCACTCCTTCATTTTTTGCTTGAGATAAATTTTCTGGAACTCTTTGCCAAAGACTTCGGGCACAAGAGAGTCCGCTTCAAACGCCTGAAGTGCTTCCAGCAATGTGCGGGGAAGACGGCAAACGGTCTTACTATCTTGCAGGTCATACAAGTTGCCAGAGAGAGGTGCGCCAGGATCTAGGTTCTGCTCAATGCCCTCTAGTCCTGCTGCTAAACTAAATGCTGCTGCTAAGTAAGGGTTGCAAGTCATATCCGGTGCCCGATTTTCAATACAGAAGCGGTTCATAGGCAGACGTAGCATCGCTGAGCGGTTGTTCCGTCCATAGGTTTGTAGGATCGGTGCCCAAGAGATATCGGGCATATCTCCCTGAGGAATCAGTCCTTTGTAGGAATTGAAGGTTGGGCAAGTGAGCGCTGTCAGAGCAGGCGCATGACGCAGCAACCCTGCCGTAAAGTTTAGAGCTAAGCCAGAGATATTCAGATCGTAACGAGTTGCGAGTTCATCGCGTTGATCGGGATCTGGGGCAAACAAGTTTTTCCCCGTTTCGATCGAGGCCAAGGACATATTAAAGTGGGCGGCACTTCGGAAGTCGTTGCTGAAAGGTTTAGGCATAAAGGTAGCGATCGCTCCCAGTGACTTTGCTAGCGTCTTGGTCATGAATCGCAGGAAAATCAACCGATCTGCCATCGTCAGAGCATCCGCGTAGGCAAAGTCAAATTCATACTGCCCATGCCCTCCCTCTTGGTCAAAGGAGTACAAGCCCCACCCCAATTTGTCCATATACTTCGCCAACGGATCTAGAAAAGACATCGATTCGGTTGTCAAGAACAAATCATAAGCAGGACAAACACCCTTAAAGTCCGCTTCAGTGATCGGGATATAGCGCTGTCCTTCTTTGCGAAGCACATAAAACTCCGTCTCCACGCCCAGATTAAAGATAAAGCCAAGCTGCTGTGCCTTCTCTAACACTCGCTTCAGAATTACTCGACTACAAGCAGAGTAGGGACTGTCGTGATAGTGCATATCGCTGGAGAACCAGGCATAGCGGTTATCCCAAGGAAAGATGACTGCGCTATTGAGGTCTGGGACTGCGCCGCATTCATCTTCATGGGGTCCGGCTAATCCCATCCCTTCCATTGCCCCAACGGTAAACAACTCAGAACCAGAACACATTTTCTCGAAGAATGCGATCGGCACAGATTTCGCTTTGGGCGTGCCATGCACATCTACGAACGTCGCAAAGCAATATTCCACCCCTGCACTCACTAACTGATCTTTAACGGAGTTCTTTAACGTTGAATTCAATTGCATTTTTGTACTCCCTCAATTGATTGACGAAAAGACTGAACGTTGCACCTACTGGTTAGTCAATCCATGATTGATGGTCAGGTGTTTTCTAAAATGCCTGCCAGGTGACAATTTCAGAAAATTGTAACTCGTCAACTAATACTTGGCTGATCACTCCTAAACTGCTCTATGAGGCTACTTTGATCACACCATCATTCATGACGGTGTTGATGTCGATGGCATTCGGAATTAACTTGATTCCCATCGCAGTTTTTGAGGCGAAATCTAAGCTGTCAAACAGATTCATCGGATCAGAGCGATTAAAGGTAATGCTCTTGTTATCTTGCAGAGTGTAGAGCTTAACGCCTCCCATCTGAGCCGGAACCTCAGCAGCGGTAAGGCCCAATCCTTTTGCGATCGGTTCTGCCACCGCTGCCGGATCGGTCTGGATGAGTTTGACTGCTTGATCGATCGCTTTGAAGTAGGCAACAACAGCTTCCTTATTCTTCTCTACAAAATCTTTTCTTGCAGTAACACCATCAGGAATGACATTGGTGCCTTTGGAGGAAAAGACAATCTCTCCCTTACCTTCCTTCGCTGCTTTGGTCATCCAAGGCTCGTAGGTGACGGCGATGTCTATCTTGCCTGAGGCAAAAGCGGTGGCAGAATCGCCTGCTGACAGGTCAATGGTGGTAACATCCTCCCGTTTTAGCCCCATCTTATCTAGATAGCGACGTAACAGCAGTTCCTCGAACAGAACGTTCTCTCTTGCCACCTTCCGCCCTTTAATGTCTGCGGCGGTTTTGATTCCTCGACCAAGAATACCGTCTGCACCATTAGAGTAATCACATTGAAAAACGACCTGAATGCCCGGATCGCGGCTAAATTGCGGCACCGCGTTTGGTAAACCTGTCCAGTTGAGATCGACCTTACCTGCCAAGAACGCTGCATCAGACTCAGTTTGCGATGCAAAGTAAATTTCTTTTACTGTCAATCCCTGAGGTTTAAACAAATCCTTAGCCATCGCAACATAATGGCTAGAATAACCGGGCCAGGGGGAAACACCCACTGTAAGCGTTTTACTAGAGGTTGTAGATTGTGGCTGAGCAGTACAAGCGATTGCTAAAAAAATGCTTAACCCAAACATTAAACAGTAGTTTAACTGAGTTTTCCAATACGGAATTAATCGCTGAAGCATTGGCGTAGTTAAGTAGGAAAATGGGTTCAATCTGTATGAGAAAATTTTGTGTAGAGGGCGAATAGGGGGGCATAACTCTGGAGAAGCTAAGGCTGAACAAAGCCTATCTCATTTAATATTTTGCTTTAGATCAGTGAGTCAGAAGTTAGCAAAGCCGCAAAGATTAAACTGTTTATCTTGATACAATCTCAGATTTTTTGTACAATTATTGAGGAATCCACAGATTTAATCTAGAATCTTGAATTTACGGCAACACAAGCATGATGCAGCCTAACTCCAAATCCCAAGATTCTAGCGATATTGACTCTACTGACCGCGAGATTATTCAGTTATTGCGCCTAGATGGTCGTATGTCCTTTACAAAAGTTGCTCAAAGGCTGGATGTTCCCGAAACAACAGTTCGCTATCGAGTGCAGCGCCTACTGCAACAGGACATCATTCGGATTATCGCTTGGCCCAATCCAGAGAAAACGGGCAAGCCCCATTTTATGATTGTCTGGTTCGATGTCGAAAATGCTCAAATAGATACTGTCGCTGAACAATTATCCCAAATGGATGAGGTGCAGTTTCTTGCAGTCATTGCAGCAGGACGATTCAACATTGTTACGGACATCTACTTCAAAGACCACGTCGATCTAGTCAACTTCTTCACCCAAATCCATCAAATCCCTGGGATTCAGCACTATGAGTCCCATCTAGTGCTAAAACTTCTAAAAGCTCAATATAATTATGTTCTAGACTCTTAACTCGGTTAACTAAGCAAGGTTACGAATGAGAAAGCATTCTCAACTATGGGCGAAGTTTGTGTAACAAAGTTTTTCATTCCTGTTTGCTTGAAGAGACGGGTCTAGCTTTTCGAGTCTTTTGTCTCAAGCACTACTTTTTCTAGAGTTGATTGATGAGATCAATAGACTTGTTGTCAAATAACATCAAAAATCGTTGAACCCCTTACGCTGCCTCGCTCCCGGAGCTTTTTCTATAAATCGCTCGAAACGACTGATTTGACTGTCTTTCAAGCGTTTTTACACTTATTTCGCAACAACTCTAATATATACAAGATTAATGGTTGTGTAGGCATTGTCAACTTAACCAGAATGTAGAATAATCGTACTGATTCAACGTTGCTCGCATTCGCTTGCCCATGTATTCCCGTCATCGATTTCCCAGTGAAATTATTAGCCACTGTGTCTGGCTCTACTACACTTTTCCCTTGAGCTATCGGGACATCGAGAAGATGATGCTGGTCGCTTTCAGCGTGGCGAAGCCAACGGGGGATCGAAGTGACCTACGAAACGATTCGGGAGTGGTGTCGGTGTTGTCAACTTAACGCGAATGTAGAATAATTGTACTGGTTCAACTCTGAACTTACCCGCTTGCTCATGTACTCCCGTCATCGATTCCCCCGCGAAATTATTAGCCACTGTGTCTGGCTCTATTACACCTTTCCCTTGAGCTATCGGGATATCGAGAAGATGATGCTGTATCGGGGGATCGAGGTGACGTATGAAACGATTCGAGAGTGGTGTCAGAAATTCGGGCAGCAGTACGCCAATCAGCTTCGTCGCAAACGTCCCTACATCACGGATAAATGGCATCTCGACGAAATGGTGG
>JAESFQ010000746.1_pt1 | contig 11948 bp, 11 predicted proteins | sample 9269431 | NCBI WGS metagenome assembly JAESFQ01 (sample SAMN14502588, study PRJNA617103) | algae metagenome | isolation source: Plectolyngbya sp. WJT66-NPBG17 and co-occurring heterotrophs from well... | place: USA: Mojave Desert, Joshua Tree National Park, California | collected 2006-08-06
CTGCTTGATCGCCATGGGCAGTTGATGTCGCGTGTCGTTGGTGCCGGAGAACCCCGTCGTGGCTGCGTTACCACAGCGCATAGGATCATAAAGGACCAGATCGGAGCCTGATGCCGACAGTTTGTCCCAGACTTGTCGTCAATACTAGCCTATCAATCCATATATCAATCCATATCAATATCAGTGTTCTAATCCATTTCAATACATACCTTAACGTGTTTCACAAGCGAGCGGCGCACCCAAGCGAGCGGCGCAGGATCGCTAGAAGGACGCCTGCGCAACGACTTTGTGCAGCGCCACAACAGACTAAAGTACTTTACAGAGTAGTATGATACTATTCAGAAGCATCGCTATCTTCTACACCCTCTATGTCTACCTTGCAAGTGCGAGAGTTGTGCCCAATCTCGCCGCAACGCCTACAGTGCCGTTCTTTGCGCACCCTCTTCGCAGGCGTCTCACCATCATCACGACTAACACCCTCCTTAGCAGCAACCAAATCAGCTACTTCACCAACTGTTAAGGTCTCTTCAGTCCTTACATGCCGCCGCTTACGACTCTTACGCTTTGTAGCTGCCTCAGTTGCGTCCCGCAGGCGTACCATTTCTTCGCGCATTAGCACCATCTCATGTGCTATCTGCTGAGCGCCTTTGGTAAGCTGCCTGACCTGCTCATCAATCGAACTTGCTGGAGACCCCCAATGTTTTTGCATGCGATTTTGAAGTAGCGTTGACTGCGCCTCCATCTCACAGGCGTTGCGCGGTGTCTTTGGCTCCCAGGCGACGTTGTCTGGTTGTGGTGGAGTTGGCGTACGCAGTCGTACATCAAGCTTCGATAGCACTGCCTCTGGGTTGTGTGTGACTAGCCCAGCACCTCTGAAGCCTGCGCAGACGTTGTCTGTTGTAAACACCCTCTGAAAAGCTGCCTTAAAAGCAGGTAGAAAGGTTTCTTTGCTAATGTGGTGAACGCGGCTGCGTGCCAAGACTGAGATCTCGTCGCCATACATGCGCTTCAACGGCGAGAAGCAGGCGACGTCAAGCGGTTGTAACAGATGCGATGAGTGCGCAGGCATGCAGAGAATGATGATCTTCTTCTCTTTGCAGCGATCTTAGAAATCAACTGAACAGTGGCTCTCATGGCCATCAATGATCAGTATCCTATACACCCCAACAGGCTTCGCATGCGCGTCAAAGTGTTCAAGCCAGGCAAGCGCTAGGTTGTTGTTTGTCCAGCCAGTAGGGCTAACTTTAATAACCCAGTCTCGTGGTAGATCCTCAGTGAACCAGTTAGAGATAAGAACCTTGCCTGCAAAGATGAGGAAGGGTGGGATAACGCGCCCCGTCGCCCCGACGCCTTGTACCAGGGTAACCCACCCGCGGTCGCCAGGTTGTAGCTTCTTCCGTCGACCAGGCTTCTCTGAGCCTGTTACGACTAGCTGAGATGATATCTTGCCCATCAGGAAGCCAGACTCATCAAAGTTGTACATGTCCTCATCCACAATACCATACTTCGCCTTCATTGACTGAACAAGCGTGAACCAGGGTTGTATAACCGCTGGGTCCTCGCAGGCAGCTCGCCAGCGATCGTACGAGCGGCTCCATCGCGTTCGCAGCTCTGGTGAACGTTTGATAAAATTATCTACCCAGTTCTTGCCAGTAGGCTTGCTACCGCGCTCTCTGAGCAGTTTATCGGCCATATTTTGTACGTTTGTCTTCGACGGCGGTAGTCCACGCAGGCTCTCATCAAAAACACGTTGTATAATCGCCTCCTCCTCTAGCTTTGTAAGGCGTTTCGAATTCGGCTCGCAGTCGCGTCGAGAGTGTTTGCCGTCGCGTCGCCGTCGTATCGTTGTTTGAGGGACTTTGTAAAGTAATTCAGCGCGTCGTATGCTTTCAACTTGCTTTGTTTGGATATCAGATAAAGCAAGCTGTACGTCGCCTTCAATGTAGGCCTTCTGGGCTTTGCGTTGTTGTGACATTTAGTGATGTTGTTGTGTAGGCGGGTCGCGTTGAAAGCGCGCGCCGCTCGCTTGGGTGCGCCGCTCGCTTGTGAAACACGTTACAAGTTTTTCTCCAAGTCCTAAAGCATCTATGGCTGCAAGCGCAGCGTCGATAGGCTCCATTTGGGGTGATCGCTGCGTGGCAAAGTTGGTGGTGGTGGTGGTGGTTTTGGTGGGGCGGATCGGGCATGTAGCCGTCCGAGGCACATGACCGTCCGGCACGGTACGCGTCACTCGCTTGTAAAGCACGTTAGTAATTTTGACGAACATGGTCACATACGCCTGAATGTGAACATTATATCATCCATTATCCATCATCTATCATCCTGCCTGCAATGGCAAACAATTCAACCAAATGTGAAAAACTGTATCATGACTGTGTCATAATTCACAGCAAACTTATTAACGCCTTGCTCCTATGCCAGTCCCGTGATCGTTTGATAACAGGCACCCAGCATACACAGTGCCAAACCATCTTTTAGAGAAGACGATGGCAAGGCTTCTAATCGTCTAGAACCCGCCGGATGGTTCTGATGTCCATGAGGATTCTACGCCACTGATTGAACCTCTACTGTATATCAGGTCGTCGAAGTTCCTACTCGGCGCTTGCCGTTCAGGAATAGTGAGATAGCCAAGAATGCGGTGACCATAAAGAGCAGCCATTCGACCGCTCCAAACACTGTCGCCGCCTTGAGCGCCCCGCAGGCAACATGTCCTCTTGCACATGATCTAGTCCCAATATTGACAGCCACGGCAATCCAACCGGCGAACCATGAAATGAGAGCCACCACCTCAACGGCAACGCGAATGTATCCAACCAATGGGCGATCCTTAAGTGCGTTTCTAGCAACGAGTTGAAAGATAACGACCAAACTTGACCACGCAGCGCAGAACATCAAAAAACCCCATGCATTGGGGACGCCGAAGTAGCCGTTGAACCCACCCCAAGGGGTGTCGACGAAGGAACTGTAGCCACTATACACGTTGATAGCTAGACGATGGAATTAGTCTCAAGAGTGCGTTAAAAGCGTAGATTGCATTAGTTGTCCGTACCGTAGCCGTCTGTTCCCATAACAACGATGGCACAGATGACCTGCAGCGCTCGCAGTGCAAGGTTGAGCATTCTGTTTTCCGTCATGATCACGGCCATGATGTAGAGCGATCTGTGTTGGAGTTCAAGAGAGGAAGACGAGCACGTCGAGTGTCTGTTGAATAGATGAGGAATGTGGCGTAAGGAAGGAAAAGGGGTTTAAGCTCAAATAAGTTAATAGAAATGGTTGACTAAGGATCTGTTTGGTAAAACACCAATATCGACACGAAACTCTAGTACTGGCGATTTTTGCCAGAATTATACTCCAGAACGTGAAACTGAAGTAAAAACACATTTTATAGACATTTAGTGACTCTGGTAGAAACAACTGCGCCGCATAACATGAGTTCCGGCAAGGGTGGAACACTCGCAACTCGCACCAGATCCGGCAATAGTTGCGAGGCAGCCTCAGGCGACCCCAGCCATTCTGTCTCTACAACTTCAAACCCTGTAGACTCTCCCAAAAGCAATACAGATCAACCGCAAGCTCATTCGTTCATGCACTATCTCATCGCTTCGCATAGCCAGCAACAAGGTATGTAGGGCAAACAGCTGTGTCTTAGAACGACGAGGTGACACAGGCACCTCAAGCCAAGCCATTCTTTCCAACAGATCAGCACTGATCAGGGTGCTTTACGAAAATCACAAGGTCTGAAAGTTGCTTGGTGCTGAAACACCCTGCAGTAAGAATCCCAGAAAGTGGGGGCATAACCTGTCGTCATCCACGACAGCAGATTTGTCGTCCCCCGTAAGAATGGAGCACTCAGCAGTGAACACTCAAAAATAGGTACGCAGTAGGCCAGGTGCAAAATATTACGAAAGGGACAAGTGTCTGTTGTTCAAGCTCTTAGGGATGGAAAGTAAATACAGCGCTTTAGAGTTACGCAGAGGAAGTGTTGGACGTATAGGGTGCCCCGTGCGCCATGTGAGCCAGTTCGGCATGTGAGCCACCCTAACAAAAAGTCGCGATCGCAAAAATGAGGCTGTAGAACCACCGCAAAAGCTAGTGTCGTGATAATATTTTAGTGTATTGTTATATAGACGCTTGCGAAACTTTTGTACTACTCAGAATATTTTCTAGGTGGTCGTACCGACCGTGTTCGGGTGGTTTTTGGTGGTGGTGGAGGCGGCTCAGGTGCAGCGTCAGCACAACTTCAAGCAACAACAACAACACGACGACGCTTTGTCGGAGCTTTACTAGAGCTGCGTGAGGCTGCTCGCTTGCCTTTGTTTAGTGTATCGCGAGATTTTTGTGAGGTTGCAGTATCGCGTTGCTGCTTTTTGAGCGCCCGGGCGGCGGCGAGGTTTTCAACCCGCGCCTTTTTAGCAACCTCCCGCTCCTCTTTTGCTCGCTGTCGACTCTCCTTTGCTACCTCTGCCTGCTGCTTTTTGTGTGCTGTTGCCGTTGCTTTCAGCTCTCTATCGCGAGTTTTTTGGAGTTGTAGTTGCTCAGCGTCCTTCTGTTTCACAGCTTCGCGCGCACGCCCTTCGCGGAGCTTCCTTGGAGACCAGAAAACAGCGCTACTATGATACTCCTCGCGCTGTTGAAGGTCCATGGTGTTGCTCTTCTTCTTACGCTTCTTTTTGGTATCAAGGGCGCCTGTGAGGCCGTCGTTTTCGTGGTGGAGGAGCTCGTTTTGCGTCTGTAGAGAGTGAAATGAAGCTGCGAGCCGCCGGGCTTCAACTTGCGCCTTGTTAGCTACTGCGGCGTCAAAAACTTTGCGCAGCTCCCTCCAGCTATCGCTGTCGCCATGTTGCCCAAGTTCTGAGTCCTCATCTTGTATTGAAGTGGTGTTGTTGAAGCGTTTCAGTACGGCGTCCGCATCCATCGACCACACGCCAGTAGCTTGAAAACTCTTCAATATGTTATCGCGACTCATCGTAGAGATCCACGCCGCCCATAAGCTGCTGAAGAAAGCTTTTTTTGCGCCTCCAGTATGCCCGCCCGCGCGCTGGAGGGAGCTGTCGAGCTGTGTAGTATAGTTCCTCGATAGCGGCGAGAACAGCACGACATCGAGCGGCTGAAGCGTGTGGGTTGAATGAGGAGGAAAGATAGCAAGTAGAATTTGATGGGTGTCGCAATAATCGATAAAATCGGTGGTGACGTGGCTGCCGTGGCCGTCAAGGATGAGAAGTCGCCATCGGCGTCGCGCTTTCGCCTTCGTACAGCGATCGAACACCTGTTCAAGCCAGGCAAGGCCGAGGTCGTTGTTTGTCCAGCCTGTTGGCGAGTTAGAGAAAAAAACCTAGTGTTTTCCGACCTCTACGTCGTCAACCCAGCTCGATTGAATCCCGGATGAGCCCTCATAGATGAGAGCCGGCGGTAGTGCCTCGCCAGAAGCGCACACGCAAGCAATAAGCGTTATCCATTCTCTGCTACCATCTTGGATCGCTGCAGTGCGTTCTTTTGACTGCCAAACTGCCTTGCTAAAGACTCGCTTCGAGCGTGTTGTGATGCCGGTAAAGAAGCCCTTCTCGTCCATATTGTAGGTGTCGCGCTCGTCAACGTCGTAATCGCGCATCTTAGAGTGAAGTAGAGCAAAATAGGACTCGTATCTTTCTCTACTGTCAGCGTCGTGACGGCTGCGATCGAGTCCGGCGCTCCATTTGGTAGTAAGTTCGTCGGGATGGCGATGCAGAAACCGAGTAACCCAGCCCTCGGAGACCTCCTGTTTCGCAACCGCGCTGGCAAAATCTTGTACCATCTCGCGGGTAGGTGGTAAGCCGCGCCTTGTGCATTTTTCTATGTGTAGCACGAGTTCTGTTTCCTGTTGTGGGCTGAGTAGTTGTTGAGATTCTCCCATAGTCGCATTTGAGCGTGTTGAACCTTGGTGCCGCCGCGACAACGTTGTTCTATCAACTCCAAATCTTTTTGCAACTTCGCGGTACGAGAAATCATCTCCTGCTTCGCGCAATTCGATCCAGCTAATCGCCTCTTCAATCGGAGTCATGGTAGTGGAGTTATGGCGCGCTGAAGTTGGGACGATTATCTTGTTTTGATGTTCTGGTGGTTGATTGATTTGATTGATTTGATTGATTTGATTTGATTAGGTCCTACACGGTTGCAGCCGCGAAGTGCAGCTATGCCCGGCTGACAGGCTTGGCAGAGAGCCGACGCGGCGCGGATCAACGTCCGCACCGCCCCACTTCATCCTTTGAGAAGGACCATCCCCCTAGAGGCCTGCCGTTTTCCTCTCATCAATATCTACATTTGGCTGTCACCTCATCTAGGTAATGGCTCTACTAACTGAACACTATACTTCTAGGCTCGTAGAGGCACGGTTGCCTCGTGTTCTGCGTCTGCAATACCTTCAGTCTCCCCCCAGCGCTCGGCTGTCGTCTGCGCGCCTGCGATCCCCATTTTGCCCAAGGATCTGCGTCTGCTCTACATACTCGATGGCTTTGGTGGCTAGCTGTGGCGTGCTTAGGATGGTCCGGATATTGTCTCGTCCGGACAGGTTGGCGAAGATACGGTCCCGGAGATGCCTGCGCTTGCTGCAGTGGAGAAGGATGTGCGCGACAGTCTGTCGTCTCGCTCCGCAGTCGCAGCGCGGGCTGGTGACGTCTGACACTCTTCGGGCGAAGAGAAAGTCGTTGAGTCCGATCTTCTCTGTCCGCAGCTGCACCAGCAGCGCGCTCTCCCGCTTAGCGAGCCCCTCGTGGAGCCGGAGTACTTTCTTAGTGGGCGTTGGAGTGTGTCTGTAGGTTGCTCGGCCCTTGGTGTCCTTGCACCACTTTGCTATCCATGCCCGTTCGGTTTGTATGCTGCACCATCTCTTCACAGTCGACCTTATAGTGAACAGCTGGGGAGGCGCGCCTGCCGGTGAGCTTCTGCGGCCGTCTTCCCTCCATCCGGTGGCCTCCTTGGCCGCTTTGTCGACGGCCTCGTTTCCGGGTATGCCGACGTGGGCTGGTATCCACCGGACGGTTACCGACCGGCCTGCATCCTGTAGTTCCTGGACTTGTCGTGCGATCTCCTCGAGGATGTAGGCTCCCGACCGTCCCTCGGCCTTGGCTATGGACCAGATGGCGGCTTGATTGTCTGTGTATATGGCGACATCTCGTCGCGCGCCGTTTCGGCTTGCATACTCTTGAGCGATCTGCAGTGCTAAGCTGATGCCTTGTAGCTCTGCTGCGTATACTGTCGACGCCGTGTCTGGCCCCATGTGCACGGATCGTACCTGTTGTGTGAGTGGACACAGTGCTGCAGAGCCTATCTCGCCTTCGATGCCGCTGCCGTCTGTGTAGATGTTGAGGTTGTTTTCCTTTTCGTGCTCTCCGTCGTGTCGCTCCCGCGCTCTCTTGGCGGTCGCGTCAATGTAGGTGGTTGGGCCTTGTCTCCAAGGTGAAGTGAGGAAGCATGGGATCTGCTCTTGTCTGTCGAATCCCTGGGTTCGCATGCTCTTCATGTCGCTGTGGACCTTCTGCCAGGAGCTGGTGTGTCTGATGCTGGTCTTGTCTGTGGCTGTCGGCTGTGCTGTGCTTGCCTGGAACCCTGAGGTGGCCGCGATGTCCCTACTCGAAAGCAGCCGGGTGATAGTGTCTGCGTTGTGCTTCCATATCTGCTGCTCGATGGGAAGGAGGAACGACTCTACGTCGAGCGCGGCTCTCGACGTAGCTCTGTAGGCCCCGCTGATGACCCTCGCTGCTCTTGCCTGTATGCTCTGCAACGTGTTAAGCATGCTCCTAGTGTACAACTTCCCCTTCGTGCTGGCGTTCGACCATACTGAGCATGCGTACATCATCTGAGGGAGTACTGTGCCTTCGTAGATTCGCCGCAGGTCGATGAGACTGGTACCCCAGTTGGACCCTCCGAGGCAGCTGAGCGCACTCACTGTCTTTGTCGCTTTCCGTCTAATCTCTTCTGTGTGTTCTTTCCAGTGTAGTTTCGCATCCATTGTCAGTCCAAGGTACTTGCACGTTGCTTCGGGTCGTATCTCGCCCCATTCGGTTTGAATTGGTGTCGCCATGTTGACGCGTTTGCGTGATCTTGTGAAGTGAGTGAGTTGGAATTTGTTCGGGGCGAAGACCGATGCGTGTGTGCTGGCCCAACGCTGTGCCTTCTCGAGGATTCTGCTCAGTGTCTCGCATGTCTGCTCTGTTGTCTTGCCCCACGCGAGGATGCCGACATCGTCTATGTAGCCCGTGGACATGGCTTCCGGTGTGTTGTTACATTCATCTATCAGGTCCGCATTGTAGAAGAGGTAGAGGATGGGCGACAGTGGCGATCCCTGGGGTATGCCGGCGTTGATCTGATACGCTGTCGACCGGAAGCCGTCGATTGCGATGCTCGTGTGTCTGTTGCTGAGGAAGCTTGCGATCCACTTTACCGTCTTCTCGTCTACTCGTCTCTTTCGTAGGTCGTGAAGCAGGCGTACGTGCGAGACGTTATCGAAGGCGCCGGAGACATCGAGTAGCAAGAGGCTCGCCACTTGACTGGTGCTTTGGCTCCATGCTTCGTAGATCTTATGGGTGACGGCATGGAGAGTGTGCTCCGTAGAGCGCATCTTCCTGCCGCCCATGTGTGTCGGCGGTAGGACGTGATGGGTCTCGGCTAGGTAGCTGAGTCGTCGGGCTATGACTGCATCCATGATCTTGCCTGTAGTATTCATCAATGCGATGGGTCTGTAAGACTTTGGTGCTGTGTAGTCGTCTTTGCCTGGCTTGCGTAAGACGACCGTGGTCGACTCGCGAAAGTGGGCCGGGCAGTATCCTAGGTGTAGGCTCTGGTTGAAGATCCTCGTGAGGTGGGCTGCAAGGTGAGCTGCTCCCGCTTGCAGGGCTTTGTTGGCGATACCATCCGGACCAGGTGCTTTGAGTGGTGACGCTGCTCGTATGGCATCACTAACCTCCTTTTCTGTCACCGGTGGCATAACCACTTGGTTGTTGTACTGTGCGTCTCGTATGTCCTCCAGATCTGCCTCCGGTGGCCTTGGAAAGAAGGCCTCCAGGAACACATCCGCTTTCTTGGCCGGATCCGTTATCTCCAGCTGTGTCTCTGGATGTCGTATAGCGGGTGTGACTAGTGGGGCCGGGTTTCCTCTTGTCTTCGCCCATCTGACGAGTTTCCACAACGCCTCTGGCGACTTCGCGGCCTGCTCTACCCGTTCTCTATGGGCATCCCTTAGTGCTTTCTTGATCGTTCTTGCTTTGTGATTCCTCGCTATGCGGTACGCCTCCCACGACTCGTCTGTATGACGTTGGTTGTGTGCTCTTTTGAGTCTTTTCGCTTCCGCAAGAACTGCGCTGCACCCTTCCGTCCACCCCTCCTTGATCCGGTCTGACGGACGTGTGTGTAGTACTGCCTTGTCTATGGACTTTTGGATTGCCTCGATAGTCTCTCGGACATATGTGTCGAGCGCTGTCTTGTTTGTTGGTCTGCGGAGCGGCGGTAAGGCCTGTTTTAGTGTCTTCTGGTAAATTCCCTCGTTCAGCCGCTTCCAATTTCTCTTTGGCGTCGCTTCCAGTTGTTGTACTCTCATATCTATTACGGTGCTGATAGGAAGGTGGTCGGAGTCGTGGTCGAGGTCCCGATCGACCTGGCTTCTGATCACCCGATCGACCAGGCCCACAGTCACTAGACAAAGGTCTATGGTGGAGCGTGAATTTCTTTCCTCGTATGTGATGGTTCCGGGACGCAGTGTACTGTTCAGGTCGAAGTCTTCCATGATCGCGAGCAGGTCTGCGGATTCGGGGTCGGTATGTCTCACGTCTGAGCCACCCCACATGGGGTGGTGCAAGTTGAAGTCGCCGAGGAGTATCTGCTCATTGGGCCAATTGTCGTGCAAGATTGTGCGAATATTTGTCAAGGCGGTGCTTTCACTCGTGATGCGTCTCACCGGGTTGTATACGTTGTGTATAGTAAGCTGTGGTCCATCTTGTTGATTATCCCTGGGTTCCATTGTGAGAGAGCAGATGTCTCTGCTGTGCTCTTTAAACTGCCACTTCTTGTGGTCTAATCTTTTGTTGATAAACAGACCCTGGCGGGTCCTGCCTCCTCTTCTGCTGGACAGCAGAGATGAAAGACGTCTTTTGCTGGGTGGTGTGTCGTCGCCGCGAAGGGGTTCCTCCATGGTTCCTGGATGGCCAAAATGTCGTACTCGTGGATCCGGGGATCGCGCAGCATGGTCGCCATCACCATGTCTCTTGATTTGTGCACGTTGTACTGTAGTATGCTTAGTGTGGCGTGTCTATTCATGCGTCGTCATCGGAAACGATCTCCATGTGATGGCTGTGTTGCGTGTGAGAGGTGTTGCTTCCGTTAGCTTCTAAGGCTCTCCTACTGGGTATGGTTTGTCCATGTGGTCTTTGACTTCCGTTCCCCTGTATCGAGTGATCCTCCCGGTTCGTCGAGTCGACAGTGGTTCCGGTGTTGGTTCTCTTCTGTCCTCGTCCGGTCTGCGATCGATTCCTGGTGAGCTGCGTCGGCTGTGTGATGCAGCGGTCTGACTAGGCCTGCTCCCTCGAACAGTGGATGTTGGTATATCAAGCTGCGCGTTCTGTCCAGCTGCCTGTGCAACGTGGTGATAGCGCGGCCGCATCTCGTACGCGGACCTTGCCTTGGCCATCTCGTCCTTTCTGGTTGGGCACTGGCGGCTCCACGCTTCATGTTCGCCGCGGCATGCTGCGCATTTTCTGAGCACGCTCTCTCCGGTCCTTGATGGGCAGTCCCGGGTGTCGTGTTCCTGCGCACAGTGGCCACATGCTGTTGCTGCCTTGCACTGGGTTCCTATGTGGCCGTATCTTTGGCACTTGAAGCACTGCTTCACTCGGCACTGTCGCTCGTATCGCTCGCACTGGAAGACTTCGCCCTGCCAGATCAGGCCCTCGTCGATGATCTTGTTAGCGTCCTCTGGTTTGGTGAACTCGATGGTGATGGTCGTTGCCGTCTTGGCAGCAGCGTCTCTCGTCAGCCAGCCTATGTGTCTTATCTCTGCCCGGGGTATGAACGGTCGGTTGTCCTGCAGGATTTGCGTTCTGATTTCGTCGAGCTTGCTCATGTCCATCGTGTTCGTGCGTATGCCGTGTGCCAGGACGCCGAACGTCGGGATCTGCACTGTAGTGCCACTGCCAATGCGGTGGGCCCAGTCGTCCGCAAACTGTCGCAGCGCCTCGGACTCGTTGCTGCTTGCTGTCTTGATGCTCAGGTCACCGCTCTTCAGCTGGTTAGATGAGACAATCTTCACGTTTGCTATGTTTTCGTTGCCGCTCTGCTCAATGGCACGTTGGACATGTAGTTTGAGATTACTGGGGTTCATAGCCCTCAGGCTCTGTACGGTGAGCGGGTCTCTGATGTTCATAATGACCTCACGCTGTGTTTGCACAGATGATTGTTTGACGCTTTGTGCATTGTATGTAGCTGCTAGTGGGATGCCCCTGGCTGCCGCTGCAGCGTAGCTCATGGGTCCGCTCGCCTGCTCTTGTGGCCTCTTGTTCCTGATCTCTCTCGCAACCTCCAGCGTCGCTTTACCCACCTCTGTGGCATCCTTGGCTGCCGCCTTCGCCTCTTCTACCGTGTTGTCATTCTGTTGTATGTTCGCTGCAGATTGTTGAACGAGTTCTGCGGTGGATCTGAGCTCTTGCTTGATCTGATCGAGGGTTTGCGCTGTGTCTTCTGCTGCGGCTCTGGCCTCGGTTCGTGCGACGTTGAGGGCGTCGCCGAGGCTGCTGAGGTCGGGGGAGTGCTGCGTCTTTAGGACGAATGTCAATGCACCGCGTATGATATCGCCGACGATGTCTGCTGGTAGAGGCTGTTGGCCTCCATTGCGTTCGATTAGCGATAGTACCTCGCGAAGAAAAGCGCTGAGGTTTGTAGCGTGCTCGTCTATTGGAATCGGCCAGGTCGACCTTCGAGGCCACGGT
>JAESFQ010000747.1_pt1 | contig 11935 bp, 9 predicted proteins | sample 9269431 | NCBI WGS metagenome assembly JAESFQ01 (sample SAMN14502588, study PRJNA617103) | algae metagenome | isolation source: Plectolyngbya sp. WJT66-NPBG17 and co-occurring heterotrophs from well... | place: USA: Mojave Desert, Joshua Tree National Park, California | collected 2006-08-06
CGCATCTTCTTCGAAGAAAAGTGTTCTTTTTTCAAACAACATGCACAGAAAGCACAAGTACGAACCTTGGGTAAACCTATGGAACGTTAGTATGATGTATAGGAAGGGTGAAGTAGAAAACTTGCCTGAAAATGTTGTCGATGAACAAAAGCACGTCCTGGCCCTCCTCATCTCTGTTAGATGTTAGTATAGTGCATCAGTGAAGGGTGAAGTTGAACTTTCCTGAAGTATTCTGCGACGGTGAGACCAGTAAGAGCGACACGGGCACGGGCACCCGGGGGCTCGTTCATCTGACCGAAGACAAGGGCGACCTTGGAGTCACCGTCAAGCTGAATGACGGAAGTCTCCTGCATCTCGTGGTACAGATCGTTACCCTCACGGGTACGCTCACCGACACCAGTGAAGACAGAGAAACCACCGTGGGCCTTGGCGATGTTGTTCTGCCTGTCGTTAGCTAATGCTTAGACTGCAGACATTCCATGCCTTACAATCAGCTCCTGAATGAAGACAGTCTTTCCGACACCAGCACCTCCGAAGAGACCAATCTTTCCACCACGAGCGTAAGGAGCCAACAAGTCGACAACCTTGATACCAGTAACGAGGACCTCGGCGGAGGTGGACTGCTCAGTGAAGGCCGGGGGGTCGGCGTGGATGGGGGCGTACTTGGTGGCCTTGATGGGACCACGCTCGTCAATGGGGTCACCAGTGACGTTCATGATACGACCCAGGGTACCGTGACCGACGGGAATCTTGATGGGGGCACCGGTGTCGGTAGCCTTGGCACCACGGACAAGACCCTCGGTACCGTCCATGGCAATACATCTGACGACGTTCTCACCCAGATGTTGCTGTGCTGAATCAGTGATGCTATTCCCACTTGTTCGATTCTTGGCGTCCTTACAGCGACTTCGAGAACCAGCTTCTGGTCACCGTTCTGGGTTGTGACGGCGTTGAGAATGGCAGGGAGCTGCTCGGTGTCGAACTTGACCTGCAATTGGCTGTCAGTGGCCGTTTTCTTGATGCGATCCCAAATGGCGAAGTCCAAACTCCACCACCATGGACCTGGAAAATCTTTTTTAAGGCGACTCACGTCAACAACAGCACCAACAACACGGAAAATCTTGCCGTCCTTTGCAGAGTCCGTCGATGCGAATCGGGTAGACAGGGCTGGGGCGAAGCTCTTCTTCATGGGCGAAAATGCGCTGGGGCGGATGGCCGGCCTGCGCATGGAAGCGCGGAGCGCCTGCTGGATCCCACTATCGAAACAGGCGTCAGTCCATCTCAATTCATCGTCAATTGGACTCAGTGGGCGTTTGGCTTACCTCTTCAGCATTGTGAGATATGTGGTAGACGGATTGGTGAGTGGAGAGAGGGTGGGTTGTTGAGGGAAGAGCTTCTCACAGCTTGAAAGGAAGGCGGACGGCGTTCCAAGAGATCCGTGCGCGACTAGTGCCCACGCGGTTAGCATCCGGCAACGAGACAACCCCAGATCGAATTCTGACGACAACCAGCACGTTGCTATACTAGTTATATTTCGAATGTCGTGGCTATTTCTTTCTGAAGATGACACTTAACCACCACATGCATGCTTGCTCAATCGAAGTAACGACGTCTACCTACTTTCCGATTCGCCCCGATGGAACGACCGCCTTCAAAAGCAACTTCACGGTTATACAATCCTAATCTAGGTGGTAGACATGGCCACGAAAGGAGGCAGGGGCAAGTATCATGCATATACGAAGAAGCTCGACGTTCAATTAGGTGTACTTAGGGCTTAGAGCCTACATCATCTTGTTGTTGTAAAGTGCGTCAACGAACGTCCTAGCGAATACCCTCAGGAAACATTTTGAGCAAAAGCATAAACTAGAAAAATGGACCTTATTCGTACCTAGCTGTTGCCTTGGAGTCCTCGATGTGTCTGGCACTCAAGGTATACATCATCGTACCACTGTGCAGCACATCTGTTAAAACTCTATCGAATGCTTTGAGGGTTTGTTTTAGTATTAGTCATGATCTAGAGCAAACGAACTACTTCATACCTAGGAGGTGTTCTAGAGAACTCGCTGTACGCCCCAAGCCACTTAGCCAATCGTGGACCCGCAATCTAATTCGTAAAATTGGTGCACAAGTAAGTGATTCTACCTACGCCGTTTGAACCACACGCCATCAAAATGTGTAGCCCTACAAGCAGCAACAACCTGCTCGTAGTCTTGAACCCAGAACTAGAGGTAGACTTAGGCACACTGCTTTTCCCTACAGGTACCTACAGGCTGCACTACTACAGAACATAAGCTCGCGAAAACAACTAGTATATATTGCGACACTTCACCGTGCAACTACGACAATTACGCCATGTGACATGTCTTTAAATCCTCTAATACGATTGTGCCGGTATATACTAACATGCGGATATATTGCACACGAGAAGCTTATTTGGTACAAATTATACTTTCCATCCAATACCACATTCTGACGATACACCCTTATAATGTACACTACATTGTACAGTTATATGCTCTTAAACAAAAACCCGTGTACACCTCCAGGGTAGACGTTGAGGATTAGGTACAACCTACAATAAATGAGCTACTTTTGGCGGCGGCGGCAGCAGTCGTGGTATTAATGGGGGACACAGCATCGTGTGGGTGCTCCATGTGCAAGACGTCAGGAAATAAGCTGATACACTTTGTACCAAGAAAACTGCTGGTCATGCCCATATAAGGCATAGGCAGTGTGCAGTGTAAAGCCGTACTGCAAGCACCTTTACGTTACTTCTCTGACTGGCTCGTAAGTAGTAACGACCTTGTAGGAATTATGGGATTTTGGAATGACACGCAGATGTCTTCTATTATCTTATCGAGATACATGTTTGCTATTCTTACTATACGATGCGATCATTTCGCTGGGTATATCGACCCTTCATTTTAACTTCCACCGTCCATTCCTAGACACTGCATTTACTTCTTACAAAGTGCTCTCGAGCGCCAGCACCTATACATCGATTAGCCAATAGTCACGATACCATTCATGTGAAAACTTACGATAGCAGTCCTGCTAGGAATGTAGACCTGCAAGAAGTTCTTCCTCTCGTTCCACGCAAACGGCGTGGTGAAGAACCTCGTCGTCTCATCCACGTTGCCGTGTCCGCCAAACGCCTTACTGTCGGTGCTCAGAACGATGCGGTAAGTACCTTCCTGCTCAACGCCAACACGGTAATCGGTGAAGCTCTCCTGAGGATGGAAGTTGAAGATCCACAACAGCCCAGCACGCTCAAACACAATGACCTTGTCGCCCTCGTGCTTGAGACTGACGTAGGCCTGAGGCGAGTGGAGCCATCCGTACTTCTCCTCTGTCCACTGCATCTTGCTGTCGAACTCGTTGAGGAACCTGTAACGGAGGAGCTCGTCGTCTGGGAGGTTAAACTGGCGGCGGGCGTAGTGGAAGCTGTTGTTGTTGCCTTCACGGGGAAAGTCGAGCCATTCGGGGTGACCGAACTCGTTGCCTTCGAAGTTCAGGTAGCCCTCACCTCCCAGACCATGGGTGATGAGACGAATCATTTTATGCAGCGACAAGCCTCGGTCGATGACGGGAGTCAGCTCCGAAAGAATCGACATGTTGGTGTACATTTGTGCGTCGCAGAGCCAGAAGAGCAGAGTCTTGTCTCCGACCAACCTAGACATTGTTAGTGACAATTATCAAAATTCAAGAGTGAACATACGCTTGGTCGTGACTCTCTGCGTAGGCAATGGTCTTCTCGCCGTGCCTTCGGTTTGTCAAAGTGAAGACAAGCGCACCCATGTCCCAGTCAATGTCCTGCTTCTCCTTCAACCACTTGATGTAGAGATCGGGTACAGCCATGGCTAGTCGGTAGTCGAATCCTATTCCGCCCAATGAGAGTGACACGCAGAGACCAGGCATACCGGAAACGTCTTCGGCAATTGTGATGGAGTCTGGGTAGAGCTGGTGCAGTAACTCGTTGGCAATCATGAGGTACACGACCGCCTCTTCGTCGACCGAAGGACCGAAATATTCGTGGTAACCGCCCGAGAAGCCCCTGATAGTGTTAGCATTTGAAGGCACTTGAGATGATTAAACACTCACGTTCCGATGCCGTGATGGGTGTAGAGCATGCTGGTGACTCCGTCGAATCGGAAACCGTCAAAGTGGTATTCCTCCATCCAGAAGCGCAGGTTGCTGAGCAAGAAGCGCATAACCTCGTGATGGCCGTAGTTGAACAGTCTGCTGTCCCACAGCTCGTGTCGTCCCTTGGCGCCCTCGTGGAAGTACAAGTGGTCGCTGCCGTCGAACATGTTGAGGCCGTCAAGCACGTTCTTAGATGCGTGACTGTGCACCATGTCGAGCAGAACAGTAATGCCCATTCCGTGCGCAGTATCAATGAGCTCCTTCAGGTCGTCTGGGAGGCCGTAGCGGCTGCTCGCAGCGAAGAAGCTATTGATCTGGTATCCGAAACTCGCGTAGTATGCATGCTCCATGACGGCCATGAGTTGGATCGTGTTGTATCCCAGGTGCTTGATGCGAGGCAGGATGTCACGGGTGAACTCCTTGTAGGTGGCTACTTTGGGCTCGGGGGAGGAAATGCCAACGTGGGCTTCGTAGATACGGGCGCTCTTGGGCTTGGGCGGGCGCTGGTTCTTCCAGACGTACTTCTGGGGAGGGTTCCAGAAGCGAGCATCGTATACGGGGGAGACATTGAGGTCTTGGGTCACGCGGGTGATCCAAGCTGGGAGACGCTCCTGGCGCGCATGGTCGTTGGGAGTGACGAAAGAGACCTTGATCTTGGAGTCGTGGGGGATGGCGGGCTGACCGTTGCGGCCAGGCACCGTCACTTCGAAGACACCAAAGTCGTTCTTGGTCATGGGCGTCGCATCGCGGTTCCAGTCGTTGAAGTCGCCAATGAGGTAGGCGCGCAGGGCGTTCGGGGCCCATTCGCGGTACACGACATCGCCATTGGGCTGGACGTTGAAGCCGAACTTCTCGTAACCCTAGTCGCAATCAGCTACACCGCTTTTGTGCAGGAGTATGGGAAGCTTGCCCGCGAGAACTTCTCAAGACCGCCCTCGGTCTCGTCAATGGTCTGGATCCACTTCTGCGCTTTGGAGAAGCGGCTCTTCAGCGCGTCCTTGAAGGGCTCAAGGTAGCCGTCCATTTGGATGATGCCTGTGGGCCACTGGTCAGTCAATTAATAGCAGCACGAGAGCAGCAACACGTACCAGTGCCATCGTTTGGGACCTGCCCGGGGGTGTCGCTCTGAGTCGAGTTTGCAGAAGCCTTGTTGAGCTCCATGGTGTGAGATGGTAGGAGAGAGGGGGAGGAGGGGAGCTGTCAAGTTGTTTGCTACCAGAGGAGATGGCAGTGGGAAGATACAGGTTTCACCGAGACAGTCTGCCAGATTCTTTTGCAGAAGAAAGCTCGAATTTGCGGGGGTCCCTAACCCGATTGCTGAGGGCAGCGCTCAACCAAAAGTTCGTTGCCAACCCAACAATCAACGTCATAGCTCCGAGCGCGCTGGAACGGGCATCGCGCCCACGCCACCAGTCCCAACAGCGTATCTCTGCTGTCAACGGGGGTGTGCGCCGGAAGGATTTGCGCTACAATCCACCGGATCGCCTTCCGGGTCGTGGATGCCATGACAGCAGACCCTGAGGCAATTCGCATGGGTGGGTGTGTGGACTTCCGCCTCTGCTGTCTGGGTAGCACCAGCGAGGCGCGCGCGGTCGGCGGCTACGAGTCCCTTCTGGGCATCGGCAGCCGTGGGGAGCTTTCCCCGCATCTATGGCGTGAACGTGGGGAGCTCGTGGCGGCTCAACCACGGCTACCTGCCCCCAAGCCTCGAGCACAGCCGGCGCCATCGTGAGTTTATTAAAGCTCGCGTGATGCCCTCGAGGCCTTTGTGAGTTTGTAGTGTGAATTTCACCCCTCTGCACTCCTCTCCACCATGATACTGTCAAGGTCCCTCCAGCGCGCCCTCCCCGGTGTCGTCTCGCCCCAGGCCCGCGCCTCCTACCTCGCCCTCTATAGCATCTCGCGGCGCGCGCCCTTGTCCCAGTCGCAGACGCGCAAATCCTCTAGATTCAACCGTTCCGACTTCAGTGGCCAGGGTTTCTCCTCCTTCTATGAGCCTGACCAGCCGACGCGAGGCCCATTGGGCAACACCAGTAATGTGGGCGCTGGCCACATCACGCCCAAGGCGCTGAGACAGCATCTCGATCAATTCGTCGTGGACCAGGATCGCGCAAAGATAGTCTTGAGTGTAGCCGTCCACGAGCACCATCTCCGCATCCAGGAGATCAAAAGGCAACACCATGAGCAGGCTAGACTTGAGGCGCAGGCGCAGAGGCGAGCATCCGTGTTCAGACATCCCGTAGAAGGTAGCCCCGAATTTCATTCTGATCCAAACACCGCCGATTTCTCCCGTCATTCCTTGTTCATGCGGACGCTGAGTAGCAGAGCAGACGAGTTCCCGGGCCAGCAGTCCACCGTAGAACTGCATAGTCACGGTGACCCTCTACCCTTCGGCGAAGCACCTGCCTACAAATCAGCCTCGTCCACATCCACAGAACCCGACTCATTGCTCGATACCAGCGAGCACCAGCTGCAGATAGAAAAGTCCAATGTGCTCATACTCGGACCAACCGGTGTTGGAAAGACGTTAATGTGCAAGACACTGGCAAAGACGCTGGGTTTACCCATCTCTATGTCGGACTGCACTACCTTTACACAGGCAGGATATATTGGCGATGACGTGGAGTCATGTGTAGCCCGTCTGTTCTCGGCTGCCAACTACGACATCGATGCAACCGAACACGGCATTATTGTTCTAGATGAAATCGACAAGATCGCAGGGTCCAAGATGGCGTACGGCAAGGACGTTGGCGGTGAAGGCGTTCAGCAGGCTTTGCTCAAGATCATCGAGGGCACAACAGTACAAGTGCAAGCCAAACCAGAGAAGAGCGCTAACAGGCCTGGTGGAATGCCCAATGGCACTCCGCCTCCCGGGCCTGGTGGGAACAAAGGCGAGGTCTTTAACATTCGAACTGACAACATCCTCTTCATATGCACTGGCGCCTTTTCAAACCTACACAAGATCGTTTTGGACAGGAAGTCAAAGGGCAGTATGGGCTTTGGAGCGTCGATACGGACATCCAACGCCCACGCCGCCGCCGACGGTGTTATGCTAACAGGCGCCGAGGCCGAGTCCTTCAGAAAAGACTCGCCCTTCTTCATACCACCCAAAAACGACGTGCCTAACCCCTTTGGCGTCCGACAGACCCAACGAGAAGAAAAGGTCAACGTACTTGACCATGTTCAGCCGGCAGATTTGCAGAAATTTGGCATGATACCTGAACTTATAGGTCGAATACCCACAGTGTGTGCGGTAGCAGCTCTGGACGAAGAGGCTCTCGTTCGTGTTCTCACCGAGCCCAAAGACAGCCTAATACGCCAGGAAGAGCACAAGTCGTATCTCCGAAACATCGAGCTGCGCTTCACAAACGGCGCGCTCCGTGAAATTGCACGCAAAGCGAGTAAAATGGGCACTGGCGCTCGTGGGTTACGACACGTCGTCGACCAGCTACTCTTGCAAGCCAAATACGAAACGCCCGGTACGCTATCCCTCACTCCAGCAACAACTTCGGATGGACTAATGAACGAAATCTCTAGGCTCAAGCGTAAAGCACATCCTCGTAACCCAAGACGTAGCCCTCCTGAAACGCGCACCCCTGTACTTCCACCGCGGTCAATCCGCCGCCTTTGAAGCCGCCCACGCGCAAGAAGAAGAGCGCTGGGAGGAAGAGCTTCGCAGCCAAGAAGATCCAACAATCGGCAGCGGTGCCAGCAACTTTCAGGAATACAGAAAAGCTGGTGCTGCAGGTTTTTAGCCTAACGCACACATGTTATGTCGTGTCCCATGGGTATCATCGCGCCACCCACCACGACGCTGCGGAAGCAATGCACAGAAGCCCGTGGAAGAGCATGAGTGGTGTGCTGGTAGCCAGTCGCTGCGAAGACATGGATATGCTTCGGGTCCTCGATGCGTGATATAGACAGGCCCAGCGTATAGGCAAGCAAGCGCGGCTTCGGCCCGTTGCAGCTCCCTCCGGCTTGACCTGACCACGCCGGTTGCCTCTAGAAATACGTCTGGATCCGAGCAGCGAGCGGCCTACCATAGTAGTCTCTATTCTTGCTTTCTATCCCTTTCCCCCTTCTGTTGTTGCAAATCCAATGTGCGACGATCCTGTTATGAACCCATTTCCCATGCAACAGCCCTACCCGTCTTTCCCCTGCTGGCGTTAAGTCTATCTAGTTCTTTTGGCGTTGATTCTTTACTTACCGTGTCTTCGTTTCGCGTTTCGGCTCGCTCGGACAATCGGTTAATTTGGGGATACTGGATACGTGGTGTCCAACATGAAGGGAACGCAGGGCATGGGGAAGGATCTGGATGAACGGGAAACAGGAATTAACATGTGAATATGTATGTATGTATGTTGGTCACACAACATACCTCTAGTCCCTTTTATGCCCGTTTTCGTACGACAATCAATGAGAATGAACTGAGATGAATGATCTACCCTACCCTGCTTTACCCTGCCTTGACGCCTTCTCGAATGAGATTCTGTACGCAGTAGATTACGCAGTGCGCAGTGTTATCCTGCCCTGCTTAACGCGTCCATCTTATCCCTTGGGAGGTTTATTCAGACTTCCATCCATCCGTCCGTATGTCCGTATACCCCCAAAAAAAAAACACTACATCTCCATCGTGGTCCTCCTCCCCCCTCCCCCCTCCGACATCCGACCTCCCCTGCACCTCACCTTACCCACTATTACATCACCACGAATACATTACATCACGACTAATCCATGCATGAACTCGCTTACGGAAAGAAAGAACGAAGGAAGTAGTTTAGGTCCTGTACAAGTATCAATCTTGCTCGGGTACCTGCGGCTAGAATGCGTCTGCGTCGACATGTACATTAGCATGTGCATGTACATCTGAGTCTGCGTCTGCGTCTGCGTCTGCGTCTGCGTCTGTGTCTGTGTGTTTTTGCGCTCTCCCTGCGTATTGAAGAGTACTAGTTTCTGATTAAAGGTATGCGCTTGTATGCGGTCTTGTAATTTATTCTTGGGGAGTAGTTTGCGTGGGTTGTTGGATGGTATGCATATTGTAGTATGGGATAGGGTAGGTAGGGTAGGTAGGGTAGGATAGATCACTCGCTGAGCTCGTTAGCTCGGTTTACTTCCACGACAATGTAATAGTTAGTCAAGGACGAGGCGGGGAAACAAAGTGACAGCGCAAAGTTTGGCCATGCTGTAGGTGGGCTAATCGTTGGTAGCAATCAATCGATGCATGCATGAGCCATTGACCTTGTACCCTGTAGGTAGGTAGTTAGTTAGGTGTACAGCCCCGTTTTTTCCTGATTCATGGGCCAAACATGGGAACACATGGTGTAAAACCTCTAGTGCATTATAGCTAGGTACAGCTTAGTTGATAATTCATTGTCTCGCTAGTCCTCGCGAGGGAACTAGCCGTGTGGGGAGAATTGATACAAGATTTGGTCTAGGTAATTAAAGTGGTAATAACTAAACAAAAGTCAATGGCGAATATACGCCAGTGAAAAGGACATTTCGACAGTGAAGAAGAGGACAAATGAGATTGCGATGCTCTTTTTACTAAAGCAGAGTGGCGGCCAAAGCCAAAATGTGTTTCATGCTGAAAAACCATATCCCACGCAAATCATCTTCACGTCAATGTCAAGAAGAAGCCCCAAAACGCCACTCAGATGCCCGCTATACATGGCGCCGTATTTGTATTCGTAACTTCGTGCTTTCGTATGGTCAGAGTTTCTCATTCCTCAAAATCTTCATACAACATGAATCCAGGTTGAGCGCGCATCTTCTTGGCGCCCCTTCCTTGGTCCCAAGTTGGCGATGCTGGCCGAGACGTGGCACGCGATGGCGGCTGGGACGAGTACATTTGTGGATACGATGCTTGTGATGAGAATTGGAAGTTGTACGCCTGTGGAAAGCTATCGAGAGAATGAGGGCGGTGAAGGGCGTAGCCAGTCTGAGCCGACATTTGCTCTGCTGTGGGACTGAGCATTGTTGGTGAGAAGTAGCTTTGGCCGCGCTGGTGAGTGGCGTATTGTTGGGTAGGTGCGGGTACAGGCATGGCAGTACCATAGAAGCCCATGCCAGCTTGGTTCGGAGGCTGAGTCACAGCTGTGGGGTTCATCATGCGAGGGTACTGTGCTTCTCGTGGGAAAAACATGCTCTGCGAGTGCGGTAGTCCGGGGCCTTGCGGGACGATGGGCGTTGTGGGTAATGAGTATTGACTACTGCATACAGTCGGAGAGTATTCAGACATGGGAACGGTGTACTGGAGCGGCATGGATTCATGTGGGCCGGTAGGAATGGTCAAAGAGCTCAGGGTCTCCGAGGGACTTTCCTTGTTCTTGTGGTCGTCTGTGATTTGTACAATCTCGGAGATTTCCTGTGCGAGCACGTTGTCGTTGGCGTCCTTGAAGGTGAAGATGACTCTGTAGCCGACGGGCGACTTGTCTTCTTGATGCCTGCAGTAGCACGTTATGCGCATGACGAACTCGACCTTTTTGGCATTCATTGAGAAGTCAGGGTTTTCATTGTCGTGCCACCTCTTGAACTCCTTCTCGTTGATCATGATGATGCGGTCGTCCTCGTAGTTGGACCACTCTTTTTCGTCATCCGCCTCGCGCTTCTTCTTGCGGTTGAACCTCTTGGCTTCGCGCTCTTTGCAGCCTTCGCAGATGATGACGGCGCCGCCATTTTGGGGGTGGCACTGATCATCTTTGGCGATGTCTGTAATGGCCACGCCACGTGGCCGCCTTGGGGTCGTTTCCTCACCGCGGGCACGGCGAAAAGCACGGTCCAGGCCGTCCTGCTTCTCCACGGCAGTTGCCAGGACAAGAGTAAGCTGTAATCGGGCAGTGGAGTTGTTTTTCTCGTTGGCTTCGACCTCTTCTGTGCTGGCCATTTGCTTTGGTTTGGCGAGGTTTTGGCGAGGGAAGCGAATCCACTGGAAGTGCGGAGCGAGCGGGTCCATTGTCACGGTAGTCTTGATTTGCGTTTCGGCCCGGTTCTTGTTCTTGTCGAGGGCGATGCAGACTTTGGCGTGCTCGACGGCCTGCGGGATGTGGATTGCAGGCCAGCTGTCGCTGGCCAGGGATTCGTTGCATGCCTCGGGCGAGCTGGTCTGGCTCTGGCTGTGGTCCCGGTTGTACTCTCCTGGCGAGTTGGCATTGCTAAAGATGAAGTGTTCGTGCGGCGAGGGTGTGTTGGATGTGGGTGTGGACTGGGCGGTGTTCACAAAACTGCTGAACTCGTCCTCGGTCTTGATGCATGGGTAGCCCTGGTTGGAAAAGGACGTCAGATCGAGGGCCGAGTCCTGTTTCCTGCTCGTCCGCTCGCTTGTGCCGGGTAGGACGCCACCAGCATCGTACGAGGGGTCGAAGGCGTTGTTGGGATCAATGCGCATCTGCCAGAACGAGTCCTGGAAGTCGCCGTGGTTCTCGAGGTCCTGGGGGTTGACAAAGGTGTTGAAGTTCTGCATCGTGTCCATGGTGGGCAGACGTCGCAGTAAGAAATGTGGGCCAGAAGAGGGTCCGGCGGGCGATCTTGGGGTTAAACGAGAGTGCTTGGTGATGGAGGATGCGAGGACAGAGGAAGCGACAGTCTGGGACTATAAAGCTCGCAATGAGAATGGGGAATAGTGTGTGCGTTGGGGTGCAATGGCGTCGTGGCCACTGCGGAGGAGGGGTCTGCTCGCAAAACCAAGGCCCAAGGGTGCAGGTCAGCGCGGCGGCGTAGGTGATGGGCACGACCGGCGGCAGTCCAATGAGACGGGAGCGCGAGCCAGACTGCGCACCGGAGACGTCGGCGGGCG
>JAESFQ010000748.1_pt1 | contig 11934 bp, 13 predicted proteins | sample 9269431 | NCBI WGS metagenome assembly JAESFQ01 (sample SAMN14502588, study PRJNA617103) | algae metagenome | isolation source: Plectolyngbya sp. WJT66-NPBG17 and co-occurring heterotrophs from well... | place: USA: Mojave Desert, Joshua Tree National Park, California | collected 2006-08-06
TCTTCGCTCGCTAACTTGGCAAAGGCTTCGAGCACAGTTGAGTAGTTGTTCGGTCCGTTTGCATCTGTGTCTGGAAGCTGGGCAAGGAACGCTGGGAACGCTTTATCAACAACGACCTGCGGCTTCTGGTGGGCGATATCGACAATGCCGTTGATTGCTGCTTCCTTGACTTCGTCCTTTCCGTATGGTTCTTCGTGGATGACGATGGAATGCAAAAGTTGAATGATTCTGCCGACATCCTCATCGCTCAGCAGTCCTCGCGCTTTTGATAGTTGAATAAGCCCATCGACACAGACCAGTCTGAACGACACTTCTTTGGCGGGAGCTGTCTCGAGACCATTCAACATCACCTCCAGCGCTTGGTCTCGGAATTGAGCGAGTGCGTTATTGCTGACTTCTTCTCCACCGGGACCCATCTTTCTCCAGTCACCATACACATCAATGTTGGCCTTTACAAGTTGAACGAGAACTTCAAGCAAGCCCCGACGCTTTGCCATAGTATCTGCTGTCTGAAACAATAGGAAGAGATTCGGTAGCACGCCGGCTAGTAGAAGGCTAGTAACTTCTGGAGAAACGTTGGCAATGCTTTGGAGGAATCTTGCGGAAGCTTGTGATTGCTTCGTTGGCGCATCTTCGAGATGCTCGTTGCACTCCTTGATGATCGGTTTGAGGTACGCGTTGAGTGATCCCGGAGTACCCTGTGACAGTGTTCTTGCAATTGCAGCTAGGCCTGCAAGCGCTTCTTTCGCCAGATCTTCCTCTTGCACGTTCAAGACTTCGAACTTCAGCGCGTCCCACAATGTGACTGCGTATAACGATACTGTCCGTGGTCCGTACTCGGTCACTGATGCGGTGATTGTTGATAGAACGTCTCGCTTGGTGTTCATAGATGTAGAATCGAGCTTATCTAAGAGCGCAGGGAAAGCGTATGGCGCAAAGTCGGCTGTGGATGAAATGCAATCTCGCAATCGATCTTTGAGATCTTGTGCTGTAATGCCATATGGATCATCGGGGGGCGGTCTGAAAGTAATTGGGAAGTAGTTGAAGACTGCGTCGAACAGGTCTTGGGCATCCCCTCCGATGTTCCACTCCGTCATCGGCACCCTCAGTATAGAAAAGACAACCATCAGGTTCCGAGGGTCTTTTTCTCCGTCAAAGTATGATATGAAGCGCCCTAAGAAGTCTGGTGTCGCATCGTGGTGGGCTCGTAATACTTCGCGGTACTTGGCCATGAGCGTATCGACCAGGCGCAACACTGGGTAGCGTTCGCTTTGTTGCTTGTATTGACGTAGCGGGTGTGTGTTGGTGAGGAGCGCCTCAACGATACTGACTACCCGCTGGTCATCCCACTTCCCTAGCTCTTCCAGTGCTAACAGCGCCTTCGCACATGATCCGAGGCCTTCGTTGTCTTCGGTTCGGGAAAGGGTGAAGTCGCAGAGTAGGTTTCCTAAACCTCAGATTAGCCGAGTCCTTTCGTATGACTTCAAGCTTCGTTCCAGAAATGTGATCCCTATCCTATTCTTTGGGTGACGTACGCTGTTGGAGGGAGAGGACTTTCTGCGGGACGGCTGCGAGGACCTCCGCAAGGTACGACATTGCTACGATCGATCAGCATAGACTCGACTATATCCTCGAACATACGTACTCTTCGACCTTGTGGCTCCATCTTCACTGTTCAAGTATTCTCCAAGGTCGGTCACCAGGCTTATCAGTTTCAATTCGCCATTCTTCAGTCCTGTCTGCTATCAGTCCTCATCCCGCTCTATGCCCCGCCGAAACCTCGTACATACGCGTCGCGCTCCGCTGAGCAGTCGTTGTCGCCTCATTCTTATTTCTATCAAAGTCCAGCAAGTACTGCTGAATATCTGACATCGTATTCGTCGCGCCCGGGGGAGTATCGCAATGTGTTGGCAAGTACCTCGAAAGCACGCGATTCACGAAGTTGCAGACTCGCGGGCAATGACGTTACGGAGTTGCGGTGCTGCTGATTGGCCGGTATCGGATGGGTGGGGCGGGTCGCGCAAAAAAAGTTATGGCATGTGTCGGCAGTGAGGGAAAGAGGGTTTAATTGCGCCAATGTAAGAAGCTTGACTGGTCTGCGCGGCCCCCGTGCTATGAAATAAATCGTATCTTTCTTTTTCTTTCGGAAGACTGATTTCTTTGGATCTACCATTCATTGCAACTGTCGACTATTCTGCTGTTCATCCCCAGAACAGCAAAGTTACCCCGCCATGGCCGACGATAAACCCAACTGCAAAGTCATCCTTGCGAACAACATCGCCAAGGGTCTTCTGGATGAAGTGCGCGATGGTCTGAGCAAGATTGGGCGCAAGCCGCTGCTTGTCGGCTTCCTTTCCAGCGCGGATCCTGCGGCGAGGGTATACGCAGAATGGACGGGCAAAACTTGTGTCGAAAAGTGAGCGCGTCCACGAGTCAATACTCACTTCTTCCAAGGCTGAGCCCTTGGTTGGAAGTTGGGTGGAAGCCGCCTACTAACGTCGTTGCAGTGGCTTCGCATTTGACCTGCGCGAAGTCGATCGCGAACTTCTTGAGGACCGCCTCATCGAAGCGAACAATGATCCTGCCGTGGACGGTATAATTGTCTACTACCCCATCTTCGGCAACCGCCAGGACCAATATCTGCAGCAAATTGTCTCCATCGACAAGGATGTTGAAGGATTGTCGCATCGTTACATTTTCAACATGTACCAGAACATTCGCTTCCTCGACCCTGGGAACACAAAGAAGAGCATCTTGCCGTGTACACCCCTGGCTGTGATCAAGATCTTGGAGTACCTGAGGATCTACAACACCATTCTGCCATACGGTAATAGGCTACACGGTCGCACTATTACTGTCATCAACAGAAGTGAAGTGGTCGGTCGACCACTCGCAGCCCTCCTGGCGAACGACGGTGCCCATGTATACAGCGTGGATATCGCCGACGTGCAAGAGTTCACACGAGGCGTTGGTCTCAGGAAGCGAAGACACGAGGTGGTGGAGAAGCCTGGTTGGACTCTCAACGACTGCCTACCACTTAGCGATGTAGTCATCAGCGGTGTACCTGGAGACAAGTACAAGGTTCCCCTCGAGTTGATGAGGGACGGTGCCGCATGCATCAACTTCTCCAGTGAGAGAAACTTTACGCCCGAGGTCAAGGAGAAGGCTTCGATTTATGTTCCTGCCATCGGCAAAGTCACCATTGCGGTTCTGTTGAGAAACTTATTGGTATGTGATCATGCACCTAGCTACAGACCTATACTAACGGTATCGCAGCGCCTCGCTCAAAACAAGATTGATGCTGCCGCTCAAGGTGTGGACGAGAAAGCCTCGGCTGAGCCAGTAATTCAATCGACCGCATAGGAAATGCCCTTCTCGCCCTTTCCACCGTATTCTCGTTTTTGATACCCTATAGAAGGCACATGTGCCAAAACAAAAGTCATCCGTCATCTCATCTTTTCTGAATTTGTGCTTGCATATAGTCAATGTCAAGCAGCATGAAGTCGCCCGGTCGTCCTGTCCGTCATGTTTGTCATGTCCGTAGGAACAAGGCTTTCATATCAAATTTGGGTACGAGATTACTACAAAAACGTTGTAACTTGATAGTGCAAGCCACGCAATCGAGAAAGATAGGATTAGCCCATTAAAGTCCACAGCACCCAGCTATGCAAAAACCAATTGTAGCATCGCAGAGCGACAAACAAGATGGGCAAATCGTTACAAGCTCAAACGCCGCGCTAAAATGTGAACTCAAGACGCCTCTGGCGGCATGGGCACAGGTACGCTCTCCACCTTGATTTCCGGTGGCGGCGGCTCGTATATATCGTTCTCTGTTTCCGGTGCTGCTCGTCTCGGCAAGGACCTCTCCCTCTCTTCGTAGTAAATGTGCTCCTCAGGACGACTATTATATCGCTGTGGTGCGGGTCTCTCGTATGGAACCGGGGCGTATGTATATGGGTCGTGTTCGTACCGGTGAGGCTGATGTGGCACATATGGGGCGCGGTACCTTGCGTCACCACGTACACGAATGACTTCATAGTCATGTATAGGATGCCCGTACTCGTCGACGTAAACTGCTTGTGGCCCACGAGGTTCGTCATAACGATATCGCGGTGGTGAGTACGCATGTGCATGTGGATGCAGACGGTCTTGCACAGAGACGTATCCGCGCGGGTGACGGCGGGCAGGTGGGTAGAAACCATCTTCTTGCACAGACGGATCAACGCTATGCTCTCTGGAATACCCAAGCTCGTAGTCAGGCTCAGCATTGGGCTGTGGTGTTTCTTGTTGATCGATGCGACGCCGTTGTTCTTCATATCTCCGACTTTGTGATCGGCTCATGCTAGAAGCACGTCCGTAGGGATCTTCCCGTGCAACGCTCATGTATCGATGGTATCGAGACGGCCCTCGATTATCGTTTGGTCGATCTCTCCGGCGTTGTGGTCCAGCCCGTCGTGACGGACCACTCGGTCCAGCCATGGGCATTCGATACCCATTGGATTGATAGTCATCGTATCGAGAATTGTTAGAAACAGTGGATGGGGCTCTAGGGTGCGGAGGTGCAAGCGGGCGGATGGGCGCGGTTGCTTCTGCCGGTCCAGAAGCTTCTGCAGGCGAAGGCGTGTAGCGGAGCCCGTCTCCGTTCTCTTGCGCTGGTGCAACAACGTCTGCTTCTGGTTGTGTTTGTGACTGAGGTGGCTGTGGGGGCTCGTTCTCCGCTAGGAACCGATCTGCTGCAGATTGCCCTTGAGGTGGACTGGCATCCCTTGACTGGCGCTCATTCATGAACCGATATTCGGGCCGATGATCGTCCTCTTCATAGTATCGGACCGGGCGAGGATAAGCACTGTATTCTCGACTACCGTGACTCCCTTCCCGCGCATGTGCGTAGACCACATCTTCGGGTGGTCCGTAGAAACGCTCTTGCTCGCGGAATGCCGTTCGGCGGCCGGTATAGTCGTCAAATGCGGGGGCCGCATGGATGATCCTGGGGCTAGGGGCGTACTCCACATACTCCCGTGGACGGTGATAGCCATCGTCAAGATGATCCCTTGGCATCTGGCGGACAAGCATGTTAGTCTCACTAATGTTTTCGCAGAGTGCTGTAGATCACGTACATAGTATCGAGGCTCAGCATAGTGATGCTGTCTACGCTCTGCGGGTGAACTCTCTTGATAAGTGCGCTTCCTGTTTGTAGATCCCGATGCCTCACCCGATTCGCCGGCAAGAGCTGGTCGAACAGTGTCATAACCAGCCTCCAGCGGTTTCGGTGGCAGTGATAAATTTACTTCTGCAGCATTCATGACAGAATTGGGGCGTGCTATTGATTCACCTGGAATATCGACTGCACCAGCCGTTTTATCGTTATCCTTCGGTCCTGATAAGGCTGGGGAAGCTAGTCCATGGCTATCAATTACACCAATCTTGGGCAGTGGCATGGGAAATAGGCTGGGAAAGACGGTCGCTATCATTAGTAGCTTCTCGTCATCCATGCCTGGGGCGTGTATGAGGCCAGATATAAAACGTTCGCCTGGGAGCTCGATCATGTCTTCCTTCCAGTCTAGGGAAGCAACCGGGAGTCCGTGGCCAGACATTGGTTGCTGAAAAGGCAGATGCTGACTTCTGAAGTGCGACAATAGGCCCAGGACAGTATAGGTGGTTCTTTCCTCTGACTTGGAGTAAAAGGAACCTCCCAGATGGTGCGAAGAACCCGTCTGGCAAGCTTTGCAGGACAGACCCGGTGCGTTCTTCAAGGCCTTTGGCATCTCATGATTAGACAGGGCATCGATGAAGTGGTTCAGGTTCGGTTCGTGATTGAACTCTACATGAAACTTGGAGATGACGCGCTGTAGCAAAACATAGACCCGGAGGCTATTTGGCAAGTCCTTGATCCCTGAGGTGCGTTTCCAGATGTCCTGGGTCATGTCGATAACGGTACTTACTTGCTTGTCAAACGAGCTAGTACTTTGGCCACTGTCTTCTGTACCGCTGGGAGCGATCTCAGGAACTCCTTGGCTAGGTGGTGGCATGTTGGGTGGTGGTGGGGGAGCTATGGCATTGTTGATCATCGCTGGAGAGGTCAGGTAAGGGTTTTGAGCCGCATGAGCACCATAACCTGGGGGACCCATTGCTTGGTGTGCATACATGTCCACGGGTGTCGCATATGGCTGGGGATACTCGAATCCAGACATTGTGCCGGGAGGAGCCTGTGGTGGAGCGAATGGTCCATTATACTGACCTCCGTAGTTGTAAGGCCCAGGGCTTGCCTGTGGATGGTGAGTCGGCATGTGAGGTGTTGATGTCCCTGCTCGTGAGTACCCGCCATAGAAACCACCAAATCCATTTGTGCTAGAAGAAGGGTGGTGAGTGTGGAGAGGCTGTTTCACAGAGAGGGGATCTGGGTGGAACGGGGTTTCCTCTGGCCATTCGGCTTCTCTCCAAGCCACAACCACATTGCCTAAACTGAAAGCAGCGGTATGTTTGGCTCCGTAGTGCTGGGTGACGCCCTCGAAACCATAGAACTTGTTATTGTGCTCGCATCCGCTGCCATGGCATAGGAAGATGTCCTTACGGAATGGTTCTGTTAGAGGCTTGATCTTGTTGTCGTACACCCATTTCATGTTATCCAGCACGAGCCTGGGCCTAGTGTTCAAATTGTCAGTAGAAGACTGCACATGCTGTGCGGGATGAGCAGAGTTTTGTTCCGCTTCTTCGGAATAGTATGCACGGCGCACATGAGCAAGGAGGTCGGCCGCAAACTTAGGGCTGTTGTCGTAAGTGACCGCGTTGCCATGATCCCAGTTCTGATTAATGAACTCGTCGGCAATAGCATCGAGTCTGTCACGGATGGGTCGTTGCGACTCTTCCCATTCCCGGTCCATGACCTCTCTGGCCTCCTTGGAATTGGCGTCTGGGTGACGGCGGTCGGCGGCTTTGGTGGGAAATGAAGCAGCGCGGGCCGCATGATCGGCCTCTGCTTGTTGAGCAGCAGGGAGTTGGGCGATCAAGCGGGGTTGAAGCACACTCCATGCGTAGTCGTTCATTGGCTGTGAGATCTGGATAGCAGCTTTGAACGAGTCCATGTGGCGCAGGACATTCGGGGCGATGGGAGGATCCATTTGCTGACACCGGCGCTCTATATCGGTCTTCCGGGTTGCCTTGGCCTCGTTTGCATCGTGAAGGTTCCTCTGACCAGAAGGAGTAAAAGCCTGTGGTGGGACAGTGGGCGGTCGCGCTTGCGCATGCTGAGACGATGGTGCTACACCTGTTAGGTAGGGAACTGGAGGGGTGCTGTTTGGATATCGAGAAGCATCGCCATGTCTGGCAGTAAATGAGACAGCAGAGGTGTACTTACTCGCTGGAACGGGAGCATGAATTATGGGAGAGGGAGTTCGGCGAGGGGGGGACTTGGATGGATCCCTGTGTGACGTGGCGACATGCGAAGGAGCTGCAGATGCTGCGCGCTTCGCACCCTGGTGCTCCTCCATCCACTGATTCTTGACCTCCCAGCGCTCCCAGTTCTCGGCTGCCTTCATGCGTTCTTTCCCGCGAGCATCGAGACCTTTGGACCACTCTTCGGCAGCTGCAGGGCCGCGGCCGAGAGCCTCCTTCATCTCCTGCGTGAGCTCCTCGACATGCTTCTTGTAGTAGAACTTGGCAAGGTCGACGTCGGCTGGCGGATTCGCCGATTGCAGAATGTATGCCGGAACATAGTGCTGGTCGCTTGTGAGGAGGGCGAAAGGGAGGGCGGGTCGTAGAGGGGAAGCTGCCGAGAAGAGAAGGCTCGCGTCCTAGATATGTCAGTCGCGGCCCATGACGGGGAAGGTGCAACTCACCGTCTGGCACTGTTTGAGCAGGCACGGCCCACAGGCTCTGATAGCAAAGGGCCAGATGACTCTGACGCCTGCTTGGCCAGGTCCCTTTTGCCATATGCGCTCGCCTGGAGTATGAGAGTCAAGCTTATTACAAAACTGGCATCTCTTGGACCAAGCCAGCTGCCACATTTGCAGCTCAGTGAAGCCTGGGAGTGGCTTCGGGGGCTTGGTGCACATTGCATTGCGGGCAGAGGCCCACAACGACTCAGACTTTAGGAGATGCAGACGGCCAGGATGCGACTTTGAAGTCGACAGACTGCGCACGTCTGTGAGATAGGAAAGGAAAGATCGATTGACCTGGATCAATCGACCGAGATCTGCAAGCGAACAAAAAGAGAAAACATGCTGCCACAACTCGGGTGGTAGCCGTGGGCAACGTCTCCGGTCGCCTGCGATGCGAGGAGACAAGGCGCTGAGTTTGCGCTTCTTGTCCTGCTCAGCGGGCGCATCCTCGGCCTTGCGCTTTGCGAGAGGCGCGTCGCTATGCGCGCCCGTCGCATGGGTAGGAATTGCATCGGAGCTGTAGAAGTCGACCGACGACACTACGCTCGATTCCCGGTCTTCCATGGCGACGCAGCCGTGCGGGTGCAGCGTTTACAAGAGACTCATAGTCGTAGTGGGCAGGCTAGAGACATGGAGACGTATGATGACAGATGGGCGGTGGTATCAGGGCGCGTCGGGATGGGGACTCGAAAAGGCGGTGCGCTGCGTGTGTTGTCGATGCTAGTGTTTGTCGTGGCAGAGTGGAGGTGAAAGAAGGCTAGAATGCAGCGGACATGGAGCCTCGAGTCTAGGCAGCGGTTTGGGAGGATGCAGAAAGCAGCTTTGGCATGCAGCGTTGTCAGGCGATGCGGAGGAGCTGTGTCCAATCGTCGCGGTGAGGCGGACGAGGGTCTCCTTGAAGGCCTCTGGGGGGTTGCCGTCGGCACCGCTTGCCAGCTGGAGCACTGGAGCGCTGGAGGTGCGCGGGCCAAGCATGACATAGCTGCCAGCTCTGCACAGCGAACGCAAGCTCGTGCGCCCGCCTGTGCTGACAAGACGTACCCGACTAGCACAATTCACGCCCAATTACACATACACACATCCGGATACGCGTACACTGCCTTGTTCGACACGTCGTGCTAGCTGCAAACTCCGTGGCCCTCTTTTCTCCCCCGTCTGCCTCTCTCCTCTCCACCACATCCCCCAAGCTCCATCATCCTCGACAGCTTTCCTCCCCTCCCCTCCCACCATGGCCACGCTCAACACCTCCAGCAACGGCCCCAACATCACCCGGAGCTACCAGAATGTCGTCAATGCCCCGGCGCCATCTGGTCCCCAGGCCAGCTCGCCCACGTATGGTCAATGGGCTGTCTTCACAGTAGCTGCCCCGCTTGTCAGCGCATTCCAGCAAGATGGCGGGAAAGAGAGCGTTTTGAAAGTTCAGAGCACCGGAGGTACGTGGAACACACGCAGAGCACTTTCAGTGCCCTTTGTGTGCAATGCAGCCAGCGAGCACACTGCAGTGGAGAGCTCTTGGGCCATGGCAAGGTGTCAGCCCAAGCTCGGGTCCCGGCACATGACGAAGCGCAGCACAACGCAGAAGAAGGACATCACAGAGACCCGATGCTAACATATCTTGCAGAGGGTGAGCTACTCGACCTGATAGACGAATTCTCAGACGGCCGCATCCAGTTTGCCTTTCTCAAAGTCAAGGACCCGAACACATCGCTGCCCAAAAATGTCCTAATAGCCTGGGTAAGCTCCTCGCAGCAGCCACCAGAGATGCAACACTAACATGCATACAGTGCGGTGAAGGTGTTCCAGAACGGACAAAGGGTTACTTCGGCAGCCACCTTACAGTTGTCTCGAAGCTGCTACATGTACGTTCGACAGACCCCTCTTTACGCACCATCTAATTTGCACAGGGATACCACGTTCAAGTCACCGCCCGATCTGATGCAGACCTGAGCCCCGAGAAAATTATCCAGAAAGTGGCAGATGCATCAGGCGCCAAGTACTCTGGCGCCGCCGATGTTCCCTCCTCGCGCGGCCCTCCTCCCGTTGCTGCGAAGAAGCCCGTCTTTACACCCACATCGATTGGCGGTGGAGGCTCTGGATTCAACCCGCTGGGCCGCTCACGTGCGCCAGCGCCAAAGGGCGACGAGGATGCGGATGGCTGGGGTGCTGATGCCCCGCAGGTCTCCAGGTCCCAGCTGGAGAAGGTCGGAACCGCGTACACTCCCACCAAGGTCAACATGGCCGAGCTCACTGCGAGAAAAGACGAATCCACCGGCTCCCAGCCCTCGGGCTCGCAGAACGACCGCCCTGAAGTCGTCAAGGGCGCATACCAGCCAATCGGCAAAGTCGACATTGCAGCTATCCGAGCCCAGGCGCGCGATGCCAAAGACGACCGACCGACCGTCGTCAAAGGCGCATACGAGCCCGTCGGCAAGGTCGATATCGCGGCCATTCGTGCAAAGGCCCAAGCCGCCCCGCCGTCCTCGGGCTTATCCCCTGCCGCCACAGGAGCGTCCAACACTGAAGAGCAGGAGGAGAAGCCCAAGTCGCTTGCAGAGCGGTCAGCAGCCTTCAGTGCCCAGCCCGAACGCCTTACCAGCTTGCCAAAGCCCAAGGTTGCCAACAAGTTCGCAGGTGCGAGCACATTCACCGGCACCAAAGCTCCTACTCCTGGAGGCTTCGGTGCAAAGCCTGCCCCTCCAGCGCCAATCGTTGGCGCTGCAAGCAAGACGTTCGCCGACCAAGGAGGAAAGACGCCTGCACAGATATGGGCCGAGAAGAAGGCTGCTCGAGGCGAAAGCATTTCTTCGCCTACCGCCGACGCTGCAAGCCGCCCAACTCCCCTCCAGAGCCAACAAAGTGGAGGCGGTGGCTGGCAAAGTGGCTACTCCGGCAAATCATGGGCTCCTGTACAGACCACCCGAACAGGTCAGTCTGCGACTAGCAACTCCAGCGAACAACGCACGGGTGGCGCACCTCAACAGGAGGAGCCAGCTTCTCCCGCAGCTGGTGGTGTAAGCTCGCTCAAGGACCGCTTCTCAGGCGCCGCTCCTATGGGTGCGCCAACTTCACGCCCTGTACCAGAGCCGCGAGCTTCTAGCCCACCACCTCTTGACACCTCGAACAAGCCCAACGCAGGCCCGAGGGGCGTTCCGATGCCAGGCCTGCCTACCCGACCGAAGGAGCCAGAGGCAGACGAGGAGGATGTCCCTGCAACTCAACACCAGCGCCTGCCCACTCCACCACCCCAGCCGCGCAGCCCATCTCCCGAACCTGCTGGCTCTCCCGTTCGTATTGCCATGCCTGTCGCCCGTGGGCGGGAACCAGAGGAGATGTCTCCTGCTGAGGAACGTGCACCGCCCATGCCCGCTCGTTCGCTTGATCAAGCGGCAAGGCAAGCACGTGATATCTCTCCTGAGCCACAAGTGGAGGCCAAGGATCCCGCTCGTGGTGCTGGCGCCGCCGTTGCAGTTGCTACTTTTGGTGCTGCTGCAGTAGGAGGTGCTGCCGTAGGCGCAGCAGTCGCTTCTGGTCACGACGAGGATGAGCGTGCCGGCGGTTCCGGCAAGCGCGCAGTCATTCAGTATGATTACGAGAAGGCCGAGGACAACGAGGTCGAGCTCCGTGAAGGCGACTATGTTACGGATATTGATATGGTGGACGATGATTGGTGGATGGGCACAAACTCGCAGGGTGAGCGTGGTCTCTTCCCGGCCAACTACGTTGAGCTGGTTGAGGGCGACGACGATGCTGCCGCTGCACCGGCACAACAGGAGCCGGAGCCCGTACCTGCCGCAGCACCACCACAGCCTGCCGGCGGCAAGTCTGGCCCTACTGCCACTGCACTTTATGACTACGAAGCTGCTGAGGATAACGAGCTGAGCTTTCCCGAAGGAGCCACGGTCACAGGACTGGTAAGCCCACCCGTACCACTCTCTAAACTAATACTAATACGGCTGTAGGAATTCCCCGATGAAGACTGGTGGCTCGGAAGCTACAACGGCCAATCGGGTCTCTTCCCCGCCAACTACGTCGAGTTGAATGAGTAAACTCGCTCGAT
>JAESFQ010000749.1_pt1 | contig 11934 bp, 11 predicted proteins | sample 9269431 | NCBI WGS metagenome assembly JAESFQ01 (sample SAMN14502588, study PRJNA617103) | algae metagenome | isolation source: Plectolyngbya sp. WJT66-NPBG17 and co-occurring heterotrophs from well... | place: USA: Mojave Desert, Joshua Tree National Park, California | collected 2006-08-06
ATTTCCGAGCGCGAACACAACCACGGTAGTCGAATCACAAGCTCTCACAGCCTTGCCTCACTTCAGATCTCAAGGGCGGTACGCTTTTCCTTCGCTTCAGCCTGTCGCTCACTTGCCTCCTACTTTGACTACCATTTTCCCCTTCGCCCTACCAGTTCGAAGCTTCTCATACGCTTTGGGCACATGCTCGAAAGCAAACACGTCAGGCACGACAGGCGTAACCTTTCCGTCGGCAACAAGCTTTCCCAACTTGGTGAAATCATCGAAATTTGTAGAAGCAAGGCCGAAAGAAAATGGCCGTTGCCCGCCTCCAAGCCACGTCGGCACCAGGAAGCGGAACGCAAGATCGTAGATGAAGGGCAAGCTCACTTGAGACCCGATTTGGACATACTTCGCTCCGGGCTTTGTGAAAGATGGCGATTTCCAATAGAGTTCGAACGGGTGACCGACGTTGTCGAGGACCATGTCGTAGTGCTTTGAATTGCTTGCTAGAAGGGTAGGAACGTCGTTTTCGCGATAGTCGATGACTTCGTCAGCGCCGAGATCCTCGCACAGTTGGAAATTTGCGCCTATGAGAGATCAGATGATGTGTTGTTGTTATCATAAACATGGCATACTTACCAGAGCACGTTGTTGTCACATAACATCCCAGGGCTTTCGCAATCTGAATAGCAAAGGTACCTGTGCCACCCGAGCCACCATTGATAAGCACTCGGTCGCCCGCTTTTACGTTCGGCGCAAGGCACTGATACGTAACAAGACCACAAACTCCCAGTGTTGCTGCTTGCTCTACCGATACACCATCAGGCATGGGTACAGTTCCAGCTTTTGAACCAATAATGTACTCCCCAAGCGTGCCGAACTGTTGCTTTGGCTCGAGCTTGCCAAAAACCATCTGACCAACCTTGACGTCGCAGTCGGATCCTACTTGAACTACTTTTCCAGCAAAATCAAGCCCGGGGGTCGCTGGTTTTGAGATGGCCATTCGTCCAACCACTGGTAGTTCCGCAAGCTTGTAGTCGACTTGATTCAGAGCGGCGGCATGGACTTGGATGAGTGACTCTCCGCTTGCGAGTGACCTCTTCGCTGTCGGTAGTGGCACTGAGTCATTGAGTTCTATTGCATCTTCGAGAGTAGTACTACACGTTGACCATTGCCATGCTCTCATTGTTGCTGGTAGGCGCATCGTTTCCGTTCCAGTGGTGGTAGTTTGCGACATAATCCAAGTAAAGCTGAAAGCACCGTAGGAAAGAGAGAATGCGGGAAGATTGAAATACACTTGTTTCTGATGCGATATCATATATTATGGTTTTGTGGCTGGTCGTCAACCAAAACTATGGGCATCATTCGGATCCCCACGCGGAGAAGTTGCGAAGTCCCTATAGCGTACAATGCTGGGTATGGAAACCCATATAACTCATGAACCCCGAGCATCAGAAGGTATACACGGCGAAATGAAACATATATGCCAAGTAGAGAAGTGGGTTTGAATTGGTGGGAGAGGAAAGAAGAGATGCTCGTAGTGTTCGAGATTCGCTGTCGCTAGCGCCGGGGTCGCATTTCCCGCCAGCTGCTCCCGAGGTCATCATCACCGCTAAACCTCCTCCACCGACTTGTTTCTTCCGCTTCCTTACCTTGCAACAACGCGTTCTGAATAATGAGAGCTTAACGATCGCGCCAGAAGCCATCATGATGTCCAATGATTAGTTGCTCATCGTCAGTCGCATTCCCCTCCAGCAATGCCGTCCATATTGCACTTCGTTGGGATATCGGCATCGGCCATATGACCCATTCACCTTCGGCCCTTTAGCTTTCCAGCTGCATATTTCGCAAGCACAGCACTAATAGGTGGAGGCGGACCATCTTCTTCAAAATCATTTAGTTTGCGTTCTGTGTCGTGACCCGTTTCTTCCTCTTCACCAGATCAAAGGTCAAGGATACCAAATCAACGGTATTAGGCTACTATATTAAATATACCGTACAACGTAGCTGTAGGATATCAGACACGTAGTTTTGACATTGTGAAGGATCCATCCTGCAAATGGAAAGCGAAGCTTATCCGTTCCCTTTCGCCTTGACTCTGCATCTCTTTTGAGATAGCCTCGATAACTCAACCATCGAATTACATCCTTCAGTCTTAGCTCGCTTTCATCTACGCCAATTTCTTTGGCCAGTGACAGGCATATTAGCCATCTCTAGAGCATTCGATCGTATAATCGTGTTCTTTTAGAGCAACTCAGAAGCTCGATGATGCGCTGACGAACTCCAAAGGAATCTCAGTACAATCACTCCGTCAATTTTGGCTAAGCTCGTTGGGATGCATTTGCAAAGCATTATTGCCGGAGTCCAATGGCAGGTCTGGATACTGTAGAATTGACTTTACTTATTTATTCGGTAGATTTGAGATCATAAACCAAATCTTTTGGTCCTAAGTAACCTAATTTCTCGTTGTTACCATAGTGGAGAGAGCTTGGAACAAAGTTTCAGATTTGAGCATCGCGAGAGAGGTCGCGTGCATGCTGAATATATGGTGTCGTCAGAGATGCAAGATTGTCTGAAGACCAGGTAGAGGCGTTGAGCAATGAACTCAAGGAGCATAGAGGAACTGGGTTGTTAGATATGTGAACGAACCTTGATCAACCGTGGGGGTAGATAGGCAAGGTGAAAGAAGCGTCAGGTGGGCGCGTGGCTTGACCAGACCATGGAACGGGCGGCTAGCGTTATGTCCGTGCCCAGGCTTGACATCAATCATCATCGATCTCTGGTAACGAAGCTGCATATATCCTCACCGTATCTGCACCATAAACGCAGTACACTGATTCTCTTACTTCACCAACCCTTCCGAGACCTAGACACTGGCGTTACGTACCTTCTGCTTTGGCCTAGCACCCGCGCAGCCAACTCTATTCCGCCCTACTTCGAAACACCGAGCTTCGCGCCTCGTACCCACCGCGCCGTACCTGGTCTTCCCACCCTACACACACATTCTACAAGATGGCATCAAGGAAGAAGGTTCTCCTCAAAGTACTGCAGCTCTTGACAGATTATGCGCTTCATGGCTAATGCGCGTAGGTCATTATCCTCGGAGACAGCGGGGTCGGCAAGACGAGCTTGATGAATCAATATGTACGAACAACCCGTCGTGGAGCTATACACGACACGGGTGGCAGCTCGAGAACGTGGACACTAGCTTATACGGTATCTACAGGTCAATAAGAAGTTCAGCGCAAGCTACAAAGCCACCATTGGTGCCGATTTCCTGACCAAGGAAGTGCTGGTCGACGACAGACTGGTTACGATGCAGGTGTGTACATACGAACCTGTGCGCCAGGACCCTGCTAATTCAGGATAGCTCTGGGACACTGCAGGCCAGGAGCGCTTCCAATCGCTCGGTGTTGCCTTTTACCGTGGCGCCGACTGCTGCGTGCTCGTATACGACGTGAACAACTCGAAGAGTTTCGATACTCTGGATAGCTGGAGGGACGAATTTCTGGTTCAGGCTAGCCCGATGGATCCAGAGAGTTTCCCATTTGTAGGTGCATGCAAGTAGATTAGGAGGGTTTAATACTGACTGGGACAGGTTGTCATTGGCAACAAGATCGATGTGGAGGAGAGCAAAAGGATGGTGAGTTTCTTCCACGGCCAACCAAGGCTAGATTCTAACACCGCCAGATCTCTTCTAAGCGCGCCATGACGTTCTGCCAATCGAAAGGCGGCATTCCGTACTTCGAGACCAGTGCTAAGGAGGCCATCAACGTCGAGCAAGCTTTTGAAGGTGAGTCAGATTCAATGTAATCCTCAAACTCGAGTTTCGGAGGCTAACAAGCGTAGTCATTGCACGACAGGCTCTGGCACAGGAAGACGTAGGCGACTTCAGCAATGACTTCCCTGAGACAATCCCGATCGACCTCAAGGGCAACGAAGGCGGTTGCGCATGCTAGTGTATGTCATCACGAAATAAGCATCGTTTATGAGGGCCGAGAGTGGAGCCTCATCTGCCGCAATGCCGTCTTGCATCTGGAGTTCGCATGGAGTTCGGTGTTGGAACATGATTCTTGTCCAGGAGCATATCTTTCTCCTGTAATCTATCATCAGGATGATTTTATTGTTGCTTGAGTGATGAAGCTACCTACGAATATACAAATACATGCATCGAGAATCCACTCATACGCAAAGTGACCATACTACAGTTGGCGCATGCTTTCCACTCGTATTTCCGTGATGACGTGGGGCTGTGGCTAAGGCGGCTCCGCCACGATTCCGTCAACCGGCGCCTCTTGAGACACGAGGACACATGAAACTCGCATCCCCCCGGGGCTCAGGCACCTTCTCATCAAAGTGCCCGCGTGTCACGCCGAACAACCCCGTGCCATAAACCCAACATCTGCATTTTCACCTTTCTTCGAGAACGACCAAGTTCATGGGCGCTCGCATTCACTTCCATGCCTCAACACGTACCCCAACCGTGAGCCCGCTTATCGCCGAAGACCCTCCTTGACCGACTAGCCCTACGCAACGTACGATAATTTCTATTACACTCTCTCAACATGATACCCAGGAGAGAAGAGGATGTTGAGACGACGCCGCTCAGCCCACGCGTTAGCGACGTCTCCGATGAGAGCGCATACTTGCGTGGGGAAGACTATCTCGAGAGCCCAGCGAGCGAGGCCAGTCAGTGGGCCGAGGGAAAGAAGAAGGGAGCATGGACGAGCAAAGTGCGACATGCAGTAGGCATAGCCCTCCTACTTGCGACAGTCTTGCTGTGGACGGCTAGTAATTTTCTCGCAAGTGTACGAACCCCATTCTCCTTAGAATGAGACGGCAGGGTATGTGAGAGGAAGCGCATGGCTGACAAGTACACAGACGATATTCGCAGACGACTCGTACTCGAAACCCTACCTTGTAACCTATGTAAACACCACTTTCTTCATTATACCTCTTCTGCCCATGTTCCTCCACCATCTATGGGTCGATCGTCACCACCCAAGCAGCGCGCGGCAACACCGTCAGCCTATCCTAGCACACGTGCGCGACCTCTTGCAACGGCGAGCGGGCAAATGGAAACTGCTCAGCGAGCACGAATCTCCCTCTTCATCATCAGCCTCAAACAAAGCCCGAAATGACGAGGCAGCTGAAGTTCTCCTGTCATCCTCTCTTCACGGCTCTCAGAGTTTTGGAGCCGGGAAGAATGGGGATCAGAACATGGACGAAGGCTTGACGATTAAAGATACCGCAAAACTGGCGCTGGAGTTCTGTCTCCTTTGGTTCCTGGCAAACTACTTTGCGGCTGCATGTCTAGAGTACACAACCGTCGCTAGCTCGACCATCCTCTCCTCCACGTCCTCAATATGGACGTTGCTCCTCGGATCGATAATGCGCGTCGAGCGCTTCACGCTGCTCAAATTCCTCGGCGTACTCGCTTCTCTCGGCGGTGTAGCTCTCATCTCCATGGTCGACGTATCCGGCGACACAGACGAAAATCGTGGTTCCTTCCCGCACAAGACACCAAAAGAACTAGCCATTGGCGATGTCATGGCATTCGTATCCGCAGTACTGTACGGTTTCTACACCGTCTTCATGAAAGCTCGGATTGGCGATGAAACAAGAGTCAACATGCCGCTCTTTTTCGGTCTTGTTGGTCTAGCCAACGTCCTGCTTCTTTGGCCTGGTTTTATTATCCTGCACTTGACTGGTATCGAACCGTTTGAGCTCCCGCCTACATCCCGTATCCTCAACATTGTGCTCATTAACAGCGCTTCGTCTCTCGTCTCAGACTTTTGCTGGGCGTACGCTATGCTGCTTACTTCTCCACTGATTGTCACCGTTGGTCTTAGTCTTACCATTCCGTGTAGTCTAGTTGGGCAGATGGTGTTGGATGCGCAGTATGCTTCTGCCTTGTATTGGGTTGGTGCAGCTATTATGGTGCTTTCTTTCTTGTTCATTAATCACGAGGACCGAAGGGATGAAGCGGAGGGGCTGCAGGGCGCAGATGATGCTGTGACGGAGGTACAGAGGGGCTTTCAGAGCTTAAGACAGAGTCTAAGTCGAAGGAACTCGAGGACGGAAGCTTGATGCGGCGGTGTCTGATGCCGGATCCCTGGGTTGCAAGCTCAATCCATCCACACGCATCGTCCTGCCACAATTCGTTGCAATCAAATACCATAGTCATTGTTACTGGTTTCGTGGGGTATCATAATACAAGTCATAGTAGCACTACTCCCTCATTTCCGTCCTCCATCCATGTTCTTTGAATATCCACTTCGCCCGTACTTCCCCTTGCCCTTTGAATTCCACTTTCCTTTGCCACCACCCCTATAACTCTTCTCTCGATCGCCGTCTTTTCTCTGCTCCATCAGATCCTTCTTCCTCTCCTCCCAACTTTCATCATCGTCCAGTTCCTCAATTTCCCAACCCTCCATCTCCATGAAATCTTGGAGTTGCTTCTGAAGCTGCGGCTCCCACTTTGATGGATCTTCAAGGTCTGTGTATTCTAGCACGTTTTGACCAAGGGTGTAGTCACCCTGGCGAGAGCGAACTAGGGAAGACATCAGGCCGAGGGAGGAGCAGGCTAGACCGAGATCATGGCATAGAGAGCGCACGTAGAAACCAGATGTTACCGTCATGCGAAGGCGAGCCGCTGGAGGTTGCGGAGTCGGCGCAGATGTGGCTGATGATGGAGTGGCATTGGTGGGTTCGACGGTGAAATTTTGGGTGATAGCTGGGGCACCTTCCGCAGCTTCTGCCTGCTCCACTGACGCCACCGACTTCTCTTCTGTCGGTAACACTGCTTTGACATTAACTTCTGTGACGTTATTCTCGGCGGAGGCTGCCTCTGTAGTTGCTTCTTCTGTAGGTAAAGCGCCAGACATGGCAGGCTCGGAGTCCCTCTTAGGTATCTTTGGCTGTTGTCCTGCACCCTCAACATGGTCGTTCTCGGGTGATCGTGACCGCTTTCGCCCTCTTCTCGCTGCTGTATCGGAGTAGACTTTGGCATCTTCTTTGCGAATACCCATCAGCTTCTTCGCACCCTCCATCTCAGCGCCATCTACCTCCTCTTTCGGCCAGGCAAAGTCATGATGTCCTGGTTCTAACCACTCGACGAGCTCCAACTCTTCTACCTCGACCGGCCGCGCAGCCACCTCTGGTATGTCCTTGCCCTCTCTTGCGTACTCGTACATCTTCTTGCCGTCGACCTTGAGCGCAGAGAAAACACTGGGCTTTTGCATAATCTTGCCGCGGAACTGTGTCAGCTTCTCCTCTACCAACTCTTTTGTGACGTGCTCATACTCTGCCTTGCCCACGACCCTGCCAACAGCATCGTAGCTGTCTGTCGCGGCACCAAACAGCACCACGCACTCATATGTTTTTGTGCACTCGAGGAAGCGTTGTAGGCATTTCGTGCCCTTGCCCATGCCGACAATCAGGACGCCGGTAGCCATTGGATCGAGGGTACCACCATGGCCAAGCTTCGCTTTGATATTCTTGAGGTGCTTCGGCTTAGCATCTGCGATAATCAGGGAGCGCTTCTGAGCTTCGAGCCAGGGTGCGAAGAGCGGCGAGCGTGAGAAATGGTCTTGGAGGTCACGCAAGACGCCGGCGGAGGAGGCCCATTGTGGTTTGTTGATGGCGAAGATGCCTTCGAGCACCTTGCGACTCTCACGCGGTGGAGTGGTCATGACGGCACGTTTTATCGAAGACGCGACTGACATGGGTCAGTGGGGTGAAAAGCGATGAGAGGAAGCTCTAGCTAGGTGAAATCTTCGGAACGGCCTCGGAAGGTGTGCGCCAAGCCGGAAAGCGCATTAGCGGGCGATCATCTCACATGTTTCTGCAGCAGCCTCGCGCTTGTGCCACTCACTCTCCACTTGCGACTTTCACCTTCACCCTCTACCCTACGTGACAACGTGCCGCCCCAGGCCTCAAACCTCTCGCTCACCCCTTCAACTGCATTTTCATTATGAGCGAAACCAACAAAGACCTCGAAGATCTTGCGAAATCCACTACGGAGGACTTTTACGAGTTGCTCGGTGTAGCCTTCGATGCGCCAGAAGCTGCGATCAAAAAGGCTTACCGTAAAGCTTCGATACGTTACCATCCCGACAAAAACCCTGATAACAAAGATGCCGCCGATCGCTTCATTTACCTGGGATGGGCACGCGACATCCTCATAGACGAGAAGCTCAAGGGCGAATATGATCGCGCGCGTACTAGGCGGCGCGAGAAGGCGCTGCAGGATGAGTTATTGGATGGACGGCGGCGTAAGATGAAGGACGATCTAGAGAGGAGAGAGCGAGAGGGGAAAGACTTCATGAACAACCTAAAGAGGAAGAGAGCTGAAGATATGAACGAGGCGGAAAGAAGAGAACAAGAGATACAAAGACTAGCTGAAGATGGCAAGAGGCGGAGAAAGGAAGCCCAAGAGCGCATGGAGCAGAAACGCAAAGAAGAGGATGACGCGAGCTTCATGGGATTCGAGAAGAGCCCTGAGCCGCAAGCGCCCAAACCTGGAGAGTCTGCCGAGATAGATCGTACAGTCAAGGTTCGATTTTACCGGGAAGGCGACACCACAAACTGGGACAAAGATACGGTTTCAAATATGTTTGTGAAATATGGCAAGATCGACAGCGTTGTCATGGGTAAAGACAAGAAAATCCGACCCTCAGGAGAGAAACACCGCAGAGTCGTAGCCATTGTCTTCATTATCTACACGCGTCTCGATCACGCGCACGCCGCTGTCTTGGACGGAAAGTCGGACTACCCGTCCCTCGATTCCGTATCATGGGCGAACGGTGAACCCGACATCAAATCGCCAACCAACAATGACGCGCCCTCAGCGCCGTCAACACCAATTGCCACACCGAAGAACAAGTCCTTTAGGTCATCATTTGGACCAGGCATAGGGAAGGGCGTTGGAGGCACACCATTAGGGACACCGAAATTCTCCTTTAGTCCCAAGACGCCGAGCTTGGAAGAGGTCACCATGATGAGGCTGAAGCAAGCGGAGAAGAAGAGACTGGAAGAACAGATACGTAAGCAAGAAGCTGCCGAGGAAGCTGCGGTATGACGAGACGATCTGACGAATGCGTTGTGTTAATTCAAGATACCCACTGTTAGTATAATTCAATCCACATTGTCACTCGACATACTATCGCATCATGTCGGAATCCGTGACTCGGCATACCATTAACGTAGTATGATGGATGAGTCTCTTTTTTTCTTCACACAATTTTGCATTTCTTACCTGAGGGGGCGTTTCATAGTCAATACATGTGAGGAAGCTCACCGATGGGGGAATGGCATTTCTTTGGGACATGGCCGATTCATGAGCGGGATAAGTGAACGGAAACGACGGGTATTTTACTTCGGTTTTGCAGTCCTCACCGTAAATAATACCAAGATTCATTAGCATGATCTGAAACGATATACGCTTACGCGAGACTTACTTGGATAATAGTTGAGCGTGTTGTGTGAAAGAAATCAAGGGTACCAGATGACGCAAGTAAGAGCTATCGATAGTACACGCCTTTGACCCTGGACGCGCATCCCGTCTCGCACCCTTCGCGCCCGCATTGCACCATCCCACCACATCCTTCACCTGAGATTGCACCAGGCAGCCCTGTATATTCAATATCGCGGTATGCAGCATATCTGGTACACACCTTAATATGCCTACTCCAGAATCCGAAATACTGAAGCCACTCGACGCTACCAACACCAATTCCGACGACTGGGAGATCTTCGTATTGAGCGATGCGCGAGTCGTCTTCGAAAGCAATGGCAAACCTGCGAGCCTTCTTGCTGCATACGCAGATACGCCTCTTAGAGTAGAAGGGCGACTGGAGACCCCTGGGCGCAGCCAGCTGAAATACCGTACGTGAGACATGCTTGTTGGCTGTGGGACGCGACAACTAAGCAAAGAGCTCTGACTGACGTGACGACAGTTTTGAAGAAACCATACAAGCCTATGTACATTGAAATTCAAAATGTAACGCGTTTCTCCTACGGCGAAATGACGGACGGCGCATACGTGATTTGGGCTCAGGGCAAGGCAGGCTGGTTCGAAATACGGCCGACGGCGCAGTACAAGCCTATATACGACGAGATGGTCCAGGCTGTGGAACTTTTATACTTTGTCACCGATGTCTATAGCGAGACGCGAAAGAAGAGTAGCGGACCTAGTGCAGAATTGGTTTTTCAAGAGGTCAGTACATGTCAGAATCATGAAAACTGGGGTGATAACACGATACAGTACGCAGAAGACGAACGCTTCCCTTGTAACGACGTCTCCACGGCCGAGGGGATCTTTGACCAACATCATTTGTTCCTCATGATGTGTTTTTTGAACAGAGCTCAGGGACTAAGCTGGAGTAATACATCTCTGTATCAACGTTTCAGACGGCGGTTTCCGGCAAGTAGTATTTAGGTGTGATGTGAAAGTAAATCTAACGTACGCGCAGAAAGACTTCGACAACTGTAAAGCACGAATTGAGGGGCGCTATTCTCAGGTCCAACCCGAACGTTCAACGAGGACTCAGAAGGCCACATCTGCACCTACGCCAACTTCGAAATCAGTACAAACGAGTGCGACAGCACAGAAGGCTTACGGAAAGGCTGCAACACCGAAACCAACAGAAGCCCCGAAGAAAGACGACAACTGGTGGGAGGCGGCCGCACTCTTCGAATTCATGCAGAAAGCAGTAAATCAACGGGTTCTACGAACAGGACGCAATCATATAACGGTGGATCGAGTTGCCGAACTGGTCGTAAGGCGATACGAGATTGAGGAAATGGAAACCGCGAAGAATGTGCTCCTGGTGCATGCACAAAATCTATGCTACATGATGGATCATCCACGGCGGAAGAATGTACAATTCTTTGCTTCCGAACCGATATACCAAGAGCTGGTAGCTGGACACGGTCTCTCTGCAGCCGAACAACGTCGAGCTGAAGGTGTGGAGCTGAAACCAAGAAGGGACCATGCAACCCTCAAAGACGGTGAAAGCGATTCTTCAGATACGTCTGAAGAAGAAGATGAAGACGCCATAACAACACCTGTACGCAGACCCCCGGGTAGACGGAAGCAGGGCCGGCTTTCTGTGCTACGACCTACGAGCGGGAAGTTTTCTGGCAAGAGCAAAGGGGTCAGCATCAAGCCGGGGAGACAGAAAGGTGGAAAGGGGAAAGCCCCCGTGCCAGCAAGTGACAATTCAGAAGCTGAGCAAAGCAGCAACACTACGAGTAGTGACGAAGAAGAGGACACGGACACACCAACCCAGACCCTATCACCAGGTCGAGAGAAGAGAAAACTAAACGACACTGATTCAGACCAAGAAGAGAAGGGTCGACGGAAACGTGCAGCTAGTGCTTCTGTGTCTCCCGATTCTCCACCTACAACCGGTGACTCAGATTCTGCCTCTGAAGGGGTCAGTGCAGTGCCACCTCTTCCGCTCCGCTACCGACCTTCCAATATCCCTCCCCATGCGAGACTACCATCATCATCAGTAAACACTAGACCAATAGTATCACCGCCGATCATATCAACCCCCTTACCCACATACGAACCCAATGGCCCTCGCGACTCTTGGATCTGTAGTTTCGACGGCTGCACCCAGAAGATCTACGGATGCAGCAAAGACTTGGGTAGACAGTTGATTACGGAGCATCTGGAGGATCACAGCAGGGGGCGAGAGAAGGTTGTGGGCATTCTTTGGAGAGAACAGGATAGGTTGAATCTGCCTGTCAGGTAAGTCAATGTTGCTCGACGTGGAAACGTAAGTACACAGAGCTAACACCATAACAGTAACTTGATCAAGAGGATTCGCGAAATGAACGAGGCGTCTACGCCGCTGTTCCCGATGCCTGGTGCTTCGACGACAGCGGTGCAGATGAAGCCTATACAGAGACCTGTGTAGGTCTATCAATCGACTCTTCGTG
>JAESFQ010000750.1_pt1 | contig 11926 bp, 16 predicted proteins | sample 9269431 | NCBI WGS metagenome assembly JAESFQ01 (sample SAMN14502588, study PRJNA617103) | algae metagenome | isolation source: Plectolyngbya sp. WJT66-NPBG17 and co-occurring heterotrophs from well... | place: USA: Mojave Desert, Joshua Tree National Park, California | collected 2006-08-06
TGTCCGTGTCCGTGTTAGCAGTAGTCCCAAATACCCACAACACAAACACAAACATCCCTTCCTTTCATGAACGGCACAACAGGTCCGATGCAAGACCATCCCCCCTTTCCTACCCTCACCTATCCCGTTCCTTATTCCCTGTTCCCTGAAAAATAGTACTTGTATAATTCCTTGTAGCGAGCGAGCGAGCGAATGCACTCGTTGTCGTTACGGTAGTGTTACCTATGCATGCTTTGCACTACTCTAAATTCGTCGTCTAGCTAGGAGTGATGTCTGGCTAGAAGTGATGAATGATGAAATGGCCCGGGTGAGGGGGGAAGAAAAGATATAATAAAAACGGCCAAACGCCGTGTACATGATGGATATCTCTAGATGATTGGTAAAAGTGGGGTAAAAAGTAGAAAGAAGAAGAAGAATGCTGAAGATCTAAATCCCGAAAAGTTCTTCCCCAAGCACGCAAAGGTCTCGGAAAACGGGCGACGACTGAACTACGACATATCCATGCTATCATCCGTTGTCGTCGTCGTCGCCGCTAACGTCCTCAAACCCTCGATTTCCTTGCGTAGGAGCTCAATCTCCTTTTCTTGAGCCTTCATCTTCTCGAGGGCCATTTCGATTAAGCGGGCTTTGTTGACTGTCTTCTTTTCTCCTGCGACAGACGAGCCACCACCAAGCGACGATGCACCGTCTTTTCCATTTACACTGCTCCCACCATCACCATCATCCATGGCCCCTGCTTTCTCCCCGTCGTTGCCCCGCATGACAACAAAACACGTGGTTCCACTGCCAAACGTGACTTCGCCGTCGAGCAAAAATTCTGCTAGATCGACCATGGCGTTCTTCATCCGGTCGCGACGAGCCTGTTCGGCGGCGCGGTGCGTGGCGCGCTTCATCATGACGCCCGTGGCCATGGCAGTGCTGAAGTGCAGGCCCATTTCCAGATGCTGGCCAGAGGAGATGAGTTCATAATTTGATTTAGACGCGAGGAGGTCTGCTTGTGGAGTGGTTACGCCGCCGGCGCCTGGGGGTATTAGTCATTATTTTCTGTCAATGTTGTTTAGGTGGAATTGAGCATCGTTGGTCACGGGACTTGATGACAAAGAGAGAGGCATACCGTTGCTGTCGGCCGGTGCTATGTTACTGCTCCTTCTCGCAATGGCGACTTTTTTGGGGGCCGCCGAGGATGCATGGGAGATTGAGGATATCGTGCTCGCAGTGTCTGCTGCTATTGATGGAGATCTTATCGAAGAGACTGTGGGTGATGTGATGGATTGCGTGGTTACTGATGGTGATTTCAGTGGCCGGATAGGATGTATCGGTAATTGCACCGGCTGTTGCTGTTGCTGTTGCTGTGGTTGTATTTGTGGTGGTGGTTGAGCTGGCACGTGTTGTACATGCTGGATTCGTTGCTGCTGTTGCTGTAGCTGTTGCTGTTGCTGCTGCTGCTGCTGCTGCTGTTGTTGCTGAGCGCTCTCTCTAACCGGGCTATATCTCCTTCTCTTCTTGAACAACTGTGGCCATGTTCTGCTCAGCGGGCCGCGCTGCCCGCCCCCATTCCTCTCGTTATCGGGCGGTCCGTTCGGCTGTGGATATGGCTGCATGATTCATCGAGCCGCAACACCAGACGTTTCGCGGTGGATGAGATGCGATGTTGTAGTTGACTCCAACAGGCAGTATTATTAGCAGTAATGCACCAGAGGGGGTGTGCCCAACGCGGGTTGAATATGTCAGCCTGGGCTACCACCCACAAGACGCGACGAGAACAACGACGGGCAATTTCGACACCCACCAAGAAAAACGGGCGCGCGAAAGCAAGAAAAGAAGTGCTCCAAGATTCCGGGGGCCTCGAGCTTGATTAGCTGAGTCGCGCACACGCAGGCGTGTGGCAGCCGGGTTGGAGAAAGTCGTGCGTGAGCCGTCGAGTCCGGCCTCATCCATGGGTCGAGAGCGGGCGTCGCAACAAGGCGTAGTAGACGCGCGATCTGGAACGGATTCCGCTCATGCCTGTCTGCTTGCGCTGCCGCCGTTAAAAGCAAAGGGTGTCCGCCGACGCATCTGCTCGCGAGCGAAGCTTTTGGCTTGGCGACACCCGAAGACGTGGTGTTGGCTGCTGACATGGAGGTGTGCGCACCCGCAGCTGAGCCAACCAGACGCCGCCCCGTGAGCACATGGGCTTGGCGCGTCGACGCGTGCTGCAGCGCCCCTTGTCTCACCCCCAGGGCGCCGAGCGCTGCATTGCCAATCTTACCGCGCAAGACGGCCATCAAGTGACATTCCCTCGCCTGCCATCGCCTGCCATCGCTCGAGCCTCTCCGCTGCGGAAGCTATTCGATAGTACTACGACGGAGCCTTCACCGTCACCTTCTGCATTCGGGGTCGTCTACGAAACAACCCCAGGCCGACCCACGATTGCGGGGGATCAATGAGCGTGGGCGACAGAGGCACGTGTGGGACATTTCACCATGTCAAGTGCCGTCTCGGTTGCTGCCGGCCTACGGTCCGCAGTCTAGATACAGCTCATGGGGATGGAGATGCCCCACGTTGTCCGGTTATCTTATCTGGTTGGACATGGATATATCTGTCTGCACATTGAACATGGGAAAGTTGAAATTCGCTATTCACTCCATGCACTCGTCCATCGCTAATCCGCGCTGTTCGCTCTACTGACCATCTCATGACTTTCGTGGCTTCGCTTCCCCTTGACCTGAACGCCAGGCACATACTCCAAATCCTCATCCTCCAGGTCCGTATCCAAGTCCTCCTCATTCAGCATACTGGGGTTGAAAGAGAAGGCGCCCTGTGGTACAAACGTACTGGCCATGACTAGCACACATATTATAGTAAACTGCACACCACCCACGTTGAATATGGCCCCGTGTATTTGCTCGTTGTGCCGGTCCGAAACGCGGTCAATGTACGTCCCGAGCGAAACGGATGCGATAGCGTACGTGACAATGTAGGTGCTATACAGGAACGCCATGACGGCTCCGAGCGCCGATACGTTTTGCGTCTTTGACTCGATGCGCGCCAGCGATGCTTGAATATATGCAGCGAGCGACACATCGCCTGCAGCCCACCCGAAACTGATGGGTAGAAATGTCGCTGCTACAATCCAGGCTTGCGCCACGTCGTTTCTCGGTGGGTTCCAGTATGGCAAATACCAGACGATAAGCAGTGTCAGGGCGTCTAGCCGGAGCCATGGGATTGGCGTATGCACCAAGTTCGTGAACATGAATACGAACAAAGCTCCCAGCAGCTCGCCAAAGTTGGAGCCTCCCACTATGATCTGTGACCAAGCCGAGTTGCCAAAATAGCGCCGTGCTACTGCGGGAGCAATTGCATTCTCGAGATATCGGTGCGCATAAAGCGCCACGGCGTATCCGGGCAGCAGCCAGATAAACTTGCGATGTGTAAATATGATCTTGGCACCAGTCCCAACCGACTCGAAGAAGAGGTAGAAGCCGCCTATCACCGCCTTGACGTACGTTGGCTGACTTTCCAGGATCAGGGACCGACTCTCCTTTGGTATGCCGGCTTCTTGAATAAAGTACCAGAGGATCGATGCGGCGGCGAAGAAGATGGGCGTGATGATGAAGCTGAAGTTATTGCCAAACTGTGGGATGAGGGCAAGTGCTGTGCAGAATGCACCAGCAGTGCCGCTGATCTCGTAGAAGATGTGGACCAGAGAGTCCATTCGTCGGAGCTTTTGTATGTTACCACCCACCAAGTCTCGTGGGATGACTCGTCGGATCAGTTCGACCATACCATAGACTATGCCACAGACGCAATCTAGTGACTGTCAGACACTGGGCAGAAGCGACCTGAGAGTTCATTCACTTGGTAAGCTGAGAGTATAGACTTACAGATCGGTATCATGGCGTCCGTATCGTAGTCACCGTAGTAGCTAAAGTCATCCTTTGGCCACGCCCGCGGTGCAAACCTGCCACCAGTCGCAGCATCCAGAATGAGCAAGATGCTACTCATAAAGGCAAAGATGAGCACCGCGCAAGCCAGAACATTCTTCGTCGGATATCTCTTGATGAGGGGCGCGATGAGAATAGATCCCACACACTGAAAGGCCTGGTTCAGTCCCGTCAGCACGCCCACACGCTGAAACGTGATGGAAATGTGCGTCTTCTTCTCGAGCTCGTCGTATCGGTTCGTCGCAAGCGCAATGACAGATCCATTGAAAGCCTCGAGGCCGAATTTGTACATCATTATCCCTGCGATGTAAATTGCGATGTTCCTTCGTTCAACGGGCGTGTAAATGTTCCATGTCTCCCGAATGACGGCAAGAGGCCGGGCCATGGTGACAATCGGGGGCACGTCAACGTGCGGTCGTGGTGCTACGAAAGCAATACCTAGCCCGCGAATGCGGAGAGACCTGGTTTATACGTCCACGGTACCGGAACGCTGGTGTTGAAGAGTGGGCCAATGGGGTGGAGAGGCTATCGCATGCGGTACACCAAGGCTTCCCGTGCAATGTTCAAAGTATGCGGCGCACACATTTGTGACGAAGAGGCATTCCAAGAGCCCTGTCGATTGTGTTCATGGAAAAGACGGCGTGCAACCTTTCGAAGGCCAAGTTGCACGGAATGGCCCCAGTTGTTGATGAGGACTTGGCGGCCCCGTCAAAAACTGGCCATTCAGGCGACCCACGTGGGCGAACTTCTGGACTGCCCGGGGTAAGCATCTAGGCCGATAAGACATGCCAACCTGACCAGTGCGTTGCCAATGAACTGGGCTTTTCCTTCAACTGTGGTAACTGCAACAATGCATGTATCGTGTGGTAGCGCTTCTTTATGGTAAAGCGGGCGACGTGTAGTGAAGACGAAGGCGTAGCAATGAGTCTTGCGCGAGGTGCAATGCGCTCCCGTTCTCTTGACAGGCCCACCAAGTAGCGGCATCTATAGCCCGCACATGTAGAACTAACGCAGCTGTCAATCGGCACACGACCCTAGGGCACATCAGTGGAGTGAGACGTCACGGAAACAGTCAAGTCTAATCAATTGACATGGAGCAAAGTGTTCCTGCATTAGAACCAAGAGTCCTGAAGACATGGGTGCACTGCACGCTCGTGTGAGACCGTCTGTTCAAGTCAGTCCAAGGAATAGACTGTAAGCTAGTAGACAAGGCTGACCTGCCTGCTATGCCAGGAACTCCCGCACCAGTAATCGACGTTTACCATCTCTCGTACTTGAGCTGTGTCGCATGTACGCCATATGCGAATGTATGGGCAGCATCACTATGCCTTCAGACGCGATGCACAGTAGCACCTGCGGGTATCAGAATGTTTACAACGCCAAAAAGCCAACTCGCACAATCTCAGTCTGAGTCGTCCTCCTTGTACCGCCTGGCCTCCTTGGCTCTCGTAGTCCTTTCCTCGTCTTCAGCCTCCCTCTTGGCAAGGCTGTCGCGCATCCTCTCCTCTTGCTTCCTCCAGTGGCTGCCTTCCTCATAATCTTCACTGATGCCCAGCGCCTTGCGCAGTCTCTCGCTCTCTTCCGCTTTTGCTTTCGCAAGGTCGTGAACTTGGTGTGACTTGAGCCGTTTCGCATTTGGACCGAGATCTTTGCCGTCTTTTCGCTCTTGATCTAGTTTGCGACGCAGGCCTTCGCACTGGTCATCGATCTCGTCTTCGTCTATGCCCTCGTCCTCAAGCTTGTCGCGCAGCTCAAGGACCTTGACTTCGATGTCGCGCTTTGCTTCGTGTTCGAGGATCTCGGCATCTGGTTGTCTCGGGCGGTGTTTGGCGTTTTCCCAGTCTTTAGGGTAAGGCTGGACCTTATCGCGTGGTCGAAGGAGAGATCGGTTCTTCTGGACGTAGCCCGAGGTGCCGCTACCCCTTGGAGTCGTGAGGCCCACGTTGTCGGCCATGATGCTTGGTGAGGTGGTGGACGAAGGCGTGTATTGGTGTCGCCGGCGCGAATCATGGATGGTTTGCGGAGAGCTCGGAGGTGAGGCCCAAGCGCAATGATGGAATGGCCCCACCAAAACTTTCCCTTAGGTCTATGAAGACTCACACCCACGATGGAGTCCTTACTTTGCGATATATGTCTTGAGAGACTCCTCACTCGTCATTTGTTACATTCAACCCAGCCACCATGACCACACACGACGCCACAAGCGACGATACCGCCTCTGCGCCAGTAGAGGTGGGGTACAGAGAGTTGCCCTTCCCGCCAGTCACCAAAGAGCACATCTTGAACTGCTCGTACCACAAATGGCATCCCAAGTTCGTTCTCTTCGCTTCGTATGACTTAGGCTCCTCTAATATCAACATAGATACCGTGCAGTAACACCCAAAGCGCGCCTCATTCCCCTCCCCCCTGCCTTCCTCGACTACCTTCGATCAGACGGCATCATCCTACCCCCAGAAGAGACCGACGATCCTTCGTGGTCAGACAACGACAGCGGCATCTTCTCGGGTGCCGACAACAACGACGATGATGAAGACGAAGGCCAAGATCCGAGCGCTAACTGGCGCGACACACACGAAGCCATCGAGCGGACTATTGAGGAGCTGGGCGGCAAGGTCGCACCCAAGTTGAACTGGAGTGCACCAAAGGATGCGACCTGGATAGCCGCCACGAATAGCATGGAATGTCGAACGCCGAACGATATCTACTTACTGCTGAAAAGCAGTGACTTTGTCACACACGATCTGGCGCACGCCTTCGATGACACAGCCGACCGATCCACAACGCCAGACCCGGAGATTCCATACCATCTCGTCCTGAGGAAATGGATCACACTTAACCCTAGCGTCGAATTCCGATGCTTCGTGCGGAACCGACGGCTAATCGCCCTGTGCCAAAGGGACCTGAACCACTTTGACTTCTTGTTCAACATGCAGGACAAGCTGCGAGATACCATTCAAGACTTTTTCGACACGAAACTACGCGACACATTCCCTGACCCAAACTTCACCTTTGACGTCTACGTACCGCCGCCGCATGATAGGGTTTGGGTCGTCGACTTCAACCCGTGGGCTGTACGGACTGATCCTCTGATCTTCTCGTGGATGGAACTCCTTACTATGGAGGTACCTGACATAAGTTCACCAGAAGAGACGACGGTGCGCCTGAGGATCGCTCAACCAGAAGACAAGGGCGAGGCAGTTCACGCAAGCAGTGACTCGGTAGACGACGAAGAGACGGATGAGGATGACATTGAGGAGCTGTGGCAGCCAGAGTTCCGCCTTGTAAGGAGAGACGATCCAGAGGCATACGGCTTCTCAACTCCACAGTACAGTGCACATAAGCTCCCCAAGGACGTAGTAGATGCAAGTAGTGGCGGAGAAGGGCAACTGCGAGAGTTTGCGATGCAGTGGGAGCAGGCGCAGAAGTTGGCCGAGCAACAAAGAGCCGAGGACAGTGAAGGCGATTAGATTAAGAAACTACCGTAGCGTACTGGAGGAGTCATAGATGCATAGGTCTTGGCGTAAACAAACAGAGGTTCGCAATTTCGTGATTGGACATTTGTGGAATCTTGCCCTGAGCAGTGACCAGCCTCGTCGCGTGAGGCTCTCGGCCCGCCACCGTGACTCGCTCATGCAGGGCATCTGCTTGTTTCACCGCTCCACACCCCACATCCATGATTCGTCGACATCCCATCCTTCCACCCAACCTTACAACAACACGTCGCTCGATATTTGTTTATACCCCTGGTCGAGTCTTGCTGCAATAAATTCTGCTACAAATCTATACCTTTCGAAAAGAAAACTCTGAATACCACGAATTCTCTTCCGATTGCAACCATGACCGTGACGGAAAGCAGTTATAGCGGTTTCTTATCGCTACCCACCGAGATACGATGCCAGATCTACGACTACCTCCTCACCGAACCACATGCGATTACGATTAGTGCTGGCTACACTACGTGTTTTGGCAACAGAATACAGGATCGCGCCCGCAAGACGGAAATTCCTGGTCTCCCGCTTGATCTCGCGCCGCTGGCACGACGCCACTACGATGCGTCTCTACTCTCAGTCGTAAAACCACCAACAATTGCCGTTGACAATGGAAATATGGGAGATATTGAGGGCGAAAGGCTGGGCTTTCCCGCTCCGGTGGCGTTGATGTTGACGTCTCAATTGATCAATGACGAGTTGACCGATTGTATTCGCAGGCGAAGACACATCGCGCAGGCGCGTTCTACCGTTGATGTTGACGGTGTTGTTCAAGATGACGGAGAATACATGGAGGGATTGTCACTCTATGTGTCTTATCCATATGGTGTCTTGGTATTGAAAAGCCAATACCCATATCTGCTAAAACAAGCGCGTCGAGTCTACATCTCAGGGTACTACACGCCGCAGGAAGAAAACTCGCTGGATCCTCGGCCTCATGAAACAAGTGATGGCGAACGCTTGACACCATCCAACAGCTTCGCAGCTTCATCCTTCAACACCCCAGCCTCCGGACCAACAACAAGCTTCCACCGCCCTTCCCACACCTCTTCCCGACGAACAGCCCGCCACGGCGTATCAATCAACGCCTCGCGTCCCCGCCTCCGTCTCGACCCCCCACTCCCCCGCGAATCCCGCCACACAACCAGCGTACCCCGAACCTTCCCCGCCTTCCCTCCATCCACTTCAGCCGAAGCCCCTACCGCCCTCGCCCACCTCATCACCACCCTCTTTCCCAAACACACAACCCCCCTTACAAAACTCACAACACGCATCCTCTTCCCCGGCGAAAACTCCTACGGAACCGTCTGGGGCGACGACAACAGCCCCGTCTCACACATCCTACGCAGTATCCGCGGTGGCAAAATCGATATGAAGGTCATGAGGGGAAGTCTGGGTACGGGAATTAGGTTGACGGCGAGACCGAAGCCGGAGACGAGGATTGTGAGCACGAGTTGGGTTAACTGGAAGAAGGGGGATGTTGTGGTGAGGGGTCCGGCGACTGTGAGGAGGGGATCAGGCTTGGGTGTGTGTGATCTGGACGCGTTCGTGATGGGTGAGGAGGGGGCTTAGACGGTGGTTGTGGTGTATTAGACTAGCAGCGCTACTATAGGGCAATGTTGAGTTTAATAAGCCATTGATGTATATAGTCTTCTTTGTACGATACATTCAGCTCCTATCCCCAGGCGCGAAATGGAAGGATATCAGCTATCCAGAACCAACATCTATTCAAACCCGACATTTCCTTTCTAAATTCGGGCTCTACGTCTTCCATCCTCACATAGCTCTCGATATTTCTTCCCAAACACGCACATTCCAGTATGCAGTAGCATCGCGCTTCGCCCATCTACTCCGCCATTTCTTAGACGCAGCGAATGAAATTACCCCCTTCGCATTCTCCATGCGAGGACTACCTTTCTCCCAACAATTATCTGTACAAGGGAGCAAAGCTTTGTCTCCTCAACGACGGCAAGTATGCGTGCTTCTCGAGGCCTTTCATCGTCTATGTGTGAAGATCGAGCGACGTCTTCGTCGAGCAAACCGTGCGTACATCTGAAGCCGATCGCGAGGGTGGAGAGCGAAGTAGTTGGGGAGGTACTGGAATAGTGTCTTCACCTTCGTTTCTTGAGCGTGAGACCTTGGGTATCCCGGCCGCTGTGATTAGAGTCTTGAAGAGGGTTGCGAGGTCTCTGGTCTAGCTTCTGGGATCCTGGAGCACGATGTGCTTGTCCCGGAGGGGGAGCGCGAATACTCAAGACTGGACAAACACGCCCACCAGGGTTCTGCCAGTACAGCGACATGAAGGTCGAAAGCCCTAGATATGTCGACTCTGAGGCAATGTTTGCTCCCAAGACCACGGTATGCTCGTCTTCCTTCCTCCTCTCGCCACATCCCAGCCTCGAACTACCAACTAATCCATTTAACAGACCCCGGGATACCAATAGCAAGATCCCGCGCATCGGAAAACTCTACTTTAACCGTCCGATCACTATCTTCAGGATGCGTGAGATAAAACGCAATGATGCGTAGATGCTCCGGCACCTCCAGATCCTGCGATATATCGAGGTCAAACACGCCCAGTTCAGCTCGTGTGCGTTCCTGCTCCAGCTTCAACGCCTCCTCTGCAATCTGACCCGCCAGCATGCCATCCCAGAAGCCTTCTCTCCGCGGATGGGTCAGCATAAGTCTCATAGCGCGTTTACGCAGCGCCTGGCAGGACGACGGCGCGCGAACGGCTACGAGCCACAGTGCAGATGTGGGTCCAACGGGCGTCTGGAAGATGGGTGTCTGAGGGCCTGAGAGTGGGAGGAGTTTGGCAGCGAGTTCGAAAATGAGAACGAATTGCGCTGCGACGTCAAAGGGTTCCTTGAATGGACGCCGAGCTTGCTTGAAGTTGGTTAGAAAGGGGAATTTGGCAACTAGGTCTGCTCGCGGGGCGCGCAGGAGATATTCCATTTGCGCTTGCGTCAACTCGAGGGCGGTGAGGGGCTGCAGGAATTCGTCGCCGTGTGCAGGGGCTTGGGTCCAGAGATGCTGCATGACGATTGTGCCGCTGTGGAAGCGCCTTATGAGTTCCATGTATTCGGAGTATACTTCATCGGTTTCGTCCGCTGGTCGCAACTTGGTTCTTTGGTTGAATGCGTGGATGCTGTTTAGCAGGCTCTGTGTGTGTCCTAGCATCGTGTCCAGTGCAGACATGTTTAGAGTCCTGGTTGGTGAGTCGTAGAGTGGTTTCGTCTTGGGCTTCGTGACCCAAGTGTGGGAAGTGTGTGTTGGCATTATCGCTCTGATCTGCGTGTCGAAGCCTACGAAAATGGTGCGCAATGACTCCAGTTCTATCGGGTGATCAAAATTCTCTTCCTCTTGATCCGCTTCATTTAACATTCGTATGCCGCTTCGTACGTGCTCTATCGCGTCTCTTTGGTAGCCTTGTAGACAGCACATGCTAGTGAATAAGATAGCACACGTCATAAGAGTGACCTTGTCCGTTCTTGCTACTTTGTTGCTTGGATTCTGTTTCTTCAGGAGGTCTTGAATCGCTTGATTCGATTGTTTAAGTGCAAACTGTAAATACTTATCCAATATGGCCGTCTCGGTAAGACGCGAATCGCTACCTTCGGAAAAGCGTCGATACATGGCGCCTAAAGCGATGATGCAATGTTGTATCGCGGGTTCGCGATGAGCAGCCTGAAGCAATTCTCGTTGCCAGAACGGCGAGTCAAGAAATCCGCGTAGATTTGAAACAGCGTGGGAGACGAAAAACTCGAAGCTGTCTCGCTCCTCTTTAGTGTTGAGATGTATGGCTGGAGCGAGGAGAACCGGTGACGGAGACCGCATAAGGCTCCAACTCGACACAGATTTTGGCGAACCTCTCGTCGACCCTGGCGGCGACGGTGTTGATGGTGGCGGAGGCCTGAAGGTCGGATCGTAGCCGTCGCACGTACGCCCCGTTGAGGTACATCGTCTACAATGTGGCTTCTCCTCATCACACTTGACTTTGCGTATTCTGTATGAATCAGCGAAAGGCAATTCGGTACGCAACACCATAAGCAGAATAGTTTCGCTCGCTGCAAGTCAAAGTTTAATAGAACCTCATGCTGATACCTCCAACATGAGTTGTCGCGTTGATGTTTGGCATCATTTGGCAACCTAGAATTTTGCGCGCAACAAGCCCAACCACGAACGCAGCGGTAGCAATGCCCTTCTTATAAAAAACCTTTACATTCAATTAACGGAGTAACTTACTTGCAAGTTTTACAGCCAGAGCGCGCTTTGGGCTTCCAAGCTCGTTGGCGTGGTTTCCCGGACACGGTCGCCATATCGATTTGGGCAAGCTTCATCTGACCAATAATAGGGAAGCAGGGGAAGCCTCGAGTGTACGAGCAGGCAAGTAAGAAGAGTCGGATCGAAGGGCTTTACGAGCGCACAAATGACATCGGTGGTAGTTCATGAATTGCCGTTGAGGCTGCATAATTATGCAGCACCGCGGCACAGCTGTGTATAAGGTTAGGCTCC
>JAESFQ010000751.1_pt1 | contig 11918 bp, 11 predicted proteins | sample 9269431 | NCBI WGS metagenome assembly JAESFQ01 (sample SAMN14502588, study PRJNA617103) | algae metagenome | isolation source: Plectolyngbya sp. WJT66-NPBG17 and co-occurring heterotrophs from well... | place: USA: Mojave Desert, Joshua Tree National Park, California | collected 2006-08-06
GGTCGCGTAGGGATGAGAAAGCATATGGTGTAATGCACAGGCTGACAAGTTGTGTGTTCTACAGGAAGGGTCACTACGGCCGCGCCCTCGAAGAGGCCATCCAAACCCAAAAATCACAATGGCCCACGAAATGGACTGGCAACCCCCTCAGTGGCGGTCGCAACTTCAACACCATGACGGCAGTAGAGCGAGTCAGTAATTTCGGACCCTAACACTACTAGAGACTGACCGTCACCCAGATCACCCTCCTCCACTCCCTCTGCCTTTGGAGCCTCAATCAGAACGAGCATGTCAAGGTTATGATCAACAGCGCGTACAAGTCTCGAACTACCAAGGACAAACAAGACACAAATATCCCGTTATCGGTACAAGCATGGGGCCGCGACGGCGACAAGCGTCGGTACTACCTAGTCGAAGGACAGAATGACACCCACTTTCGCATCTACCGGGAGAGCGACCCGAAGCTCAAGAACGTACAGTGGATTAGTGTTGCTGGCTCTATTGATGAGCTAAGAGCCCTTGCAACAAAGTTGGAGGAGGTGGACGGGCACAAAGAGGCCAAGGCACTCGGCGAGCGCATGCTGAACGCTGTGCCACGGTTTGAGGCTTCAGAAAATGTACGCTCTCATCCACTCTTCACACTGTCCCATGCTAATAATTTGTAGAAACGGAAGCGACGAGAGTACACACGTCAGCGCAAAGACGCCTTCACGCGCCCCGAACTTGGCTTCTCACTATACGAAGGCCGCACCCGTGGCAAGCGTCAACGATACACATTCGATGAGGAGGACGATTTCGACTCGGACAATACCTCTGCACGTCGGTCAGGGCGGCAATCAGGCCGTGACACACCTGGTGCAGCTTCTGGTCCTACTGTCACCGCTAGCGGTCGACAGGTCCGGTCTCGAGCGACGGGCCTCTATGGCGAGACACTACATAGTGGACAAGTCACAGACCACGCGTCGCCTGCGACTGGCGATTACGTACGGTCCGATGTCTCAGAGGAGCCACAATCAGGCCATGGTCGATCAACCCGCGCCGCCAATAGGGGCACCACGAACGGCCGTCCATCGAAGCGAACCCTAGATTCAGAAGATGAGGAGGATGCGACATCTTGGGATGGCGGAGATGATGACGAGGAGCCAGATCAGATGGAGCTCGACGACGACGAAGAAGATGCGGGGGAGGATTCGTCAGATGAAGAGGATGAACCGCACAGCCTCGTGATCACTCTACGCTACCGGAAAGGTGCATCTGATGTCCCCGTTGCCTCTGGACAAGCTGCACCTACGGCAAACGGCGTGGAGCATGATTCTGTTGCTGCGACAGTAGGACAGCCCGAGGTTGCGCCTGCTCTAGAAACACCGGCTTCCACGTCGCAACCTGCGTCCACAACGAATGGGATCTCCACTCCCATTATTCCCGTTGCGCACCAACAGCGTCCTATAGGCAACGCAGAAGCGCTGCCCAAGCTAGATGGCTTTTTCTCTGCGCCAACTCCGCCTTACAGCGCACCCGAAGAAGCCGCAAAGCCGCACGCGCCAGTCGAAACCCCTAGCAGCACCTTTGAAGCTCACCCACCGCAACATTCAGCGCCTGCCCCTACCGCCAGCTGGCAATAGACTTGTCTGTGCACCTAAATAAAGCCCTTTTCCCTGCTCCATATCGTCTCTAGATTCCATGTTTGCCTGTCTTCATCCTGTCACTTTTTCTTCCCCTGTCGTAGCTAGAGAAAGACAGATACCCCAATGGCGTTTTCCTTTTTTTCTTCCCGCCTACTGCGGTGGGATGGAGGCATTGTCTTTCGGATTAGCGTTGTATTGCAAGATCTCTAGTCCTGGCTTGTCTACAAATGTTGCTCATGAGTGGTAGATGGTGGCGCTTTTCACGAATGAATTGATCGCCTGGTTGGCTGGGATACTTTGACGTGCTCTTACGAGTGAGTGAAAGATGTAATACATATGACGAGAATTGTCAGTATGAGTCGCTGATGATAGGTATATGCGTCGTATGCCTGAGATTTACTCAATAGATGATGCTGAATGTTCATTACTATATACACACCGATACTTCAAGCACGATTTCTCTCCCCCCGCAACGCCTCCGCTGCTGATTTTGTACACATCTAGTCATATTATCATACACATTTTCATATCTTTTATCTCGGCAAAGCACCCGGTATGGCTCCCGCGATTCCAGTCGTAGTGCGACTCTGTAGTTTCGGTCTACTTGGCCCCTTTGGCCTATCTCTCTGCTCACCCCGCCATCGCATGCCGTCTTCGCGGTCATTTCTGCTCCGACTACGAGAGTCTGTGGCACTGGGTTTCCTAACTCCCGCTCTGATCTCTGCTTCTCGCATTTTCTGACCCTCTGCTTCTATGCGCTCTTCGAGCGTAGCGTTTTCTGGTATTGGGCTGGGTAGGAATGATGTTGAACCTGGGGCTGTACCGTTGCCGTCCATGACTGCGATTTCGTCGTCTTCGTCGCCTTCGTTTTCACCGGCTGCGGCGTCGGCGTCCTCTGTGGCTCCTCCGCCTCGTGTGTTGTGTTTCCGCGGCCAGAGTGAAGGGAGCACGATTTGTTGGAAGCGGGGCTCTACTGCTCGCTCGTCGAACCATGCATGTACACGGGATTCGATAAGCTGGGCGATCTTGGGTACGTCTTGTAGTCGTGATCGTGAACCGACCAAGGAGCGAACGGAGAGGTCGAGTCGGTAGTCGTCAAGGAAAGTGAAAGCTAATGTTGTAGGTCGATGTGGTGGTGCGCCAGATGATGATGCTGGACGACTTGGAGAGGAGCCTCGATGTGTATTTAATGTTGGTGATGGCATGGGCGCGGTGGTAGGTGGAGGTGAGGAGGAGGGTATAAAAGAGACAGCGAGCGTCCCTGAAAATCGTACGATACTCACAGCGAGCGCGACAGGCAGGACTGCAGACATGGGTTTCGGCCAATTCAAGTTCAGCGTCGTCTCTATACCAATGGTAATGACATCACTCAGATCAACGTCCATGCGCGCTTGTAGTCTCTCCTTCTCGTTGCCTGTGTTGCCTGGCCCGTACCAGAAGCCATCTTCTGCCGGCATGACTCGGCAGTTGCTGAAGATGGGGAACTCATCACCCAGCGCTATCTCCGTCACCCTGATCTCGCCAATCCAGTCTGGCTTGCTGCCTGTGTTTAACACTTCGGTGAGTGAAGTGAGGATCGCGTCATCCTGTCGTGCGTCGGCTCTCAGCTGTGCGATTGTTTGCGCAATGAGCACATTGAACCAATCTAAGCTCTCCGGCTGGTGTCCTTTTACGTTGTAATACGTCTTCGCAAGAATCGTTGTGATGCTCGGTCCTCCCCTGCTCTCCTCGCCCTTTCGTATTATGCTCCTTGATGGTTTGTGGCGTAGGGACAGAGACGTCGAGTTTGCGCGCGTCCTTAGTTGCTTGTACGATTGCTGATGTGCTAAGGTTCGAGCTCGTCGGAGTGAGTTGAGATGTAATGCGCGGTCGTCGGCGGACGGTGGCTCTCCAAAGATAAAGAACTTGATAAAACAAAACATCAAAATCGCGATCGAAAGTTGTCCAAGCAGGAATCCTTGTGTAAAGGAAAGTCTATAGCATGTTAGTGGGGTCTCTACATAGCATGAAGGTAACTGTACGATGATGAGCCGCCCTGTGTGACTGGCAGCGCCACAGGTGTAGGCACTACTGTGACCATAGTCGCGTTTTTGGTGTTTCTTTCAGCTTAACAATTGCATTTTGGGTGTGACTTGGGCAATTTCGAAGAAGGCAGAAAGACGTAACTGTGCATCGGAAGGATGCCGCACAGGGACCGAGCTATATCGATAAGCTCTCCTGAACACTCCACCACGTCCGTCTCCGCAACCCCGAGGTCTCTCCAGACGCAGAGCCCCTCCAAGTCTCGACTCTACCTAGGATGCCCCTTCTCTCCAAGGTTGTGACCTTCAAGACACCTACCAATCGTGCCGCTGCGATCAAGGCCAACAGAGTTATCCGGTCGATCAAGAGCAGATATCGCGCCCAGGCCTTTCTGTTCCTCGCATACCACTTCTTCCTCACGTCGCCTATGCACCTCGACATATTTATCATGTTCTTCATCCTCGTCAGCAACTTCATGAACCGGCAACAGGCCTTTCCCAGTCAACTAATCATCGAGGGACTCCGCTTTTTGATCGATGAGAGGAGATTCATCATGCCTTGAGTGTGGAGTCCGCTACTATCGTCATACCCAACCCATTTCCAACGCGCTACGGAAATACCTAATCGTTCGCGTACATGTCCCAATCCCGCGGCGTGTCTTTGCTGCCCCTTCACTTGAAGCAGACGGAGATAGCGGCAGTTGCAAGTCCGATTGGTTGCCAAGCTCCCCACCTTCTGGGACGACTCGAGATCGCATACCATAGCAGAGATTCTTCAACATCCTTATGGATTTCGATACTCAGAGTCAGAGCCTCTCGCCAGGCGCTGCTACTCGCAACCCCCATCTTATTCTTCCAGCGACATGCGACCCACCATCTGAGCACAATCCGCCTAAGCGAGCAGTATGGATTGTAAGTCGATTAGCAGACCATCTTTATCTTAGTAGCTAATACCTAGATTTAGGTCTTCGGAGCGACCGGTCATATGGGACGTTCCCTCGTTCGAGCGATATTAGCGCACGGCGACCAGTGTACCGCAGTGGGATGGACCGAAGAGAATACTCCCGAACAGATGGACAAGTGGCAGAATAGGAACTGCTTAGGCTTGTTGTGCGACGTGAGGGTGCGCGAGACTGTGGATCAGGTCATCAGGAAGAGCATCGAGTACTGGGGTCAGGTGGATGTCATAACGAACAGCACCGGCTACGGCGTCATAGCAGCATGCGAAGACCAGGACGAGTACGACCTGCGTAATCAATTTACAACAAACTTCCTTGGAACCCTTCACATATTACAATTATCCCTCCCCTATTTTCGCTCCCAGAACTCCGGCCGATACCTCATATTCTCATCCACGGCTGGAGCACTTGGCGTGCCCGGCCTCGGCCCGTATTGTGCGACCAAGTATGCTGTTGAGGGACTCATAGAGTCCATGTTGTATGAAGTAGATATCTTCAACATCAAGGCAACATTGGTCGAGCCCGGTCATGTTCGATTGGACGAGCCAGATGACAACATATTACCACCCAGGTATACTTCGGCGCCCGCTCCAGGAACAGGTCCCCCGAAGTCGAAACGTTACGGCCACTTCTTCGTGAAACCGAACGCCAGCGAACCCTATGCGGGATTGACAAGCCCGGCGCAACACGCGCGACGGATGGTACAATGGCTGAACGATAGACAGCCGGTGAGCGCTGTGAAAAGCGCAGAGTTGGTGTGGCAATTGGGGCATTGTAGCTATCCTCCGCTACGATTGATTTTGGGCAGCTACGCCGTGGAAAGTATTCGAGACCGTCTGAAGAGCATCACAGAAGAGGTATGTGTTATCTTTGCCCTGTTATACCTGACGTTGACCTTTTTCAGATCGAGGATTGGAAGCATCTGTCGTTCCCTGTGTCTATGCCTCCAGAGGAAGAAGGCGGGAAAGATGATATCAAAGAGGAGCAGGAGCAAGATGACGAACAAATGCAGGACTGAGAAGCGAGGGACGTCCGGTACTGGCGCAAACAACTCGTGAGATCCATGCGTGCACCTTCTCCTACAGATGCCACACTCTCAAACCAAGGCTCAAACATAACGGAAACCGGGTGTGTAGGGTGTTCTGAGTACTATGATATGGAAGCTGGTCGTCAGCGTTTATGGACACTCGAAGATTCGACGGAGCAGTTGTTCTGAACAGACCTTGCACAGGTTCTATTCTTAGAGCTTACACATCGAAAGAAGCGGGCTCAGGCTATCCTTCTATGGTCCTAGCATCAAAATTGATGTGGTAACAGTGTGTGGCTTAGCCAGAACTACCGCGCCTGTTCCGAATACCATCGAATATAGCTGTCACCTTTACCTGCCAACCCTTTTCAGCTATGCCTTCCCGGAACTTCGTGGAACGCAAACTTGAGAGTATGTGGAGACGAAGAAACCTCATATTATGGTTTCAAACAGTGATCGCCTTCCCAAAGTAGCTCACGTTCTTTCCAGCTCATTAGAGAAGGCATGGCTTAAATAAGGTCCGGTCTTACACTCACCGCGATTGAATTATCTCGCTTAGCACAGCTCTAATGATCAAAAAGGGTAAGGTGTGTGGTAACAAGCCTCGTAGAGCTGACGTGCGGGTGCCCGACATACTGTCGGCCAATCGTATACTAAGCTAGCAAGCATACCTGCACGCCTTTTGCGCGTTCCTTGGTGTACATCAGCCCCTATGAACAGCCTAGGTGCCACATAAACATGGGGCTGGCTGACAGCTGGGTCTGTGCTGATGTAACGCTTCCTGTACCCTATTGATTTATATGTACAACGAAGCCTCTGCGCACACGACACGACTCTGTTTGCTGGTCCCTTCGTTTCACGAGGTTTGCCTATTATTTGCGTGCGATCTTCTCCAGCTTCATTTGTTACTGGATTTCTTCCATTTTATTCACCTGGAGACTTTTAGCCCCATGCTAGACGTTTATCATGGACAGCGACATACGACCAATATCGCAGGCACCAGGTTTCGTTGATGATTATCCTGCAAACAATCGAGATAGCTGGAAGACCGCTCCAAACTCACCAAGGGAAAACTTCAAGGTCAGGGTTGACGCTGTTACTGAGGAACGCGGAATATCTTCCAGCGATGCAAGCAAGTCGAGCAGATCGCCCTACACACCTAGGAAAAATTACAGCGAGAAAACCGACTATGTAGAACATAATCCAGAATTTGATGGTATTGATTGGAGGCCTGGTTTCAAGCATCAGTTTCCATGGATTGGCTTTGCGGGACTCATGGTCATCCTCGTAGCTACGGTCATGGCAGTAGCCATCCTAGTATCCTCGCACAAGAAGCGAGTCAAAGACTGGCCATTTACGAGGTAAGCCAAGCACGCATGTTGTATAAGTTAGGAACTAATGAAACAGATTTCCCGCTCAACCCAACGTCCTGCTCAACATTGCGAACCAGGTTCAGAATCTGGGGCTGATCACTTTGGTTGGCCAAGGACTTGCAGTCGCATGGTGGAGGACAGCTTTGCGCGGCAGCTCACTCCGGAGATTACATCAGAATCATGCGTATTCCTATAGCTTCTATGCGATCATCACCTCCGGCAGGTACTTCAACATCATTGCTCTCGCCGCGCTTATGACCAAATTCGCCGTTGTTGACAGTACTCTCTTCCAAAAAGCAACAAAAACCGTCATCACCCAGGAAAAGGCATACGCGAATGTCAATATGACGGCATGGATAGAGAAAGACTGGCCAGCGAATTCTGGTGGTATTCCAGGAGCAGGCGGCGATATCAAGATGGTGGATGCGACATGGGCGAGGATCCTAGATGCGTACAACAGCAAGCTCGCAAATGGCAAAGTGCACGATACACTGGAAAATTATAGTTCTTTCTTCGACTGTCCTTCCCGGCAGGAATGTAGCGGTACCATTGAAGGCTTAGGTTTTGCCTTCAACTGCACCAGCGAATACAGGCAAGTCGACTATGGACTACAACAGTGGGAGGGAATGGGCGATCGGGACGCACTATACCGCCTGTGGGATGTTAAGTTCAACTCATCATGGGCAACCGAAACCAAGCCATATGCTAGCATCAATCTCGAGATGCTGTATGTCGACAGCCAAGCTGGAGTGAACAACCATTCCTGTCCAGGCACTATGACTATCCGCAGATGCGAGATCAAGCCCGCCGTCGTTCAGTATCCCGTCACTGTCATGGTACCAAGCAAAGAAGAATTAGACGGCGGAAATATCGTCACACACGTCAAGTTCTTCAACGACAACAACTTCTGGGGAGTTGGTACCAATCTTCACGATGTTACACAAATAGACGGAGTAGAAGTACTGAACACCGTTGACCTCGATGAGCGGTTCGGCGAAACCTCTACTGTCGGCGCTCTAACTTACATCATGAATAACCTCTATGAATCTTCGGCAAACCTTACTTACAATAATAGCTGGGATATTGTTGCTCGAGGCGCTTCAGCTCAAACTACATTCTACGCCGACGTGAACGAAGCGGAGGATCGCTGCTGGTACAAGATTGACAAACCAAACAGAGATGATCCTGCTGTCGAAGTCTTGCGCAAGCTCAATACACTCAGCTTCGTGACCGCATTGTACATCAAAGGCGCGCCTACAACCGACAAAAATCAACGTGCCGACCTCGGCATGGCTAAGCAAACAATCGTCACATCGGTCACCGGCATCGTGGAAGAATACCTTACATCCTTCGCCTATGTTGGCGGCGCCCTTGCAGCAACCTTCATCACCGTCATGCTTGTTCTGCCCGTATACTGGGGCTTCTGGCAACTTGGCCGCAAAGTCACTTTGGGTCCACTTGAAATCTCGCAAGCCTTCGGTGCACCTATAATAGCGCCTGACAAGACGAAAGCCTATCACGGCGACTTTGATCAGGTGCTTGAAGATGTTGGGAACAGAAGGGTGCAGTATGGGCAGCTAAAGGATGCGCCCCCCGGACAGATGGGACTTGCGGAGCCCGAGAGGGTCATAGTACCAAAAGCTAATCATCGATGGCGGGTTAGTGGGCAGAGAGAAAATAGAAGGATTGGGCTTGGTGCGGTTGTCGGGAGTGTGGTCGCTGCTACTATTTTAGGGAATGTGAGGGGTTGAAGGGTGTTTGTGGCAGTTGTTGAATGTGTTGGGGTCAACTTGAATGCGATATAGCATGCTGATCCGATGTACTCGGTGGTCGTCGTGTTCGGTTCATCATTAAGGCGTCGAGGGTTTTCTGGCGTAAGAGATAGAGGTTTTTTGATATGGGAAGAGTCTGCGTGCAGAGGCATGGGAATCCCAACAAGACTGACCGAGCGAGGTCTTTCAATGGATTCAGCCTTCCTATGTTGGCGAGTGGAGCCTCAATAATAATTGCGCTTGTAGCATGGGAGTTACGCCATTAGAAGTGAAGCTGAAGAAACCGTCAACAAGATACACATTTCGAGATTTCAGCAGTACAACACAGAGAAGGCTCTGCACGTTGGACACGGAGTGATGTCTGTTTTGCGTATACTATGTAGCCTCGAGAAGAATCATTCTTTCTCATAATCCAGAGCATTTTGCTGCTCAGAGTATGTCCAGGCATGTGTATCGCCGGACGTCTGCGCCATTTCGATAATGCGACATGCTCCAATTTGACTCAGTAATCGACGGAATACGGGTAGCTTGATCTGCGCCAGTACGCGTTACGCTGGATGAATTGGTAAACCGAATTGCTCGTACAACCCCCAACAGAGTCCAGAAGTTGGGGTTAGCTGGAACTACCTAGGTATCATCCAATACCTAGGTACAGAAGGAAGTGCAAGACCGGCGTGTAATCTGGGCGAGGCATTACATGCCTAGCCTTATCCGATTTCGGCGAATGGCTCACCCCACTACTTACAGCTAGCTACGAGCACGTTGAAGTGGGACCAGAAGTGGAGGCATTTCGACCACGGTTCTGCATCACTACGTCCGCCAACGGGATATAAATATTCAATTTTGGTGAAACTCCATCAAGTGATCATCAGTCTTCTGGTCTTCAACTCCGCATCGGTGGTTTAGTGGTAAAATTAGCCGTTGCCATCCCTCACAGGACAGTTTCGGCTAGCCCCGGGTTCGGTAAGTTCAAGGCATGAAATGTGTTCGATTCATTAGTCTAACATCCATAGATTCCCGGCCGATGCAAGAGCGCTCAGCAACATTCTTTTTGCTCTCGTAGAGTCTTCGGGATGGGTTGCACGGTCGCGATCAAATGCAAACGTGGGAAAGGCCGTCTTCTTTTTGGCTCCAAATGCACTGCGCCACATGCACCGCCACGCTCCCACCTCGCGTTTTCGAAACCCGCCATCTCTTTTCAGCTACGCGCACACTTCGAGGCGATGCCTGCCTGGTTCATAATGCGTTGGCACACCGCATCCGCGGCTTGAGTTTTGACAGTCGAGATTCACTGCCATCGGCACTACTTTCAAGAGTAACTATTCACTCACGCAGCGGTGAAGCTGTAAAAAGGTTTCCGCCGGTGATTCACACAATCTAGTCTTGAACATTACGTTAGCAGTGCGTCCTGACTTTGTTCCTACCAATTGCCCAGCAATCACTGATTGTACTCCATTACAACTACACCAACATGTTCACAGGAACGACACCAGAATCGCGCATCCCGCGCTCGGATTCGCGCAATCCAGCTACGACATGCAAAGGCATCACTAAATCTGGGAGACCTTGTAGACGTCCTATCGATGCAAAAGCATCTGAAGATGACGGTGTCATCGCTGTAGTATCTGTCATTAGCGATGATAGCGACGACGACGAGATTGGCGCCGCTGCCTACTTTTGCTGGCAACACAAGGACCAGGCCGAGCGCTTGGCCGCACAAGCGTCGAGCGGGCCGGCGACCCAACTTTACCCATTGAAAGAGAGGAACAGTATTGATACGCTTGTGGAACGACTGGGTGTTCTTGATTTTGCAGAACCGGATGAAACTACACGCAAGAAGAATGGCAGGAGACAGGGGAGGAGAACGTCTGGATCTCGTCCGCCGCGGCGCATCAATCGACCAGCTACTTGGGACAATGTAGAAGGTCCGTTAATGTCTGTACCGAGCGATGTGATGGCAGCGAGGAAACGCAGAGAATCCCGACCGCCGAAGCCACCACCTCAGAGAAAGAAGCAGAGTTTTTGGGCTTCATTGTGCTGCGGGTCTGCGGACGACGAATACACCGAGGTCGTGCGGCACAAGAAGAGGACAGATGAGAAGCCAGTAGTCGAGGAAGATGTTCAAGAAACACCTATGCAGCAAGTACCGCAGCAATCACCCAGAGTACGACAAGATCACCGAAGGCAAAGCGCACAAGCCTCGAGGCCGTCATCGTCATCGCGACCGCCTCCCACATCTCGACCACCAAGTGACCAACCCGCTCGCAAACCTCTAGGAGAGAAACCTACTCGACCTGTCAACCCAACGACCCGAGAAGAGTCAGAAACAGCCAGGCTACTTCGCTACATCCCAAACACGTTACCACCACAACTCGCTTCCACCCTACTTGCCCAACTCTCAAAGCCCATCTCGCCCCACGACGAAGAAGGCTACATCTACATTTTCTGGCTCACACCCGAATCCGCCGGCCCCGCGCCATCCACCGCCGCATCCACACTGTTAGCACCACCAACACGTGCAGGTCAAAGCCGACGAACCTCGGACGTTATGCGACAATACTCCGTCAAAGGGGGACAGCCACAAAGACCCAACACCGCCCGCTCCCCATCGGGAGACGCAAACTCACCGCCAGAAAAAGACACTATTCTCCTCAAAATCGGGCGCGCAAACAACGTCCACCGCCGCATGAACGAATGGACCCGCCAATGTGGATACAGTCTATCTCTCGTACGGTACTACCCATACGTCTCTTCTTCCACGCCATCTCCACAGCCCTCGCCTGCACAGTCTCGGCGCCAATCGAATGCGAACTCTGGTCCTGCGTCTGATGGCGTGAGGAAAGTACCACATGCGCATCGTGTGGAGCGCTTGATCCATCTGGAGCTTGCGGACCAGCGTGTCATCAAGCAGTGCGATGCTTGTGGCAAGTCGCACAAAGAATGGTTTGAAGTCGAGGCTACGAAGGACGGGGTCAAGAAGGTGGATGAGGTTGTTAAGCGGTGGGTCGAATGGGCTGAGAATAGTGTCGAGTCATAGTGTGTTGAGGTTTTTTTCTGCGTTGTTGAATATATGAATTTTGGTTTGGGAATACTAATGCATACGGGGTGTCTAAAAGATCAGACACGGAAGTCATTGCATAC
>JAESFQ010000752.1_pt1 | contig 11908 bp, 7 predicted proteins | sample 9269431 | NCBI WGS metagenome assembly JAESFQ01 (sample SAMN14502588, study PRJNA617103) | algae metagenome | isolation source: Plectolyngbya sp. WJT66-NPBG17 and co-occurring heterotrophs from well... | place: USA: Mojave Desert, Joshua Tree National Park, California | collected 2006-08-06
CTCGTAGCTCTCGTGGGAAGTCGAAGAGCTTAAATGCGCCGCTCCATTTGGGTAGCCGTACCCTGTCAAGAGACCAGGGGGGAATAGTGTCGGGACAACCGCGTGCTACGACGTAGGACTCTGATGTTCGAGGGGCAACATCCGATGGAGTTGGGCGGGCGATGAGCAGTGACCCCAATGCAGCCTGAAGTTCAGGAATAGCTGAGTCGGCTTGATCTGTGGTATCCATTGTGTTGATAAGGAAGTCTTACAACGTCTCGTGTTTTTTTGGCTAACGAGCTTATGATGCTCTTGCAGCGCGAAATTTAATGCTGATGTTGATTGATGAGGGCCAAATAGTGAGGTTTGTAAGAGGCAGTGTACAGTATATCTAGTACATGCACTGCCCCATGAGTCAAACCGTGGCTTTAATTCGGTTCTACTTAACAGGAGCACGACGAATACCTCACAATTGGCTTGCTCGACTCATCGCTACAAGATGTCATTGGTGCGAGAGCGTAGTAAGGCGAACATAGAGTGTATACAGCGTTACGGAGGACTTGCGATGACTACCATTGGAAGTGACTCTGGAGCGATGCTGTACGCGACGCACGGGTAGCAATGTGGCTGTGAGTGATGACGTTGTCCGGACGCATCAACGAGTCCTGTCTAAATCTTGACATTATACAACGTACACCTGTCAGATGAATTGATCCTTAAAATCGCGCCAGCGAATGCAGTAGATTTTAGCGTCAGACTTCTCGGGAGGGGTGATCTTAGTGATGGCGGCAGTCAGCCGCAGCTCCGACGCCCAGCCGAAGAAGCACTGACGCTCAAGTTTCGCAAAACCTCCGCAGCTTTCCTGATCCACCAACTCTCATCCAGTCCAACTCAGTCTTCATCTCCTCACACCCCCTCATAGACACCATGTTCGCTGCTAGGCAAGCTGTATTCCATGCCCAGCGCCGCTGCTTCTCGGCCTCGGCCCGCCAGGTATGCATATTCCCGGAAGTCGCGATTGTTTTCTTGGTGGGGCGATGGACTGCGTTGATGGGTCGCCATGGAATCAATTGAAGCACAAAATGCTAACTGAATACGCTGTAGAACTCCAAGGTCACCGTTCTCGGCGCCGCTGGTGGCATTGGTCAGCCATTGTCCCTGCTGCTCAAGCTCAACCCCAGGGTTAGCAAGCTCTCGCTCTACGACATCCGTCTAGCTCCCGGTACGCTCTGGTGGATTCTATACGTTATTATCAAACCCTGACAAACTTTCCATAGGTGTCGCTGCCGACATTGGCCACATCAACACCAAGAGCGAGGTACGACGGATTCTCCGAAGCCACGCGCAAACCATCTGCTGATACACGACAAGGTTACTGGTCATGATCCCACTCCCTCAGGTCTCAAGGAAGCTCTCAAGGGTGCTGAGATCGTTCTTATCCCCGCTGGTGTTCCCCGCAAGCCCGGCATGACCCGTGATGGTGCGTATGGAAATAAGCAATGCTGTTGACAAAATTAACCGTGCCACAGACCTGTTCAACACCAACGCCTCCATCGTCCGCGACTTGGCCAAGGCTGTCGCTGACCATGCCCCGGATGCCAACGTCTTGATCATCTCCAACCCCGTACGTTGAGTTCAATTGCGACTAAAGTACGCAGAACATTGACATCTTCAGGTCAACTCCACCGTCCCCATCACCGCCGAGGTCTTCAAGTCAAAGGGCGTCTACAACCCCAAGCGCCTCTTCGGTGTCACCACTCTCGACGTTGTCCGTGCCTCGCGCTTCATCTCCCAGATCAAGAACACCGACCCCGCCACCGAGAACATCACTGTCATTGGTGGTCACTCCGGCGCTACCATCGTGCCCCTTCTCTCCCAATCCGGCTACAACCTCTCTGGCGAGCAGCTCGAATCATACATCCGCCGCGTCCAGTTTGGTGGTGACGAGGTCGTTCAGGCCAAGGACGGTGCTGGCTCTGCCACTCTCTCCATGGCCATGGCCGGTGCCCGTTTCGCCGAGTCGCTCCTCAAGGCTGCCCAGGGCCAGAAGAACGTCATTGAGCCTACCTTCGTCGACTCTCCTCTGTTCAAGGACCAGGGCTGCGACTACTTCTCCACCAACGTTGAGCTCGGCCCCAACGGTGTCGAGAAGATCCACCCCGTTGGCAAGATCACAGAACACGAGCAGAAGCTCCTCGACGCCTGCGTCGCTGACCTCGCCAAGAACATCAAGAAGGGTGTTGAGTGGGTCAAGCAGAACCCATAAATTTTGCAAGTAAATTATGGGTGTGTACAATAATAACGACGAGAACTATGGGTTCTGGACTGGACTGGAATGAGTTCTGGTGTTATGAGCTTTGATCTGTACCTTAGCATGCCAAACCAACTCCTTACGATTCTCCACTCAATTGGTCGCTTAGCTGTGATTGCCTCGCACATGTGCTAACACATTTCGAAGCATCAGATTTTATCGCGTAGCTAACCGCAAAGAAGATAGGCGTTGGCCTCAACCAACAAACACCACGTGAAGCACGGACCACCATGTACATGCGCGTGTACGAAGAAGCTCGTTTTGCTGGTTCGTACCTCGGTTAGACAACCCTGAAGGCATACACTATGTTCCGCATGAACAAAATTCGGAACAAAATTGCAGGGTATAGCTTCAGAGTAGACATCGAGTAAGAACTTTCAATCGGAGCTTCTATGAAAGAAAGAGCGTGACATATGGGAACTAGGTAAAGCGATTTCACTATGGTATTCAATGCAGAAGACGTAACATTGATGTTTGGTATTTCAAAAAGATCTACAACGGTTCCACTAGAGAAAGGCGGGCCTACAACTTAGCCTTTGCGGCGTCAAGCGTAGGTAGCATGATATCCCTCATATCGCCCGCGGCCTCGTTAAGGTAGAAGCTCATTTTTTCCTGCGTATTGTTAGCTTTGTTCCTCTTCTGTTGTGAAAAAACCAAAACATGTGACTTACCGAGCCCAGTCCCTTGGAGCAGACATTGAACTGAATGGTATTCTCGTTGATCATATACGCAATACCCCATCCATCATCGACAACCTGCGACCACCCATAGCCGTTGAAGTACTCGCTGGAAAGTTGCGAGCTCGAAATAAACCATGTGGAGCTGTATGTGTAGGCTGGGTCTTGGTACAGAGCAGGGACTTCCTCGCCCTCCTTGAGACACTTCTTCAGTCCGAAGAGATGGCGGTCTACGCCACGGCCGTCACTGGCGTCGGAGATGTACTTGACGTGCGCATCGATGGCAGCCCTCAGCTTCTTCTGGCACTCCTCTGGTGTGGCGTTGGCGTCGGCCATGGCGTTGCAGAAAGCTACGCTCTCGTCTGAGACAGTCCTGCATGTCTCTGTTCGGCCCTGCTGGAAACGACGAGTAGCGGCGGATTCGTAGGTAGGACGGTTCTTGCCGTAGAACTTGTGGTATGCGAGTTGGATGATCATTTGTACGTAGGCGTCGGGACTGCACTTGAACTTCTTGATCAAGCCCTTGCCGTAGCCTTGGTATGCCTGCACCCTGAGTTCGTGTGCGCCGATCTGGCGGGAGAAGTGTGATTGCGCGTCGGCGATGTCTTGTTGTAGCTCCTTGTTTATCTCGAATCGGAGGGGTTTCGGGTTGGGAAGGTCGGAGCGTACGTTGGGGTCGTCAAAGGGAAGGGCGTTAGTGAAGATTTGCTGGTTCGCGTAGTCGTTGAGGCGGTGGGTGGGCGTACCGTCCATCATGGAGTGCTCGCCCATGAAGCCTGATGTGCCGTTCTCGTTGACGATGAACTGGAGGGGCTTGTCATACCAGCGGTTTGCGCCATCACCGTGCCAGTATTGGTGTGCGCGCTCTTCGAGCGTGACAGGGGAAGCATCATCGAGACAAACGATGAAGGAGGAGGCTTCAATGGCTTCAATAGATGCGGCGTTGACATCAGAGGCAGCCTTGAGCTTGGGGTAGACGTCTGACCAAACGTCACGGTTCTGAGATGTGAGGGCGCCGACTGCGGGCGCCTTCTCGGCCTTCTCGTAGACGCGCTGGAACTGGAGTTCGAGCTCGCTGGTGTTCAGTTGCTTTCCGTTAATCTCGTGTGGAATCTTCCAGAACTGGTTCTTCCTAATGGCAATGATGTACGGGTGCTCCTTGTAAGGGTACTTTGTGGTCGTGTCTGATGGCTTCTTGGGTACACGGCAGCAGTTGAACATGTGCTCGTAGGAGCTCATGGCCATGGGCAGCTTCTTCATGTACTCGGGCTCCAGGCTGCCTTCGTCAACCATCTTCTTGAATTCGAGTATTGCCGTTGAAAGAGCAGCAGCGCGCTTTGCTGGGGTTCGCCTCTTCCTGTCATCGCGGTGCGAGTAGAAGTAGCTGACGTATGGCACGACTGGGTCGCGGTAGGCCATGTACGCAGCCTCATTCCACCACTCGTAGATCCAGTTCTTGTGCTTAGGATCCTCCCTCCGCTCCACCAGGCGCTTCTGTAGCTTTTCTCCAGGCCCGCCAGGGGCGACGAACTCATTGACAGCCTTTGTAGTCGCGTCGTATTCATTTTGGGAGAGGAGCGGGTGAACAGACTTGAGGTATCGCTTGGCAGTCTCCTCTAGTGTGGGGACGGGGAGTCGTGGGAGAGAATCTTCGAAGCGCAGCATGGCACCTTTGCTGTGATCCTCTTTGTAGCCTGCGCAATTCTTATAGTCAGCGTTGAACCACCTCAAGCATGTGAAGGAAGCGCATCCCACTTACCCGCTGGCAGACTCGACTGTTTCCTTACTGGAGCCATTGCGACAATCTACACGTGCCAAATATCAGCATCAACTCCCCACTAACCCTCTGTTTTCCATCCCACAACATACCCTGGGCTTCCCAAAAGCTGGTTGGTTCAAAAGCGGTCTGCGAAGTATCGAGGCGGGTACTCGCGCGCGTGCAGCTCTGCTGAACATCACAAAGGAAGGTATGAGAAGTAACAAGGGGAAAAATTGACGGTATATGATATCAGAAGTCCTAGCTTTAGCAGATCCGAGGCCAAATGAGCACGCGCTGGCTGCGATGACCGGGGTGGAGCTGTGATGGAACAAGCCGAGGTTGTCGGACTAAGGTTCGAGATGGTGCCAGTGACGTGATGCCTGCAGTCACACGGCCGCTTGCCCGGATGCACGAGTGACTATCTTAAATCTTCTACAGCATGTGCCAAATCAACCAAGACCACCAAGCCTGCAGTGCTTTTCTCAGCCTGTTTGCCAATTGCCATGTGTCCGGACTGTTCAGCATCGCGCATTCTGGGGTGCCCCGCGGCTATGTCCCCACTAAACAGGGACGCGACGAACCGGCAATCTCCCACACAGGAGCCGAGGAAGGGATTGCTCGACCGAGCTTAGAATCGCGCGTGGCTATGAAGAGCCTCATCGTGGTCATGTGACGGATGAGGCTCGCGCTAGCTACGGAGCCGAAGAGTAACAGTTCGTACGAAGGCGTCTAGACTCTTGCTCTTTGTCAATCGACGTGCTTAGGACATCTAGACTTAGTACCGACCTGTGCAAAACAACGTTCAACACAGACTACCTACTACAAGAGTAGTTTCTCTGCACTATACTTACGCAGGGATTGGGAGGACCGTTGCTCACACTAGTCCATGAGAGCCGTATTATCGCACACCTAACAAGCTGTTCCCATGGTCTGATCGGTTCAACACTGCCCAGAGTCAAACAAGCTGCTCATGATCATGTCGTTTTTATGTTCCCATCTCGAACTACTAAGGTTCTACCGTGAACTCCAGATACAGTAACTGGCCTCTACAAACCAGCCGTGTGTCGATTTCAAAACCTACAGCATACCATTGCAAAGTGCCTTGCTGGACATGTCAGCCTCTTTGCATCCTTCAACAAAGCCGAAAATTCTCGTTCAACGGATACTGGCGTCACATTCTTACACTCTTGCATTGTGAATATTGCCTACCAATCCGTTCACCCCGAGCATCGGCTTATCAGGTTTAAGAGGCTTTGCAGATTGTCCTGCAGAAGGTTGGTGGTGATGTGGCAGCTGGTAGGAATGCGTTTGAAGATACAGCGGATACGTTGTTTGTGAGGGTGTACAAGATTGAAGATGCTAGGTAGGCGGATGGGAGGATTAAAATGTGGTGGAGAGGATGATACCGTTTCATTCTTCATACAAGAGACTTAGTGCAGAATAGCAACGTGTTGAAGTGGGTATCGAGCAAGCAGGTATGGCAGTGTGAGGAGTATGTCGATACCTTGGTTAGTGACAAGTGTGAGCCGGGCATGAGATCGAAACATGTAATAGATGTGAACGCGAGCATAGTGTGGTAGTAGTATTGTATTTATTTCTGATCCCTTACGATGAGAATGCTCTCGCTCTCCCATTCTCGAGCACACGAGGGTGTCTCCCCTAGCAATCTGTGCAAAGCAGCATGCCCCCAACGCCAACGCTGAATAAGAAAACCCCTACAGTTGTGCATCTATCCAGACACTAGCCCTGCCCCAAAGAAACCGGAAGACCAAAGTCCGAGAAAAGGTGTTGTGAATATAAACATAAGAAACGTCGCAGTGACGATATGTAGGATCGATGTGCATCGCAAGTGTTTGAGCATGCGACCGGACTTTCGCATCGCAGACTGTTTCGCGATTCGGACACCGAGAACTCCGTCGATTTGTCCGCCCGGCATCCGGGCTGTCAGGTGTTTGGCGATCCGGTGGACTGGTGTCCCGTCCTGTCGCGTTTCAAGTCGCAACGGATGTGCCGCCGGATGGCATGTCCACCAAACGCCACGATTTCCATCGAGTGTGTTGTCGACGAAATCGATCCCATCCTAGTACTCCGTCCAGTGACACTGTTCGCCGACCTTTTCAAACTCCATACTCCTGTTCACACGGCGCCTGGCGCGTTCTTCGCGACCGAGACAGCTGAACAGTCGTGCAAGGCCGCTGCGCTTCCGTGGTGCGAGGCCCTCGTAGGGGTTCTCTTTAGACGGCGAGCTTGATGTGGATGATGGGCTGAGAGGAATCGTACAGTCGGCGAAGATGTCGACTCTCTTGTGTGACTGCTTTTCCGATGTGCTGGAGTATGGCGATGGTGTTTGCGATGAGTTGGTGGAGAAGGATGTGTCGAGTGGAGAGAGCATTTGCATTTGGGGGTTTGCTCGTGGAGAGCTGGGGAGGCCAGTAGGCGAAAGTGGTGGGTAAGACATTGTGACAGAAGACAGGTGTGTAATGGAAATAATGGTCTCAATTCAAGAAAGAGATGCGTGTCGATAATATATGCGATCACGTCCGGTGGTTAATGGGTATTTGTTAAGAAGCGAATAAAGCCGTGATATGGAAGAAACAATGTTTGTATGACAAGAAAGGGCACCGAGGGGACACAGAGACGTATATGTTTATGCCAATCACCAACCTGCCGTGGCTGAAATTATACGTTACCCAGGGGGTGTGACTGCAAGGTCTCTCCACGCCAAGGGTCGGACGCCGTAAATGATGGCCAGGGGTTGCAAAGCGCGGGGCAGCGAATGTCCGCCACCAAATATCCCCGTCTGTCACTGCCGCAAAAATGCCATTTGCAGCAAGGCAAAGTATTGTCCGCAGTTTCATAGGCGGCGATTTGCATTTTCCGTGTTGGATCTCGCGGCTCTCGTCCAACCGCAACATCCGCGTCGCGCAAACCAACAACGCGCTGCACGGCGGCGTACAGGCGCAGCTGGGTGCATGAAGGCCTGAAACCACGCCGTCCTGATGCGGCAAGGCTAGGCCAAACATTGCCTGAGATGTGAGGCCCGCGCACGCAAAGAGTCAGCAAACATGTTCCTTGGAAACGAGGCCGACCAGGCTGCTCGTTGGGCGTGGCTCGTTTGTTGTTCTCGGCCCCCCTGTTCACTCCTTGAAACAGACTTGACGTCGCACGTCTGTTGGAAACAAACGATGGATCGCCCGTCAAGCCCGAGCCGCGTGTGTTGTTAATAGTTGGCCATTTACCGTGTTCATGCGATGGATGGAAAGTGCGGTTTCGTGGCATATCGTTCCGCGAATGCGCCGGTTAGAGTCCACGGGTTGAAGTCGCAAGTACAGTAAGCACTTGACATCGGACCGCAAGTTGTTGGATGACGACTGCCAACATGGTGTGTTGGAGCCAGGCTGCCCTACTAGTTAGTCTCTTTGGATGGACGTTATACTGACCGACAGCTGACTGCATGTGGCTATATCTACGCGAGTTGGTGGGTTCGTGCATGATAATTGTTGGTATATCGCCAGCATCGCCGTGCGGCACAGCACAGTCCTTGGGCTCATTTAATCCTCCGTGAAGCTTATCTCTCTTCTGTCCAGCCGCGATTCAATGAAACTGGGAAGGAGTGCCTTTGAGGAGAACCGCAGTCTAGAAGAAAGTGAGCACGTCGTATGTCCTGATGACGAGAAAAAAGATCTGAAGCGTGCGTAGGATACTTAGAACTGCCTTGCTAAATAGACGTAATACTGCGCGTACACCGATAAAGATGGCGATGGCGAGTGCGGCGTGGATGCTTCGCCATGTGCAACACCAGGCGTAGAGCGGCGCAGTCACAAACAACGCCAACGCCTATCTTGCAATATAACATGCAGAATGCATGAAGCCCAGGATTCACGCGTATAGTGTGAGTAAAACAAGGATGGTGAGCCAGGAGCTATAGATTCATGTGGATTAAGGTGTTTAGTCCATGATGCCATCGCTACACCGCATCTGCATTTACAATCAATGCAGATGCGTGCTTATCAAGACTCCAATATCACTCAAGCCAACAAACTCGATTACGGAAGACGATGCGGGTTGGATGCTTTGTGTTTGCGGCAGTCATCATGCCTGCCCCAGGGCTGTTCATGAGCGACATGCTAACCCAAAATGGATGAGCGTCTCCATATCCCAACATCATGGCAACTAACAGTCACTAGATTCTCTTCTCCTTCCCTTGGTAACATCTCTTATCGCGCATGGGAATGCTGCCAACCATGCGGATTCGCTGGCAATGAGGTACCCTGACTTGCACACACACATCTCCAAGGTTATCATGCGATGTTGCCCCCTAAACGCCTCCCTTACGAATGCAAACTCAAAATACAATCCCTTCGTGATCACCGTAATACCAAGTGACCTCTTCGATAATATGATCAGCCGTGTCGTCGTTATTTGAGACCAACATGTTGGCAGTAATCCGTACAATCGGTCCTCTTATCTTGCCGTATAAAGAGCTTGTGGAAGCTAAGGTGTATACATCCCGAGCCAGCGAGATACTCTTAGTGGATTGCAGCTCGATAGGCAGCCATAACGTTCTTGATAGCTGCTAGGTCAGGGCCTTTACAGAGCGTTGAGGTTAGGTGTTGAAGGTGTAAGAGAAGACTCTTTAAGTAGTACCTTTACTCGTAATTCTAGGGATGCAGATTTAAGCTAATTGTACGTATATACAAGCCAGAGCTCCAACCAGTAATATTTAGTAATAGAGTACTTTAACGGTACTGCAGCGCCTCTAAAAGATAATTAGAGCAAGAAAAAAGAACTAGATCTTGCCTTTGAACAATGCATATTAATTCTGCGTGTAGTTTCGCCTAGACCCAGATCAAACAAGAAACACATCCTCAATCCGCTCCTCTCCACCTACTTCAACAAAGCCTCCGGCTTCAACATCCCCCTCTTCAACATCGTCTCCATAGCACCCGTCTGATCCGCAAAAATCTGCGTCTCCGCCATCTTAATCCCACCATCCTGCCTAACATATGTAAACTTGTAGCTCGCTGGGCCCGCGCCATCCCACTCCCTACCCTCGCGGTCCTTCACCTTCTGCCCATCTCCGCTAACAGCTAAATTCCAATACAGAGTTGCGGCGCCAATCATCTCCCAGCCTTCCTCATTTTCCCAGCATACGAGGAGGAAGGGGTCGTGCAGATGCGAGACGAAGGGCCCGTAGAGCTCTTTGCCGAGCGTTGTCCAGGAGGCGGCGCCACCGGAGATGGTTTCGCCCGTGGGTCTGGTGAGGATGTGCGAGGATGAATACCAGTTGGAGTAGGGCTCGTTGTCGAGCGCTTTGTGGGCGTCGACGGCGTTAGTGAAGTCTTCCCTGTTTTGGCGAAGTTAGTGAGAGGAGGGAAAGGGGAGCAAAGAGGGTAATGCGTACATCCATTTCATGGCTGGGTGGGAGCGGGTAGTTTCATCCCAGGTGCCGTGGTGGATGAAGCTTGGTTTCGTTTGGAAAGACATTAGGGACTTGCTGACAAGGATAATAGTTGATTTGAAGAAATTGTTTGTTTTAGAGAAAAAGAATAATGTTGTCTGGCCTGGAGGCGCCGACCTGTGGCATCATAGCACCATCTTATACTTTGACCGAATGCCGCTCAAAGACTAATTCCCCATGTTTTTTTAGTAAGTCTTTGTCTCTGCTGAGAGCACGAGATATGAGCCTAGTGTACGCGTCTTGTAGCAGCTGAAGAGTTGTTCTCTGGTAATAATATGGTCGAACCATCCTCATTGGCAGACCGTAGGCTGTTGAGTTCTGGTAGCGGTCGTTACGTCGCAACCATCCCCAATAGCAAACCAGGGGGCTTGGAGCTGAGAATTAGATGCGGGGAAAAGGGTTTTGGTGGCCCTTGCGTAAGGCTGGCCAACCATTCAGGAGCGCGTTCTTGGACACCTTGTGGTCGAAAATTGGATGCTCATAGTGCCACAATTGGTGCTATAGTGTGTTTGTGTCTTCGGGCTGCTGACACGTTTGGAGGGCATCGCGTGCACAGGCACGGTACGGTACGCCATGAACCTGCTAACCACCCGAACAGCTCCCTCAAAACTAAGGCCATAGAGTGACACACAAATGCTGTCATTATAAGATTTTATAGTGTATTAGTATCTTAACTTAGATAATAAATCTTTTTGCTCAGCGAACACGGGCACCCTGCGCATTCGAGCGCGTATCGTCTGTCTGCCACAGAAGCCATCCTCGTCGGCTCGTAGTGTCAAGTACTCGCGGATTGCACGAGTCTACGCGCCTTTCTTGTGATTTGTATTCAGTGTTGTTGATGAATGGTTGCAGATGTGTCACAGAAGGAGGATCGATGCGGTCCAGACAAGTAGCCCCATTGGCGCCGAGGACGCTTGCGGGGATGGCTCGGGTTCGGCGTCGCGACAACGTCACCACTCTTCGCGTCCCTGTTCAGCTCCCATCGTCCTCTTCTTGTTGACCCATCTCATCAAGCAAGCAGTATTCGACGACTCGGGGATGTATTCGAGACCGTACGTTCAGTTGTTGTGGGATCGAGGTTTGACGTAGCGCGGGCTCACGCGGGTACGGGTCGCGTTCTGCGTGGGCCGTGAGGCTCAAGGGGCGTGGAACGCGAAAGGACCGTAAGCTCAAAGGTCGCGGTGCGACAGAGTCACTGTCTTGCGTATTCAGGAGTCAAGATTAGACGCTAAACAATAGTTAGTAGTAAGTCGCTCCATTGATGATCTGCGATGAGCCTCGACCCTAAACCACAGATGTGTACACAAGCTCCTCGTCGAAGATGAAAGCTCTATGAATGATCGCGGGGTGATCACTCTTTTCATGCAAGTGGTCGAGATGGTGGGAATATAAATGAAGGTCAGTGCTTCCGAAAGAGTTCTTAAGGGCGAGCGTCTGCTTGCAACATTTGCCACATCAACAGACTATAATACTTAGTCTATGATCAGAAGAGATAACAGTTTCAGGCTTGACAATTCGGACGTTGTGGTATGCTCATGTACAATAGCCCCTTGGAAGTCACATCATACCATAGTCCTACATCGTCAGGCGTTGAAGGTCTGCGCAGGAGGCCACGCATCTCATCTCACATACTGGTCAGGTTGTCAAAGATACTTCATGTCTGCCACTTATATTTCTAGTACTGGGACAGATATACTAATTAGTCAAATGTCTTCTCTGAC
>JAESFQ010000753.1_pt1 | contig 11906 bp, 14 predicted proteins | sample 9269431 | NCBI WGS metagenome assembly JAESFQ01 (sample SAMN14502588, study PRJNA617103) | algae metagenome | isolation source: Plectolyngbya sp. WJT66-NPBG17 and co-occurring heterotrophs from well... | place: USA: Mojave Desert, Joshua Tree National Park, California | collected 2006-08-06
GTGTTTGGGGAACAGCGCAGAGTGCGAGTGGCGCAACCAGCACGCCTCAGGACTGGCCATTGTCGTGCAACCAGTAGAGGCATTTGTCGAAGCTCAATTGACCATTGCGAAGCATGGAGGTGGTGTTGGAGGAGATGCACATGCACATGGTCATGACGCACCATCGGAAGCTAAGGCCCTGGAAACGAGATGAGTACGTAAGCAGAGCCGCATCTCGCGACAACGGCCGTGATAACATGGGAAGCACTCCTGTCAACTGCCAGCCCACGCATTGAGCCTGTCAGCCAGCCGTGTCCATACTCCCTGGCGCCCACAAGGACGCTCGACATCCGCCCCCGTGCCTGTATACGCCCCTGACACTTTTTGGTGCGCCGGCCAGGCCACGTCTCGCACACCTCCTTGCGCCGACCCAAGCCCGCAACCTCACCACGCACTGCGCCTGCTTCTGATGCGCCATTCATAGGCCCTCGCATTCTGGCAGCCGCGGTTCGCCTTCTCCTGTACTCGTCTACCCACAATGTCACGCTCGTTTCGACGCTCGAATCCCATCACCATAATCCTTGCCGCCATCCTGTGCATTGGCTTCTTCGTGTTCTTCTTCTCTGGTAGCGATGTGCCATCCCTTACCAGAAAAGGAGGGGGAGAGGTAGCCTCGAACCCCCTCTCTCCACCATCGCTACCGTTCCTCAAGTCGAAAGCGAACGCCCCACAGGCCGCGCCGCCTGTCGTACATTACTACATGAACAACGTGACCAACACGCGCACACCAATCGAGAACGAGGAGACGGTCCTCATTCTCACACCACTGGCCAAGTTCTACCAAGAGTACTGGGACAACCTCCTCAAACTCAGTTACCCACACCACCTCATCTCGCTGGGCTTCATAATACCAAAAACAAAAGAGGGCAATGCCGCATACGCAGCGCTGCAGGCACAAGTCACCAAGACGCAAACGGGATCCAAGAAGAACCGCTTCTCCGCAATTACCATCCTCCGCCAGGACACCGAGTCCCCCCTGCAGTCACAAACCGAGGCCGAGCGCCACAAGATGGAGAACCAGAAGGCACGACGGGCGGCTATGGCCAAGGCGCGCAACTCGCTCTTGTTCACGACGCTCGGCCCTACAACCTCGTGGGTTCTGTGGATGGATGCGGACATTGTCGAGACTCCACCCACTCTGATCCAAGATCTGGCCGATTACGACGTGCCCATCATCGTCCCCAACTGCTTCCAAAGATACTACAACGAAGACAAGAAGGCTATGGATATTCGCGAGTACGATTTCAACAACTGGATCGACAGTCCTACAGCCAAAGACCTTGCAGCTAAGATGGGCAAAGACGACATTTTGCTTGAAGGTTACGCTGAGATGGCTACTTACCGCAGCCTCATGGCTAAGATGCACGATACATCGGCGGACCCCAAGGCAAAGATCAAGCTCGACGGTGTAGGCGGCGCTACTTTGCTTGTCAAGGCCGAGGTACACCGAGATGGCGCCATGTTCCCGCCTTTCGCCTTTTACAATCTCATTGAGACTGAGGGTTTTGCCAAGATGGCGAGCCGACTGAACTGGGAAAGTTTTGGGCTGCCAAACTACCTCGTAAGTTGTTTTCTGTTATGCCATCTAGACATTGCTTGCTAACATTGACCTTAGGTGTACCATTACAACGAGTGAGAAGATAGGCGATGTACAATTTATCTGCAGACTGCTTCTTCTGGCGGCCTTGGGCGGCGTTTGAGAGGGGCATCCTACTACTATACTGTTATTATCACGAGCATTGCATGTACGAAATAGTCATGTGTTGGGGGTATAGAAGGCTTGCTGGCAAGAGATATACCAGTATCATATTTGAATCGGAATATGAAAGTATGTACCACAACACTTTACGCTTTTTGTCTTATGGGTAGTCCAGCATGATACAAAGTGTCGGCGATGTTTTTAAACGTCCCCTCATTTTTGTGGGCTGCGGAACACGCTTCGTTTCTATAGGCCAGTCGCGGACGCGGGTCTTGCGTGACTTCCGCGCGCAATCACGCTACGCTCATCTCAATATCCGACATGCCTAATCCAGGAAATCAACAAGCAGTCTAGGGTCAAGGTTACTATGCATCGACATGCGATATGTACGCAGACCACATTGAGCCCCGCGGGGAACGGCTCGTCGCGTGACAAACCTCCGGCACTCGCCCGAAGCCACCTCTGTGCGGGATGACGCTTCCCACGACATCCACTCGCTCGACCCTGCCATAATATATTCAAAACTACGCCTATACAGATATACGGTAACAATACGAACTTCGCCGATAAACCAGCGTCTTGAACATCGCAAATCAGACAAGAGGAGGAAATAATGGCAGACATAACCGGACCCCGTAAACGCGCCTCCGAACGGGACGCCCCATCACCGCGAACACGCAGCGCCGACGAAACCTCTCCCATAGTCACAAGCTCGCAATCTCGGAATAAAGACTACAACTCTATATCCCCCGATATCCGCGCGCGCGATCACTCCTCGTCCACGACTCGCAACACCAACACCAAAGCCGCGAACCCACGTCAAGATCCGAATGGCACGTCTTCCAAACCCCAAGGACCCGCAGTCACAGATTCTGGCGCGCAGCAACAAGATACAGCAGCTACCTTACCACCAGCCACCGACCAGCGACGAGCAAACAGCCACAGCACCAGCACCAGCACGGGGCGCACACGAAGCGCAGAGCGGGAAGCCGCAGCAATAGAACGACGAGAAAAAGGCCGATGGAGCGGATTCTGGGAAAAATACGGAAGTGTAGAATTAGACAACAAGGGTAGTGTAGCTAGAGATCATTTAGCTCTGGGTAAGGAACAATCCCTCCCTCCCTCTTTCTCTCTCTACCCAAGAAACCAGAACAAAATGGATGGACAGTAACTAACACGGAGATATTTCCTAGAACGTACCTTTTTAGCCTGGCTCCGCACATCCCTCTCCTTTGCTTCCATCGGCATAGCGATAACGCAGCTCTTCCGGTTAAACACGTCGTTGGCCAACTCGCCGGATTCGGCGTCTACAACGTCTCCGCAAGCGAAACTGCGGCATTTGGGGAAACCGCTTGGCGCAACCTTCATCGGGATTGCCATTTTGATGCTTTTGATCGGCTTTCATCGATACTTTGAGGCGCAGCATTATGTTATACGGGGCAAGTTCCCTGCGGCGAGGGGGAGTATCATCATTGTTAGCGCTATAGCGGGCGCCCTGATAGCCAGTTCACTCATCATCATAGTGGTGACGGCGCCAGGGGCGTTTGAGAAATGAGAAGAGAGAAAACTTATTCTACTTTGCTAAGCTTGGGTATCTTTGATTCATTTCCATCGTAAGTGATTCTTTTATCTTTTCATAGAGATCAACGGCTGCGTTGTCCCTACCATATATGCTCGCTATCGTCCAACCCGGTTCCCCAAACATATGGTCGCGGAATGACGTTCTATACGCCTTTGAGGACTTTGTGTTTTTCCGATACTACTTTGGACCCCATTTCCAACTATTTTACCCCGAGAAGCTCGCTGTTCATCTCCTCCGTAGTCTTGCCTGCTCGCGACGACTTGATAATCTTTTGAATCATGTCCTCCACAGCGTCCCAGTCTGAGGTGTCGATGGGGTGTAGGTCCGTCTTGAAATAGGACGCGATGAAGTTGAGCTGTTGCCAGCTAGCCTTGTCGTGGACGAAAGTGAGGGCGACACCGACACGTCCGAAACGGCCGGTACGACCAATGCGGTGAAGGTATGTCTCTGGGTCTGCGTCCTGTCCGTTTGCCATGGTTGGGACGTCCTGGCAGACGAGTTAGTATGTGTTAATTGATCTCTTCCTCGGGGTACTTACGTAGTTGATGACCATGGTGACCGACTGCACGTCGATACCACGGGCAAGAACGTTGGTGGTGATGAGTACCTTGGCCTCTCCGGAGCGGAACTGGTCGATGATGCGATCGCGCTCAGGGCCTTCAAGCGCACCACTCAGTTGCGCAACCTTGTGGCCTTCGGCAACCATGCGCTTCTCGAGCTCCTCAGCGGTCCTTCGGGTCCTGACGAAGATGATGGAAGATGCCTGTGTCATCAGACCATAGAACTTGAGCAATGTCGCGTACTTGTCATTGTCCTTGTCGATATCGATGTACAGCTGCTTAATACCCTCGATGGTGAGCTCGTCGTGAGCCAGAGTAAGCGTATTCGCGTTGGGCGCGAAGCGCTTGGCGTATGCGATGACGTTTGGCGGGAAGGTAGCGGAGAAGAGGACGGTCTGGATGTCCTTGCTCAAAAGTGACTTGACACGCGTACATTGCTCGCCCATGCCCTGCTGATCCAACATGTTGTCGGCCTCGTCCAAGACCAGAATCTTGATGTTCTTTGCGTTGATGAGACGCCGCCTCAGCATATCCTGAACAGTTCCTGGTGTGCCGACGAGGACTTGGGCATTGAACTGTTGTCCCCTCCGTGACGGGTCGGGAATGGCAGCCATGGTTGTGAGGCCGTCCATGAATTGACCCATGTGTGTAATGACACCAAGAATCTGACGGGCGAGTTCTCGGCTAGGCGCGAGGGCTAACGCTTGCGGCTCTGGGTTGGACAGGTCGATACGAGAGAGGATGTTGAGCGAGAAGGCGGCAGTCTTGCCAGTTCCTGACTGCGACTGGGCGATCATGTTGGAAGGCGGGTTCATTAGAAGTAGAGGCAAGGCCTTCTCCTGGACTTTGGATGGCTTGTTGAAGTTCATGTTGCGAATACCCTTGAGGAGTTCCTCGGAGCTGCCATTGTCAGCTTGTCCGGTTGGTAAGTGCATGTATCTTACAGCTTGAGCTCCTCAAACGATTTGACGGAGTACAGCGGGTTGTTGGGGTCTGCCTGCAAGTCGGCAAGCTTGACCTCAACCTTGTACTCGGCTTCAGCCAGGGCAGAGCCATTTCCTGGTGGGCCGCTGCCATCGGTCTGAGCCTTTTCGAGCGAGTCCTCTTGGGGTTCTTGTGATTCTTGCGCAGGAGTCTCCTCGGCGGGCTCTTGCTTGATAGGCGTCTCTTCAGTGGTCGACATGGTAGGCGATTGCGGGTCGCGTTGCGGGCGGTGAAGATATTGAGGAAGCTGCGACCTTGGGCGTGTGTGCGGTGGTTCGCTGGGGACAGTGGCTTGCTATAGGTGCAAACTTGAGGCTCGCTCAGAGCGGTACGTGTGGTGAAAGATGTAGGGTGTGGGGTGAGGGATCGCTGTATTGTTGCCGGCACAAAGGACGCGCTGGAAATTGTGAGAGCTCCCAACGTCAACTTTGGCGGGGCTGAGACGCTAGCCAGGTTTAGCGCGCGAGCCGCATGAACAGGCCCCGAGCATGTGTGCAGGCGCGACCGAGTGAAAGCGCTCCGTAGCCCTGTTCCTGCATGCCATTGCAGTCGTCTATAGCGATTGTCCACGACGCCACGTAATACAAGACGAAGAGAAGACCACCAACATCCAGCGCTACCGGCCAAGATCCCGACTTTCCCTTGTCGGCACGCACCGCCTCATTGCCATTCCTCTTGCCCCACTAATCGGGCAGCCGGTAACCAAGACACCTGGTATACTCCGCGTAACCCTTCCCGCTCTCGCCCCAGAAGTCCTTCTTCCTCTATGTCTGGGGTCGCAGTCCCCGCCTTCCAAGTGCTCGACCCATACACATCTCAGCAATCATGGAGGTCGACATTGCGCCCCAGTTTGGCGCTGAGCTGAAGGTATGCGGAGCTGGAGCGGCACCACCGAGCATGCGCTGACGGGTAATTATAGGATGGCTTCAAGACGGTCAACGCTTGGGTACGTCTCACACACACATGCTATGCATCTGCCAAAGACCTAGGCATAGGCGCCGCTCGCTACGTGTCTTGCGCTCCCTGTTACTGATGCACGCGACTGCAGGTCTCTGGTGGTATCTCCTGGCTAGACGATATCCAACAATTCTACCGAGAACGAAGCGCCATAGAGAAGGAATACTCGGCAAAACTCAACGCGCTTGCGAAGAAATACTATGAGAAGAAAGCGAAGAAGCAGAGTAGCCTCAGTGTTGGGGACACTCCTACCGTTACTCCAGGCTCGCTCGAGAGGTATGGCTGTCGTCGCATGAGGTTTGGGCGTTACTGACACGTCTATACAGTGCTTCTATGACCACATGGGGTGTCCAATTAAGCACCCTCGAATCCCGCGCCGCCGAACACGAACAATTTGCTGGCGCGCTCATCACCCAGCTCGCTGACCCCCTCAAGGTCCTTGGCGCGCGGACCGAAGAGTTGCGTAAATTGCACGGGGACTATGCCGCTAAGCTGGAGAAGGAGCGCGATAACCAGTATAGCGAGCTGCGCAAACAAAAGGGCAAATACGACAGCGTCTGTCAGGAGGTCGAGAGCAAGCGCAAGAAGGTTGATGGCGCATTTGACCATGGCAAAGGCAAGGCGCGCAATGCTTTCGAGCAGCAGCAGATCGAGATGCGCAATGTCAAGGTATGCCGCATGCCAACTCTGACGTTACATATGCTGACCATGGTAGAACACATATCTTATCAGTATCAATGTGACCAACAAGCAAAAGGAGATGTACTATCACGAGTACGTTCCTGAGCTACTAGACGTAAGTGAGGCCACAAAGGTTCGTGGCGCATCGCTGACAGTCACAGAGCCTCCAAGATCTTTCGGAAACGCGAGTGAACAAGCTAAATTCGATATGGTCACTTGCCGCACAGATCGAGACCCAGACACTTATGAGAAGCACCGACTACATGAAGCACCTCTCTGGCGAGATTCCACGTAACAACCCTGTTCTCGACTCGATGATGTTTGTACGGCACAACGCTGGTTCATTCCAGGAGCCTGGTGACTTTCAGTTTGAACCTAGCCCGGTTTGGCTAGACGACAGTAGTATCGCCGTCGATGATTCTGCCACGATATTCCTGCGAAACGTCCTCACAAAATCGAAGGCTTCGTTAGGCGAGTATAAACGTGAGCTTGAAAAGAAGCGTAAAGAAGTCGAGAACGCAAAAGCTGTGCGACAGAACATAAGAGATGGAAAAGATAAAAGGGACGAAGTTGACATCGTTCGCGCCGTCTTTGCTATACAGGAAGCGATGCATGAAGTGGAACGACAGAAAGTAAGCGCGGAGGTGGAAGTTTCGACCATTACTTCAGTCGTCGGCGACCTGAGCATTGGCGCAAGGAACCACAACTTCAAGTCGCAGACGTTCAAAATACCTACAAACTGCGATCTGTGTGGTGATCGAATATGGGGCCTGTCAGCGAAAGGGTACGACTGTCAAGACTGTGGCTACACGTGTCACAGCAAGTGTGAGATGAAAGTCCCCGCCGACTGTCCCGGCGAGCAATCCAAGGCAGAGAAGAAGAAGTTGAAAGAGGAACGACAGAAGGCTGCGCACACAGTGACAGCGACAAACGGCACCGCGACGAGCTCCACTGCCAATATGCCCCCACTCGGCAGAAGCGACACAGTAAATTCCATGAACACTCTGAGCTCTGGTTACTCGGCGACTGCGCATCGGTCAGTATCAGGAGGCATGTCACCCACTGTCGAAGAGACCCCCCCACCGGAGAAGAAGGCGCCGGCACCGGCACCTGGTGCCAGAAGAAACCGGCTTGTCGCACCACCACCTACGCAATACGTCAAGAACGACGATGATATCCCCCCACCCACACCCAAGTCTACAGAAGCGAAGGGTAGAATGCTGTACGCCTATCAAGAAAACGGTGAGGGTGAATTGACTGTTGCGGACGGCACGGATGTTACCATTGTAGAACCTGATGGTGTGTAATTAGATGCTTCCCACATCCTGGATTCTATGATTCGATTTGCTAACGCATTGCTACAGATGGTTCTGGATGGATAAAAGTCCGTGCTGGCTTCAAAGAAGGGCTTGTGCCAGCAGCGTATGTTGAGATGACAGTCGCAACACCCCCTACCACAGCCTCTACGTTCTCATCAACGAGGCCAGACTCGACGTACTCTGCATCCTCAGCATCAACCACGAACTTCGCCGCGGCTGCCGCTCCTGGTAAGAAGAAGGGACCCGCCGTCGCGCCGAAGCGTGGGGCGAAGAAGTTGAAGTACGTCGAAGCATTGTATGACTACACGGCGCAAAGCGATGCAGAGCATTCCATGTCAGAAGGAGATCGGTTTGTTCTTATCAACATGGAGGCGGGCGATGGCTGGGCGGACGTTGAGAAGGATGGCGTAGTACGTAGTGTACCCGCCAACTATGTTCAGCAAGTCTAGGTCACTTGTCTAGCAGCGGTTCGAGAAATGAGTTTCTTCTGATTGATTAGTTCGTTGGACCTACAGGGCGGGGACCGATGGAGAAGAGCTACCTGCTTAGAGTATCGCTAGAGCGTCTGTATATACCTGAAGCAATCATCTTTACCATGATCATTACTATGCGTCAGTGTAACATGTAGTCGTCGCAGTCACAAAACATGGTTGTTCATGCTGTGGCGCACTATGAGCCCTGCATCTTGGGATGAATATGTGGGGTTCCAATGGTTAGCGCGCAACCTTCCCATCTCGTCACATCGCTTCCTCCGTCGTTCTCTCATCGCCTGAATGTCGCGTTCTACCAAAGGTCTCATGATTGCCTTATGCCTGATACGGACTGCTGCGCCGACGCCCGTACTACACGACAACAGGGCTGCAAAGAGCACGAGCTACGGGTAACCTGCCTACTACGTCGCTTGCCAGATGGCTGTCGTGTGGTCTACGAATCCAAAGTACTGGCATTCATGATAGTGGCCGACTATCGAGTTTTGTCAAAGGAGAATATAGGGTTACGTGTGCGCCTGCGTAAACACAATAGGCTTATTCACTCACAAACGCCCTGGTTCTCGAGGCCAATTAGCATTTGGTCAGATTGCGCATCTTATCATGAGACTATGTCTATCCGGGATACACCAGGCTATGATGCGACAGTGACATCGGGGCAATGGTACCACTCACCAAGATCTCAGAGCGAACCACTGCACATTCATCGCGAAAACAAACTTTTGTTAGAGCTTGCTTAGACTGTTCTCAGTACACTTTGAGTGAGCCATTCAGACACCTCTCCACTTTCACGCGCACTCGGTCTGTTGTCCACGCGACGTGTTTTCTTCGTGGAATGCCGGCGTATATGGCGGTTCATGGTGCAGCCAAACTTCGAGGTTGCACGGCATGTTGACAGGAAGAACCGGTTCGCGCAAGGTTCAAGGCCATGTGCAGACCGAGACGTTTTCAGGAACCCAGTGTCTCTCAGTCAATCAACGCCATACTGCAGGGACACATCGTTCTTTGTGTATGATTTCAACGTTGATCACTTCTAGGCTCGTAGCATGTTGACAATGGAGGCGCATCGTGGTCTCTTCCGTACACGTACGTATGTGGCACAGGCTGGTAGTCTGCTTCGAGAGCACCCAGGTACCTATGCCACGCAACTGTATCACTAACTTAAAAGGCCATATTAGTGCGTCTCCCTCGAGATTGCTAGTTACTCTTGCTGATTATTGTTTTCGCTCTTCTTGTCGTTTAACTGATTGCCGTCTTCACAATCACTCGATCTCACATTGCCCTTCACGGAAGACATCTCAAAGCCGTCTACGCACTCTCCTTAGCCGCAATCGACACTCTTTCCTCTTCGAGCAGTTGACCCTCACCTATCGGCCCAGGAACTTTAGAAACTAGTAAGCGCATACCCCAATTCGTTGCTCCCACCAGCGCAAACAGAGCAGCCACGCTAGCTAGACTTGTCTTGGCATCGCGATACAAACAACATTCACCTCACCTTCGCTCTTGTGTCTTCATACAACTCTCACTACCTGTAAGCCAAAATTGATTCACTCGCCTTCACGCTTCACCGGTCATTCTTTCGTGCTTCCACCCGGAGTTCTATCTCCATTTCACTCTTTAGGCACTGCCAGTATACTTCTCCGTTACTTCCTCGTCTACTTCACAGCCCAACGGAGGCCAACAAAACCGAAAGCGGCATCGTGATACGCATCGAACTACCAAGACTTTGAGGAAGCACCTGCTTGTACGGACAGAACAGGTCAGTCGCTCTACGGCGTCGCAATCTCTACTGCCGCACTGGCTGACAATGGCAAAAGTTATTAGCGACTTCCCACAGAAGTTTTGCGCCAAGCTCTAGCCTGCCATGAGGGTTGAGTACATCATTACTGCCACGGCGCTTGCTGCAATAACTGTTGCTAAACCGCATCACATGCACCGTCGCGTGCATCCTCACGGTCAAATCAAGCGTGGGACCGTCTATGCGCCCGCAGCAGTCGAGACTCAAATTGTGTACTGGCTCGATGATCATGCAATATCAGAGGAAGAGATCCACGAGGGTATTGCCAACGGTACTCTGATGTGGGGTAACGATGGTGTACTGTCGACATCGACTAGTGGTCCTGTTGCATTTCCCACTCCGCCTCCAGCTTCCAAGCATCAAGTCCAGATCACCGAGCCAACACCAGTGCCGCCTCCCGAGAAGCCTAAACCTGTCGCAACCGAACTTCAGAAGCCCGCGCCGCCACTTGAGACGCCATCAACCGACCCTGCACCAAGTCCCTCCCAAGATGCACCGCCTGAAGAGCAATCAAACGCTTCGTCACGACCCTGGGCTGACATGGTCGACAAGTACGGCCACTGTACCGAGTGCGACAAAGAGTTCCCAAACGGCAAGATACCTTGCACCGAGTTCCCTTACGGCTATGGTGCCTTGCCTGTCGCCAATGAAGGGCTGGGAGGCTGGTCCGGCATTCAAGATCCTCAGTATGCCGGAGCAGATGGCTTCGATGACATCACTACTGTCGTGAAAGGTTCGTGTACAGATGGGACTTGCTGCACGACTGGTAGCTTCTGCTCTTACAGCTGCCCGAACCCGTATCTGAAGGCTTCGTTCCCCTTGATTCAAGGCAGGACAGGTCAGAGCGTCGGTGGCTTGTACTGCAATGAAGATGGTTTTCTGGAGATGGCCGACGGCAAGATCGCGAATACCCTCTGTGTGCAAGGCTCAAAGCGCATGGGTGTGAAGGTGCAAAACAAACTCGCGAAATCTGTCTCTTTCTGCCGCACTGACTATCCCGGTATGCTACATATCCACGCCCTCACTACAGCTGCTTACGTGTGACAGGCACTGAGTCCATGACTTTTCCAGTCACTGTTGGGCCTGGCGAGACTGGCTTCCTAGCCAATCCCGATCAACAGAAGTACTTCTTCTGGCAAGGCAAGAAAACTTCGGCTCAGTACTATGTGAACAAGCAAGGCGTGCCGGAAAACGAAGCTTGCACCTGGGGTACGGAGATGGGAGGCAAGGGCAACTGGGCACCAGCGGTCTTCGGAACGTCCTTCGACGACGGCCCAATGCAGGAAGGTTTCTCCAGCTTGAAGCAGAATGAACTGTGCAAGCAGGAGCGACTTGGATACGATATCACTTTCCTTGGCGATGGCGTTGTCTCTCCTTGCAGGTACAAGAGCGCTACAAACCAATGGTGTGAAGCTGACGAATGCTGGGAAGACCCGGACCGTGGCTGCACTGTAGGTCACCTTACTAGATCTCTACGAAATCCGGCAACCGCTAACTTGAGTAGGCCGCTGTCATACATGGCGACCTCACAGTTGTACTAACAGACGGCTAGCAAACCTACCCCTCGCTCGGCGTCAGACCTTCCCACTCCACTGTCCCATCTCGTTTTGCGCTGTGTTCTACTAGATATCCGGCTCTCACGACACTGTTTGTACTATTTCCCACTTCCACGTCAGCCTATCTCAGCAGGCTCATGTATTTCTGGTCAATACCTTCACAATGTCGAAGGCCCGGCGGACTGCGGCAACAATCTCGAGGGGGCTTTTGGAGGAGGTTTCGGATTTCTTGAACCCATTTCC